>Ga0080064_1004544_pt1 | contig 17609 bp, 7 predicted proteins | sample Subgrocontami54m_FD_69260 | JGI IMG/M metagenome (GOLD analysis project Ga0080064, IMG submission 69260) | Subsurface groundwater microbial communities from S. Glens Falls, New York, USA - GMW46 contaminated, 5.4 m (SPADES assembly) (version 2) ...
GGACCGACGCGCCCGACGGCTGCACGCTGGATGCCGAGGGCATGCTGTGGGTGGCGCACTGGGGTGGCGCGCGCGTGACGCGGTGGAATCCACGGACCGGCGAGCACCTCGCGAGCGTGGGGCTGCCGGCGCCGCATGTGACTTCGTGCTGTTTCGGCGGCGCGGCGCTGGACACTTTGTACATCACGACGGCGCGACGCGGCCTGACGCCGCCGCAGCTCGAGGCGTATCCGGATTCCGGTGGCGTCTTCGCCTGCCGGCCCGGGGCGCGCGGCCGGCCGGCGAACGTGTTTCGCGGCTGAGCCGGCGTTCGGCCGTCGGAGCTCGGGACGGGCGGCCAATCCTCACCGCGGCGCCCGCCGGGCCATTCCTGCCCGAGCTCATTCCACTTTGCATGCAAGATGAGCGTTATTTGGGTGGGGCCGGCTCTCCGAGCCGACCTGGGGTCCAGCGTGCATTCGCGAGTCAAACTCAGGCCGGCTCGGAGAGCCGGCCCCACCCGCGCTCCCGTTTCATTCGTCTCAACTTGAACGCAAATTGGAATCAGTGCTCGATGTCGACGGAGAGGATGAATTCGCGCCCGGCCTGCCGGCCGTAGTTGCGCGGCGCACCGTTGTCGAAAACCCGCGTCACGAAATACCGCTCCGTGTTGAAAATATTGTTCGCATTCAACTGCACGCGCCACGAGGTGCGCCCCGGGCCCTTGCAGCGGTAGTTGGCCATCAAGCCGGTGAGAATGTAGTCGTCCGACTTGTACGGAGAGGCGCGGTCGATCCGGGCGACGCCTTTCGCGTCGACCCGGGTGGGGAATCCGATGAGCCGCGGCCCGCGATAGCGGAAGTTCACGCTCGTCGCCGCGCCTTTCAGCCAGCCCTCGCTGAACATCCGCGTCGCGACGAGGCTCGAGCGCCATGTCTGTGAATTGCCGCCCGGGTTGCCGAGGTTCTCCTTGATGTTGTCGATCGGTCCGGCGATCAGCGAATTGTAGGCGCCCTCGACGGTGAGGTTGTTGTCGTAGCGCGCGGTCGACCAGTTGCCCCCGTAGGCGCGCCAGGGGGCCAGCTTGGCGTCGAGATAGTCCCACCACGGCTGGGTGGAGATGTCGTCGAGCTTGGTGTCGGTGCGGCCGGCATTCGCAAAGATTCGCCAGTGGCGGGAGGGATTGAAGGTCAGGTCCAGCTCGAGGCCCTTGCTGTTGCGATCGCCCGGCAGCCGGAACTGCGACGCCAGCGGATTCAATTCCGGCTTGAACAGCGGATTGATCGCGTAGCGCGGATCGTTGGCGTAGAGCTGCTGCTCGAAGTCGATCAGATTGCTGCGCAGCCCGCCGTCGGCGAGCGTCGTGTTCCGCTGCAGCGCGTTGAAATAGTTGAGCTTGATGTTCAGCCGGTCGTCCAACAGCCGCAGCCGGACGTTGTACTCATGCGATTCGCCGTACGCCGGCTCCACCTCGCTGCCGTTCACGTCGCGCACGACGGCCACCTCGTTGAGCGAGGCGTTGCGCGAGAAATCGTAACCGATCGAAAGCCAGCGGCCGACGCCGGGCGGCCGCACGACGAAGCCGTAGTTCACGCGGGTCGCCTTGCGGTACGGTGTCCAAACGTCCGCCGGCACCCTCTGCCGGAAGTCATCGTAGGCCATCAATCCGCTCCCCAGCGGGTTGGCCGCAGTCGGCGGATTCTGGGTAAGTCGCGAGGTGAACGCCGCAAAATCGGAATTGCGCACGCGGTCGTGGCGGACGCCGAGGTTCACGACGAGCCGGTTGTCCCAAAACGTGCTCGAGGTGCTGGCCGCCCCGGACAAACGCTGCAGGTGGCTCGCCCGCGGGGTGGTGCCGACAAAACCGAGGGGGTTCATGTACTCGGTCACCTGGAACGGCTCGCCCGACCGGGTGGTGAAATTCATGATGCCCATGATGTCGCCGTAGTTGTTCGCGGGCGGAATGGCATAGGCGAACGGGTCGTCGGTGCTGCCGATGGTCGGCAGGTAATAGCGCATGTAGAACGCGCGATCGGCATGGAGCGGGTTGGCCTGCGCGGCGGCCGAAAGGAAACTGGGATTGCCGATGATGAGAAACCGGTTGTTGCCCAGGAAATACTCCGCGGTGTCGTCGTGGCTGGCGAAGAAGCCCAGCCGGTGCCGGCCGAGATGGCGCGTCCAGCCTGCGTCATGCGTGAGGTCGACCTCGTGCGTGAGCGTGGCGCGATACTGCTTGAAGGTGTCGTCCGCCCACTGGCCCTGACCGGCGGCGTTGTTGGATTCCACGAACGGCCGGCCGTACATGGGATTGGCGGTCACGCCATCGGGCATGAACCGGTTCACGTCCACCATCACGTCGACGCCGTTGCTCGCAAAGAGTTGCGCAGTGTGGTTGCGGTAGAACTCCCACGCATAGCCCAGCTCGAGAAACGTGGCGCGGCCGAGCTGCTGTTCGATCGTGCCGGTGAGATTGCGGGTGCGTCGCCGGTTCAACCGCGAGCCGCCGTACTCGTTCACGTTCCAGGGGAAACCGGGGACGGAGAGCGACTGCGACTGCGCGGCGCCCGCCCCGGTGTCGCCGAGCGAGACGAAGACGGTGTTGCGCACATCCTGCAGCCCGGTGAACTGCGGCGCCGCATTTTGCGGCCAGATGTACAGCGCCGGTTTCGTGCTGAACGCATAATTCACCCGCGTGCCGTCGGTCATCGTGTAACTCGGCACCGGCGGCCGGCCCGTGGTCGACGCGGTGTTGGCGCGGTTATCGTACACGATCGGATTCGCGAGGAAGCTCATGTAGCCGCGGTCGCGCGTGACCACCGTCGGCGGCCGGCTGTCGAGCCGATAGTGGTATTCGCCCTCGATCCGGATCGTGGTCCGCTTGAACGGCTGGTACGTCATCGTCACGAAGCCGCGGCGGTTGTTCTCCCACCCGGGCCGCAGGAAGTACTCCTTGTCCTCCCGCAGCCCGATCGCCCGGAGCGCGAGCTTGTTCTTCAAAATCACCTGGCTGACGTCGAGCACGTAGCGCTGGGAGCCGTAGCTGTCCGTGCGGTACTGCGTGCTCTGGCGGCTGCGGTTAAGGCTCGCGCGCACCGTGGTGCTTTCGGCCGTGCCAGCCGCCCCGCCCAGGCCGAATTGCACCGCATTGGCACCGCTGACGAGGGTCAGCCGCTCCGTGTTGTACGAATCCGGATCCATCGTCGTCCGGAAGAAATTGCGCGTCCGGTCAACGACACCCAGACCGCGCGAATTGGACGCGTCATCCGCGGTATTGCGGGAGCCGGGTCGGTTGTCGCCGTTGCCGTTGACGTTGTCATAGTAGGTTTGCGTTGTCGCCGAGAAGAGGAACGCCTCGTCCATGGTGGTAACGCCGAGGTCCTCCATGAAATCCTTGGTGAACACCGCGACCTGGCCGGCGACGTCCGCGAGATCGATCCGGCCGCGACCGCCCTGCAGAATCGCGGTCGGCTGATACCCGTGGTCGGATTCGGAATTTACCTCGAAAGGTGACAGCACGATCAGATCCTCTTTGCTCGTGGCATTCGACGGTGCTGTTGGCGGCAGGGCCTGCGCCCGCCCAGTGGCGGCGGCGGAAAACATCGAGAGCGCGAGGAGCGCCCGACGCGCGGTGGCTGCTTTCATTTTGGGGGATTTCCGGCTCGTTGGTGGACGGTTTGAAGCTCCGGACAAAGTGGGGACACCCTTCGCTGACTGCGTCGCGCCACGTCGGGTTCAACCAAGCAGCGCTGCCGCCCCCCTCAAGCGTCTGCTTAGGAACATCGTTTCGTTCCGCGCCCCGCCACCCGGCGAGAGGCGGCTTGCCGCGAGCGCGACCCCGTAGTCGGGCCCGAACGCGGCCCGGCTTACGGCAGGACGCTCACCTCGCCCGCCGCGTGCCGCACGGTCAGGACATGCGTGGCGGCGTCGAACGTCCACCCGTCGCCCTGGCCGCCCTTCGCCAGCGCGCGGCCGCCGAGCCGCACCGCCCTGGGCTCGGACTTGAGCTTGATCGACTCCTTCGCCGGGAAGGCCGTGGCGTAGCCGAGGTTGCCCGGCGCGTAGCGAACGTTCCGCAGCGCGGTCGAGGAGCCGAGAATGTGATCCTCGCCCTGGGGCGCAATTTCCGGAAACGCCGCCATGCATTCGAGCAGGTGGCAAACCGTGTACAGGTGCTGCGAATACCAGTTCGCCGCCGTCGCCGGGTCCTTCTCCACCTTGTGCACGGTGTCGTAGAAATGCGTCCGGAAGAGCCCGACGTCAGACTGCATGTACGTCACGGCGTTCAGGCTGGAGAGCGCGCGGCTTTTCACCGCCGGATCCTTCGTCGCTTCGTAGAGGCGGGCCAGCGCCAGGCAATAGCGCGCGGTGTGCCCCGCCATGATGTGCGCGAAGGTCGCCTGCTCGGCCACGCCGGCCGCCGGCGACGCGGAATGCCCCTCGGTGTGGACCAGCTTCGCTTCCATCTGCCGCAGCACGCGCCGGCCCAGCTCGACGTATTCCGGGCGCGCCTTCGCCGCGCTGAAGAGATAGGCCGCGGTGAAACTCATCGGCTCGGCCGACAGATGGGTGCCGGGCTTGGGCTGGATGTCCTCGTGGTAGGTGCCCCATTCTCCCCGCTCGACGTTGCGGGCGATCATCAGCTGGGTCGCCTTGTCGCGCGCGCGCGCGTACTCCGGCTTCGGCTCGTGCCGGTTCAAGTGCTCGAAGAACTCGACGAAGAACACCGGCGCGCCGCCCTGGTCCTCATAGATCGTGCCGTCCTGCGGGATGACGCGGAATGGCCAGCTGCCGTCGGCCCGCTGCTTCGGCAGCAGCGTCGCGGCGATCCGGCGCGCGCCCTCGAGGTACCGCCGATCGCCCGTGCTCTCGAAGAGCGAAAGGTACGCCTGGCCGAGAAACGCCGGCTTGTCCGTCTCGATGCTGTTCTTGTCCGCGCTGCCCGTCGGCTTCCCGTCCTGATACGCCGAATACGGCAGGTTCCCGTAGGTGGCGGTCGCCGGCGTCGAGTGCGCCAGGTTCCAGTCCGCCAGGTCGCGCGCCCGTTGCAGCCATTCCGCCCCGCCGGTGTAGGTGTAGTAGTTGAGGAAGGTGCGGATGAAGTACGCGTGGTGCCGCGCAGGGAAGCTCAGCTGCCGCCGCGACACCCGCGAGCCGTCGGCGTTGACGTGCGCATACATGAAGTAACCGGCCAGGTCGCCGTCGATCCGGCCGGGCACATAGGCGCCGTCCGCCTTGCGCAGGAAAAGAATGGCATCGGCGATGGCCTCGGCGAGCGGACGCCGCGGCTGCACCACCCCATCGACGACCTTGACCAGCGAGGGCTGCGCCGCCGCCGGCTCCGTGCTCTGCGCCGCCTCGGCCTTCCTGGTTTTTTCCGCCGCCAGGGCCGGCAGGGCGAGGGCGAGGAGCACGGCCGTCGCGAGCGTCGCGAGCCGGGAAACGGAGCGGGATGACGGGATCATGATAAAGGGAGCAAGGAAGATTTCGGGGCGAACGACGAGCACCGCCCGCTGGGAGCTGGGCGTCCGGCCACCCCAACCCCGGCTGGTGCCCCGCTCAAGCGCCCCCTTACGAACACCGTTTCCTGCGGGCCTACGAGCTCAAGGCAAAACCTCGCTGGCGAACGCGGCCGTGGCACGGTCAACCTGACCGTGCTCGAGCCTTCCCGGTGAGCCGAACGCGGTCAGATTCACCGCGCTCCCCAAGAGGTGCGTTCGCTCCACGAGGTTTTGCCAGGTGCTTTACGATGCCGCGCGCGCCGCCGCCAGCCGCCGGCCGTTCGCGTCGACGACCCAGTGCTCGGTTGCCAGCGATTGCACGGCGGCTTCGTTCACCTCGACGCCGAGGCCGGGCCGCGTGGGAACGACCAGTTCGCCCGCGCGGACTTCCAGCGGCGTCGTCAGCACCGAGCCGGCCGTCTCGAACAGATCGTATTGGTGCTCCTGCGGAATATCCGCCGGCAACGTCGCCGCCACCTGCCAGGTCGCAGCCATCCCAATGCCGGTGCAGACGCCCGTGTGCAGCGTAGTCGGCACATCGTAGCGCTCCGCCAGGGCCGCGATGCGCAACGCTCCCGTCACCCCCGTGCGCATCAGGTCCGGCTGCGCCACCGCCAGCGCCCGGTCGCGCAGCCAGGGCTCGAACTGCCGTGGCGTCCGCAGCGTCTCGCCCACCGCGATCGGCGTCGCGATCGCGCGCGACAGTGCGGCATGGCCCTCCACATCCTCCGCATCGAGCGGCGCCTCGAACCACGTCGCCTGCACCGCGTCGAGGATCCGCCCCAGCGCGGTGGCCGTCGGCAGATCGTACTTGCAGATCGCATCGAACGAGAAAAACGCCTCGGGCCCGATCGCGGCGCGGATTTGCGTCAGCTCCGCCTCGAGCGTCGCCGGCGCCGCGCCACTGAACGTCTTCACGCCGGCGAAGCCCTCCGCCCGCATCCGCCGCGCGAGGGCGGCCTTCTCCTCCGGGCGCGTGACCCGCAGGCCCGACACATACGCCGGCAGCGTGGCCCGCCGCTTGCCCTCGATCAGATCGCGGAGCGGCGCGCCGTGATGCCGTGCGTTCAGGTCCCACAACGCGATGTCCAGCCCCGCCATGGCGTCGGCGTAAAAACTTCCCGCATGCCCGCGCGCGAGCATCAGGTGATACAGCCGGTCGAAAAGCGCGGTCGTCGCGAGCGCGTCCTGCCCCAGCAGCGCGGGCCCCAGCAGGGTCGTGATCAACGCGGCGGGCGTCTGCGGCGTGAGCGGCGCCTGCACTTCGCCCCAGCCAAATGTGCCGTCGTCCGCCGTCACTTTCACGACACACGACTCGAGCACGCGGCTGTAGGCATGCACCCACTGCGGCTCGATGTAGTAATCGGTGCCGGGCAGCCGGTCCGGCGCCTCGCTGTGGCCAGCCACGCGGTAGTGTCGCTCGAGGCGCAGGGGGTAGACGTCGATCTGCTGGATCTTCATTGCCACCGCCTCACCGCCCGAGTCCCAGGCTGCTGCCGCCATCGAGCAGCAGCGTGGCCCCGTTGACGTAGGCGGCATCGGGCGAGCAGAGCAGCCGGACCGCGCGCGCGACTTCATCCGCCGTCGCCAGCCGGCCGAGCGGAATCTGCCTTTCGACCTGCGGCCGGCGCTCGGGATGCGCCTGCAGGTGCTGGCCGGTCAGCCCGGCATCGACCCAGCCCGGGGCGACGAGATTCACGCGAATTCCCTTCGGCGCGAGTTCCAGCGCGAGCGTTTTCGCCAGCATCTTCATGCCGCCTTTCGATGCGCTGTAGGCGCCGATGCCTTCGCGCGGCACATCCTGCACCCAGGAGCTGATGAAAACGATGTGTCCGCCCCGGCCCGCCGCCACCATCGCGCGCGCCGCCGCCTGCGCGGTAACGAACGCGCCGGTCAGGTTCACGTCGAGCGTGCGCCGCCAGGCCTCCACCGTGAGCTCGAGCAACGCGCCGCGCTCCACGATGCCGGCGTTCACGATGCACACGTCGAGTCCGCCGAGCTCGCGCACCGCCTCCGCGACAAACGCGTTCATCGCCGGCGGTTCGCGGACGTCCACTCGTCGGAAGCACACGGATACGCCCAGCTTCCGCCATTCGGCCAGCTGCGCCTCCGCGCCGTCCGCGCTACGCAGATCGACCAGCGCGAGACTCGACCCCTGCCCGGCGAATATGCGGGCCAGGCTGCGGCCGATGTCGCCGCACGCGCCGGTGATCAGCACGACGGGGTTTGAGCGGGGCGAGGACATTGCGAAAAAGCCGGGATCGGTCAACGTGGCCAGCAATCCGCCGGGGAAACAAGCCTTCCCGCGGCGAACCCGGCCAGCCGAGGCAAAGGGCACGGGCGTCCGCGACACAAGCGCGCGTCTACGAAAATCGTTTCGCTCCGCTGAATGCGGCCGCGCACGCCGGGACGACCCGCGGGCTCAAGACGCGAATGGAAGAGTTGAAGGCGATGTCGAAGCGCAACGCACGGGATGCGGAGTGAACCGATGAACACCTCGCCTGGGTCGCCGACCCTGGCCAGGCGCGGGCAGGTTGCCCGCGCTACGTGGCACGGCAACCTGCCCGTGCTGCTCCTCACACCGCCACGCCGGCCATGCCTTTCGCCCGGTGCGTGGCCGGATCGTACGTCACGGCGCCGATGTACGCGCCGGGCCGGGGGCCGACCTTGTAGCCGAGCTTGGTGAAAAACTCCTCGTGCTCGCGCGTGTGCCGCTTGTCGAGCCCGAGCTCGAGTGTGCCGTCGGTGTTCAGCCGCGGCGCCGCCAGCGCCGCATCCATATCCGTGCCGAGACCGACGAAGTTCAGCACCGCCTCGGTGATCGTATTCGGAATGCGCGTACCGCCGGCCGCACCCAGCACGAACACGCCGGCGCCGGCGCGCGTCACCAGCGTCGGGCACATGTTCGTCAGCGGACGCTTCCGCGGACCGGGCGAATTCGGCAGCCCCGGCCGCGGATCGAACCGCGACATGCCGTGGCCAAGGATGATCCCGAGTTCCTCGACGGCAACGCGCGCGCCGAAACCCGCGCCGTGGGTCAACGTGACGGCGATCATGTTGCCGTGACGGTCCGCCGCTGAAATGTTCGTCGTCCCGCCCGCGTGGCTCGGATCAACGTTGAGCGGCACCGGCCGCCGCGCCGTGACCGCCGTCGTTATTTTCTCCGCCATCTCCGCGGCATAGGCGGACGACATCAGTTGCTCGATCGGCACCTTCACGAACTCGGGATCGCCGAACAGGTGCGTGCGGTCGGCCCACGCGATGCGCAGCGCCTCGAGCTTCGCGTGCATCCGCGGCCAGGGGGAAAGCTTCGTCCAGCCGAGGGCCTTGAGAATTGCGATCGCCTCGATTATCACGAGCCCGCTCGCCGGCAACGGCACGGTGTGAATGCCCAGGCCGTTCCAGTCGATCGTCAGCGGCGCGAGCTCGCGCGCGCGGTAGGCGGCGAGATCCTCCCTGGTCACCAGCCCGCCGCCCCGCTGGAACGCCGCCGCGATTTTGTCCGCGATGTCGCCGCGATAAAACGAATCCGCGGAATTCCGCGCGGCCAGGGTCTTCAGCAGCCGGCCCAGCGCGAGATTGCGCTGCTTCTCGCGGGGGAGCGCGCGCCCCTGGGCCGACGGCGGTCGCGGATCGTCGTGCGACGCGTCGTCGAGTCCCTTGGCCGGCACGACGTACACGCCCTCTTCGCACATCGCGATCGCCGGCTGCAGCATCTGCCGCAGCGGCCGCGTGCCGTACCGCGTCAACGCCAGCTCCAGGCCCGCCACCGTGCCGGGCACGCCCGCCGCGAGCCATCCGTGGATGTTCACTTCGCCCGGCACCTGGCCCTGCGCGTCGAGCGGAAACATGTCCGCGCGCGCCGCCGCCGGCGCCATCGCGTCGAAGTCGATCGCCACCGGCTTCCTTCCGGCCGGAAAAATCATCGCGTGGCCGCCGTAGCCGCCGACCCCGCACTTGGCGGGCGAAACGATGCCGACCGCAAACGCCGTCGCGATCGCCGCATCGATCGCATTGCCGCCGTCGCGCAGCACCTTTTCGCCCACGTGGACCGCCGCCGGATCGCCCACCACCGCGCCGTGAACGCTGGCGGATCGTTCGTCGACCGCGGCGGAGACACCGGTGCGCGCGAGCGCACCCGCGACGATCAATTTGCCGGTGGCGGCGAGCGCTTCGCGGCGGGTATAATAATCAGGGGGCATGGGAAACAGGGCGCGTGTCGCGGTGAAGGGACAACCCCCTCGGCAGGCTCGGGGCCCTGAGCTTGTCGAAGGGGCGCCGTGTCGTCCGCGGCCGGCGCGGAGGCCGGCCCTCCAGGGGACTCTCGGATCGTAGACATCGCTAAAAACACTATTCGTTCGAGGTCCTTGGTCCCTGGTCCGCGGCGAAGCCGCGTCAGAACGTCCCTTTCACGCCGAACGTCCACAGCGAGCCGTAACGCTGGCGTTGCTGGAACCGCGCATACGGCGGCGTGAGCGGACCGTAGATATCCACGTCCACGCCCTCGTCGGTGATGTTGCGCAGCTTGGCGAACACCCGGAACTGCCGCCAGAGCACATGCTCACCCGTGATGTCGAGGTAGGTCCGGGCTTTCTCGAAATTCTTCGTATCGGGCTGAATGCTGCGCCCGGTGACGTTGTTCTGGAACTGCCGCCCGCGGTGATTCGCGTCGATACGCAACGAATAATTCCGCCGCGTGAGGCTGACGCCGCCGTTGACGACGGACGGGCTGACGGTGAACGCGCTGCGCGATGCGCCGGTCGCGTGGGTCGTACTGGCGTTCGCGAAGACTTGGATGCCGCGGGCCCATTGCGGCAGGAACGTGAGCGCCTGCTTGTAGTTGAACTCGAGGTTGTCCATCCGGACCGTCGAATCGAGGTTCCGCTGCGTCGACACGAGGAAATCGCCATAAACGGTCGGATCGAGCGCGTACAGCGCGAGGAACTCGGGCGTCGCCGGCAGCAGCGTCGTGCCGAAGAAATTCTTGAATTCGCGTCGATGGACGCTGACGGACACGAGCCCGACCTTCGAAAAATAATATTCCAGCGCGAGCGTCGTGGTGTGCGCGCTCCACGGCTTGATCCCCGCATTGTTCAGGGTAATCCGGCTGTTGGGCGTCGGATTCTCGATGTCCGGCAGCGTGATCGCGCCGGAATACTGGACGAAATTCGGCCGCCCGACTGAGGTGTGCCACGCCGCCCGCGCGATCAGGTTCTCCCGCACGTTGTAGCTCGCGTTGATGCTCGGAAACCACCGCAGGTATTCCTTGCGCACGTGGGTGCCGAGTTCGATGTTCGTCAGGCGCGCGACCGTGGCGGGATCGCTCGAAATCGTCAGCGGCCGCCCGTTGGCACCGAGGAGAATCTTGCCGCTCGCATCGCGCTGGAAGTTCAGCGTCGGATCGGTCAGCGGTCCCGCGGCCTTGACGTTGGTCTGCTCGGCCCGCAAACCGCCGACCAGCTTCAGCCGGTGCTGGAAGAAGCTGGTGTCGCCGCGAAGGAACGCCGAGCTGATCGTCTCCTCGTTGTCGCGCGAGACCGAGACGGTCGAGGTGTGCGCCGCGGCTTCGTCGAGTCGGAACGCCCCGGGGTTCGCCTGGTAGAACGCAAAGAGCTTCGTGTTGCTGATCGCCGGCGGCGGGGGGAACCCAAAGGCGCCGGGGCGGGTCGCGATTTCCGTGAAGGCGAACGGCGCCGCGGTCTCATCGCCGCTGCCGGCGCGGCCGTCCGGCCCGAGGTAGGTGAAGTTGGCATTGGACGGATAGGGGTTACGGGTGGTGCGGATCTGATTCTGCAGATCGAGGCCGCCCTTCAGCGTGACCGGCGTGCCGGCCACGTTGAAATCGCGCCGCAGGTTCGCGTACACGCTGCGCTTCTGGTCGCTGCCCTTCCCCTCGGGCATGCTCGTCGTCGTCACATTGTAGTTGCTGATGTCGAACGGATCGATGGGCCGGCCGGTTGTCCCATCCGCGACCGCGATCCGCCCGGGCCGGAGCATGTCAACGCCGTCGAAGTTGATCGTGACGTTCGTCCGCGTCATCGACGTCACCGCGAACCAGCCGCGATCGGCACTCGCCGTGTGGTCCTTCGAATGCGAATAGGCGGCGCCGGCCTCCGCCTTCCATACCGGTCCATCGTGGCGGTAAACCACGGTCGGCATGTAGTTCGTGACGCTGCGATCGCGCGTGCCGTCGGGACTCGACACCGTGAGCGTGCCGGCGCCATTCGCGCCGTGGGTGAAATCGGCGCCGAAGCTGCCCACGCGGGTGATCGCGAACGTCATCCCGCGCGTGTCGTAGTTCGTGTTGTAGCTCGTCCGCGTCGCGGTCAGCGACAGCCGATCGTTCTGGCTCAGCCGGTAGTCGACCGTGAGCGAGATCGACGCGCGCTTCCGCAGCAGCCAGCCGTCGCGCAGCACGTAGCTGCTCAGGTACGGCTTGTCCGGCGTGGTGTCAGGGAAGGCGTTGCCATCGGTGGCCGCGTTGGCGCCGCGCCACGTGTTCACCATAGAGTCGCGCCGGCTCCACGCTTTGAACGCCGTCCCGGACAGGCTGAAGCCGAAATTCTTGTTCACCGGCACGACGTAGGAGAATTCCACGCCGGGAAGGACCTTGCGCGTCGGCTGCTCGCGACCACCGACGCTCTTTTGGAAATCGCGCTGGTCGTCACGCATCTGCAGGTACGTATTGAACGTGAAGAGCGGCTTGGCGCGCTCGAACGCCGAGCGCGGCACGAAGTTGACCGAGCCCGCCAGCGCGGCGCCCGGCTGCTCTGCGGTCGGCGTATTGATCACCTCGACCCGCGAGATGTTGTTGAGCGAGATCGATTCGAGCCGCACGGTGCGGGTCGTGGCGTTCTGGTTGCTGGCGGTCATGCCGAACCCGCCGAAAGTGACCGGCGTGTAGTCGGCGCCGGCGCCGCCGAGCGAAACCTCCCGCGCCTCGCCGGAATTGTAGCCCATCTGGACGCCCGGCAGGAATTTCATGAACTCGCCCACATCACTCTCGGACGCAGCGCCAAATTCGTCGGCCGACACCACGGTCTTGAAGTTCGACGCGAACCGCTGCTCGTTGATCGCAATCGCCGCGCCCTCCATCTGCTGTCGTTCCGTCACGACGAACTTGTCGAGCTGGATCGGTCCCTGCTCCCGGGCGGTTTCGGCTTCGCCGAGCTGGATGTCACGGGTCACCGTCTGGCCGGCCATGATCGTGACCGGCGCCGACTCCACATCCTTGCCGGTGAAAAAGACCCGCAGTTTCGCCGGCCCCGCGGGCAGGCCGGTCAGCCGGTAGAAACCGGTCTCATCGGTGAAGGTCTCGACCGAGGTGGCGTCGACGCTGATCCGCGCGTTTTCGAGATAGCTGCCCCGCGAACTGATCACGCGGCCTTCGACCGTGCCGGTGGCAATTGCTTGCGCGGCGAGCCGGAGCGAACCGCCGATGAGGGCGAGGAAGAGGCCAAGCACGCGCAGGGCGTGCCGTCCGGAAATGAGCCACGGTTTCATGAAAGACGAAAACAACGGTTAAAGTGCAGTCTGTCGCCTAGCGTGAGCGCCTAGCGCGTCGGATCAAAGAGGAATTCGATCAGATCGGCGATGTCCTGCGCACTCAACCCGGTTTCGAGGCCCTCGGGCATGAACGACTGGCTGCTCGTCTTGAGCGCTGCCACGGCCGTCCGCGGCACCGTGCGCTCCGCGCCCGCCGGCTGCCGCAGCGTCACCGTCGTCGCCGTCTCGTTGCGGATGATTCCGCCGATGGTTTCACCGTCGGTCGTTTCGATCGTCGCGCTGAAATACTGCGGCAGCACTTCGCGGTTCGGATCGACGATGCTCGACAGCGCCTTTTCTCTTCCGCCCGTCCGGACCGCGGTGAGGTCGGGGCCGAACTCGTGACCGATCCCCGCATACTGGTGGCACAGCGCGCAGCGCGCCTCGAAGGTCGCCTTCCCGCGCGCGGCGTCGCCGCGCAGCTGCAGCGCCGGCAACAGCGAGTTGTAAACGGCCTCCCGCGAGGCCGCATTCGCCGGACCCAGCAGCCGGAGCGCGCGCGCGCGGACGGCGGGATCGCGATGCTTCCGCAACAAGTCGCGCTGGCGCGCCGACAGGTCCGCCGGCGCCAGCCGTTTCTGCTCGAGCGCGGCCCACACGGCGCCGAGCCGCTCGGGACGTTGCAGCACGGCATCGAGCGCCCGCCCGCGCGCCGCTGCGCTCAGGACCGCGCGCCGCTTGATCAGCTCGGTTCCGATGGCGGTCTCGTGAAACTGATCGAGCGTCGCAATCGCCGCGACTTGCAGCGGTTCCGGCGGCTGCGCGTCGAGGAGCGCGAGCAAAGGAGGGGCGGCCTGCGCATACGGCAGCAGACCGAGCGCCTCGACCGCGCCGCGCCGCACGGCGGGCTTCGCCTGCGCATCCCGCGCCAACTGCGGGGCGCGTTGCAACAGCGCGTTCAGCCGCCCAGCGCGGTCGACCACCGCCACGGACGAACCAGCGCGCTTCAATCCCTCGGCCAACGCCACCGCAAGCGGCAGCATCGCGTCCAGGTTCTGCGCCGGCCCCAGCACTTCCAGTGCCTGCGCGACATCGGCCGCGCGATTCTGCGCGCCGATGATGACGACCAGCTGCCGCGCGAAATCGAGTCCGGCCGGCCGCGCCAGGAAGCTGCCATCGCCGGCGAGCGCCGCGAACAAACGCCCCGCGCAATCGGCCGTGGAACTCAGGATCGCGGACTGGATCCACGGGTCGCCCACATTCTCCTTCACGAGCCGCGCCAACAGTCCCGCCTGGTCCCACTCGCGGCAGCTGCCAATCGTGAACGCAATCTGCAGCTGGACGCGCGGGGCGGGATCACCGAGCAGCGCGACGACCTGGCGGCGCAAGGTTTCCGAACTACCCAGCCGCGGTTCGGCCAGCCGGATCGCATTCTCCCGCACGCCGGGATGATCGTCTGCCAGCGCGGCCCCGAGCACCTCCTCCGTCAACGCCGCGAGCCCTGCCAGCGACCAGAGGGCGGCCACTCGCGCCGCGGCGGTCAAGTCGCGAGTCGTAGCGCGGTCAAGCTGACCGCGATTTGCACCGCGAGGCACGGGCAGGTTGCCCGTGCTGCGCAGCGCGTGGCGGCTTCCGCGTGTCGCGAGCTCTTCCAGCGCCGGAACGGCCGTCCTGTCCTGCCGCTCGTACAACAACCGGTGCGCGGTATCGCGCCACCAGCCGTGCGGGCTCTCGAGCGCAGCCACCAGTTCCGCCGTGGTCGCGCGGCTCAACCGCGGCGGTGGCGGCGATTTGAATCCATCCGGCGCGATCCGGTAGATCCTCCCCTGATCGCGCGTCGTCAGATCCAGGTGCCGCTCGATGTCGGGCGGAATGTTGATGCTCTCGGAGTACTCCCGCGACATGTCGAGGCAGTAGAGCGTGCCGTCGGGCGCGTTCACGAAGTTCACCGGCCGGAACCAGAGGTCCGACGAGCGCACGAACTCGGTGGCGGTGTCGGCGCGCTCGCTTTTGAAGGTGGGCCCGCTCGGCACGAGCACCCGGCGGTGGACGACATTGCTCACGCCGTCGCCCACGAAGATGTTGCCATAATACTCCGGCGGATACGCCCCGCCGCGGTAGACCGTAATCCCCGCGGCGGAATCCACCACATTGTGGCTGACGCCGGCGACATCCTTCACCGGCAGCTCGCTCGTCGCGACCGCCCGGCTGCTCTGCAGGAAGCGCCACCGCTCGACCGGGCTGATCCGGTAGAGCGGCGTCGGCACCGGCGTGGTGCTCGCGATGGTCTGCCGTGGCGTGAAGTAGGGATTCCGCTCGAGATATTCGAGCGGCAGCACCACATGGAAACACGGCGCGTTTTGCGTGCAGAGAAACCGATTGCCCCAGTCGTCGAACGAAAGCCCGAACTGCCGCGTGCCCGTCACGCGCTCGATCCGCTTCGAGTCGGGCGCGAACCGGAAATCGTAATTGGTCAGCACGACCGGTTGCGCCGCGGGATCGCCGCCCGGCCGCACCTCGCCGCCGTTGCCCGCCGTCGATCCATAAATCCGGTGATCGAGCCCGAACTGGAGGTTGTTCAGCATCGCCTGCTGGTTGCGCGTGCCGAACCCGGTAAAGACCTTTTCGCGAATGTCCGCCTGGCCGTCGCCGTCCGTGTCCTTCAGATACCAGATGTCCGGCGGCGCGGTGACGAACACGCCGCCCTTCCACGGTGCAATGCCGCAGACCCACAACAACCCATCGGCGAAGACCGTCGCCTGATCGAATTTCCCGTCGCCATCGGTGTCGCGCAGGAGCCGGACCGACCCGAGCGGCCTGTCGCCCGGCTTCGTCGGAGCATGCTTTCCCGCGCGCGGCTTCTGATACTGGTCCTCGCTGAAGCTGTCGCCGGGAAACCGCGGGTTGTGACCCGACTGCTTCGCGCCCGGGTAGGGATAGTCGCGCATTTCGCCGACGAAGAGATTTCCATCCTCGTCGAACGCCGCGACGACGGGATCGTAGACCATCGGCTCGGCCGCCACCAGTTCCATATGGAAGCCGCGAGCCGTCTCGAAGGTTCGCAACGCCTCCGCCGGCGTTCTCCGCGGTTCGGGCTGCAGGAACGCTCTCAGCTCCTCTTCGCTCGGGTGCGCAGGATCGCGGATTGTCGCCGGCTTCGCTGACCCCGGCCCGGGCGCAGCGAGCCCGGCCAAGACCAACCCCAAGCCCGCGAGCAGTCCGGTCCCACGCCGCAGGGCCGTCCAGGCAAAATTCCTGCCCCCACACGCACGAGTCCGGATAAGCCCGAAAAATTCAGAAGAGTGCCCGCGAATCACGCGAATCGACGCGAATTTCAGAGGAGAGAGACAGGACATGGTTTGCGCGGTGCGCTTTCACCTTTCAGTGTAATTCGGGTCCATTCGCGGGCTACTCCTAGGAAACAGCGCCGTTCGTGTAGCGGCGAGCACCAGCAAGCCGAGAGCGTGCAAGACGACTCGCTGGCGCTCGTCGCTACAAGCCGGGTTTCTTCCCGTCACGGGCAAAAGTTCCTTTTGCGGTTGGCGCTGCATTGATCCGGAATGCCTCGATACAGCCGTTGCGGCTGTTGATGTCGACGTTCAGGCTGATCTTTTCGCGAAATAACGGATAGCCGGAGCGGGGTTTCTTTGCTGCAGTGCCGCCGACGTGAATCCAATCGCCTTCACCCCCTCGTCGTCCTGGCGCCGCTTCATCGACGCCACCCGGTTCGCATGGCTGACGGTCGTCGCCCTGGCCTTCCCGGCCCCGATCTTTGCCGACGCGTTGCACTGCGATCTGACCGGCTACCGCGCATCGCCGGGGCTGTCCGCGACGGTCGACCGGGACGTGCTGACCGTGACGTGGCAGGCGGCCGGCAACTCCGAGGTCCGGGCGCGCTACGCCATCGTGCAGGGCCAGCCAACCATCCGCGAGCTCGCGGTGCGACGCGGCCGCGGCGCCTGGGCGATTCTGGGTGAAGACCTCGTACCCGACTTCCGGGTACAGACAGGCCGGCGGCGCATCGATTTCACGGCCCTCGCGCCGCTGAAAGCGCTCGGCGTCGACACCGCCTCGCGCGAGGTAATCGAAAAGATGGGCTGGCTGGCCTTCTGGGACGCGCCGTTCGTGCTGCCGGGCGATCCGAAGCGGAATGTCGACCTGCCGCGCACGCCCGAGGAGATCCAGCGGGCGGCCGCGAGTTACGCCGCGAATGCCTGCACGGTGAAAACCGACGGCGCGCGGCTCGAGGTGAATTTTCCCGGCCTGACGATGGGCATCTTCGCCGGCGGGCTGCGGTTCACGCATTATCGCGGCACCAACCTCCTGCGGGTCGAGGTCATCGCAAAAACCGAGCGGAACCTCGTCGCGTACAAGTACGACGCGGGATTGCGCGGGCTGTCGACGACCCGGCTGTCCCGCGTTCGCTGGGTCGATACCGGGGGCAATCAGCAGCAGCAGCAATTCGGCGGCGCGCGGAACGAGGGCCCCGTCACGACGCGCGCGAAGAACCGCGTGCTGGTGGCGGAAGGCGCCGGTGGTTCGCTGGCGGTTTTTCCGCCGCCCACGGTGTTCTTCCCCGCGCGCGAGGTCGACACCAACCTCGGGTACGTCTGGTTCCGCCACGACGGGAACCGCACCTTCGCGTTC
>Ga0080064_1004545_pt1 | contig 17608 bp, 13 predicted proteins | sample Subgrocontami54m_FD_69260 | JGI IMG/M metagenome (GOLD analysis project Ga0080064, IMG submission 69260) | Subsurface groundwater microbial communities from S. Glens Falls, New York, USA - GMW46 contaminated, 5.4 m (SPADES assembly) (version 2) ...
AAATTGACCAAAACCGAGCTCCTCGGTCTGTTGAATCAAGGAGTCACGGGCTTGGTGGCGGGTCTGGAGTCGCTTGACCGGGACGTCCTGAAGCGCTCAACCTTAAAGGTGATCTCTCGCTGCGGGTCGGGCCTCTCCAACGTGGACGTGGCGGCGGCGAAGGAAATGGGTATTGAGGTGTATGCGACCCCGCAGGGGCCCACCGCCGCGGTGGCGGAATTGACGCTGGGCGTCATGCTCAGTTTGCTGCGGATGCTGCCTCAGATGGATCGCGATCTCCATGCGGGGCAATGGACCAAACGCATCGGCGCCCAGCTCGAAGGGAAGACAGTCGTCATTATCGGTTTTGGTCGCATCGGGCAACGGGTGGCTTCGCTCCTGGCCCCTTTCAACGTCAAGATCCTGGCTGTTGATCCTTACCTCCGCGAGCATCTGGGCGTGCCGGTCGTGCCGCTTCACGAAGCCCTTCCACAGGCCGATATCATCACAATCCATTGTAGTGGCGAAGCCTGCGTTCTGGGCGAGCAAGAATTGACCCTTGTCAAGCAAGGGGTCTTTGTGCTGAACGCCGCTCGGGGCGGCTCCGTTGATGAGACGGCTTTGCTGAAGTGCTTGGAAGACGGACGAGTTGCCGGTGCCTGGCTCGATGCCTTCGAGCAAGAGCCCTACACCGGACCTCTGAGCCGATATCCTCAGGTGATTCTCTCGCCCCATGTCGGTTCCTATACATTGGAGTGTCGAAGGCAGATGGAAACAGAGGCGGTAGACCTTCTGCTCGCGGCCCTGCGCAAGACCGTCCGTGCCACCAGTGAAAATTGATTTTAGCGGTCAGGTTGTGCTGGTGACCGGCGCCACGCGGGGCATCGGCAAGCAGATTGCCGAGGATTTTGCCGTTCTGGGGGCGCAACTTATCCTTACCGGCACGAAGAAGGGGCCGAGTGAATCGCACCCTGCAGGCGGTCGGGCGGAGAAAGGCCGGAGCGACTTCTACGGCGTCGATTTCACCGATGAAGACAGCACCGGCCGTTTTATCGAGGCACTGGCCCAATACGAGCGGATCGATGTTTGCGTCAACAATGCCGGCATCAACCGAGTCAACTATGTGGACGAAGCAAGGGTCGAGGACTGGGACGACATTCTTGCCGTAAATTTGAAGGCGCCCTTCTTGATTACGAGGGCCGTCAGTCCGGTGATGAAGAGAAACGGTTACGGCCGCATTATCAATATCTCCTCGGTGTATGGGATCATCAGCAGAGAAAAGCGCTCGATCTACTCGGCCAGCAAGTTCGGGCTCCGGGGATTGACGGTGGCGGTCTCCAACGAACTGGCCCGGCATAACATCCTGGTCAATGCGGTATCCCCCGGATTCGTTCTCACCGACCTGACCCGGGGCATCCTTAGCGAGGAAGAGATGACGGCGCTCGCTGCGCAAATCCCGGCGGGAAGGCTGGCCGTTCCCAGTGACGTGTCAAGAGTTGTGCTGTTTCTTGCCAGCGCCTTGAATACCTACATCACGGGGCAAAATATCATCGTCGATGGCGGGTATGTCAACGTCTGATCGGCTCGTCATTAGGTCGAGATTCAGGGACTATGAGGTAACCTTTGTCGAGGACTTCTCGACGATTCTTGCGTCGCGAACGGAGCATGGGTTCTTCATCGTCGATAAGGTGGTGATGGAGCTCTATCGGCCGCGGCTGCAGTCCCTGTTGCCGGCCGGCCGGACTCTCCTGGTGGAAGCCACGGAGCGCCAGAAGACACTGGAGCACTGCCAGGGCCTCATCGGGACGTTGATCGAAAGCAATATCAGGAAACACCACAGGCTGGTGGCGCTGGGCGGCGGCGTCATTCAAGATATTACGGCATTTATCGCCTCGATCTTGTTCCGAGGCGTGCAGTGGAGTTTTTTCCCGACTACTCTTCTGGCCCAGGCCGATAGCTGTGTGGGCAGCAAAAGCTCTCTCAATTTGGGAAAGTATAAGAATCTGCTCGGAACATTCTATCCGCCTTCGCAGATATGGATCGATGTCGGTTTTCTCCAAACGTTGCCGGCGGATGAAATCAAATCAGGCATCGGCGAAATCCTTCACTTTTACCTCGTCGACGGCAATGAGCGGATCAGCTCGTTGATGGACAATTATGATGAGCACTTGAAGAATCCCCGAGGCTTGCACGAGCATATCCGCACCGCGCTGGAAATCAAGAAGAAGACAGTGGAACTCGATGAGTTTGATCAACATCAGAGGAACCTCTTCAATTACGGGCATACGTTCGGGCATGCGATCGAGACCGTCAGCGGCTATCGCATCCGGCATGGCCAGGCTGTGACGATGGGCATGGATATCGCCAACTATGTGTCCTGCGAGCGTGGCTATCTGCCCAAGGCCACGTTCGTGGCCCTGCATCAGATCTTAGCGAAGAATATGCCCGTGCTGTCCTTAGATTCTATATGCCTGGATGACTATTTCACGGCGCTTTCAAAGGACAAGAAGAATGTGAGTAGCCATCTGACGTGCATTCTGACCTCGGGGCCTGGCTCGATGAAGAAGGCAGAGATTCCCTTGGACGATGATCTCAAGGACATATTGTCGGCTTACATTCGGACCTATGGCGCACCGTGTGTCTCCGTCGCCACTGCCTCCGCGCCCTCGGCAAGCGGTCATGGACAGTAATCCAGAACACGAAAAATGCAGCAGGTAGATCGCAAAGGGATGATGGGGCCTGCGGAAAAACAAAGCGTGTTGAGGGAGCGGCGGCTATGGGTCTGCTGGTCTCGGCCGAAGACGCTGCCGGATGGGGACTGCGTGGTTCTGAGTTTTCTTCCCCCTTCGATCGAAGACTTATTCGAATGCGAGTGGCCGGGGCGATTGATCCGTGCCCGGGAAGCCTCGCTGAAGGTTCGTCCCCATGCCAGGAGTTTATACATTGATCTTGTTGCACGAATAGGAATCGTGCCCAACGGGTCAGAGAGATCATTTCGAAACGCTCTTGCGCCACCAGGCCATGCAAGTCAGTGGTGGTATCATCCTGTGGCATTCAAAGATTGCGAAAGTGATCCGGCGTTCCAATGGATCATCGCGGTCTTGACCATCCGAGCCATAGCCGAGCAGTGCGGACTGCAGCGCTTGGTCCTCGTCGGAGCACCCCAGGAACTGGTGAGCGTGCTCAGGAGCGGCTTTCAAGTGGAAGAAACGGAGACACGCCGGTCCTCCAGCGCTTGGTGGGTGTGGCTTCGAGGTCTGGGCTCGCGGGCCCTTTACGCGGTGTGTGCATGGCGACAGGGGGTTGCGGTTCGTCGTTCGATCAAGGTGCCTCTTCAGTCCTTCGAGGTCATTCTCGGCGGGTTTTGGGATTGGAGCGTGTGGTGTGATGATAAGGACGGCTTGCTGAAGGACCGGTACTTCAAGCGTCTGCCGGATGAACTGAAGGAGCAGGGAGTTGCTTCCCCAGGATGGTTTGTATGGCTTGATCCCCACTCAGAGCCGGGCAAAAAAGGACGCCGGCTCAAGGATGTGCTGGCGCCTCTTTCCCGCCGCCAGGACGTGGTCCTGTTGCAATCTTTCTTGTGCCTGTGGGACATCCTCAAAGCTGCCGTGGATCTGTCTGCCTTAATGGTGTTCCTTCGGGTGCGACGAGAACCCGCGTTCAAAGAGGTTTTCCGGGTCGGCGGTTTTGACTACTACGCCTTGTTCTCCAAACGGTTTCTGTCCGGGTTTTTGGATGCCAGTTTGCCTCACTGTGGCCTTGTCGCCCTCGCGATGGAACGCGCGGTCCGACGTCATCAGCCGAAGCTCGTGCTCAGTTTCCTGGAGCACTTTCCCTATGCTCGGGCCTGCTACGAGGGAGTGCGGCGAGCGGGTACTGGCACTTCATGTCTTGCAATACAACATGCGAGTTACAGCCCCGAGAAGACATTTCTTTTCCTGCATCCAACGCTGGAGTTTATGGGAGAGCCAGACGGCTGCGCTGTCCTTCATCCGGATTACGCCTGCGCGATGGGAACGTTGGGGCGTGACCTCTTTCTAGAATGCGGGTATCCAAAGGACCAGATACTCCTTACCGGATCGCCGCGGTACGATCACGTTCGCGCGCCCACCGTCACCTCTGGCTCGAGAGAGAGGATGAGCCCAAAACAAAGCATCCGTCTGCTCATGGTAACCGCTCAGAATGCGGATTTTGAGCTTGAAATGGTCGAGGCCGTGTGCGCCGCGACCCGTGCCATGGAAGGCGTCAAACTCGTGCTCCGCTCTCATCCATTTTTACGGATTGACCGTCACCCCAGGTTCGCTCAATGCAAAGACCGAATCGCACTTACGGAGGGAACCTTGGAGAATGATTTGGCAGATGCCGATCTCATATTATTCACATATTCAACAGTGGCAGAAGAAGCTTTTGTGCTGGGGAAACCCGTCTGGCAGTGGCTACCCATCGGGTTCAATGGATCAGCTCTGGCTACGGCAGTCCCGATTCCACAGTTCGGGTCTGTGGCAAGCCTCTCTGACGCTTTGCGAAAGTTCCAGGCTGATCCTGGGCGATTTAGTCCCACGGAGGACATGAGGCAGCTTGTGCTCGAACGTCTGTTCTACCGGGGAGACGGCGGTGCAGCCTTGCGAGTCGCAGTCGTTGTGGGTCAGCTCCTCGCGACAGGCCTCCGCGTGCAGCAGGGTCGTCGCATGCAGATTTCAGGCGGACCAGCTGCGCCGGTGCAGGTATCAACTGTCCAAGACATGTTACGGGTGGGTAGATGAGCGCAGGGACTGTGATCCTGGGCATCAGTGCCGGAACCGGGCATGACAGCGGGGCGGCCCTCTTGGTGGACAATACGCTCGTAGCGGCCTGCGAGGAGGAACGGATTAGTCGGATCAAACATGACGGCGGATTTCCCTCGCGGAGCATCGCGTATTGTCTCAACGCAGCCCGCGTAACGCCGGAGGACGTGAGCCATGTGGCGGTCGGTCTCCATCCGTGGGCCGCGCCGTGGAGACGCCTAGGTTTTCTGACCGATATGGGTCTGAGCTCCCACCTGGCAAGGAAAGCGATGTTTCTCCGCCGGGAAGCATTGGGACTATTTCGCATTGGAAACGAGCTGCGCCGGCAATTTCCAAGAGCGCGAGTGGTGTTTGTGGAGCACCATCTGGCGCATGCGGCCAGCGCCTTTTTCTGTTCGCCATTCGAGGAGGCTGCCGTTCTCACGATGGACGGACACGGGGAATGGGCCACGGGCCTCGTTGGGCATGGGCAGGGCTCCCATCTCGACAAGCTCGCCGAGGCGTTCTTTCCCGAATCGTTGGGACTTGTCTATCTGGCCTTCACTCACTACCTCGGATTTGACACTCATGACGAATACAAGGTGATGGGCCTGTCTGCTTATGGCGAGCCGGAATATCTCGAGATCGTTCGCCGAATCATCCGCTTCGATCCCGGCCGGATCTATCGGGTGGATCTTTCCTGGATACAGCATCCGGCCTATACCGCTTGTCCCTGGGGCCGGCATTACTATTCTGACAAGCTTACTAAAATATTCGGGCCTGCGCGGCAGCCGGGGGCGACTGTCAGCACTCTCCACAAAAATCTTGCCAAGAGCCTCCAGGTCGCGCTCGAGGAAGTGGGTGTCGCGATAGCGCGACACCTGCGGGCTCGCACAAAGTCCGGCAAGCTGGTGTTGGCGGGAGGAGTATGCCTGAACGGTTTGATGAACTATGCAATCAAGGCGTCCGGGGCATTCGAGAATATCTTCGTCCAGCCCGCCTCTAACGATGGGGGGATCGCTCTGGGAGCAGCACTGCATGTCAATCACCAGGTCCTGGGGAATCCGAGAAGTTTCGTGATGCAACACGCATACTGGGGGCCTGGTTTCAGCGAGGAGGAAATCCGCAGGGAGCTGGAGACGTGCCGCTTGCCGTATGTGCGCCTGGCCGACCCGGCCCGTGTGGCCGCGGAACTCATCGCCGGCAACCACATCATCGGCTGGTTTCAGGGACGGTCCGAACTCGGGCCACGGGCGCTCGGAAACCGGAGCATTCTGGCGGATCCTCGGGATCCGAAAAATAAAGATCGCGTCAATGCGAGAATCAAGTTCCGAGAAGAATTTCGTCCCTTCGCGCCGAGCGTCTTAGCCGAACACGCATCGGCCTATTTCGACGGGCTGAATGAATCGTCGTACATGCTGATGATCTGTCCGGTCTGTCCGGAGATGCGGTCTGTCATCCCCGCCGTGGTTCACGTGGACGGCACCGCGCGTCCCCAGACAGTTAATCGGGACACGAATCCACGATATTATGTGCTAATAGAGCACTTCCATCGGATCACGGGAGTCCCCGTGGTGTTGAATACGAGCTTCAATGTGAAAGGTGAGCCTCTGGTGAACAGTCCAACGGATGCCATCCGGTGCTTCTTTAGTACTGGTCTCGACTATCTTGTGATGGGTGACTGTTTGCTGTACAAAGGTCCGTTGCCGGACAACATTCTTAAAACTGTGAGCTCATGAATCGGAGAAGGGCATGAGGGTTCTCGTCACCGGAGGAACGGGGCTGCTGGGGAAAGCGCTGACGGAGACTTGTCCACCGGGCAGCTCATTGCTGGTTCTACATCTGTCTTCAGACGAGATCGCGCCGGCGCTTACGGGCGAGATCTTGGGGGATGTGCGCAACATGGATGAAATCGCCAGGATTTTCGAGGCGCACCGGTTTGATGTGGTCGTTCATGCGGCCGGTCTGTCTAACGTGGATTATGTCGAACGGCATTGCGAAGAGGCGACAGAGTCGAACATCGGGGGCACCGCCAATGTTGTGGAGTGCTGCAATCGGTTGAACAAGCACCTGATCTATATTTCGTCAAACGCCGTCTTTGATGGCACTCGGGCGCCGTATCGTGAAGACGACCCAACCTGTCCGATCCATGTGTATGGGCGCATTAAACAGCAGTGCGAGGAACTTGTTGCCAAAGTGGCGCATTCCTATTCGATCGCGCGGCCGATCTTGATGTACGGTTGGAACTACCGGTCTCGGCGGAAGAATCTGGTTACCTGGTTGCTGGACCACGTGGGGCAGGGAGAGGCTGTGCCCGTCGTGACTGATGTGTACGAGAACCCGCTCTTCTATCTGCAGGCGGGGGAGGCGCTCTGGAAGCTGGTGCCGCGGCGAGATCTCAAGTTGGTCCACCTTGCCGGCGGGGAGGTCGTCAGCCGGTATGAGTTTGCGCTGGTGGTGGCCCGCGTATTTGGTCTTGATGCCGGATTGATTCGCCCTGTGGACAGTGGTTACTTCACTGACTTGGTGCCGCGGCCCCGCAATACGTCTTTCGTGACCGAACGCATGGAGAAAGAACTAGGAATCACCTCTTGGACGATCGCGCAAGGCCTGCAGGCGATGAAGATGCAAATGAGGGTTGCAGAGTGAACCCTGATAATTCACTTACTGTATCGGTTGTAATTCCGGCCTTCAACGCCGCAAGCTTCATCCAAGACACGCTTTCTTCCATTCATGCGCAGACGTATTCCTCGTACGAAGTTGTGGTGGTTGATGACGGGTCATCCGATGACACCCAACAGGTCGTCGAGGGTTATTTTCAGCGGAGTGGAATGCATGGACGATGCATTAGACAGGACAACAAGGGGATTGCCGCGGCCCGTAATGCGGGGATGCGCGCCGCTACCGGGGCTTTCATAGCTCTGCTGGATCATGATGATCTGTGGTACTCGGATAAGCTTGCCGTCGCCATACGAGAATTTGAACTTCATCCGGATGCAGACCTCATCTGCCACAACGAAAACATTGTAAAGGATGGACGACGACTTCGTGTTACGAGAAGGGGACCAGCGGTTCGCCGAATGTATGAGCGGCTGCTCTTCTCGGGCAACGAGCTGTCGCCCTCTGCGACTGTTTTTAAGCGCGAGAAAGCTCTGGCCATTGGAGGTTTTCGGGAAATCGCGGCCTTCGACACCGTTGAGGATTACGACTTCTGGCTGCGCATGAGCCAGGTCGCGCGATTCCATTTCATCGGCCAAGCGTTGGGGGAGTATCGTGTGGTAGACCGCGCGGCTTCCCGCCGCGTGGAGTACCACCATGCGAACATGGAACATATGTTGAGGCACCACTTCTGTGCGTACTTCGGGGAATGCCCCGGTGTGATCAACCGGCTCCGCATCCGCCGGAGGCTGTCGCTGGTCTATCGCTCGGCGGGAACGCAATTGATGGCATACGGCGAGGCGCCTCAAAAACAGCGCGACTATATGTTCAGGATGCTGAGAGAATTTCCTCTGGAACCGAAAAACATTGTCAGAGCACTTCTCTGGGCTGTCCAAAGCGCTAGGCGTCACAAGGCCCAACCCGAGACCTCCTGAGACCGCACTACGCGCACTCTCCTCAAGAAGCTTGCGAGTACAGCAAAAGGCAATGCGCCGGCTCCTCGTTGGTAAACTGTCGGTCGTCCAGAGGGAATGTTGAGATGGAGATCCTGGACAGTGCCATGGCCAGTCCTGAAGATAGCGCGTTGACCAATCTGGAGCATGTCTTGTTGGGTCTATACACTGCCCGTTGTTGCGGTGGAAACGGAGCAGGACTAGGCCTGATCCTGCCTGAAGGTCGGACTAGATTCTACGCCTATGGACGACAAGCGCTTGCGGAAGGGTTTCGCCGCGCAGGTCTCAAGGCCGGCGACGAGGTTTTACTGCCAGGCTTTATCTGCGCGGAGGTTTTGGCCAGTCTAGCAGTTGTGGGGGCGGTTCCCCGATTTTATCTGGTGGATGACAAGCTCTGCGCCGATGTGACGTCGTGGGACCGGGCGAATCCAAAAGGCGCCCGGGCGGTCGTGGCGGTGAACTATTTCGGGTTCCCGCAACCGCTGGACCTGATCCGTGAATGGTGCCGGGCGAAGGGTGCTGCGCTCATCGAGGATAACGCCCAGGGCTTTCTCAGTACTGACGGCGAGACGCCGCTTGGCCGGCGCGGTGATCTCGGCGTGTTCAGTCTGAGGAAAACGCTGTCACTGCCGAATGGCGCTGCGCTAGTGGATAACCGGCCCGGTGAGATGGGAGGCAACGGATTATCGTATGAAAAGTCTTGCGGTGGGGCCGAATGGCGGTACCGATTCAAGATCGTGCTGAAGTGGGTGATGGAGTGGGGCGGGTTGCGGACTGTCCGGGCGGTTCTCACCGGCGTGCGGACGGCTCGGCTGGCCGCGACCGGTGAAGCGATTCCGGCTTCCCCTCCAGACCGGGAGTCAGTCATCCCCCAAGAGGCCTTCGCGCCCCTCACGAGCCGGTTGCTCCTCCGCTGCGACTTCTGCGCGGAGCGCGCTCGCCGCCGGAACCTATACCAAGCGTGCCGCGAGCTGTTTCTTGGTGTTCCTGAGATCCGCCCCCTGTTCGGCGATCTTCCGGAGGGAGTGGTGCCGCAGGGCTTTCCGTTTCTCTACACGGGGATGGACCGTAGCGCTTTGATTCGCGCCTGGTGGCGGCGCGGTGTCCCTATCCTGGCATGGCCCGACCATCTGCCGTCAGCCGTCCGAGAGAGAGCGCCGGAGCATTATCATCGGGTCATGCTTGTGCCGTTCCTGTGGTGACCGAGTGGAGCGAGTGGTCAGAAGCGGAAGCTGCGGCGAAGTGGGACAGCGCCTTAACGGCACTGCCGAGTTACAACCTGTACCAATCGTATGGATGGGGCGAATTCAAACGGCGTCATGGGTGGACCGTTCGCCGTGGCAGCATTGTGGTTGATGGTGCTCGAGAGGCCATGGCCCAGTGCCTAGTGCGCGAGGTCCCAGCCGTGAGGATTACAGTGGTCTGGGTCCCCGGCGGTCCAGCGGGCAGCGCGAAGGGGCGCCGCAGGCTCGGCCAGGCCCTTCGCCAACACTACCCCTACTGCTTCTTCTATCTGCGGGCAAACATTCTCGAAGAGGATCGAGCCGAGGAGCGGAATGGACTCACGGCTTCGGGGTGGGTTCCTTCGCGCGCGAAGGTCAGCCAGCCCGTCACGTTTCATCTCGATCTTGTCCCTGATGAGGTCACACGCCGGAATGCGCTTAGCGGCAACTGGCGCCACAATCTGAATCGCGGAGAAGAGCGAGGCGGCACCGTTAAGGTCTGGGAACCCGCTCAACCATTGGATTCCGTGTATGCCGTGTATAGTGACATGGTCCGCCTGAAAGAGATTCCGCCGGCGGTGAGTCTAGGCGAACTGGACGCACTTCGCCGGGCGCTTGGACGATCCTTTACGTTGGCGGTTGCTCTGGGAGCAGACGGAAGCCCTTGCGCCGTTCGGGGATTCGGAAGGATCGGAACCCGCGCCCATGACTTGATAGCTGGCGTTTCTGAGGCAGGGCGCAAAATATACGCCAATTACCACCTCACATGGCAGTTGCTCGGTCTTGCGCGGGAGCAGGGCGTACTCGTGTATGACATGGGCGGGGTCGACTGGGAGCGCGCAGCCGGGGTGTCGAACTTCAAGAAAGGGCTCGGGGGGCGCGTGGTGTCGGTGGTGGGGGAGTGGGAGTGGACCAATGCCGGGTGGCTGCGTTGGGGAATGAATCTCGCGATTCGATTTCGCCGCGCACGACTATGAGGTGGACAAGAATTCTTGCCAGAACAATCTCGGAGCTTTCCGCTCTGGGAAGTAGGAGGGTGTGGCGACGACCAGGACTGCGCATCCTTCTCTATCACTCAGTAGGACCCACGGTTGCCCACGATTCTTATGGGATCAGCATCAGCGTGGCGTTGTTCGAGCGGCACATGGCGACCCTGGCAGGAAGCCAATGGCTCAGTGTCGTTGACATTGATCCCAAGCAACTGTCCGGGTCGAATATGCGTGTGGCAGTGAGCTTCGACGACGGCTACAAGGATAACCTCTATGTCGCGGCGCCGATCCTGTTGAAGCACAGGATACCGTTCACTGTTTTCGCGACGACGTCGTTTGTCCAGCAGAACTCCAAGGAGTATCTCAGCCCCTCCGAGTTGAGAGAATTGTCAACGCTGCCTGGGGTCACGATCGGATCTCACGGGGCCACGCATATTCGTCTTCTGGACTGTGATGACGGCGCCTTATGGGAGGAGTTGCACGGGAGCCGCTGTTATCTCGAAGACGTCATCGGCGCACCGGTCACGGCCATCGCCTACCCGCACGGCTCTGTGAATCTTCGAGTAGCCGACATGGCACGACGCGCAGGCTACACCCTCGGCGTATGCAGCAGATGTGACATCAATTCAGAAAATCGCAATCCGCTCTTGCTCTGCCGCTCTGAAGTGCTTGCTGAGGACTCAGAGAGGATTTTCCTGCAGAAACTGCAGGGAGCCTGGGACTGGTATCGGTGGCGTCGCAGGGATCCGGCTCTCCCCCAATCTGTCGCTACCCATGGTTTTTACTGCTAGGCCTGAGGTGCCAGAGGCTGATGATTGTTTTCCCGGGCATGAACACGCATGAAATACCGTCTGGTCGATCTCCTTCAGTGTGTCAAATGCCATGGGGAGATTGAGGTCTCTGCGGAGAAAACCCAATCCGTTGCACAGGCTTCCGGTGCAACCTTCTCCTGCGACCGTTACTGCAATCTCGACAGATCGGCCCAAATTCCTCCGCCCGAGCGATGCGCGGAGTGCAGCGGGATTGATATAGAAACGGGAACCCTCTCGTGCCGAAGATGCGGCGCGGTCTTCCCTATTGTTCAGTCCGTGCCCTGGCTATTGGACCAGGCCTTGGAAGAGTCGGACAGGTTGCTGGCGGATACCGCACGCCTGTACAGTCACTTGTGGAGTCAGGCGTCGCCTGGAACGCTCACGCGTACGCACCTTCACAATGTCGAAGAAGCCCTGGGAGAGCCGGTGGTTCAGGGAAAGATCGGTTTAGATGCAGGGTCTGGAAGCGGGAAAGATACCGCCATGATGGCAAGAAGACATCCCTCGGTCGAGGTGATCAGTCTAGAGGTCAGCGAAGGAGTGTATGAAACCAGGCGGCGCACTGAAGGCTTGCCAAATGTCCATGTCGTGAGGGCGTCTGTGCTGGCGCTTCCCCTAAGGTCCGGCGTGTGCGATTTTGGGTATTCTTTCGGTGTCCTGCACCACACGAGTGACCCTCGGCGTGGCTTGCAAGAAATTGTGAGGGTGTTGAAAACAGGTGGCCGCGCCTCGCTGTATCTCTATGAAGATCACGCCGATAATCTGTTCAAGGCCATTCCTCTGAAATTAGTTGCTGCGCTGAGAAGAGTGACTACGAGGCTCAACACACGAGTGTTGAGCGGCCTGTGTTATTTTTTCTCCCCATTTGTCGTCATTGCGTTCTCGATCCCTGCGAAGATCATGTTCCGTTATCGAGCTACCTGCCACTTGGCCGAGCGGATGCCGTTCAACTTCGGCACCTCACTGTTCTCCGTCCACGGAGACTTAATGGACCGTTTCGGCGCTCCTATCGAGTTCCGATTCAGCCAGGCACGCCTTCTTGCGCTCTTAAGAGCCTGCGACCTGACAGGGCTCCGCACGACCAAGATGAAAGACACAGCGGGCTGGGTAGCCAGCGGGAAGAAGGCCGATGCTACGGAACTGCAAGAGGTCGTAAATTCTCGTTGACAACCGGCCAGTCCGGTCAGCATAGTCAGAACCCTAGCCGCCCCAGGAAGCGTTGCCATGAACATGATTGACCTCCGGGAAATCAAGTCTTCCGCCGCCATGAAGTCTCGTAGCGACAAAACCATCGTTCTGCTTCGGCCTCCGATGGTGGTGCCCAAGTGGGCGCATTCATCGTCGATTTGCCCGCCGCTGGGCCTTGCCTATCTTGCGGCGTCGATCCGCAAGACCGGCTACAACGTGCGCTGTCTTGATGCCTTAGGCGAAGCCCCCTTCCAGCGAGTCGTCCTCGAGAATCCCAATTTTCTATCCTTTGGCCTGTCCACACCAGAAATCGTCGAGCGGGTAGGGCAGTGCGACATCCTTGGCGTCTCCTTGATGTTCTCCCATGATTGGCCGGTCGCCAAAGCCATCATTCAAGCCATCCATAAGGCGCATCCGCATCTCACCATCATCTGCGGCGGCGAACATATCAATGCCGTCCCGGAATTTTGCCTGAGAGACTGCCCGGAGATCGACATCTGCGTGTTGGGCGAAGGAGAGGAAACGATTGTTGACCTGCTGGGCGCGCTGAATGGGGACGGCGATCTGGGAAAGGTCGCAGGGATCGTGTATCGCGTGGACAACGAGGCTGCACGGACGCTCAAACGAGGGCGAATCCGTAAGTTGGAAGAAATCCCGTGGCCGGCGTGGGATCTCTTTCCGCTGGAGAATTATCTGGTGAATGGGCTGGGGTACGGGGTCAATCCTGGACGGACGGTGCCCATCCTGGCCTCCCGAGGCTGCCCCTTTGAGTGTACGTTCTGCTCGAGCCCCCAGATGTGGACCACGCGATGGCAGGCTCGGGACACGGAAGACGTGATTAGGGAGATGGAATATTCTATCGACCACTATGGGGCGCAGAACTTTGACTTCTACGATTTGACCACGATTATCCGGAAGGATTGGATCAAAGAATTTTGCCAGAAGATCATCAATAGGCAATGGAACATCACCTGGCAGATGCCGGCCGGCACGCGCTCCGAGGCTCTGGACGCTGAGGCGCTGCATCTCATGTGCCTGTCGGGCCAGAAGAACATCAGTTATGCCCCCGAAAGCGGTTCTCCGACCACGCTCAAGCTCATCAAGAAGAAAGTCGGCCTCGATCGGATGAAGGTGTCCATCAGGGCTGCGCTGCATGAAGGCATGAACGTCAAACTCAACATGATCATGGGCTTTCCCCATGAGACCAAGAAAGAGATCTTCGAAAGCTATGCGTTCCTGAGGGATCTGGCCCTGATGGGCGTACACGACGCGTATATCGCCTGCTTTTCTCCCTATCCGGGCTCGGAGCTCTATGATGAGCTATCCCAATCGGGTCAGATCAAGACGATGGACGCCGACTATTTTCTCATGCTCACGAGCTATAGCGACATGCGCTACTCCTACTCCTATTCCCCACACATCTCGAACCGGCAACTGACGATCTACCGTCTGGGCGGCATGTTGATGTTCTATGCCGTCAGCTACCTTACCCGTCCCTTCCGTCTATTGCGGGTGGTCTCCAACGTCGTCCGCGGGAAGCAGGAGTCTCGCCTGGACATGGCGCTCGGCCAGCTTGTTCGCAGAGTTTTCAGCAAGAAAGTTGCGCTTAAGGACATTCAGGAGATGTCTTCTACTTCCAATACTCAGGTCTAATTTAGCGCGAAGTTCTCCACCTGGCAGGGTGGAGGTGAGAGCCAGGGGGACTTCCCGATGATATGAAGCGCTCTGTTCCACGCCATCGATCACTACAGGGCAGGTCGTAGCCCCGCGTCTGCACGCTCTCGAAACCTCTGGAAAGTCTGTAGTCACCCTCGGTCGTGAGTCGGCCCTGAGTATCTTGTTGACACGGGTTATGGGGATGAGCTAACTAAAGGCATCCCAAGGGGCTTCTTGAGGGCGTTCGAGCCCACCAAAGCAAATTCCTATCTACCCCATAGTGAAACAGTAGATCATGTTAGCGAACTCAAGCATTAGTATGCCCGAGAGACGCTGTGTGCTCTTGGGATCAATGAGAGAGTGGAGATCCCCTCGATGGCTGATCTGCCGCCTTACACCGGTGTGGTTCGCTCAACTCGTACTTGGCCGGCCTGTTGACTGTGCTCCATCGCATTGCAGAGGCATTGCTTGAGCGACAAGAACATCCATCTGAGTATTGTGGTACCGGCCTACAACGAGGCGGCGCGCATCGTGCAGCCGCTCCGCTGTATCGACCGCTACCTCCGGACACAGGCCATCCGCGCCGAGGTTATCGTTGTGGACGATGGCAGCACGGACGGAACCGCTGAAGTGGTGCGCCGCCTCGCGCGAGATCTCGCGACGCCAGTCTGGGTTGTCGTTTGTCCAGAAAATCGCGGTAAGGGACGGGCGGTAGCGGTCGGTATGGTACAGGCACAGGGCCGGGCCGTGCTCATGAGCGACGCCGACCTCTCCACGCCCATCGAAGAGCTCGAGAAATTGCTCCCGCATCTCCAGAACGGCGCACAGGTCGTCATCGGCTCGCGCTGGCTCCCAGGGTCCCGCATCGAGGTGCGGCAGCCGCTGCTCCGTCAGGCAATGGGGGTGGTCTTCACGTTCCTCACGCGCCTCCTGGTCGTCGGTGCCTCCGACGTGACCTGCGGTTTCAAGCTCTTCACGCGCGAGGCGGCGACACAGATATTCTCGCGCACGACGCTCGACGACTGGAGCTTCGATGCCGAGGCGCTCTTCCTTGCCCGCCGCATGGGCTTTGGCATCGTGGAGGTCCCCGTCCGCTGGCGGGACGTTGCCGGCACGAAGGTGCGCCGAGGGCGAGATGCAGCGCGGGCTGTGCTTGGCCTCGCGAGCATTGTGCTCAACACCTTCTGCGGCCAGTACGACCACGCGCCCGTCCGAGGCCGGCGGTGAAGGCTGAGCACTGGTACCAGGCGCAGCGTGTGCACTATGATCATCGTCCTCATCGCCACCTGCTGCCCGGGTCGGGCAGCTTCTACGCCGAGAACATCGTTGACAAGCTGTGGCGTGCCCTCGGCACCGATGCCCAGAGCCACGGTATCGAGCTAGGTTGCGGGGCCGGCCGCTTCACCCTTCCGTTACTCGCCCGCTGCGCACGGCTCGAGGCCGTTGACCTGTCTTCCGGGCAACTCGACCGGCTCGGCGCGGCGTTGCGCGAGACTGGCGTCGAGCCAGGCCGCTGCATCCTTCACGAGCTCAACGCCGAAGAAGGGACCGGCGCCCTGCCTGCCGACCGCTATGACTTCCTGGTCGGTGTCTTCTTGCTGCATCATCTCCACAACCCGACGGCGGCGCTCGCGCGCTGGCTGCCTGTCCTTCGTCCGGGCGGGCGTGTTGCGTTCCTGGAACCGAATCGGCTGAACCCGCTGTTTCTCTTTCAAATCGCGTGCTGCGCCGACATGACGTGGCGCGAGGAGCGCCGTCTCTACCAGCACGGTCCGAGGAGTCTGCTCGCCATGCTCACGCGAGCGGGATTTGTCCATTGCCGGGTCCAGCGCGCCGGCTTTTTCCCTCCTCAGGTGCTGAACCGGTTTCCGCAGGCACTGGAGTTCGAGCATCGCTTGGAGCAGTGGCGCTGGCTCAACCCGGTCCTTCCCTTTCTTATGGTGACTGCTGAGCGGGCCGCTCCCTGATGGAGCCAGTACCATTTTCCTCGGCAGTGCGCCACGCTCGTCGGAGGCGTTCCCCTGGGCGCTGGTCCACAGGATACTCAGTTTCCGGGCCTCATGTCTTAATGGGGAGCAGCATAAAAAAACTCTACATCGTTTCGGATGGGCATCGACATTCTAGTCCGATTGTCTCATCCTGCCTATCCTGAGTATGTTCTTGATTTCTTTCTTCAATCGCCACAAGACGTTGCTCATGCTCCTTAGCGTAGGGCTTGCGGTTAGGCTAACTGTCTTGCTCTTTTACCTAAGCACGCATGATTGGCAAGGGGAAACCTGGGAATACGAAGCGATTGCGACCAATCTTTTGGAAGGGCGAGGGTATGTCTTTGATTTTCATAATACCGTGTATCGGTCGTTTAGTGTGCCGGTGTTCCCAATCCTTTGCTATGCCTTGCACTTGATCGGCGGCCCGGGTCTCAGCTTGTATTACGTTTTTCATCTTTCGGTCGCCCTGGGGGTCATCGTGCTGACCTATGCGATGGCCTGCCGATGGTTCGGCGAGCAGACGGCTCTTGTCGCGGCCTTCTTCGTGGCGCTGGAACCCGGGTTGGTCGTCTACCACTCCTACAAGGTCGATCCAGTGGCATTATCCACGTTTCTGCTCCTTCTTGGTGTGTATACCTTCACGCGGGCGGCAGACTCGTTGGACAAACGCCTCGCTTGGGCTTCCGGAGCGGTGATGGGCTTCGGGGTGATGACGCGCCCGGACTTAATTGCGGTCCTCGCTGTGGTGGTCTTGTGGATGATCCTGGAACGCAGACGGCTCTTCACAGCATTGCGTTTGGCTACTCCCGTCATCGTGGCCGCGACGTTGGTAGTGGCGCCCTGGGTCATCCGCAATTACTACATTCATGGACAAGTCCTGGTGACCTATAGTGTGTCGTCGGAGTTGCTTTGGAGAGGAAACAATCCCAACAGTACCGGCACTACGCTCACCTTCGCAAATGAGAATCAATTCGACCGTGCCCCGAAGGATTTTCGGGCCATGGTGGAGTCATCAAGTGAAATGGAAATCTATGCCCTATTTAGAGAGGAGGCACTTCGGTACATCGCACAAGACCCGGCTGGGTTTATCAGGCGCGTCCTCGAGAAATTCTGGTATTTTGGGTGGTTTAGTCCGACCTATGCCGCCAACCATTATGGGTGGATTCCTGTCGTGCTTGTGGATACTTACAAGTTGCTCTACGGTATGGTCATCGGGCTTGCAGTTGTCGGGGGATGGTTCGTGGTCAGAGATGGGCCGATTGTCATGCGTCGAACGAGCCTCTACCTTCTGACCGTGGTGATTGCGGTTGCCCTCATCCATAGTATCGGCTACGTAGAAGGACGTCACCGCGTGCTCGTCATGCCGATCATCTTGATCTGGGCGGCGCACGGGCTT
>Ga0080064_1004548_pt1 | contig 17591 bp, 18 predicted proteins | sample Subgrocontami54m_FD_69260 | JGI IMG/M metagenome (GOLD analysis project Ga0080064, IMG submission 69260) | Subsurface groundwater microbial communities from S. Glens Falls, New York, USA - GMW46 contaminated, 5.4 m (SPADES assembly) (version 2) ...
CGGCGAGCCGGTGCAATGGATGCCCGACAGCCGAACCCTCCTGGTTCAATTGGTTCCCGCCGGACGCCCCGCACCTCCGGCTGAACCCAAGGTCCCAACAGGCCCCACCATCCAGGAGACGGCTGGCAAAGCCGGTCCGGCCCGCACCTACCAGGATCTGCTTTCGAGCCCCCACGACGAAGACTTGTTCGACTACTACGCCACATCGCAACTCGCCTTGGTGAACACCGCGGCGGCAACAAGGAAGCTGATCGGCAAGCCGGCCATCTACGTTTCCTCTCACCCCTCCCCCGATGCCAGGCATCTCCTGGTCTCCTACGCCCACCGGCTATTCTCTTACCTCCATCCGGTCTTAGGGTTCCCGCGCGAGGTGGAGGTCTGGGACTCGGGCGGAAACCTGGTCAAGAAGATTACCAGCCTGCCGCTACGCGACAGAGTTCCCATCGAAGGTGTGCCCACTGGCCCGCGCAACGTCGCCTGGCGACCTACCGAACCAGCCACGCTCGTCTGGATCGAGGCGCTCGACGAAGGCAATCCGCGTAAGAAAGTCCCGTATCGCGATCGCCTGCTCTCCTCCAAAGCGCCCTTTGCCGCCGAACCTGCCGAACTCCACCGCACCGAGCATCGCCTGATGAACACGGCCTGGCTTGCCGGCGGCGGCGCGCTCATCACCGACATGGACCGCAGTCGCCGCTGGGTCCGCACCGTACTTCTCCAAGGCACCGCCGCCCCTAGACAGATCTGGAGCCGCAGCGAACAGGATCGCTATGGAAATCCCGGCACGCCCCAGACCGCTACTAATGCCTCCGGCCACAATGTAGTCCGGCAGTCCGGCAACGCCATCTTTCTGGAAGGCGAAGGTGCCTCGCCCGCGGGTGACCGGCCGTTCCTGGACCGCTACGATCTGGTTACCGGAAAAACCGAGCGCCTTTTCCACTGCGACACCGAAGGCTACGAGTCCGTCGTGGAGGTGCTCGATGACTCCGGCAGGCGCCTTCTGACGCGCCGTGAAACACCGGCCGATCCGCCCAACTACATGATCCGTTCCCCAGGCGCACCGCCCTTCGCGCTCACGCACCTCCAGGATCCCGCGCCGCAATTGCGCAAGATCACCAAACAACTGGTCACCTACAAACGTGCCGACGGCGTTCCGCTCTCTTTTACGCTCTACTTGCCGCCGGACTACAAACCGGGCACGCGGCTTCCTACCGTCATCTGGGCCTACCCGCGTGAGTTCAATGATCCGGAAACCGCCGGGCAAGTATCAGGCTCCACCAAGAGATTCACAACAATTACCGGTCCGTCTCACCTGTTCTTCCTGCTCTCTGGCTACGCTATTCTTGACGGCGCGTCCATGCCCGTGGTGGGCGATCCGGAGACAGTCAACAACACCTACATCGAGCAGATTGTTCAGTCGGCCAAGGCCGCCATCGACAAAGCGGTAGAGATGAACGTTACAGATCCGGCTCGCGTCGGAATCGGCGGTCATTCTTATGGGGCATTCATGACCGCGAACCTTTTGGCCCATTCGGATCTGTTTCGCGCCGGTATCGCGCGCAGTGGAGCTTATAATCGCACCCTCACCCCGTTCGGCTTTCAAGCCGAGCGCCGCACGCTTTGGGAGGCGCCAGACACATATCTGAAAATGTCCCCGTTCGTTTACGCCAACAAACTCAATGAACCCATTCTGTTTATCCACGGCGAGGCCGACAACAACGCCGGTACGTTCCCGATTCAATCCGACCGAATGTATCAGGCCGTCAGCGGCAACGGAGGCACCGCGCGGCTGGTGCTCCTCCCGCACGAGGCGCACGGCTACGAAGGGCGTGAATCGGTGGAGCATGTCGTGGCCGAGATGCTCGGCTGGTTCGACAAGTACCTGCGGTGACATTGCCTGAACAGATTGATCAGGCCTCAGAGGCTTCGCTCACCCTTTGGTGGCTTGGGCGAAGCGGGTTTGTTCTCAAGTACCACTCCATGATTTTCTACATCGATCCGTACTTGACCGGTTCCTTAATCTGTGCGCCTGAGCAGATTCACCATGCTTCGATGGTTCTCTGCACACACGGGCACCCGGGACACATGGACGCCGCAACCTTGCGCCCGTTGCTGGAAAGCTCACCCGGCGCCAAACTCCTGCTGCCCAAAAGCGCCGCCGCGCACGCTCATTCGCTCGGCATCAGCTACCAGCGCATGACCACCACCGACGCCGGCCTTCGCGTTGAGTATTTCCAAACCGGTGATTACATCCGCATCTATTCGGTTCCATCCGCGCACCCGGAGTTGGAGTGGACTGCAATCGGCGGCTATCCCTACCTCGGCTACCTCATTCGCTGTGGCGGCTGCACCATCTATCATGCCGGCGATTGTGTGCCGTATCCGGATCTTGCCATGCGTCTTCGCCCTTACAACGTGGATGTCGCACTTCTTCCGGTTTCCGGTGGCGTCAACTTCTCGGTGGAACAAGCGGCGCAGCTGGCAGAAGATATTGAAGCCTCCTGGCTGGTTCCCATGCATTATGGTTCGGCGGATCCATTCTTGGACCACATGCTCTTCCATCGGCCCTCGCAGCGTTTCAAACTATTTACAGCCGGGGAGGGTTGGCAGGTGCCAGACATTCTGTAATACTGAAGCCATGAAATCGAATTTCTTACTAGTTTCTTTAGGGCTGCTCACCTTGGGCTCTGCCGCCGGTGTGGAGGTCGCCTCCCATGCCGACCAGATCGCCTCCGCCGTCCTGGCTGCTCCCAAGGAGCGCCGCGCGGATGCCACCGTGCTCGGCTACAACGACAAGGGTGAAGTGGTGACGCTCCGCAAGGGCACCGGGGACCTGGTCTGCCTCGCCGATGACCCTGCCGTCAAGGGGCTCAGCGTGGCCTGCTATCACAAGGATCTGGAACCGTTCATGGCGCGTGGCCGGGAACTGGCCTCACAGTTCAAGGGCAAGGACCGGCACGATACCCGCAATAAGGAAGTGGACGAGGGCAAACTCAAGATGCCGCGCGAGCCGCGCTTGCTCTATGTGCTGACTGGCACAAGTTTCGACCCGGCTAAGGGCGAGATCGTGGACCCCTATCTGCGCTGGGTCGTCTATGCGCCTTATGCGACACCGGAATCCACCGGACTATCGGTCACTCCAGGCACCGCGCCGTGGTTGATGTATCCGGGCACCGCCGGTGCGCACATCATGATCAGCCCGGCCAAGGTCAAACAGTGATGGCCAGGCGGTAATCACGCCCAAAACCGGAACCACTTGCGTGCCGGCACGGACTGGGGCATCGAAACCCGCTCCAGGAGTCTCCCTTCCAGCACGGCTTTTGGATTGTCCACCAGCAGCCGGTTGGCCTCGGCTTCTCCGAATTCAGAGACCAGATGCTTCCGCACTGGTTCCAGCGCCGTGGGCCGGTGCTTCAAATCGTGCGCGTCGCTTGCGATGAAATGCACCAGTCCGTGCTTCATCAATAGGTAGGAAAAATCGCGTGCACGGTTGCCGAAACGGCCGAGGAAGGACTGCCCGGTCAGTTGGATGAAGCAGCCCATCTCCACCCAACCTTCCAGCTCCTTGAGCCGCTTCTGCAGGAGAAGATTGCGTTCCGGGTGCGTGATGATCGGGCTGAGCCCGGCGTGCAGAAGCTGCTCGAAGATCGAAGTAGTGGTGTGAAAGATGGCCAGGTCCGAGAACTCCACCAGGATATAGTTCAAATGGTTGATGCTGTATCGGCCCGGATGCGCAATGGCATCTTGAATATTGTCGTAGGAGAGGTGGAAGTCGCAGCCGTAATGAATGCGTGGCGCATCACCGGCAGCCTGTTGCACCTCCGCGATGCGCGCCTGAACCAACTCTGGTTGGAATTGGAACTCCAGGTTCGCGTGCGGCGTGGCAACAATGTCCGATGTGCCGCCTTCAGCGGCCATCCTGACCATGGCGACGCTCTCTTCCAGATTTCTTGAGCCGTCATCCAGGCCGTAAAGAATATGGCTATGGATATCGATCAAGTCAGATAAACATTTCTTCGTCGGCAGTGGCCTGTGCCACCGTCGGCCTGCCGCCACGCAGCAGAAACTGGAAGGCGGCCTTCAACCCGGAGGCCATTCCATTCAGCTCCCTCATCGGACGAAGGATGGTGTTGTTGAGCGTGACCACCGTGTCATGGACACGGCTGATGGTGTCGTCCAGGACCAACTCGACGCGCTCCAGTTGCACCTTGGCGCGCTCGGCCGCTTCGCCCAAAACCTCGTCCACACGAACCAATTGCTTTTGCGTCAGATCGAGTACGGAATTCGCCTTTTGGCTGACTTCCTGCACCTGCCGGCGGCTCTCTTCCATCGTGCGCTTCGTATCGGTCAGGAACGTTTCGGCTTTGGGCAGAAACTGGTTCAGTTGGTCGCGAACCATTCTGATCGCCTTGAAAATACCGAAAATCATGACAGCCTGCGCCGCCAGCGCAATCGAGGAGATGACCACCGCGGCGGTCATCACGTTAATCAGGGCATCCGTACTCATGGAACTTTGCCCTTATGCGCCTTCCGCTGATGTTTTCCCGTCTCCACTAACCGCTTCGCGATAAGCCTGCTTTCCGGCTTCCACCGCCGCAGTCAGGTTCTCCCGCTGCCGGGAAACCGCGGTCCGGCCTCTCTCCACGTATTCAGTGGCGGAATCCCGCGCTTCCTCTGTCCTGCGTTTGAGGTATTCTTTGCTTTCCTCCGCCTTACCACGGAGAAGCTCGCGGGTCTCTTCCCCGCTCTTGGGGGCAAACAGAATTCCGACGCCAATCCCCAGTCCCAGACCGAGGAAAAAATAGGACAATTTCTTATCTTCCATCTTCGCTCCTTACTGTTTTCCAGTGTACTCCAGTATCCTGAATAAAGTCAGCATGAGTATTTCGTCCCGAAAACCGAAGCAGCTCGATCGGGAAGGTTTATTGGAGTATGCGCTGCGCACGTTGACCGCCCGCGCTTTGTCTTCCGGTGAGATGCGGCAGCGCCTCCTCCGCCGCACACAGACGGCCGCCGATGTCGATGCCACGCTGGACCGTTTGAAGGAATACGGCTATCTCAACGACCAAAAGTTCGCCGACTCCTTTGCCGCCGGCCGCCGTGAGAATCAAGGGTTCGGAAAACAGCGGGTTCTGCGCGACCTGCGTCAGCGGCGGGTTGCCCCGGCGCTAGCCGAAAAGGCTGTTGCCGGCGCATTCTCCGGCACTGAGGAAGAAGCCCTGATTCTCGAATATCTTAAACGCAAGTTCCGGAAGCTGGATCTTGCCGTCTATTTGGCAGAGCCCGCCAAGCTGAACTCGGTGTTCCGCAAACTGCGCTATGCCGGATTCAGCGCCGGGACTTCGATCCGCGTCCTGCGCCGCTACACCGAACTTGCCAACCAGTTGGAGGATTCAGCGCAGGAGCCGGAATAGAGGCTGTAGACATGAGGATTATCTCCGTGAACCTCAACCAGCGGCTTGGCAACGGCATCGCGCGAGCACGGTTCGAGTCATGGCTCATGGTTCAGGCACCCGACCTTCTACTAGCCCAAGAGCCCCTTCCAGGGGCCGGGCCCTCCGGAAGCGATTTCCCCTCATCGGCAAACTCCTGCACGATCATGTGCACAACTTCATTGATCTGCCGCAGAGCCTCTTCCTTCGTACGCCCCGATGCCGCCGCACCGATGTCAACTAATGCAGGACAGTAGGCATGCCATGCCGGATTACCATGGGCATCCTCGTCTGGTTCAATGACTACTTGAAACGTGTAGGTCTTCATCGTCGGAAGCGGAGTCCTCTAATCTTGAACGTCACTCTTGATCTTTCTCCTTTAGTGTACAATTTCGGCCGGATTGGAGAGCACGCCGATCTGCGGCGAGGTGATGGTCACGATGTCGCCGGCGGCCAACGCGTGCTCTTCTTTCACAATGATGCCGGTCCCGGTGCAGAGGATGGATCCGCTGGGAACGTTGTTGGCGCGAACGACAAATTCGACCAGCGTTTCGATGCGGCGATGGAGCTTGGACGTGTTGACCGCGCCTGAAAAGAGTGTTTTGCCATTGCGGGTGATGACACAGGTGATGTCCAGGTTGTAGGGGTCAGTGAGCTCGTCCGGAGTGACTATGACGGGACCGAGCGACAGGCAGCCGTTGTAGACCTTGGACTGTGGCAGATAGAGTGGGTTCTCCTTCTCGATGTCCCAGGCCGAGACGTCATTGGCCAGCGTGTAGCCGAGCACCTTTCCGGCGGAGCCCAGCACTACGGCCAGTTCAGGCTCTGGCGCGGTGAACTTCGAGTCGTAGCGTATCCCTATGGGTTGATCAGGGCCGACGCATACGCGGGCCGTTCCCTTGAAGAAACTCTCCGGCCGTTCTTCGCGGTAGACGTAGGCGTAGAAGCCTTCGCGGGTGCCATGTTCCGCGTCGCGGAAGGCGGCACTGGTTTCATAAGTGCAGCCGCAGGCCCAGGCCTCGCGCGGATGAATGGGAATGAGCGGGGGAAGTTCATCCGGATGAGAAATGGCGTGCGAGACGGCGAGTTCGGCCAGCTCCACACCTTCACGTTCCGCTCGCGTAATGAGTTCCAGCGTGTTGTGTTCTGGGATGGGACGGACGAGGCCGTCCACCACGATGGCCGCAGTGATGCGGCCGTTCCAGTTGACTTGTGTGAGTCGCATTAGTATTTCAGGTAGACAGTCTTGTAGTCGCTGTAAAAGTCCATGGCCGCTGGACCCTGTTCCTTTGGACCGAAGCTGGAATCTTTGGTTCCGCCGAAGGGGAGTTGATATTCTACACCAGCGCTGGGAAGGTTCACCGTCAACAAACCCGCTTCCATTCCATAGATATATTCAAAGGTGCGGCTGAGGTTCGTCGTCTGGATGGAAGCGGAGAGTCCAAATGGGATGTTGTTGGCGATGCGCATGGCATCGGCGAAATCCTTGGCGCGCATGAGGGAGAGCACGGGTCCGAAGATCTCCTCCTGTGCGATGGTCATGCTCTCGGTTACGTTGCCGAAAATGGTGGGCTCAACGAAGAATCCTTTGTCGAACGCCCCGCCCGTGATCCGGTTGCCCCCTACAAGAGGCGCGCCGGCCTCTTTCTTCCCGATCTCGATGTAACGTAGGTTGACTTCGAGCTGGGTCTGGTCGATGGCCGGGCCGATGTCGATACCGGCTTCCATGCCGTTGCCGACCTTGAGTTTCTTCGTCCGTTCCACCAGCGCAGCGGCAAACTTGTCGTAGATGGAATCCTCCACGATGGCTCGCGAAGTGGCGGGGCACTTCTGCCCGGTGGAGAAGAAGGCGGCATTGGCCACGTTTTCGACGGCGGAATTAAAGTCGGCATCGGCCAGCACGATGGTCGGGTTCTTGCCGCCCATTTCGAGCTGGATCCGCAGCCGGCGCTTCGAGGCTTCCGCATGCAGCCAGTTGCCGACGTCGCAGGAGCCGGTGAAGGAGACGCCCTTGATGGGCTTGGCGTTTACGATGGCGCTGCCGATCGCACCCCCCGGTCCGGCAATGTAGTTGACGACACCTTTGGGAATACCGGCCTCATGGCAGGCTTCCACAATCCGCCACGAGCTCAGCGGCGCCGCGGATGCGGGTTTGAGAAGAACCGTGTTGCCGCAGATTAGCGCCGGGGCAAGCTTCCAGGCCGGAATGGCGATCGGAAAGTTCCATGGGTTGATGAGGCCCATGACGCCGATTGGCTTGCGGAGGGCAAACATATGCACGCGATCGCGTTCGGAGGGAACCAGCATGCCGGGCATGCGGGAACCCTCGCCGGCGAAGTAGCGGAAGATGTTGATGGCGCGGCGGACCTCGCCCTTGGCTTCCGGGAAGGTCTTGCCTTCCTCGCGCGTCATCTCCTCGCCAAGCTGCTCGAACTTCTTGTCGAGGATATCGGCAGCTTTGCTGAGCAGGTTGCCCCGGGCAGGGGCATTCATGTTGGACCAGCCGGGCAGCGCGGCGGCAGCCGCATCAGCGGCGGCAGCAACGTCGGCCGGCGTGGCCTTGACGAAATTGCCGACGAGTTCATCGGTGTTGGCGGGATTGCGGTTTTCAAATGTGGGCCCATCGACCCACTCCCCGTTGATGTAGTTTCTGTAGGTTTGTGTGCTCATGTTCATTCAGAAAACGTAAAGGGTGTTCGCCGCGCCAGCCCGCGGGGCGAACAATTCCGTTTTGCGCGTGTTCTTTAATTTAAAAGGATACCTTGGGAGCCGTTCTTGCCGCAGGCTCAGTCTTGAAATAGGCGTCGTTGCGGGTGAATCCGAACATGGAGGCGGCAATGTTGTTGGGGAACAGCTCAATGGAGGTGTTGAATTTCTGAACGGTCTCATTGTACTTCCGGCGTTCTATCGCGATGCGGTTTTCGGTGCCGGCCAACTCATCCTGCAGGCGCAGGAAGTTTTCATTGGACTTGAGTTGTGGATAATTCTCCACAATTACCAGGAGGCGGCCGATAGCGCCATCGAGCATCGAGTTGGCCTGGATCTTTTCCTGAGGGTTGCGAGCGCCAGCGAGTGCGGCGCGGGCATTGGCGAGATTGGAAAAGACCTCTTTCTCCTGGGAGGCGAAGCCCTTCACGGTCGCGACAAGATTTGGAATGAGGTCTGAACGGCGCTGGAGGGCTACATCCACTTGTGCCCAGGAGCCCTTGATGGACTCGCGCTGAACAACAAGCTCATTGCGGGTGGAGACGATGCTACCGCCCACCCCAATGCCGATCAACAGCAAAACAGCAACAATTGCCAATGTGATTTTCATAAGTTGTCCCTCATCTCGAGATGCGGTCGACGATAGACGCCAACTCCGCCACTCCATTCAAATATTGCTCAAAAAGAGCCTTCGCGTCGAGTGCGCCCGGTTTGACCATGTCCCGGCGGAGTTCAAGGATGGTCTGGAATGCCTGCGTTTCCATCCCAAGTTGCGAGGCCATGGCGTCGACGACGTCCCGCTTCTCCATCGGCGCCGTCCCTTGCGAGAGCAAAAGCGTGTGCCGAGCCAGGACGCAGAAAGTGGATACAGAATCCGTCATCAGACGCAGGAGCAGGTTCTTGTCATGAAGAACGCTGGCCGCCTTCTGGCGCAGCCGAAGGAGTTTGGAGCGAATCTGATATTCCACCTGCGCCCGGTAGAATGCGGTGTCAATGGCGAGCGCGGCGACGAGGTTGGCTCCAAATAGAATACGATGGCAGTCGCGAATGTCGTGGAACTCGATGGGAAAGCAGTCCGTGGAGGTGCGTAACTCCTCTTCGGTGAGCAAAAGCGGGGCGGGGTTATTTTGCGAGCGCCACCAGCGGAAGACCGGTTCGGAGGCTTCCAGTTCCCGGAGCCCCAGTTGTGACAGCACGCAAAGAATATTGAGGTCTGAGTGGTCCTTGTTGTGATCCCCGGCTGCCGCGGATCCGTAAAGAACCACGGACAGAAGCTGGCCACCAAAGGCTTTCTTGAGTTGATCCACCAGTTGCTCGAGTTTCTTTTCAATATTCATGATTGGCCTCACCAGTCACTGGATGCCCCACCGCCGCCGGAGTCGCCGCCGCCAAAACCACCAAAGCTGTCACCAGAATCGTAACCGCCGAAACCACCGCCACCCCTGCCGCCGCCATAGCCCCGGCCACCGCCGAGCAGATTGCCGAGAATCAGGCTCGTCAGGAAACCGCCGGGGCCGCCACTGGATCCCAGCAGGAAGAGCAGGAGAACCAGGACACCGAGCACAGCGGGCCAGGGGATGGATTCATTCCCCCGATTGCGGTGTGTGAGCGGCGGTGCGGTATCGATCTTGACGTTCTTTTCGCGCGCGATCCGCTCCCCGATTTCGCGCGTGGCGATGATGAAGGCGTCGCCATAGTGTTGCTCGCGCAGCGCCGGCCGCATCGAGCGCAGCAGGGAGCCGGCGAACCCATCAGGGAAAATCGGTTCGAGGCCATAGCCGACTTCCAGCCGGCTGCGGCGCTCGCCGATGGCGAACAGGAACAGGATGCCCTCGTTGTTTGCTTTGGAACCAATGCCCCACTTGCGAAACAGCGTATTGGCGGCCTCCTCGATGGGTTCGCCGCCGAGGGAAGGCAGGATGACGATGGCGATTTCAGCCCCAGTGGCGGCTTTGACTTGGGCACAATAACGTTCGATACCGTTCCGAGAGGCCGGGTCAATGACCCCGGCAAAGTCGCTGACATGGCCTTGCGGAGTGAGCAGTGACAGATCGGCCGCCAGGCCAGCCGACAACGGGAGAAGCAGCAAAGGGAGAAAGCGTTTCACTGTATGAGCAAGAGCCAGTCCCCCTGTCCGGGAGCTTTCGCCTCGACGCTGGCCGAGAGCGGGAGTGAAGCGGGCGTGCGCACACCAGTGCGCGGATCGATCCAGGTGGACTTGGCATCGTGGGCGAACCGGGCCAAGTTTAGTTTGGTTGGCGTGCCGCCGTCAAGGTAGAGCAGAGCGAACTTGTCTTGTCCTGACCATGCGGGCATGGAGTAGGCGAGGTAATCCGGCGGATTCGGCTCGGCGGCGAGGAGCGACCGATCCGGCTGGAGCGTCCACCAGGAGAAGGTATCGAAGATGTCTCGCAGGATCTTCAAATGTTGGGCTCCTGGATAGTTGAGGTATTGGTGCCAGGGAAGCGCTATCCCCGTGCTGGCGTGATCGAGCGGCGCTTCCGGTTTGCGCCCCCACCACCAGATGCCATGCGCGCCGTAGGTGACGCCGGCCGGGGTACCGGCGAGCAGGCTGTAGTAGGCGGCGCGACGAACGGCATCGGCGTTGATTTCTGTCTTGTGGTGATAGTTGAGATGGCCTTCGTAGTTGATTTCGGCGTCGATGGAAGGGCGGGGCGGGGAAAGCCTGTAGCCGAGAGCAGCACCGCCCGTAGCGTTCCACTTCCATTTCTCCTCATTGCTGCCGTGGCCGGTCTGGAAGGTGAGAAAATCAAGCCAAGGCTCGTCGTTGAGATCAGGCCATGGGTTCTGCCGGCCCCCGGGATGAAGAGAGACCGGACGCCGGGAGCGTCCTTCCGGAAAAACGGCACCTCCGATCCTGCGCCATCGCGCGGCGTTCGGCCCGGTATAGTTGCCGTCTCCGGCCAGCAGCCAGATCATGTGATGAGCGCCGTATCGGGCGACCATGTAACCGGCCAGCCGCGCCGCGTCCTCATCGGAGAGAGTTGCACCAGGGCTTTCCTTGTCCTTGGAGGTGAGAGCCCAAAGAAGCACGGGAACACCGACCAGCCCGGCGTCGTTAAGCTGGTCCATCTTGCGGTCCATGCGGTCAAAGAATGCGGGGTTGATGCGCAGTCCGCCCTGAGTGGTGAAGCTGACTTGCCCGTTCTCGTCTTCGCGTCCCGCGCGCCAGGGCGCATGCATGACAAATTGAATGGCGGTGAAGCGCTTGCCGGCGCGGTCCGCCAGGTATCGCTTCCATTCCGCGTCGGTGGACCGAAGGGCGCTGTTCCAACCGGTGCAAGCGAGCCAGAACCAAGGGGTGCCGTCGGCATAGGTGAAGTAGCGATTGCCGGGGATCACGCGGGGCGCCCCGCGGCGGTAGAGGGGGTTCGAACCTGTGTAGTCCCGCACCTGAAAGTCGCCGATGCGGTCATGCATCGCCGCGTCGGAGGATGTTGTGCGGAACGCCCATGGCCCGGACTGTTCGGGAGAAAAGCGTACGGTCCAGGTGCGGCCGCCCGCCCAAAAAGCGGGGACGGTTTCCTTGGCCCCGGCACGGGATTTGAACTCGACGGTGAGCCGTACGGTGAGCGGGTCCGGGGGTTCTTGTGAAGAGGTGAAGGACTTCTCAAAGCGGCCATGGCGAAAAACCTGCGCTACCGCGGGCTGGGCCAGCAGGCTGGCGAGAATCAGGATAGCGAGCATTCCTGTCTTCTATTGTTGCGCAGGCTTGGGTCGCGGTGTGGCGTCGGCTTCCGTGAGGCCGAGGGTCCACTTGATCGCCTCGAGCCACATTTTCTGGACGTCGGGGCGGTCCCAGGAATCCTCGCGATGTCCAAAGGTGGAATAAAAGACGCGGCCTTTGCCATAGTTGCGAATCCAGGAAATGGCAAAGTCCTTGTCGGTGCGTTTGACACCTCTCTGCGCAAGGTCGAGCTTGGCTGCGTCCATGCTAAGCAGCACTCGAACGCGGTCGCGCGAATAGTCCTTGACCTGATAAATCTCGTCCATGACGGAGAAGGCGGGCGGGAAATGCTTGACGATGGGGTTCGTACGATCCTCGACCACGATGGGCGCTTGAAATTGGCCCCAGGGATGACCGTCAAAATAGCCGCCGATCATCTCCCCGTACTCGGGCCATTTGTACAAAGTGTCGGCGGCGGCATGCACGCCGATAAACCCTTTGCCGTCATCCTTGATGAAGGAGAGGAAGTCGGCTTTTTGCGAGTCGTCCAGGTCGAGTTCACCGGTGGTGTAGAAGATCACCGCGTCGAAATAGTCGAGGTTCTTGGCGTTGGCGGAGAGTTTCTTTTTCGTGAGCAGTTGGGTGTCGGTGCGGATGTAGGTTTCCCAGAGGCCCGACTCTTGGCCTATCTTCCATAGGGTGGCGAGGCCGTACGTGGTGGCATCGTGCTGGAAGCCTTTGACCTGGCCGATGGCGAGGATCCTTTTCTTCTTTGGCTGCGCTGCCAGCGGCAGGGCGAGGCCTAGCAGCAGAAGGGAGGCGAGGGAGAGCTTGTATAGACGCATGGTTTGACTCGGGTTCCGCCTCATCATCTCACCGTGGGATAAGCTTGCGCAAGGGCTGTTCGGCTGACCTGCACGCCTGAACAGCCTGGATCGTCAATGGGTCATGAAGAAACACATCGCGGCAGGAGGATTGGTTGTGTTGGCGGCGGCGCTTGTGCTCCAGGGCCAACGTGCGCGGCGCGATTATCCGGTTTGGGAAATGCGAGCCTTGACTCCCAGGGAGGTGAGTCCGGCGCGGCACAATCCGGTGGAACAGTGGGAATTGGAACGCGCCGGCGACCAAGGCTGGGAGTTGGTCAGCGTGGCTCCATACGTGTTCCAAAACGAGGAGCGTGGTCCCGACGGACAGAAGAAAGTGGTGACGCAGGTGTACCCGGCCTACTACTTCAAGCGGCAGAAACCGTTGCCGGAGCGGTAAGAAGCAGATCCGATCAATTCCTCGGCGCGGTGATCGGGTATCCCTGCCACGTATATTCCAGAGCCTGGGGCAAGGTTTGTTGTTTCACGGTGCGGTCTGTGTGCCCGGCGTCGCGTGCAAATACAAACTGGTAATGATAGCCCTTGGCGGCCAGCACTTTGGCCATGTTTTCATTGGCGAGAACCCAGTCGTGGTAGTTGTCGCGCGAAATAAGATTGTCCCGGTCGCCGACCTCCATCCAGATGCGGATCGGTTTGGCCGGGCTGTTCGGGATCAGGTTTTCATGAAACTCCCACGCGCCGTGCGGAGTCTCCGGGTTCGCCGGCCACTGCTGGTACACGTATGTGCCTGAGTAGGTGAGCACTCGGTGGTAGAGCTCCGGGTGATACCAGGCCATGATCAAGGCGGCTGAGCCGCCCGAGCTGCCACCCATCGTTGCCCGGCCCGCTGGATCTTTGGTCAGTTTCACGTTGTATTGTTTCTCGACGAGGGGCAGCACTTCTTGCTCGACGAACTCCGCGTAGCGTCCCGACATCGTGTCGTATTCCAAGCCGCGTTCGCTTCCCTGCGCGTCGCCGCTGCCATTGCCGATGGAGATGGCAATCATTACCGGCACCCGTTTCCGGGCGATCAGATTGTCCAGCGCCGTGAACAACATCCTGTCCGGTCCATCTGCCCCCACAATGAACGGCGCCGCCGTTCCGGGAACGTACTGCTGTGGAACATACACGGCCACACGGCGAGTGTAGGGGGCGGGGTGGCTGGCAACGATTAACTTGGTGGGGTCCGTCGGGTCCGGCCTGGCAAAGGTATTCGCCTCGCGAGCGATCCCGGGATAGAACTTGCTGGCTGTGGACTCCATGGTGAAATTGTAGACTGCTCCCTGCGGCACACCTTCCTGTACGCTCATCTCCGGCGCGGGGTTGTGCGTAGGACCCAGGATGAAGTTGCCATCTTCATTTATCGGAGCGTTGACACCGTCCGGCAGGTTTTTCGCCGTGACATAGCCGGGCGTGTTGGGATCGCGGGTCGGCGCCGACGGGCGCGCTGGGCGGGCGGCCGGGGGAGTTTGGGCCATCGCCGGATCTACCCCGGCCATCAGGCTAATCAGGAGGGCAGTGCTGAGAGGACGGAACATTTCACCACCGATCTTAACTCAACGGTCTAAGGATTTGGAGAGTTGAACTTTGCGCTCGGCCTTGCGGTACCAGCCCTGCGGCGCGTATTGCGCGGTGTGGAGGTAACATTCGATTCGGAGTTGGTTCCCTTGGAAAGTGAGCAGCCGGCTCATGGGAATGTTCTCCGGTCCGTGATAGGCCGACAGTGCCGATACGTTGACAAAGTGGACTCCCCACTTCGTTTCGACATGGGACTTACCGCCGTAGGTGTCATCGGGGTTGGTGTGGGTATGGCCGCCGAGCCAAAGCGCTATGGCTCCGGGGTGTGTTTCCAGGTAGCGCTCAAAAGCCTGTGCGTCGGGTTTACTTCCCACCCAATAGAGGTAGGAGGCGCCGCGCGGGGAGCCTTCTGGCTTGTAGCCGTGATAGTGCGAGCGCCAGTTCCCATTTTCATCCTTGCGCATGCCTTCCCATTCACCACTGGCCACAGTGGTGTTCTTGAGCATGTAGTGATGGGCCGACACAATGATCTTGTCCTGGTTGGATTCCACCATTCTCTTCCACCAGTCGAAGGTCTCCTGGCTGACAACACCTCCCGGGTTGCCACCAAGCGGTCCGCGGCCGATTTTTTGGGAAGGCTCGTTGATGTCGCTCATCATGAGGAACAGTAGGTTGCCGGCGCGAAAGGCGTAACGCTCCCAGCTACCTTCGATGGCGAAGGGGCGGCGCGCTGGATCGACGCCGGAGTAGCGCGTGTTCTCGCCGGTGGGGTCCACCCATTTTCGCCACCACCAGTTCTGAGGCTCATCCAGGCCGCTGCGGTCATGGTTGCCACAAACGCTGTAGATGGATTCGCGGCGATGCTTGCGGAGGGCCCGAAACTGCCGGACCACCTCCTGGCCTTCGCCATCGGCGGGAACTTCCTGGCCACCGGACTGATCGCCCAAATCGAGGGCGAAATCCCATGCGAAGGCGGCCTCGGCTTGGCGGATGGCATCGGCGAGGCTCTCGCGGCCGCGTTTCTGGTCAGTGCCGACATGCGCATCGCTGAAAGCCCAGAGGCGGAGGCTGTCACTGGCGGGCCGGGCAATGGTGGTGGAAAGCGAGGTTTGGAGGAAGCTGCGGCGATTCATCACGATGGGGGCCAAGAGCGAAAAGCCTCCTCAATCAGGCCCATACATGCTGGGCATCCGAAAAGAACGGTAAAGGACAGTATCGGACTTCGAGCTGTAAACGGTCTTACCGCTGGGGCTGATCTCGAGGGAATATGCCTTATATTTGAAAGATTCAAACACGAATCCGGCGCAGAAGTGATAATTTCCGTCCTTTAGCTTGCTGGCGGAACCAACCGCTTGCGCAAACACGCCGAGGTCAGCGTTCAAGACCAATGTCGCCACCCTGTTGGTTTCATCCAATCGGATCAACTGACCCCGGCTGTTGCCCGTCATTCCACCGGCCACTCGCGTGTTGCCGTTATCGAACACCAGCAGGTCTGTGGGGCTGATGAAGTTACCATCATGCTGGTGGGAGAACCATGGAAACGAGTCGCCCGAATCGAACCGGAAGTCACCGTCCTTGCCAAGCCTCCAGATCACGTGCCCATCGCCGTCACCATCCTCGTAGGCGATCTTGATCAACCAGTCCTGGTGGCGGCTGGAATAGAGCAGGTTGCCATCGGGCGTGTACTGTATGGCATTGCCATGTGTCCAATCCGTTCCCTTGTTGGCGAGCATCATTGGCCCGCAGGCGGCGGGGCAGGGTTCGCCTAGCACAGCCATCCTATAAACGTCCAGGTTGTCGAAGGTGTCCCATGTCCAGACCACGTTCAGTTCCTTGTCGAATACTACGATCATGTCGCCAACCACGTCCACCGGACCAGGTCCCTGCACGTCGGTGAGTATCTGTTCCACGCTGGCCAGAGCAGCAATTCTGCCGTCAGGGAGCGTGCGAACTTCGTGATGAAATGCCGAAATCTGGCGGTTCCCGCGAGCCATTAGCTGCTCATTGACCCTGGCGGCATTGGTTTCCAACAATGTTGTGCCGGCGAGGTCAAATTTCCGAATGATCTGTTGTGACGTATCTGCGCCGCTCACTTCCACGATCCCCCACATGCTGCCGTCAGCTTCGGGGCGGGTCAACAGCGTAATTGTGTCATTACCATACCAGACGACCCTCCCGTCAAGATCGTGAGCCATGGGCCGGGCATCAACCCGGCTGGCAAGTATTACTTCGCCCGAAACAGGTTTCTGGCTGGCAACGATCACAGCGCTCGAAGGAATGTCCAGTGGAAAGTCTTCGGTTGTGAAGGACACGTCCGGCCCGGCGCTGACCCGCCCACCGGCGTCCGTCCTGTAATGCGCGGTATAAGAGGTGTCTTCCCGTAAGCCTGCCAGATAATAGTTCATCGTCAAACCTGCGCGGCAAGGTTTGTAGGGAGTATTCTGCACGAACCTATCCGGGCCTTGAAATTCGACGCGCATTCTCGCGCCAGGAGCACAAGCCGGGGCGCTGTAAAGGAAGACGGAGGAGTTGGAAGTCGAACTAACGGTTGGCTGATCACCAATGGCAACGGCCTCCAGGTGAACTATTGTCGAGACGGTGGCTACTTCCCCTGAATCGCGATTTCGTACCGAGACTTCCATCTCGTAGTCGCCTTCATAGGTTGCACTGGTCCAGTCCAACTCGGCCAGAGGACCATAATCCCGGATAACTCGATAGTCCTCACCCGGTTCGCGAACCCGAAACCTATACCAAAGATTCCCACCTTCGTCGTCCCCAACTTGTGCGCTGAAGTGAACAGTTTCTCCCACCCGCGCGGAAACCGGGGTTGGTGGATCGAGGACGAGTGACATGGCGCCAGCTTGGGTGCCGCTCAACATCCAATACGCCATCAACAAAACAGACTGCGCCTTCAAGTGACTTTGCATTGTTCCTCGCCGAATCAGGTGGATAATTCATGCAACTGAGGCGTTGAGCTATACGCTTCGTCGCTGCAAATGTGTCGTTTTACAAACTATATCACCCAAACAGGAATAAAAGGTTCGCCTCAGCCTCGGATCCAGCGCCGGGCTTTCACTTCAAAGCGGGGAAGCGAGCCTTCCGGGGCACAGACGACGGGGATTCGCAGCGAGAAGGCGTTCAGCAAAGCGGATTCGAGTTGGTGCGCCAGCCCGGCGGGATCGCCGCAGCCAGGTGGGGGCTCTACCTCGATTCGCATTTCCGGCAGGGCGTGGGACGTATCAATATTGACGCGAAATTCGCCGGAAGCTCCGTTGGCTCGCAGGACCGATTCCACAGCCGTTGGAAAAAGATTCACTCCGCGGATCACAAACATTTCGTCTGTGCGGGCCAGGATGCCGCCTTCGAGAGCTAGCTCGTGGCTTCCGC
>Ga0080064_1004551_pt1 | contig 17582 bp, 17 predicted proteins | sample Subgrocontami54m_FD_69260 | JGI IMG/M metagenome (GOLD analysis project Ga0080064, IMG submission 69260) | Subsurface groundwater microbial communities from S. Glens Falls, New York, USA - GMW46 contaminated, 5.4 m (SPADES assembly) (version 2) ...
CGCCGTGCTGCGCACCGGCTTCACCGTCCGCCACCAGCGCCGCGAAATGATGGGGACCACCACTCGCCTCTCCTTCGAGAGCGGCAGCCAGAGCGGCTGGATCGACGTTCCCACCGCGGAGATCGCCTCCTACCAGCGCGAGGAGGTCGAGACAGCCGAGGCTTCCCCGCCCCAGAAGTCCGATGGCATCCCCGGCCTGGTGCAGGCGGCCAGCGGCCGCCACCAGGTGGACGCTGACCTGGTCAACAGCGTCATCCAAGCCGAGAGCGGCTTCAATCCCCGCGCGCGCTCCCCCAAGGGGGCCCAGGGATTGATGCAGCTCATGCCGGCGACCGCCTCCAAGCTGGGCGTGGGCAACGCCTACGAGCCCCGCGACAACATCGAGGGCGGAACCCGCTACCTGCGGCAGTTGCTCGAGCAGTACCACGGCGACACCATCAAGGCCCTGGCCGCCTACAACGCCGGGCCGGAGCGCGTCAATCAGTACCGCGGCGTGCCGCCGTACCGCGAGACCCACAACTACGTCCGGCGGATCATCATGGATTTCAACCGCAAGAAGGTGGCGCAGCAGAAGGCCGCGGCGGCGGCGGCTCGGCCCAGCCGCAAGGCGGCAAAGAAGCTGGAACCGGCGATCGCCGAAAGTGCGGCGCCCCGCCCCTAGCTCCCGTCCACTCGGCCTTCTCCGCCCTTGGAGACGCCATTGACCGCAAGCCTCCGTCCATATAACGTGCAGCCCGGATGAATCGCACCCGCATCCTGGTGACGCTGGCGGTCGGGGCCGTGCTCGCCCTCCTCGTCTACTTCCAGTTCCGCGCCTGGAAGGAGTTCGACTGGGCGCTGATGCTCGCCCAGGCGCGCCGCGCCGACCCGCTCCGCCTGCTGGCCGGCGTCGCCTTGATCTATTCCGTCTACTTCCTGCGCGCCCTGCGCTGGCACATCTTCCTGCGCCCGGTGCGCGACGTTTCCCCGCGCCGCCTGCTGGGCCCCACCATCATCGGCTTCACCGGCCTGGCCCTGCTGGGACGCCCCGGCGAGCTCATCCGTCCCTACCTCATCGCCCGCCGCCAGGGCCTGACCCTCTCCTCGCAAATCGCGGTGTGGACGGTGGAGCGCATTTTCGACGGGGGTGCCGTGGCCGTCTTTCTGGCCGGAGTGGTGTTCTCCGGAGCCCTGGCCTCGACTCCCTTTTTTCAGCGCTCGCCCGCGGCTCTCCAGCACCTCAATCAGCTCGCCTATCTGCTGGTCGCCGGGGTCCTGGCCGGCGCCCTGCTCGCAGTGGCGGCCCGGCGTCACGGGACGTCGCTGGCCGCGGCGCTGGAGAAGCGCCTCGCTCCCCTCTCGCCCCGCCTCGCCCACCACGTCCGCCACCGCGTCCAGGCCTTCGGAGAAGGGCTCAACACCATTCACGACCTGACCTCGTTCCTTCAGGTCACGGGGCTGTCGTTGCTCATCTGGGCGGTCATTGCGCTCGCCTACTTCCAGGTGACCCACGCCTACTCTGAGCTTGCGGAGATCACCGTCGCCCACGTGGTGCTGCTCATGGTCTCCAGCATGGCCGGATCGATCCTGCAGCTTCCGGCGGTGGGGGGCGGCTCGCAGCTTGCCATCATCAAGGTGCTGGAAGCCGTCTTCGCCGTGAAGCCGGAGCTGGCGGTGGGCTGCGGCATCCTGCTGTGGCTCGTGACCTTCATGGCCATCGCGCCCGTCGGCTTGGTCCTGGCGCACCGCGAGCACCTCTCCCTGCGCAAGGTCGAAGAGGAATCGCACGTCGAGGACTAGCCTGCTCTTGCTGTGTTGGCATCCCCCGTCCTCGGAATTGTCATCCCGAGGAGCGTAGCGACGAGGGACCTGCTTTTGTCCCTTGCGGTCCGCTTGCGCCTCCCTGATAGAATGCGGGCTGACCGAGCGCCCTTTTCCCATGAAATGCCCTTTTTGCGGCTCCGTGAATGACAAGGTGGTGGACTCGCGCGAGTCCAAGGAGGGCGAATCCATCCGCCGCCGCCGCGAGTGCCTGAAGTGCGAGAAGCGCTTCACCACCTACGAGCGCGTCGACGAGATCCCCTACATGGTGGTGAAGAAGGACGGCCGCCGCGAGAAGTTCGATCGCCAGAAGGTCCTGGCCGGTCTGCTGCGCGCCTGCGAGAAGCGCCCAGTCTCCATCGGCAAGCTGGAGCAGATCGTCAACGAGGCCGAAGCCTTCGTCATCGACTCTGCGGAGCGCGAGCGCAAGACCAGCGAGGTGGGCGAGCTCATCATGAACCGCCTCAAGCGCCACGATAAGGTCGCTTACGTGCGCTTCGCCTCGGTATACATGGACTTCAAGGACGTCAAGGAATTCATGTCGGAGCTGAAGGACCTGCTCAAGACCAAGGAGGGCGCGGCGCCGCGCGACAAACCCCGCTGATTGACTAAGGACTATTTACAATTGTCAATTGTCAATGGTCAATTGTCCTCTGACGACTCTTATGGCCCACAAAGTCACGCTCATTCCCGGCGACGGCATCGGGCCCGAGGTCACCGGCGCCGCGGTGCGCATCCTCGAGGCCACTGGGGTGAAGTTCGACTGGCAGAGCTTCCACGCCGGCGCCGAGGCCTTCGAGAAGTACCACGAGTACATCCCCAAGGAGCTGACCGAATCCATCGAGAGCACTCGCGTGGGCCTGAAGGGCCCGGTGACCACGCCCATCGGCGGCGGCTTCGCCTCCATCAACGTCGCGCTGCGCAAGAAGTTTGAGCTCTTCGCCAATTTTCGTCCCATCCAGAACCTGCCGGGGATCCCTACGCGCTACCCGGGCGTGGATCTGGTCATCGTCCGCGAAAATACCGAGAGCCTGTACGCCGGCATCGAGCACGAGGTGGTGCCGGGCGTGGTGGAGAGCCTGAAGATCATCACCGAGAAGGCCTCCACGCGCATCTCCCGCTGGGCCTTCGAGTACGCGCGCCGCGAGAAGCGCAAGAAGGTCCACGCCATCCACAAGGCCAACATCATGAAGCTCTCGGACGGCCTCTTCCTGCGCTGCTCCCGCACCGTCTCCAAGGAGTACCCGGAGATCACCTACGGCGAGCACATCGTGGACAACACCTGCATGCAGTTGGTGATGAACCCTTACCAGTACGACGTGCTGGTGATGGAGAACCTCTACGGCGACATCATCAGCGACCTGTGCTCCGCCTTCGTCGGCGGCCTGGGCCTGGTGCCCGGCGCCAACCACGGCAGCGAGTGCGCCATCTTCGAGGCCGTCCACGGCTCCGCCCCGGACATCGCGGGCAAGAACCTGGCCAACCCCACCGCCGTGCTTCAGTCAGCCGTCCTGATGCTGCGCCACCTGGGCGAGCGCGAGGCCGCCGACAAGGTATATGCCGGCCTCTGCGAGGTTTATCGCCACAAAAAGGACAAGCTCACCCGCGACGTGGGCGGCGCCGCCGGCACCTCGGAGTTCGCTGATGCCGTCATTGCCGCCATGGAAACCGTTCCCGCTGCAACCGCATAGGCAGCAGTGTGGCTTGCTCTCGCCAGCCAGGAACGTGATGAGCATGCCGGTGAGCAGACGCTAGTATTCAGGAGAACCACATGCTACCCTTGCGATCCAAAAGGAGAGCACCGCATGAACATTCGCAACCTCGTGTCGGCTTGCCCCTTTGCAGCAGTCGCATTGTTGTGGCCGGCTTGTATTCATGCACAAAACACGAAAGACGCAACCGCGCCAGAGCCTGAGATATTGAGTACGGTCTATTATCTCGATGCGGCAAAGAATGCCCTCACGACCTTGGAACGCCAGACCGCAAAAGTGAGCGCCGGTACGTTTCACGTCTCTGCCGAGGTCAAGTCAGAGCGGTCTCCTGTTCGGATCGACGGGGATAGCGTTCAAGACTTCGTTGTGAGCCTCCCAGCCGGTGTTGATCCTAGTAAGTTCGAACTGTTTCTCATGGAAGTCAAAAAGGGCAAACGCCGTACCGTCATGGCATCAGCAAAACTGTTTAGCGTCCAAGTCGGCAAGAACTCGATCGCAATAGCCGCCAAGCGGTACGGGAATGCCGCTTACAAATTATCGCCCGTGCAGAAACTCCCCCCTGGTGAATATTGCTTCAGCCCCTCGGACTCAAACGACACATTCTGCTTCGGAATTGACGGGAAGAAGAAGTAGTTCGGCCTCAACTCCTTGCTCAAGAGTTGGGGAAACGATTGAGCTTCCATAGTGAATTTGCAACCCTAAAAACCGCTCGTCTCGCAGAGTTTCTCAGAACGAGGCTGCAACATATCAGCCTCAAGCCCTTCATCGAGGGAATCAAATTCGAGCCACAAGAAGAGTCAGATTCCTCTCCACCCCTTGCTTAGTGGGTGCGCCTTCTACGGAACTAGGCGACCTTCACGACTCCGTAGCCGTCGCTGTAATCGTTTTTCCGCCTTTCCTTCATTTTTCTTTTGACCTCTATACAGAAAGATATTAGGAGTCAGCTATGACGGATCCGGCTATCGCTCCCGGCGACCTCGTCGTTGACCTTGCGTACTCGCTTCGCTCCGCGGCATTGATTACGGGCGCAATCGCCTGTGCTGTATCGCTTTGGACCATCAAGCGGAGTGTTCTGTGGGCCCTCGCTGCGCTGGTCCTCGGCGGAATTGGCGGATTCTGCGTCGGCTTGGTTCTGGGCCTTTTGATGTTTCGTGCATCCTCGGGCCAAACCGTCGTGGTCAAGCTCGGTCCGGGAGCGCTTGCCGAGACGCTGAAGGCCAACCTGATCGGTGCGGTTGTATCGGGGTTGATGGCCGCGGCGGCTCCCGCTGTGCTGTTCGGACAGTCCGCCAAGGTCGCTCCGCTCGCCACTCTGGGGGTCGGGATCGGGATAGTCGTGGGCGGTACGTTTGGGTACTTTGCCTCTCGTCCGTGAAGCGGCGATTTTCGATTCCTTGGCTCCCAGGCGCGATGGAGACGATCAGCGTCACGCGGCCCTAGTCTGGCCTCCGCGTCTCCGCGCGGTGGAAAACTCCGTTGACCTTCTGCGCGCACTTCATTACACTCGCCCGTTCGGACCTCCTGGGGAATGGCTGAAGTCAGAACACGTACAGGCGTTGTGTTGTTCCAGCTCGGCGGGCCGGAGACGCTCGAGGATATCGAGCCGTTCCTTTTCAACCTCTTCTGTGATCCCGAGATCATTGATTTCCCCTTCGCCCGCCTGGGACGCAAGCCATTGGCCCGTTTGATCTCGGCCACGCGCGCCTCCAAGGTCCGCCACCGCTACGCGGAGATTGGCGGCGGCTCGCCCATCCGCCGCAACACCGAGGCCCAGGCGCGAGCGCTCGAAGCGGAGCTGGCCCGCTCCGGCGTGGACGCCCGCTGCGTGGTCGCCATGCGCTATTGGCGTCCCTTCACCCGCGAGGCCGTAGCCGAGCTGGAAGCTGCGGGCTGCCAGCAGATCGTCCTGCTGCCGCTCTATCCTCAGTACTCCTCCACCACCACCGGCAGCAGCCTGAACGAATGGGAGCGCCGCTGTAGAGACGTTGCTTGCAACGTCTCCACCCATCTGGTCCGCGAGTTCTACCGCCACCAGGGTTACCTGGACTCCGTCATCGAAAAAATCGAAGACGCGCTGGCGCGCTTCCCTGAGCCGCGGGCGGCGGAGCTGGTCTTCAGCGCGCACGGCGTCCCCCTTGCGGTGATCGAGAAGGGCGACCCCTACCAGCGGCAGATCGAAGAAACGGTGGCGCTGGTGATGCAAATGATGCGGCGCGGCGGGTTCCCCAACCGCCACCGGCTCTGCTACCAGAGCAAGGTGGGCGCGAGCCGTTGGCTGCAGCCGTCGCTGCGGGAGACGCTCCAGCGCGCGGCGGCCGAGGGCGTGCGTGACCTGTGCGTCGTACCGATTTCGTTCGTCTCCGACCATGTGGAGACCTTGGGCGAGATCGCCCACGAGGCGCGGGCGCTGGCGCGCGGGCTGGGCATCCGGCAGTTTGAGATGACGGCGGGGTTGAACGACTCGCCCCGGTTCATCGCCGCGCTGGCCGAGCTAGTGAAGAATGCGCTGTCGCCGGCGATGGCGCCGGCGCGGGAAGAATTGGTAGCAGCGGACTGAATATGGCGACACCTCCCAAGACGGACGCAGCCGAGGCCCGGGGCACGGAGGCCACTCAGTACGTGGGCACGCCCGCGGTGGGCACCTCCAAGGCCGCGGCCGCCGGCGGCATCGCCGCCATCGGGCCCTCCGATCAGGAGATCGACCGCAAGCGCCGCCGCCTGGTGTGGTGCGCGGTGACCGCGTTCCTCGCCACCTGGTTCATCGCCTTCCTGCGCTTCTTCCTGCCGCGCACGCTCTTTGAGCCCTCCACCGTCTTCAAGATCGGCTACCCGGCGGACTACGGCCTGGGCGTGGACACCAAGTGGCAGCAGGGCTTCCGCATCTGGGTGGACCGCACCCCCGACCGGTTGTTCGTCATCTACGCGCGCTGCACCCACTTGGGCTGCACCCCCGACTGGAAGCAGAGCGAGAACAAGTTCAAGTGCCCGTGCCACGGCTCGGGCTATGACAGCGAAGGCGTCAACTTCGAGGGGCCGGCGCCGCGTCCCATGGACCGCGCCCACATCGAGCTTGATCCCACCGGGCAGATCGTGGTGGACACCAGCCGGCTCTACCAGCAGCCCAAGGGTCAGGCCACCCACTTCGACGACCCGGGCGCGTTTCTTTCGGTGTAGCAGGCGGCAGACGAGGCAGGCATGGCGGACGAGAACAACGAAAAGAAGGCCGGCACGGGAGTGGTGGAGCGCTTCAAGGAAGACGTCCGGACGTTGAAGTCCGAGATGGTGGGCAAGGCCAAGGAGCAGGTGGAAGGCCTGAAACATCCCACCAAGACCCAGATCTTCACCTCCATCTTCCGCCACAAGCACGACGACACGCCGCGCAACCGGGCGCTGGGCGTGTTATCGAACGTCTTTCTGCACCTGCATCCCGCCAAGATCAACCGCGACGCCGTGCGCTACAGCTACACCTGGGGCATGGGCGGCATCACCTTCTATCTCTTCATCGTGCTCACCTTCACCGGCGTGCTGCTCATGTTCTATTACCACCCCACCAAGGTGCAGGCCTTCCGCGACATCCTCTATCTGGAGCACGACGTCCCCTTCGGCGGGCTGCTGCGCAACATGCACCGCTGGGCGGCGCACCTCATGGTGATCGCGGTGGAGCTGCACATGCTCCGCGTCTTCCTCACCGGCAGTTACAAGAAGCCCCGGGAGTTCAACTGGAACGTAGGCGTCATCCTGCTGGTGCTCACCCTGCTGCTCTCGTTCACCGGGTATCTGTTGCCGGACGACCAGCTGGGCTTCTGGGCGGTGACCGTGGGCACCAACATGGCGCGCGCCACGCCCATGCTGGGCCACGAAGGGCCTTTCGGGCCGGAAATGCACATGACGCCCTACAACGACGTGCGCTTCGGCCTGCTGGGCGGTTCCATCGTGGACGCCAATGCCCTGCTGCGCGCCTACATCTGGCATTGCATCGGCATCCCCATCATCGCCGCCATCTTCATGATCGTGCACTTCTGGCGGGTGCGGAAAGACGGCGGCATCTCGGGGCCCGCCCCGGTCATCCTGGAATCGGAAGTGAAGGAGCCGCGGAGATAGTTTATGGACTGGTCGCAGCTTTGGGAGATCGCGTCCGCGCCCGACAATGTGCCCATCGTCGGCATCATCCCGCTGCTTGTCTTCTACATGTGGCTGGCGTGGAGGCAGGCGAGCGCCAACGACCGGCTCATCGCGCAGTTGGCCGCCGACCCCGCCCTGGCCAAGACCCATCACCGCAAGACCTGGCCCTTCCAGCCGGGATGGCAGAAGGAGATCCACGTCTGGCCCTTCCTGCTGCGCATCGAGTTCCTGGCCGTCATCATCGTCACCATCCTGCTCATGGTGTGGTCCATCGCGCTGAACGCACCGCTGGAGGAACCGGCCAATCCCAACCTGACCATGAATCCGGCCAAGGCGCCCTGGTACTTCCTGGGATTGCAGGAGATGCTGGTCTACTTCGACCCTTGGATCGCGGGCGTGGTCATGCCCACGCTCATCATCATCGGCCTGATGGCCATTCCCTACATCGATCCCAACCCGCTGGGCTCGGGCTACTACACCGTCAAGCAGCGCCGCTTCGCTATCGCGACCTTCTGCTTCGGCTTCATCGTGCTCTGGGTCTCGATGATCGTCATCGGGACCTTCATCCGCGGGCCGGGTTGGATGTGGTTCTGGCCGGGGCAGACCTGGGACCACAACAAGCTGATCTACGAGGTCAACATCGACCTGCACGAGTTGATCAACCGTTTTCTCCCCTCGGCGCTGCAGATTACCTCCACCTGGGCCAAGGCGGCTTTCGGAGCTCTGGTAGTGGGCGGATACTTCGCGGTAGGCGGCGTGCTGGTCCATCACCTGTTCAAGCGCTTCCACCTCAAGGATTACCAGCGCATGAGCTTCTTGCAATACAACACCCTGATGATGCTGCTGCTGCTCATGATCTCGCTGCCCATCAAGATGCTGCTAAGACTGGCGCTGCACGTCAAGTACGTGTGGGTAACGCCGTGGTTCAACGTGTGAGCCGCGCTGGTCGTCGGTCTTTGGCTGTTGCTCTTTGACTATCTGAGAACCGGGAACCGAGAACTGAGAACTAAAACATGCCCGCGCAACCGCCGCCGCCGCAAGACGATCCCGTAGTAAGCCGCTCCTACGCGCTGCATTACCTCATCGCGGTGGTGCTGCTCATCGGCTCGCTTTTCTGGGCGCTGGAGGACGAGTTCTGGGGCCAGCGTCCCTGGAAGGCCTACCAGGCTGAGTTCCAGGCGCGCTACCTCTCCTTCCTCAAGTCCGACGAAGCCAAGGCCAAGCAGTCGGAGGAAGACCTGAAGTCGAACGCCGGCTATCAGCGGCTGAAGCAGACTTGGGAGGAGGCCAGCCAGGCAGCGGCGCCCCGGGTAAGGGAGTTGAACGGCCAGCTCCACGAGGTCAGCCGCAAGCTGGGCGTGGTGCAGGCGGTGTTCACCGACGCGCGCGCCCACGTGGGCGCCGACACTTATGAGCTGGAGACCACGGTGGATTCGGCCTCCCGCGACCGCAAGCTTCGCGCATTGGCGGAATACAAGAAAAAGAAGCAGTTCACCGTGGACCTGCCCGAGTACAAGGACAGGCAGCTGAACTTCGACGAGCTGGAAGCCGCCTACAGCGACCTCAAGGACGAGAAGGGCCGCCTGGGCGGCGAGCTGGGCGAGCTGCTGAAGCCGGTGAGCGAGGCCCGCGCCAAGCTCGACGCCTTCGTCGCCGACCAGATCGCCACCCTCACCCCCGAGCAGATCGCCGGCCTCGAAAAGAAGATGACGGACTGGGATCCGCAGATCCGCCAGATCAACGTGAACGCCGCCAACATCGTGGACCGCTGCGAGTCCTGCCACATGGGGGTGCGCGAGCCGGTGAAGCTCACCCTGGCCTCCATGACACTCAAGGGGCAGAAGGCGGACAAGTACGCCCAGGCCTTCGTCGGGCATCCCACGGAGCTCCTCAACATCCACGATCCGGAAAAGTTCGGCTGCGTGGCCTGCCACGGAGGCAACGGCCGCGCCACCACCAGCGTGGAGAAGGGGCACGGCGTCTACGAGCACTGGCTGTGGCCGCTCTTCGCCAAGGAAAACGCCCAGGCGGGATGCCAGACCTGCCACGCCGCTGACATGGTGCTGGCCCAGGGCCAGGGGCCGGAGCTGGGCGCCATCATCGGCCAGGGCAAGGAACTGTTCCGCGTCCGCGGCTGTAATGGCTGCCATCGCTACGAGGGCTACGACCCCGAGCCCGAGCAGTTGCAGGCCGCCAACCAGCTCATCAAGCAACTGGAGACGCGGAAGAAAGAGGACCTGCGGCAGGTCCGGCTGCTCTCCCAGCAGGGCGACCAGGCCTCGGATAACGCCGAAGCCGCGCGCTTCTACCAACAGGCCGAGAACCTGCGTGTGGGAATCAGCAACCTGGACGGGCGCATCGAGCAGGTCGACCTGCAGGCGCGCAACCTGCTGCGCGACCAGAAGAAGATCGGCCCCAACCTCAAGGACATTCGCGCCAAGCTGAACCCCAACTGGATCCCGGAGTGGCTGCACAAGCCCACCGAATTCCGCGCCACCACCAAGATGCCGAACTTCCGGCTGAGCGACGATCAGCGCAAGGCCATCACCGCCTACCTGTGGCAATCCGCGCTCACCGATTCCATCCCCAAGCAGAAGCCGGGCGACTTCAGGCGGGGCCAGGAATTGTTCGAGACCCGCGGCTGCCTGGGCTGCCACTCCATCGAGGAGGACGGCGAGCTGCAGGGTGGGACCTTCGGCGCCGACCTCAGCCGCGTGGGCGAGAAGGCGAACTACGACTACCTGGTGCGCTGGGTCCACAACCCGCGCCAGCGCGTGCGCCCATATTGCCCCTATGAGAAGAAGGACATCGGCCCCGAGGACTACGCCAAGAAGGGCCTGCCCTACGTCTTCGACCTGGAGCACTCCACCTGCCCCAACGACGGCCACGAGCTGCAGGTGCAGCAGATGACGGTGATGCCCATCCTGCGGCTCAGCGAGCAGGACGCCGCCGACGTCGCCACCTACCTGATGTCGCACAAGAAGCGCGAGCCCTCCTCCTACCCCGACGCTTCCGGGTTCATGAACGATCCCAAGCTCAAGGCGGAGGGCAAGAAGTGGGTCCGGCACTTCGGCTGCGCCGGCTGCCACGAGATCTCCGGCTTCGAGGACGAGGGCCGCATCGGGACCGAGCTGACGGTCGAAGGCTCCAAGCCCATCGAACGGCTGGACTTCGCCCTGCTGACCCATCCTTCGAAGGCGGGCGCCGGCGAGCCCAAGATCAGCGACCCGCGCTACGCCGGCTACCTGGAGCGGCTGCCCGAAGGCCCGCGCAAGAAGGGCGAGTCCTGGTACGACCACAGGGGCTTCTTCGAGCACAAGCTGTCGCTGCCCAACATCTACGACTATGACCTGCAGGGGCGTCAACGCGAGCGGGCGCCCACCGAGTATCTGCGCATGCCCGACCCGCACCTGACCAAGGACCAGATCCGCGCGCTGGTCACCTTCCTGCTGGGCAGCCGGGACAGCACGCAGGAGGTCTCGCTGCCGGCCGGCTACATCTACAAGCCGGGCGACGAGCGCCGCGACATCCAGGAAGGCTGGTGGGTCGTCAAGAAGTACAACTGCATGGGCTGCCACCAGTTCCTGCCCGGGCAAGTGACTTCCTTCACTCAGATGAAGAAATACCAGGACCCGGACTGGAAAGAGCAGCGTCCGCCGCAGCTGCTCACCGAAGGCGCTCGCGTGGATCCCGCGTGGATGATGCGCTTCCTCTCCAACCCGGCGCTGAGCGCGGCGGATGCCAATCGCAACGGCGTGCGCCCCTATCTGAAGGCGCGCATGCCCACCTTCAACTTCTCGGACAACGAGCTGCGCAAGCTGGTGCGCTTTTTCCAGGCGCTGGCCAATCAGCCCATGCCTTACACGCCGCAGCGGCTGGAGGCGCTCTCGTCGCGGGAGACGGAGATGGCGCGCAGCCTCTTCACCAGCGTGGGCGCGCCCTGCCTGAAGTGTCACGCCACCGGCGATCCCAACCACGACAAGATCGCCACCGCGCCCAACTTCCTCCTGGCCAAGGAACGCCTCAAGCCGGGATGGATGGAGCGCTGGATCGTCGATCCCCAGAACGTCAGCCCCGGCACCTCCATGCCCTCGAACCTCTTCCGCAAGGACGGCGGGCAGTGGGTGTTCAACGGGCCGGTGCCGCCCTCCTTCCAGGGCTACGGCAAGGACCACACCAAGCTGCTGGTGCGCTACATGATGGAATTGACGCCGGAAGAGCAGCGCCGCGCGGCGGCCCGAGCCGGCGCTCCGGCCCGCACCTCGAGCCGGCAGCCGGGCGCCGCCTCGCATCGAGCGGCGGCGGGCGGTTCAAGGTAGAATAGGGAGTTTTCCGAAGGCGCTCAAATCCATTCAGAAAGGTATAACGACTTTATGAACCGCAAGAAATGGCTGGCGCTCATGGCGCTCTGCTCGTTTGTGCTGGTGCTGGCGCTGGCCGGCTGCGGCAAAAAAGAAGAGGCGCCCAGCGAGGAGGCAGCGTCCACCGCCGCCCCCGCGGCCCAGGCCACCCCCATCGATCCCGCCACCGTGGCCACGGTGACCGGCATTATCAAGCTCGACGGCGCGGCGCCCAAGGCCAGGAAGATCGACATGAGCCAGGACCCGGCCTGCTCCGGCGGCATGGGCATGACCGAGACCGTGGTTTCCGAGGGCGGCAACCTCGCCAACGTCTTCGTTTACGTGAAGGAAGGCTTGGGCGGCCGCACCTTCACGGCTCCCACGGAAGCTGCCACCATCGACCAGCACGGCTGCCACTATGTCCCGCACGTGCTGGGCGTGATGGCCGGCCAGACCCTCAAGATCCTGAACAGCGATCCCACCACGCACAACATCCACCCGTCGCCCAAGAACAACAAGGAGTGGAACGAATCGCAAGCCCCCAAGGGCGCGGCGCTGGAGAAGACCTTCGCTCGCGAGGAAGTTCTGTTGCCGGTGAAGTGCAACCAGCATCCCTGGATGAAGATGTACGTCGGCGTGGTGAAGAGCCCGTTCTTCTCCGTCAGCGGCAAGGACGGCAAGTTCACCATCCCCGGACTGCCGCCGGGGAAGTACACCCTCGCCGCCGTGCATGAGACTCTGGGCGAGCAGACCATGCAGATCGAGGTCGGCGCCAAGGAATCGAAGACCGCCGACTTCAGCTTCAAGGCGGCCCAGTAAGAACCACGTAGCCCCAGCCGTCCCGCTCTGCGGGACTGGGGTGCCGGGCAAAGCCCGGCCAGGTCTAGCGAGCGAGCCGCGGATGCGGCTCGCTCACTACATGAGGAGCTTTTTCTGAAACCGGCCACCACAACGCCCTACAGCCCGGCACACCACTATTTCGCCGTGGGCACGGCGTCGGCCACCTTCCTGTTGCTGCTGGCCGGCGCCCTGGTCACCAGCAACGACGCCGGGCTCTCCGTCCCCGACTGGCCCACCTCCTTCGGCTCGCTCTACCGGCTGCCCCCCATGAAGGGCGGCATCCTGTTCGAGCACAGCCACCGCATGGTGGCGGAGACCGTCGGCCTGCTCATGATCGTGCTGGCGATATGGACCTGGCGCGCGGACCAGCGCCGCTGGATGCGCCGCCTGGGCTTCTGGGCGCTGGCCGGCGTGATCGTCCAGGGCATCTTGGGCGGGATCACGGTTCTCTTCTACCTGCCGCCCGCGGTCTCGACCGCGCACGCCACCCTGGCTCAGACCTTCTTCGTCACCATCGTGGCCATGGCTCTGTTCACCAGCCGCGGTTGGCTCGAGACCCCGCGCCTCGAGCTGCGCGACGCCGGCCGCCCAAGAATAATGACGCGCACCCTCGTCGCCCTGGCGCTGGCCAGCGTTTACCTGCAACTCATCCTGGGCGCGGCCTTCCGCCACTCCGCCCTCAAGCTGCTGCCGCACCTCATCATGGCGGCGGTGGTGACGGTGACCGCGCTGTGGGCCGTCACTCGCGTGCTCCGCCACTATGGCAGCGTCCCGCAGCTTCGCCATCCGGCGCAGATCCTTCTGGGATTGATCGTGGCGCAACTCGCTCTCGGCTTCGGCGCCTACCTCACCCGCGTGGAGTGGGGCAAGGACGCCCCTCAGCCCCTGCTGGCAATGGTCGTCACCACGGTAGCGCACGTGGCGGTGGGCGCGCTGGTGCTGGCGACCACGGCGGTGCTGGCGATTCAGGTGCAGCGTCACTTGACGCCCGCGAGCAAGCTGGCGCCTGCCGCCGAGCACTCCGCCGAGCACTCCAACGACCGCTCCGAATCCCGCCAGGCGGTGATTGTATGAGCGCCGCCACCCAGCCCTTGAGCCTCAGCCGCACCGGCCCGCTCGGCCGCCTGCTCGACTACGCCGAACTGGTGAAGCTGCGCGTGACCTCGCTGGTGATGATGACCGCCTGGTGCGGCTTCTACCTGGCTGCGGCCCGCGGCGGCGTCACTTCCCTTTCCTGGACTCTGCTGCACGCCGTCCTGGGCATCGGCCTGGTGGCAGGCGGCACCGCCGCTCTCAACCAGGTGGTGGAGCGCGAGACCGACGGCCTGATGCGGCGCACCAACCGGCGCCCGCTGCCCGCGCGCCGCATGGGCGCGCTGCACGCGGCAACCTTCGGCGTACTCACCGCCGTGGGCGGCATCGCTTACCTGGCCTGGGCGGCCAATCCCCTGACCGCGCTGCTGGCCCTGGCCACCGCCGGGGCTTACCTGGGCGTTTACACGCCGCTCAAGAAGGTCTCGCCCATCTGCACCTTCCTGGGAGCCTTCCCCGGCGCCATGCCGGGCGTCCTGGGCTGGACGGCGGCGGGCGGCAAGTTGGGATGGGAGGCGCTGGCGCTCTTCGCCATCGTCTTCTGCTGGCAGTTTCCGCATTTCTTCTCCATCGCCTGGCTCTATCGCGAGGACTACGAAGAAGCGCGCATCCGCATGCTTCCGGTGGTGGAACCCGACGGACGCTCCACCGCGCGCGCGGTGGTGCTGTACTCGCTGGCGCTGATCCCGGTCAGCCTGGCCCCGGTCTACCTGGGCATGGCCGGACGGATTTATTTCGCGGGCGCGCTGCTCTTGGGCGCTGCCTTCCTGTGGGCGGGCGTGCGGCTGGCGGCGCTGCGGCTGCCCGCGACCTCGCCGCAGTCCAAGCCGCGGGCGCGGCAACTGCTGCAGGCCTCGGTGATCTATCTGCCGCTGCTCTTTGCCCTGATGATGCTCAACGCCGCCTGAGTGAGTGCGGCCTTCTTTTCCGTGAACCCACCGGTCATCCAGATCGAGAACCTCTCCCACCGCTACGGCGAGCGCGCCGCGCTGGAGCAGGTGTCATTCGCCGTCAACCCCGCGGAGATCTTCGGGCTGCTGGGGCCGAACGGCAGCGGCAAGACCACGCTCTTCCGCATCCTCTCCACGCTGATGCTTCCCTCCTCCGGCAGCGCGCGCGTGATGGGATTTGACGCGGCCCAGTCGCCCGCCGCCGTGCGCCGCCAGATCGGCGTGGTCTTCCAGGCGCAGAGCATTGACGTGAAGCTGACCGCGGCCGAGAACCTGTGGCATCAGGGACATCTCTACGGCATGAGCGGCGCGGCCCTCGACCGGCGCATCCAGGAAGTCCTCGAGCACGTCGGCCTCCAGGACCGCGCCCGCGAGCGCGCCCAGACCTTCTCCGGCGGCATGCAGCGCCGGGTGGAGCTGGCCAAAGGATTGCTGCACCGCCCCTCGGTGCTGCTGCTCGACGAGCCCACCACCGGGCTCGACCCCGGCGCGCGCCGCGACCTGTGGCAGTACCTGAAGTCGCTGCGCCAGCAGGAGCAGGTCACCGTGCTCATCACCACCCACCTGATGGAGGAAGCCGAGCGCTGCGACCGCCTGGCCATCCTGAACCAGGGCCGCCTGGTGGCGCTGGGGACGCCGGCGGCGCTCAAGAGCGAGATCGGCGGCGACGTCATCCTGCTGGAGGCGCGCGACCCCGACTCGCTCGCCCGCCGCATCGCCGAGCGCTTTGGCGGCTCGCCGTCGGTGCTCGACGGCAAGGTCCGCCTGGAGCGCCAGCACGGCCACCGCTTCGTCACCGACGTGGTCGAAGCCTTCCCCGGCGAGGTCGAGGCCATGTCGGTCTCCAAGCCCACCCTCGAGGACGTCTTCATCGACCGCACCGGCCACCGCTTCTGGACCGGCGCGGAGAACGGCCAGTCCGGCGCCGCCGCCTGACCCGGATGCAGTAAGATTCCTGTAGCCAGTCTCGGGAGGGACCTTTGCGCGCCACCGCCGGAATCGTGCTTGCAGTCGTTCTGGGAATGATCCCCCTCGCCGGCGTGGCCTGGGTCTTGCGCCAGCGCGAGCTGCTCACCGTGGACGGCCTCTTCTTCTGCCTCATCCTGCTGACCATGGCCGGCATCTTCTTCCTCAGCGCCGCCTGGGACGCCTACGAGCTCGGCTGGCTTCGCTTCCTGAAGCGCCGCAAGCCGGCCGCTGAAAAGGCAGCCTGATTTGGCTACCCCCTCCACCACTGCGCACCCAGCCGCCGCGCCCCCCGCCGCGCGCCCTGCCGCTCCCATCGGCTTCGGCGCGAGCGTGGCTTTGCCCGTGGTCTCCCTGTGGTGGCGCGAGGTGGTGCGCTTCTACCGGCAGCCGGGGCGCGTGGTGGGCGTCATCCTCTCCCCCGTGGTCTTCTGGCTGGTCATCGGCTCGGGCTTCGGCAACTCCATCCGCTCCGGCGCGGGCGGGACCGAACACTACCTGGGATACTTCTTTCCCGGCGCGCTGATTCTGGTGGTGCTGTTCACTTCCATCTTCGCCATGATGTCGGTGATCGAAGACCGCCGCGAGGGATTCCTGCTCTCCGTGCTGGTGGCGCCGGTGAACCGCTCCGTCATCGTGCTCTCGAAAGTCCTCAGCGGAACCACGCTCTCGGCCGTCCAGGGCATGATCTTCCTGGCCTTCGCCCCCGCGGCCGGCATTCGCATTGCATGGCAGCAACTGGCGCTGGTCGCCCTCATCGTTTTCCTGGTCTCGTTCTCCCTCACCGCCCTGGGTTTCATCGTGGCCTGGCGGCTGGATTCCGCCCAGGCCTTCCACGCCATCGTCAACCTGTTCATGATTCCCATGTGGCTGCTCTCCGGCGCCCTCTTCCCCATGAGCGGGGCCTCGGCATGGATCCGCGTCCTGATGCGCGCCAACCCTCTCACCTACGGCGTGGACGCGTTGCGCGCCGCGCTCTTCCCGGGCACTTTGGGAGAGACCTCGGCCGCCGGCGCCCTGGCCATCCTGGCCGCCTTCTCGGCGTTCATGTTCGTCGTCGCCTTCTGGATGGCCAGCCGCCGCGGCGCCAAGCCCGCCGCTTGAATTGATGACCGACTACAGCGTCTTCCCCGCCCTCAACGCCGTCTTGAACGGCGCCAGCGCCGCGCTGCTGGCCGCCGGCTACCGCTTCATCCGCGGCAAGCAGGTCACGCGCCACCGCATCTGCATGGCCGCGGCGGTCGGTACCTCCAGCATCTTCCTGGTGTCCTATCTTTACTACCACTGGCACGTGGGCTCGGTGCATTTTCAGGGAACGGGCTGGTCGCGCCCCGTGTATTTCACGATTTTGCTCTCCCACACCATACTCGCGGCGTCGCTGCTGGTGCTGGTGCCCATCACGCTGGCGCGGGCGCTGCGCCAGCGCTTCGACCGCCATCGCGCCATCGCTCGCTGGACCCTACCCATCTGGATGTACGTCTCCGTCACCGGAGTGGTCATCTACCTCATGCTGTACCATCTGTTCGCGGCATGAAAACGGCGGTGGTCAAGCTCAAGATCGATCTCGCGGGAACCGTGGGCGACGAAGCCTGGCGGCGGCTGCGCCACTTCGACGAGATCCAGAGCGCCTCCTTCGGCCCGCAGCATGGCTCGAGCGGCGAGTGCCGGCACCCGCCCCAAGCGCCCCATGCCCGAGGCGAGTGGCGCGGCGCCGCCATCCGCCTGCAGACGCCGCTGCTGGCCCAGTACGCCGTCTCCCA
>Ga0080064_1004555_pt1 | contig 17558 bp, 12 predicted proteins | sample Subgrocontami54m_FD_69260 | JGI IMG/M metagenome (GOLD analysis project Ga0080064, IMG submission 69260) | Subsurface groundwater microbial communities from S. Glens Falls, New York, USA - GMW46 contaminated, 5.4 m (SPADES assembly) (version 2) ...
CTTGACAGTTTTGGACCATTCAGGTGGGGCTCGCTCTCCGAGCGGGCCTGGGTTTCAGCGTGAATTGCACCATGAAACTCAGGCCGGTTCGGAGAACCGGCCCCACCCCGGAGAAGTCAAAATGTCACCAGACATTGGTATGAGGTATTGAAATCCCTTTCCTCAACCTGACCCGAATGGCGCCAAGTCAAGCGTTGAAATGTACGGGTTTCAGTTCTTCGCCGGCAGGCAGGCGGCGCAGCCGTTGACGAAGAAATCGTTGCCCTTGTTGTCGACGAGGATGAAGGCCGGGAAATCCTCCACCTCGATTTTCCACACCGCCTCCATCCCGAGCTCGGGATACTCGATCACTTCGACCTTCTTGATGTTCTCCTTGGCCAGAATCGCGGCCGGGCCACCGATGCTGCCGAGGTAAAACCCGCCGTGTTTCTTGCACGCGTTCGTCACCTGCGCGCTGCGATTCCCCTTGGCGACCATCACCATCGAGCCGCCCTGCGACTGGAAGAGATCGACATAGCTGTCCATCCGGCCGGCCGTCGTTGGCCCAAATGATCCCGAGGCATAACCGGTCGGCGTCTTCGCGGGACCGGCGTAATACACCGGATGATCCTTGAAGTACTGCGGCAGGCCGTGCCCGGCATCGAGCCGCTCCTTCAATTTCGCGTGCGCAATGTCGCGCGCGACGATCAACGGCCCGTGCAGCGAGACGCGCGTGGTCACCGGGTACTTCGCCAGGTCGGCGAGAATCTCGCGCATGGGACGGTTGAGGTCGACCCGCACAATCCGGTCGTCCTTCCACGTCCGCAGCGACGGCGGAATGAACCGGCCGGGATTCGTTTCCATCTGTTCGAGGAAGACGCCGTCCCGGGTGATCTTCGCCTTGATGTTGCGATCGGCGCTGCAGGACACGCCCATCGCGACCGGGCAGCTCGCGCCATGCCGTGGCAGGCGGATCACCCGGACATCGAGCGCGAAATACTTTCCGCCAAATTGCGCGCCGATGCCGGTGCTGCGCGCGATCTGCAGGATTTTTTCCTCCAGCGCGAGGTCGCGGAAGGCCCGCCCATGCTCGTTGCCGGTGGTCGGCAACGCGTCGAGGTAGCGGGCGGAGGCGAGCTTCAGCGTCTTCATGCACGCCTCGGCGCTCGTGCCGCCGACGACGAACACGAGGTGATACGGCGGACACGCGGCGGTGCCGAGCAGCGGCAGCTTTTCGGCGACATATTTCTCGAAGCTCTTCGGGTTGAGCAGCGCCTTCGTCTCCTGGAACAGGAACATCTTGTTGGCCGACCCGCCGCCCTTCGCGACGAAGAGCAGTTCGAACTTCGCGCCCTCGGTGGCGAGCACGTCGATCTGCGCCGGCAGGTTGGTGCCGGTGTTGACCTCTTTCCACATGTCGATCGGCGCGGTCTGCGAATACCGCAGGTTCTCCTTGGTGTAACATTCGTACACGCCCTTCGAGATCCACTCCGCGTCGTTCGCGCCGGTCCAGACCTGCTGTCCTTTTTTCGCAAATACCGCGGCGGTCCCGGTGTCCTGGCACATCGGCAGGATGCCCTCGGCCGAAATCTCGGCGTTCTTCAGCAAGGTCAACGCCACGTACCGATCGTTCTCCGAGGCCTCCGGGTCGTCGAGAATCGCGGCGACCTGCTCGAGGTGCTTCGTCCGCAGGAGGAACGACGTGTCGTGAAACGCCTGTTGCGTGACAAACGCGAGGGTCTCCGGTGCGACCTTCAGGATTTCCCGGCCCTCGAAGTTCGCGGTCGAGACGCCCTCCTTCGTCAGGAGACGGTAGGCCGTCTGATCGGCGCCGAGCGGAAAGGGATCTTGGTAAAAGAAAGCAGGCGTAGGCATGGCACTTCCGACGTTGGCGAAAATCGGCGACGAGTAAAGGTGGGGCGGCCCCGCCGCGCGCCGGCGCGTGAAGTATGAGCAGCGCCGCGTCGGCGATAACGCCGCCTACCGGCCCGCCATCGTGCGCACGACGTCGTGGAACCGCGGCAGGTCCACGGGCGTAACGACTTCGCCGGGTGCGCGCCCCCAGCCGCAGGCGCTGGGCCACACGCCGCGGCCGAGGAAGCTCTCGTGCGCCGACGCCATGTTCGCGACCTGGAAGTAATCCTTCTGCTCCTTTTCGTCCCGGACGCCGCACACCTGGGCGCTGGCCAGCGGCGTGATCGTCTGGCTCGAGATGTGCGCGAGATCGTTCAGCGCCACAAACGGCCGCGCATCCGAAAGCGTGGTGGCGGGGCGGGAATTTTCCCCCCGCAGGTAGCGGAAGAACTCGAGGTGGTTTTCCAGCAGGGGATCGAACGGCTCGAGCTGCGATTTATCCACGCGGCCATCGTTCCAGCGGATCTCGATGCTTCCGCCCACCGCGTACCGCACGGCGGCCTTGTCGCAGAGCACCATCTCGCAATGCGTGCTGGCGCCGGCACAGGCGTGCGAGAGCGCGAAACGCATGGTCACGCCGGTCGACGTGTCGGTTTCGACGAAAAACGTGTCGGCGCCCTCGATCGCGTGCGCCCGGTAGAGCTCGGCGCGGACGGCGGCGATCTGCGCCCAGCTGAACAACTCCGGTCCGCCGGTCCAGAACAGCAGATTGTGGACGAAATGCGCCATCGCGTTGCCGAAGCACGAGTCGAGGACCACGCGGCCATCGGGACCGAGGAGCCGGCCGGCCCAGTCGTTGCGGGTAAAATAACTCGCCGGCCGCGGCCACAACGCCGTGAGCGTGGCGCCGTGGATCGCGCCGAATTCGCCCGCGAGCAGCCGCTCCTTCAGCGACAGCCGCAGTTTCTCGATGATGAAATTGAAGCCGACATGGGAGGCCTTCCGCGCCCGCGCGTCCGCCGCAATCATCTTCTCCAGCTCGAGGTAATCGAGCGTCGGCGGCTTTTCGACGTAGGCCGGCAGCCCGTAGGACGTCGCCGCCGCATGCATCTCCGCGTGGAGCTGGATGGGAGTCGGAATGACGACCATATCCAGATCGCGGTGACACTGCTCGAGCATCGGCCGGTAATCGTCGAAGACCTTCACGTTGCGCGCCGCGAGCCGCCAGTTCTGCTGCTCGGCGGAGAATTTCGGGGCGTGCGGATCGCAGGTGCAGATCAGCCGGGCATGACCGCGCTCCTCGAGCCGGGCGATCGCATGATGGTGCGAGCCGGCGAAGCCACCCATGCCGACGATGCCGATGCGAATAGGTGGCTTCACACGATTTTGAGTTTCGGGAGATCCTGGCTGTCGATCAGGCCGACCGGCCTGCCCCGGGCATCGACGACGATGAGGTCGTCGATCTTGTGCGCCTCGAACAGCCGCAGCGCGTCCACGCCGAGCGCGTCTTCGGCAATCACCTTGGGGTCCCGCGTCATGAACGTCGCGACGGGCTGCTGCAGGAAGTTCGGGCCGCTCAGCGCGCTGCGCCGGAAATCGCCATCGGTGAGGATGCCGGTGAGCCGGCCGGTTTTTTTCGACACGAGCGCGATGCTGCCGCTCTTGGCTTTCGTCATGGCGAGGATGGCATCCTGCGTCGTGACGGTGTCGCTCGCCGCCGGCAGGCGCTCGCCGGTGCGCATGATGTCCTTGACGCGCAGCAGCAGCACCCTGCCCAGGTTGCCGGCCGGATGGAATTTGGCGAAATCATCGCGCGTCAGCCCCCGGGCCTCGAGCAGCACCATGGCGAGCGCATCGCCGAGGGCGAGCGCGGCGGTCGTGCTCGCGGTGGGCGCCAGCTCGAGCGGGCACGCCTCGCGCGGCACGCGATAGAGCAGTTGGAAATCGGCATTGCGGGCGAGATCGGACGCCGGGTTGCTGGTGAATGCCACGATGCGCAGGCCAAATCGTTTGAGCACCGGCACCAGGCGAACGATTTCCTCCGATTGGCCGCTATTGCTGAGCAGAAACGCGAGATCGCCGTCGTCGACCAGTCCGAGGTCTCCGTGCAGCGCCTGCGTCGCATCGAGGAAGCAGGACGAGACGCCGGTGCTGTTGAACGTGGCGGCGATTTTCTGCGCGATGTGCGCGTTCTTGCCGACGCCGCTGAAGATCAGCTTGCCGCCGCGATTGGCCACGGCTTCGACCGCGCGCGCCGTCTGGACGAATTCATTCCCCAGTTGGCGGGACGTTTCCGTCAGGGCGACTTGCTCGATGCGCAGGCAGGACCGGGCGCGGGCGAGGGCGGTTTTCGGTTGCAGCGCCATTTAGAGTTTGAGTCGTCGGGAGAGGTGCCGAAGTTAACGCCCACGAGTCCTCCTTCAATCCCTTTCCCTGCCTGATGACAGTCCGCCGCACCCTGTTGATCGCGGTCGCGCTCGTGACCGCGCTGCTGGTCGCCGGGTGCAGCGACCGCAACGGCCCGCAGCTGACCGCGGAAACCGACGATCCGTATTATGTGCAGGGCATCCAGCTCATGCGGCAGGGCCGCAACACCGAGGCGCTGACCTCGTTTCTGAAGGTGATCGAGCGGCGCGGCGAGAAGGCCTCCGCCGAGTCGCATCTCCAGGCCGGCCAGATTTATTTGAACCACATCAAGGAGCCGGTGTTCGCTTATTACCATTTTCGCAAGTACCTCGAGCTGCAGCCAAACTCTTCGCAGACCGAACTGGTGCGTGGCATGGTGGCGGCATCCCTGCGCGAGTTCGCCAAGAGCGTCCCGGGTGGCGCGCTCGGCGACCCCTCGGTGCGCGTGAAGGCCGACGCGGAGGTGTCCAAACTGCAGCAGGAAAACGCCGAGCTGCGGGCCGAGCTCGCGGTCTTGCGCGGCAGTGCGACGATGCCGGTCAACCGGCCTGCGCGGATGATCAACGTGCCCGTCACCGCGCCGACTTCCGCGCCGGCGGGCGCGGGGTCCATCGCGCCCGCGACGTCGATCACCGCTCCGCCGATCACCGCCGCGCCAGCCCTGAATCCGCCGGTCACGGTCGTGGCGCAACGTTCCTCACCGGCCGCGCCGGTAACCCGGGCGGCGGCGCCGGCCCTCGGCGCCCCTCGTCCCGTCGCGCCGCCGCGCGGCGCGACCACGACGCCGGCGCGGACCGCGGCCAGCGGCCGGATGCATACCGTCGCGCCGAAGGAGACGCTCTTCAGCATCGCCAAGCGCTACGGCGTGAAAATGGAGGACCTCGTGGCGCTCAACGGGCTGCCGTCGGTCAATGCACCGCTCAGAATCGGGACGGTGTTGAAGATTCCCGCCACTGCGCCGGGCCGGTAGCCGGCGCCGGATGTCGCGCGTCGCATGCCCCGCACTTCGCAACGCACCTCGGTTTTCACCGAGTCGCTGATTCGCGAGATGTCGCGCGTGGCGGCGCGGCACGGCGCGATCAACCTGGCGCAGGGTTTCCCCGACTGGGATCCGCCGCCGGCGCTCGTGCAGGCGGCGAAGGACGCGATGGACGCGCACCGTCACCAGTATGCGGTGACGTGGGGCTCGGCGGAACTGCGCACGGCGCTCGCGGCGAAGATCGCGAGATTCACCGGGCGGCCGGTCGATGCGGATCGCGAGCTTGTCGTCACCTGTGGCGCGACGGAGGCGATGATGGTGTCGATGATGACGGTGTGTGACCCCGGCGATCGGGTGGGGATGTTCTCGCCGTTCTACGAAAACTACAGTGCCGACGCGATTCTCTCCGGCGCGCAGCCGGTGCACGTGCCGCTGCACCCGCCCGGTTATCATTTCGATCCCGCCGAGCTGCGCGCCGCGTTCGCGGGCGGCTTGAAGGCGTTCGTGCTCTGCAATCCGTCGAATCCGTGCGGCCGCGTCTTCACGCGCGACGAGCTGCGGCAGATTGCCGCGCTGGCCGAGGAGTACGATGTCTGGATCCTGACCGACGAGGTGTACGAGCACATCGTCTTCCCGCCGCACCGGCACACGTATTTCGCGACGCTGCCGGGCATGGCGCAGCGCACGCTGATGTGTTCCTCGCTGTCGAAGACGTTTTCGATCACCGGCTGGCGGCTCGGTTACGTGCTGGCGGCACCGGAGGTGATTGCGCAGGCGCGGAAGGTGCATGATTTCCTCACGGTTGGCGCGGCGGCGCCGCTCCAGCACGCCGTCGTCACCGCCCTGAATTTCCCGGCGAGCTACTACGATGAACTTTGCGCGGAGTACGCGGCGTCGCGCGACGTGCTGCTCGGCTATCTCGATCGCACCGGACTCAGCTACACGCGGCCGGAAGGCGCCTACTTCGTGATGATCGATATCTCGCCCTTCGGTTACGCGAGCGATGTGGAGTTCTCGCATTGGATGGCCCGGGAAATCGGCGTGGCGCCGGTGCCGGGCTCCAGTTTCTTCGCGAACGGCGAGAACCGTTACGTGCGGCTGAACTTTGCGAAAAAACCGGCCACGCTCCACGCGGCCGGCGAGCGGCTGCTGCGCCTCAAGCGTTGATCAGGAGACGCGCGGGTCGCCGGCCGGTGGGTCGATTGCACCGGTGGTGGTGCGAAGCGGAGCACGGCGGCGACGCTTTTTCGGCTGGCGTGGGGATTTGGTCCCTCGAAGACTGCAGGGACGGCGCATGGCCAGTCCGCCTCCCACTACCCCGGCGGTGTTTCTGAGTTACGCCCGCGAGGATGCCGGCGCGGCGCGGCGCATCGCGGACGCTTTGCGCGGGTTTGGCGTGGAAGTGTGGTTCGATCAGGAGGAGCTGCGCGGGGGAGACGCGTGGGACACGAAGATTCGCCAGCAGATTCGGGAGTGCGCGCTGTTCCTCGCCGTGATTTCGGCGACGACCCAAGCGCGGGAAGAGGGATATTTTCGGCGCGAGTGGAAACTGGCCGTCGAGCGCACGCACGACATGGCGGCGAGCCGCGCCTTCCTGGTGCCGGTGGTGATCGACCCGACGCCCGAGTCGGCGGCGGAGGTGCCCGAGGAGTTTTTGCGCGTGCAGTGGACGCGACTGCCCGGCGCAGAGCCGACGGCGGAATTTGTTGCGCAGGTGAAGCGGTTGCTGGCCGCGTCGGGTGGCGGCAAGAGGCAGATGCCGGAGGCCGGAGACCGGAGGCCGGATGACAAGGGGCAGGGGGCGGAAGGCGGAAGGCGGACCAGGACTGGCGGGGGCAAATTGCTGGTGGCGATTGCTGCGGTGGTGATCGTGGGTGGTGCTTATCTTGCGGTGCGGCCCAACGCGGTGATACCCGCTCCGCCCATTTCGTCCTCTGATCTCAAGTCCTCCGCGACGAAGCCGCCCTCGGATTTGGCAGCGCCCAAATCCATCGCCGTGCTCGCGTTTGCCGACCTGAGCGAAGCGCGCAACAGCGAATATTTCTCCGACGGGATCAGCGAGGAACTGCTCAACGTGCTCGCGAAAGTGCCGGGCCTGCGCGTGGCCGCGCGCACCTCGGCTTTTTTCTACAAGGGCCGGAACCTGCCGATTTCTGAAATCGCGGCGAAGCTCAACGTCGCCTACGTGGTCGAGGGCAGCGTGCAGCGCGCGGGCGAGCGGGTGAAGATCACCGCGCAACTCATCAAGGCGGCGGACGGGTTCCACGTGTGGTCGGACACGTTCACGCGCGAGGCGAAGGATGTGTTTGCCGTGCAGGAGGAGATTGCGGGTCGCATCGCGAGGGAACTCTCGCTGAAGCTCGGCGTGGCGTCGGCCGCCACGACCGCGGCGGTGAATCCGGAAGCCTTCGATCTCTACGTGCAAGGGCGGCAGGCGTGGAATCTCCGCACGCCGGAGGGTTTTGCGCGGGCGGAAGAGTTGCTCAACCAGGCGCTCCGGCTCGAACCCAGTTTCGCGCGCGCGCATGCCGCGCTCGGCGACGTGCGGCAGGCGCTCGCGTCGCGCGCGCAAAAAATCGGCCTCTTCGCGCAGCGCAATTCGCCCGAGGCCGCCGCCATCCGGAGCGAGATCGACCGCGCGCTGGCGCTCGATCCAAATCTCGCCGAGGCGCACACATCCCTGGGCGGTTTTCTCTGGCAGAGCTGGCAGGTCGAGGAGGCCGTGCGCGAGTACCGCCTCGCCATCACGCTCAATCCCAACTATGCGACGGCGCACCAATGGCTCGGCCGCGCCCTCCTGAACGATGGCCGGCTCGACGAGGCCGAGGCGGTCATGCGTCGTGCGACCGAGTTGGATCCGCTTTCGCACATAATCTGGGACAACTACCACCTGCCGCTCGCCTACATGCATCGCTACGAGGATTCCCTGGTGGCAGCCGAACGCGCGCTGGCTCTGCAGCCGAATTCATTGCAGGCGCTGCTTTGGAAGGCGATCTCGCTTTCCGGACTCGGGCGCCATGTCGAGGCGGCGGCGCTCGTGCGCCAGACTCCCTGGCCAAGGTCGAGCTACGAGCCGTTCGCCGCCGGTGTCTTTTTCCGGGCCGGCGCGAAGGCGGAAGCCGAGCAGGCGTTGACGCTGCTCGCGTCGGGTGAGAATTCCGTCTTCGAATTCATGGGGCTGGCTGAAGTGGGCCGGGCGGGGGAAGCGCTGGCCGCGATGGACCCGGCGCTCATGCACACGCAAAGATGGGCCGATGTGTTGTTCAATGCGGCCTACGATCCGATTCGCGGTGATCCCCGTTTCGTGAAGCTCCTCGCGACGCTCGGTATGACCGAGGCGCACGCCCGCGCCCAGGCGTGGCGCGCGGCGCATCCGTCTCTCTCTGGCTCAACGAAGAAATGAGCGATGGAACAAAGCCGTCTTGCGCGGGGCTCGGGTTGCGCAGCTTGGTTGCGGCGCGGCGATCCGCACGGCGGCGCGCTATCTCTACTTTGTTACGTCCGTGAAATTCTCCTATGAAAATTCGGCATTTGTGGGCGGGGTGCCCTCACCCCGCGGGAAAGCATTTCCGCATCACTGTCGCGGGGTGAGGGCACCCCGCCCACATTCATACTTAACAAAGTGGAACTATGGCAGTTCATAAACTTCGACGATTCCCTCACCGGTAGTGTTGCCGACACCGGAGAGCTGCACGGTGTAGCCGCCGGGCGGGAGCCTGATGGCCAGCGCCGCATCCTTGCTGCCAGCCGGCAGCCCAAACGCGCCGACCGACGCAAAGGTGGCGGCAAGGCTCGGGGCCCAGTTGTCGTTCTCGTCGAGCTTTTGACCATCCGTTGCACGGACGATCCCAAGTTTCGGATCCACGAGCGTGCCGGCCACGCCGAAGGCGGCGAGGCCAGGGCCGATGCCGCGAATGAGCAGCGACTTCGTGCCTGAACCGTCGATGGTGATGCCGGCCACCAGCACGTCCGCGCCGGTGCCGACGCGGTTGCGGACGGAAAGATTGGTGAGGCGTGACGAGTTCCCGGCGCCGGCATCGTAGGCCTCGACGAGCACCAAGCCTGGGGTTGCGGCGGGAATTTGCACGGTCTGCCCGCCCAAGATGGGCGTCACCAGCGCCGCATCCTTGCTGCCCGCCGGCAGGGCAAATGCTCCGAGTGCGGTGAACATGGAGCCAAGCGCCGGCGACCAATCCTCGTTCTCATCGACCTTCGCGCTGGCCGCATTGAAGACCGCCAGCCGTGGATCGACCAGGAGGCCGGTGAGACCGAACGGCGCCAGCCCGGGGCCGACTCCGCGCAACAGGACGTTTTTCGCGCTACCCGTCATGGTAAGGCCGACCGTCATGATCTGGCCGGCGGCGAGCGATGCGCGCACGGATATGTTGCCAAGGCGGCTCGACGGACCGGCCGGAGCCGCGGCGAGCTTCGAACCGTTGCTGACCACGAACGCGACATCGTCGCCGGCGCGCACGCGATAAATGGCGGCGTCCGCCGCCGGCGCCGTATAGGATCTCTGGGTCGCCCCGTCGATGGCGACGCCATCGCGATACCACTGGTAGCTAACCGTGCCGTGCCCGGCGACCGTGGCATTCAGCGTGAGCGGCCCGCCGCTGGTGATTGTCACCGACGGCAGGGCGAGCGCCGCCGTCGACAGGACGGGTGTGATCTTGTGAAATTCGTCGCCCGTGTTGTAGGTGTTGTCGGGCCCCGGCTGAAGATCCATCGTGACAAAGTCGGGGCGGGAGTCGCCGTTGAGATCGACGCTGAAGAGCGATTCGCCGAAGTAGAGGGCGCTTCCGGCGAGCGCACGGTAGTTTGCTGCGTCGAAATATCCGCTGGGGTTGCGGAGGAAGATGGCGGGGGAATTGTCGCTGAGGTAGCTGTAGGCCCCTTCCATGATCAGGTCCTTGCGGCCGTCGCCATTGAGGTCGAGGTAGGCGACGCGACGCGGGTAGCTATGGTTGAGACCGTAGAAGTAGTTCTTCGCATTCCACGCCGACTGATCGAGGAAGTATTGGTCGGTGGCGTCTTCGAACGAACGATCGCCGCGGTTCCGCAGCACCTGGATGTGGAGCCCGGTCAGCAGCGCGTCCGGCTCTGCGGCGTCGAATTCGCGGGCGTGAATCAGAATAAGATCCTTGAGTCCGTCGTCGTCGAGGTCGGTGACGATGATTTTCTCCGCCTTGGTGTAACCGCGATTCCAGCTGGGGAGCGGCAACTCCATGCTGTCGGCGGCGGCGAAGCTGCCGGCGCGGTTGTTGAACCAGACGCGGCTGCGGGCGGAGTCCTGATTGTTGTCCACGCGGCGCCAGACGCCACTGACTTTGTCGAGCCAGCCGTCGCCATCGAGATCGACGAGCGCATGGCAGCCGTAGCGCCAATTGCGCGTGGAGATGGGGCCCTTGACCTGCTCGATGCTGATGCGGGTGTAATTCACGTCCATCGTGAACGTGCCGTTGCCGTTGTTGATCAGGAAATGGGGATCGGGATTCTGGTAGCCGCCGCCGCTCTCCACCCAGAAGTCGATGTCGCCGTCGTTGTCGATGTCGCCGGCGACGACCTCCTTGGTGTGCACGCGGGCGGAGTTGTAGAAGGAGCTCGCGAGCGCGCGGTCGCGGAGTTCGGGCGAGTAAGTCCCCCTGCGGCCCGGCTGGCTGAGAAACAGCTGCGGTTCGTCGCCGAGGAAACCGCCGGTGGGCTGCTGGCCTTTGTCGGCGTCGCCGGCATCGTAGAGGAGGAAATCCGGGACGCCGTCGCCATTGAGGTCGGCGGCGGCGAAAATCGGCCAGTGGGCGAGCGGCGCGCCACCCGGAAAATAAGTTGCCGTCGCTTCGGTGAACGAACCATCGCCCTGGTTGAGCAGCACGTGCAGCGGCGATTTGGCGGGGCCGGCGTAGTTTTCTCCGCCGACGATGAGGTCGGGCCGGCCATCGGAGTTGAAATCGTATTGGTAGAGGAGGTGTTGGCCGAAGGAGTTGAGGACGGTGGCCTTGGCGCTGGCCGTGGCATAGTAAGGCGTTGTCTGGGCGGAAGCCGCGGTTGTAAACGCGAGCGCGAGAATGCAGTGGGATGCGAAATTCATGGCAGTGGGGAAACGCCGACGCCTGGGGCAACAGCTTCTTGGGTAAGCTGAACTGGCGGGATTCGCCGGTGACACCGCGCGGTTGAGCGCGGGCCACCAGGCACCTACTCCCGAAAGCGATCAAAAATCACGCCTCGCATTTCAAGACGTAAACCGCGCGTGGCGGCGGCCGCGGGTGACAGGTGACGAGTGACAAGTGACGAGCGCCGATGCCATGGTTTGAACGATTCGTTCGCTTTGCCGTCATCCGCGAGGTTGCCGACGCGGTTCGCTTCAGCCTAAACCTCGCTCGACTCGCTAAACCAAGGACTCTAGTGTAGTGATGCGTAAATGACTAGACATAAGTCAGGCGGCCTTTTTCCGGCGCTTCGGCAGCGTGCAGCCCGGCTGGATTTGCTCCAAGCGCCGACGACAGCGTTCGATTTTGGCGAGGATGTCCTCCGCCTTGGCCTGCCAAATGAACGGTTTCGGGTCGCGATTCCACGCCGCAATGAACGCCTCAATGGCCATGATCAGATCGGGCACGCTGGCGAAGCTGCCGCGTCGCACCGCCTTGCCGGTCAGATCACCGAACCAGCGTTCGACCAGATTGAGCCAGCTGGAGCTCGTCGGAATGAAATGCACTTTGAAGCGCGGGTGTCGTGCCAGCCAGCGCTGCACGGGAGGAGTTTTGTGTGTGCCGTAGTTATCGAGGATCAAATGCAGCTCCTGTTCCGCGGCATACTCGGCATCGAGTTGACGCAGGAAACGCAAAAACTCCTGGTGACGATGGTGCGGGAAGCAGTGCCCGGTGACTTTGCCGGCCGCCACATTGAGCGCGGCGAACAGTGTGGTGGTGCCATTGCGCACGTAGTCATGCGTCCAAGTGCCGCAACGTCCCCGCTTGATGGGCAGGCCGGGCTGAGTTCGATCCAGTGCTTGAATCTGACTTTTTTCATCCACGCACAGCACCACGGCGTTCTGGGGCGGGTGCAAATAGACGCCGACCACGTCCAGCAGCTTCGGCACAAACTGCGGATCGCGCGAGAGCTTGAATGTCTCCTGGCGATGCGGTTGCAGCCCGTGCTCCTGCCAAATCCGACACACCGTGCTCGGATCGACCCCTTGCGCCTTCGCCATCGTGCGCGTGCTCCAATGCGTCTGGCCGGCCGGTTTGCTCTTCACGGTCGCCTCCACGATCTTTTGCGCCAGCCCGCGCTGCGGCTTGCGCCCGCGCCCCTCCGCCACCTCCCACAAACTTTCCGGTCCGCCAGCGACGAAGCGCCGTCGCCACAACCGGCACGTGTGCCGGTTAACCCTCAATTGTTGCGCCAAGTCAGCATCACCCATTCCGGCCGCCTTCCCCATGACGATCCGGCAGCGCAGCACCACCTGTTGCGGTGTGCCGTGCGCCTGAATCCAGGTTTCCAAGACGGCTTTCTGCTCGGCGGTCACGCCCATTACGAGCGGCGGTCTGCTCATGCAGCCAAGCTGACAAGGCGAAATCATTATGTCTAGCTATTACTGCAGCACTACACTAGCGTCAAGGCGTGAAGGCGCTGATTGCGGCTGGCGTGGACGTAAATCCGGACGTTATTCCATGATTTCTTGGATTGGCCGGACTTGGCGAACACCGCCTCGAGCTCTGGGGTCGTAATCGTGGCCACTTCGCGGCGCAGCCCGTGCAGGCGTATGTCTTGATTTCACCGCCAACCAGTTCGCGTTCAGTGAACGTCACTTCGTGGACGGTCAGTTCTGCAGAAGTTTGCGCGCTCATTGGCGAACGACTTGGAGTCAACCCGACCCCTGCTGGGGAAAGTGGCAGGAGTTGCGGTTTTCGTGCTGTTTCCTTCTGAGAGACGTGGTGCCCGGGGCGGGGCTCGAACCCGCACGGCCTTACGGCCAAGGGATTTTAAGTCCCTAGTGTCTACCATTCCACCACCCGGGCGGCGAATGTACGGCCAAGCAAAGCCGAGCGGGCTGGCACTTTCCAGCGAAACCGGTCAGCGCATCACCGTGACCGGAACGGCGCGTAGGGTTGTGTTTGGAACGCCCTCAAGGAATGGGCCGATAGGGCGCGAGAAACTCTCAATCGAAACGGTAGCGAGGAAGGGGTGGCGCAGTGTCCGAATGGAGGCTTCGCGCCGAGGTGTTTCAAATCATGGTCAGCCGGGATCATCCGCTGCATTTCGTGCACCAAAATAGAATCCGCGCCGGCCGCCGCTGGTTCTTGAGCTGAGTTTCACCCTTGCGGCGATTTTGTCGCATAATCACGGTGCGAGCGGTGAAAATCGGTTTTCTCGGCGGGAGCTTCGATCCCGTGCATTTCGGACATCTTTTGGCCGCGCAGGACGCCTTCGAACAATACCATCTCGACCGCCTCGTGTTGGTCCCGGCCGCGCAGGCCCCATTGAAGCCGAACGATGTGCAATCGTCCGCCGAGGATCGTCTCGCGATGCTCCGCGCCGCCACCGAATGGGACCACCGCTTCGAGATCGCCGATCTCGAGCTGCGCCGCGGCGGCATCAGCTACTCCATCGATTCTGCGCGACATTTCCGGACCGTGTATCCGAACGACACGCTTTACTGGGTCATCGGCGGTGACCAGTTGCCGAAGCTGCACCTCTGGCGCGACGTTCAGGAGCTCTCCCAGTTGGTGGAGTTCATCTTTCTCGAGCGACCCGGCTACCCGGTCAAAGCCAAGCCCGAGATACCCGGCTTGCGGCTTCACCGTTGCGACGGCCATTTGCTTGCGATTAGTTCGACGGAACTTCGGGAACGAACGCGGCGAAACCTGTCTCTCGATTACTTCGTTCCTCACAACGCAATTGTTTACATCAAGGAGCACGGGCTATATCGCGACCCACAATGAAATTTAAGAAGACCGCGGCAGTCGACCTGGTGAACCTTTGTTGCCGCGTGCTCGACGACAAAAAGGCTGGTGACATCAAGATTCTCGATGTCTCGGCGCAGTCCTCCATCACGGACTATTTGATTCTGGCGACAGCCACTTCCGAGCCGCACCTGCGTGCGCTGCGAATCGACTTGGAAAAGGCACTGGATTCCGAGCGCATTCACCTTGTCGGTATCGAAACCGCAAAGGAGAGCGGTTGGATCGTGATCGATGCCTTTGATGTGATGGTCCATCTCTTCCTCGCCGCAACTCGGGATCGCTATGGCCTGGAACGACTCTGGCGGGACGCGAGTGAAGTGCCGCTGGCCAAGGTTTTGGGACACGGGGCTCCGGCGAAGCCGAAGACCAAGCGGACGCGTGGGGCTTCCACGGCTGGTCGAGCTAAGCCGCGACGCAAACGCGTGGCGAAATAGGCCTCCGAAAGCGGGAGTTATTACGCGAATTGGGGTATTTGCCCTAGGGAGTAATACTTACTCTAATGTAGGAGTTTGCGGTTTTTCACCCTTGCCTGAAACCCCCTTAACTCCATTCTCTGGCGTCACTGCTCGCATTTGAGCGTTTATCATAATCATAAAACAGTCAGGTATCCCCATGAAAATGCAGTCTGCCCAGAAGGGCTTCACCCTCGTTGAAATCATGATCGTCGTCGTCATCATCGGCCTGCTGGCCGCGATGGCGATTCCCGCGTTCCAGAAGGTGCGCGTCGCGTCTCAGGACAAAGCCGTGTTGAACAACGCCCGCCAGATGGCCGCCGCCGCCGATCAATACTACCTCGAAAACGGCGCGACCACTGCCGCCTCCTCGAGCTTGGTTGGTGCGACGAACTACGTCAAAGCGCTCAACACGGTCGCGAGCGAGACCTACCCGACCAACTACACCCAAGGCATCACGATCACCATCTCCGGCGTCGCCAACGCCCGCACGATCACCTACGCCCCGTAAGGGCGGGTTTATGATCTAGTTTTCGGGCCGCTCGAGCGATCGAGCGGCTTTTTTGCAGTAACATGGACCGCGAAACCACGCTTCGCGTCGTTTCGCTGGTGGCACCCAGTGTTGGGCTCGGCCTTGCCCCTGGCGGGTGACGGCCTCGCGCAACGCCGGCCACCGCGGTTCCCGTTCACCCTGCATTCATGAAAACATCCTCACTCGGCCGGCGTGGCTTCACGCTGGTCGAGATCATGATCGTGGTTGTGATCATTGGATTGCTCGCGACTCTGGCCATCCCGGCGTTTCAGAAGATAAGAACGGCGTCACAGGACAAGGCCGTCATGAATAACGCCCGGCAGATTGCTGGGGCCGCCGACCAATACTTCCTGGAGAACGGCGCGACGACCGCCGCCTCCAGCGAGCTGGTTGGAGCCACCAATTACGTGAAGTCACTGGGACAGGTTGCGAGCGAGATCTATCCCAGCTTCTACACGCAAGGTATCACGATTACGATTACAGGCGTCGCGAACGCGCGCACGGTCACCTACTCGCCTTGAGCCGGTTATCGGCGCCGTTTTTTGCCTTGTCAGCCGCCCGCTTTTGCGGGCGGCTTTTTGTCGGTGGCGCCCGGCGTTGTCGGGTTGCCATCCCCGGTTTTCCGTTTTCCGCGCATGCGATGAGATTGGGGTCAAATGCATTGTCCTCGCGAGGCGCGCTGGCACGTTGCCCAGCGCGGAGCTCGCCATGGCAAGTCTCGGTGCGGCATTAATTGATGCGCTCTAGCCGCAATCCGAACCGCTCCGCGCCGCCCGCATGACTGCCGTCCCGCTTCCCGCCGTCGCCTCCGACCGCCGTTGCTGGCTGCTCGGCTTGTCGCTTCTGCTGGCGCTGGTGCTCGGTTTCCTGGCCATCCCGGATCGCGCGGCAATCAGCTTCGTTTCCCGCGCGGGGTTCTGGTTCGTCCTGGTCACGTTCATCATTTGGGTGTGGTCGCTAATCCAGAGTTTCCGCCCCGAATTGCGCCAGCTGCGGTTGCGCTCGATCGACTGGCCGTCGGTCGCCGTCGTGGCGGTCGGCGGCGTGCTGCTGCTCGTGCACGAGCAGTTCGGGTTCAAGATCGTGATGGACGAGTTGATGCTGCTCGGCACGTCGATGAGCATGCACCTCGACAAGACGGTGCTCACGCCACTGCGGGGAAACGACATTCAGGGGGCCTTCGTGATCGTCGAGGGCATCGTCGACAAGCGGCCGCTGTTCTTCCCGTTCCTCGTCTCGATCGTGCACGACCTCACCGGCTATCGCCCGGAAAACGCCTTCATCGTCAACGCGGTCCTCACCTTCGTCTTCCTCGGGCTCGTTTTTGCCACCGGCCGCAAGCTCGCCGGCCGTGCCGCCGGCTGGCTGGGCGTCGTGCTGTTCGCCGGGTTGCCGCTACTCGGGCACAATTGCACCGGCGGCGGGTTCGAACTGCTGAACCTGGTGATGATTGTCGGCACGCTGCTGCTTGGGGCGCGGTATCTGGAAAAGCGCGACGACGCGGCGCTGACGGCGTTCTGTTTCTCGGGCCTGCTGCTCGCGCAGGTGCGGTATGAGTCGGTGATCTTCCTGCTGCCGGTCGCGCTGGTGGTGCTGTGGGCCTGGTGGCGCGCGCGCGCGCTGCTGCTCCCGTGGCCAATCCTGGTCGCGCCGCTGCTGATGGTGCACTATCCGCTCCAGCACCGAATCTTCGAGATCCGCGAATCAGCCTGGGAGATGTTCAGCCGGCCCGGTTACTCCGAGCCGTTTTCGGTTCGCTACATTCCGGAAAACCTCGAGCACGCGGTGAAGTTCTTCTTCGGCCGTGCCTCCGACCAGCCGAATTCGCTCGTGCTGTCGGCGCTCGGGTGCATCGCCGTGCCCTTCTTCGCGCTGCTCGTAATCAAGCGGCTGCGCGCGCTCGCGGCGGAGCCGCCCACGAATGTGGCGGTGACCCTGTTTGCGCTCGGGTTCGCGCTGCAGTTCGGGCTCATGATGTGCTATTTCTGGGGCAAGTTCGACGATGTCGTGATCCGGCGGTTGAGCCTGCCGACCCAACTGGCGATGGTCGTGGCCATCCTGGCGATCCTGCCGCAGTTCGCGAAGCCCGCGGTGCTGCGCTCGATCCTCGTGCTGGCGATGGTCGGGCTGATGGCGCGCAGCGTGCCGTCGATGGCGGCGCACGCCTACAGCCAGGAATATACGCCGGCGCGCGAGGTGGCGTGGCGGCGGGAATTCATGGCGGCGCAACCGCGACCGGATTACCTGATGATCGACAACGACTCGACGCTGTGGGTCACGCACAAGGTGTCGTCGACTCCCACCGTGGTGGCCGCCAAGCGTCGCGAAGATATCGCCTTCTTCATGCGCAATCATGCCTTCTCGGCCGTGTATGTGTTCCAGCGTTACAACGTGGACGC
>Ga0080064_1004556_pt1 | contig 17558 bp, 6 predicted proteins | sample Subgrocontami54m_FD_69260 | JGI IMG/M metagenome (GOLD analysis project Ga0080064, IMG submission 69260) | Subsurface groundwater microbial communities from S. Glens Falls, New York, USA - GMW46 contaminated, 5.4 m (SPADES assembly) (version 2) ...
CCCGCGCCCCAGGCGGATTGGGGAAAGATCACCTCGCGCGAATGGCCGCCGCCGGTCGCATTCGACTCCACGCCGGTTGAGTCCCGAGCAGTCGGAGGCATCGTCACACTCGTCTCGCCCGTCGATCCACACTTCGGCATCCGCACCCACCGCCGCATCCAGCTCGATCCGGAGCAGCCCGTCATGTCGATCACGACGACCTACGAGAAAGTAGAAGGCGAGCCGCGTAAAGTTGGCGTGTGGATCATCACGCAACTCGACGACCCGATCGCCGTGTATGCGAGGGTGCCCGAGCGCTCGCTCTTCACGAAGGGTTACAACGAGCAGTCGAAAGATCGCCCGCAGGACTTGAAGGTCGAGCGCGGCCTGCTCTCCTGCACACGCAGCCGCTCGCTCTCCACCAAGATCGGCACCGACGCGGGCGCGCTCCTCTGGGTCGGTGAGAAGGTGATGGTGAAGATCGATTCCCCGCGCGTGCTCGGTGCAGAGTATCCCGACCAAAACAGCAGCGCGGAGATTTACACGAACCCCGACCCACTCGATTACGTCGAGCTCGAACTGCTCGGCCCGCTGCACACGATGAAAATCGGTGACAAGATCGAGCGCGCTTCGACTTACACGCTTCTTCGCCGCAGCGAGGCGAGCGCTGAGGCGGACGCGCGAAAAGCTTTGGGAAGGTGAAGTTTTTTTCGGCGCTATCTCTTATGAACAGGCTTTCAGGTGTTTCAGGCCGTATGAATCCACTCGCAAGAGGCACGCAGCAGCAGTCAACGTGGGCGACTTTCTCTTCCGGCCCCCCCCCCCCCCCGCCCCCCCCCCGCGGCGGGCCGGCCCCGCCCCGCTCCCCCCGGGCGGGCCCGCCCCCGCCACTTTTGTCGCCCCCGCCCAGACCGGCAGCATCCTCGTCGAGGTCTACGAAGTGCCGTAGGGCGGTGGCGAGCGGGCGCCGCTTGTGAGCGAGAACCGGCGGCGCGGCAAGATCTAAAACTACCGGAATTCCGGTAGTTTGAAATCTCGGCCCATCGAGTTTTTTGCGCCCACGATCGGTCGTCGCTTGGTGCGTCCGCTTGGAAGCACCAGCGGCGCAACCAATCCAGCCATGTCTCAACTCACTGCTTCTGTGCGAGGCAAGGAAGTCCTCGCGCCCAATTCGCGCCACCCGGCGCTCCTAACTGCCCTCGCCGCCCTGGTGTGGACCATCGCGGCCTTGGCCCAAAACACGCCGCCGCCCAAGCGGGTCCTCACCCCCGAGGAACGCGCGCAGGGCTACAGCAGCCACTCGCTGATCGCCAAGCCGCGCGCTGACGCCACGCCGCAGGAGCTGGCGGCGCACGAGGCGCGCACCGGCGTCAGCTTGCATCGAACCGCCGCCCCCGCCGGGGAACTCCGCATCCTCGAGGTCGCCGCCGGCGACTCCGTCCTGGATCGCGTCGAGCGGCTCCGCGCCACCGGCCGTTACGAATTCGTGGAACTCGACTTGGTGATGAAGGCGGACGCGACGCCGAACGATCCGCGTTTCCTCTCCGGCGATCAGTGGGCTCTGCGCAACATTGGGCAGAGCAACGGCACGGCCGGCGCGGACATCCGCGCGGAGGAGGGCTGGGAAATTCAGTCGTCCGCCCGCGACGTCGTCGTGGCGATCATCGACTCGGGAATTCTGCGAACGCATGAGGACCTGCGGGAAAACCTGTGGATCAACCCGACGGAAAACGGCGCCGCCGGCAGCAATGCCGTCGACGATGATGGCAACGGGTACGTCGATGACCTCAACGGCATCAATGCGACCGTGGCCAGGGGCACGGCGGACAGCGGCAACCCAACCGACGCGGTGGGCCACGGCACGGCCGTGGCGAGCGTGATCGGCGCCGTGGGCAACAATGGCGTCGGGATGTCCGGCGTCGCGTGGAACGTGAAACTGATGTCCCTGCGCTTCCTCGATTCCAGCGGCTTCGGGCTGGTTTCCGACGAAATCGAATGCATCGATTATGCGATCGCGAAAGGCGCCAAGCTGATCAACGCGAGCTTCGGTGGCGCCAGCTTTTCCCAGTCGCTGTACGAGGCGCTGAAACGGGCCCGGGATGCCGGCATCATCGTCGTCTGCTCCGCCGGCAACGATGGCGACAACGCCGACCTGAGTGCGCACTATCCCTCCGGCTACCTGCTCGAGAACATCATCGCGGTGGCCAATACGACGCGCACCGATGCGTTGTCGAGTTCCAGCGCGTATGGCAGCGGCCTCGTTGACCTCGGCGCGCCCGGCACTTCGATCTTCACGGCGTCGCGGAGCGGCGACCGTAATTACGACGTCGTCAGCGGCACCTCGTTTTCCGCACCGATGGTCACCGGGGCGCTCGCCCTGCTGAAGGCGAAGTTCCCGAACGAAAATTATCGCGAGACGATCAACCGGCTGTTGCGCGGCGTCGAAGCGAAGTCGGCCCTCGCGGGAAAAACCGCGACCGGAGGCCGGCTCAACCTGGCGGGCGCCTTGCGCACGAACACGACGCGGCCGTTCAACGACGACTTTGCCCAGCGGGCGGTCCTCACCGGAGAAGCCGTGACCGCCCGCAGTGTCGCCCAGTACTCCACGCGGGAGCCGAACGAACCGGTGCACGCCGGTGCCGCGGGCAACGGTTCACTCTGGTGGACCTGGACCGCCCCCCGAAGCGGAGCGGTGACCCTCGACACGAGCGCGAGCAATCTGGATACGCTGCTGGCCGTCTATACGGGCAACGCGCTCGGGACGCTCACGGCCGTCGCGAGCAATGACAACGAATCCGCCAGTGCGACCACGAGCAAGGCTTCCTTCTCCGCCGTGGCCGGCACGGCGTATCAGATCGCTGTGGACAGCAAGGCGGCCGCGGCCGGGCTCGTCGCCCTCCGGGTCAACCTGCTGGCGGGCAACGACGACTTCGCCTCGGCGCGACCCGTGACCGGCCGCAGCTGGTCCGTGAAAGCGGACAACCGCAGTGCCACGCGCGAGGCGGGCGAGCCGCGGATCCGCAACAACACCGGCGGAAGCTCGGTCTGGTATCGCTGGGTCGCCCCGGCGACCCGCCGGTATCACATCGCGACGTTCAGCACCGCCTTCGACACAATGCTCGGAATCTACACGGGCGCGGCGGTGTCCGCGTTGAGCGAAATCTCCGCCGTCACCACGGGCGGCGACAGCAATTTCACCACCAGCCTCGCGGCGACCACGTTGTCCGCCACGGCCGGGACGACGTACTACCTTGTCGTCGACAGCGAAGTTTCGGCCACCGGCGCGAGCACCAAGGGCGAATTCACGCTCTCGTGCACCGACTCGGAGTGGGAGTTCTTCGGCGTGGGTAACATCGGCACGGTGGCGATCGCCACGGATGGCACGATCCATGGCGCGGACTACCTCGGATACCTGTATGCGATCAACGCCGACGGCAGCCGGAAGTGGCGGTACACGATGACCGGTTACGGCACGTTCTCCTCTCCGGCCGTGGCCCCCGACGGCACCGTCTATGTCGGCGACGATTTCTACTACATGCATGCGGTGACGCCCGCGGGCACACGGAAGTGGCGGACGCAGCTCCAAGGCCTCGTCGAGGCGTCTCCGGCCATCGCCCCGGACGGCACGGTTTACGTCCGCTCCGAAGACGGCCGCCTGCACGCGCTGCACCCGGACTCCGGCGCCGTGAAATGGTCGTTCCGGATGGGCGCCTCCACCACCGCGACGACGTACTCCTCGCCGGTCATTGCGCCCGACGGCACGATCTACTGTGCCGGCGGAGATTCGAAACTGTATGCAATTTCTCCCGACGGCGGGCAAAAGTGGAACTACGCCACGGACTTTATCTACTCCTCGCCCGCGATCGGTGCCGACGGCACCGTTTACTTTGGCGTCGTGGCGCCGACACGCCGGCTCATCGCGCTCAAGCCCGACGGAACGCTCAAGTGGGATTTCATTGCCGGCGACACGGTCAGTTCCTCGCCGGCGATCGGCATCGACGGGACGATCTATTTCGGCTGCGCAGACAAAAAACTCTACGCGCTTTCGCCCGCGGGGCAGCTCCGGTGGGCGTTCGAGGCGGGTGATGCGATCCGCAACTCCTCGCCCATCATCGCCTCCGACGGCGCAATCTACATCGGCTGCCTGGATGGCAAGGTTTACTGCGTCGAGTCGGCGGATGGCACGCTCCGGCGTTCCTACGCGACGGCAAGCGAAGTGCGGAGTGCGCCCGTGCTCAACAATGGGCGGCTGTACATCACGAGTTGGGATTACCGCCTGTACTCGATCGAGGTCGGCCAGGTGCCGGCGAGCAGCGCCTGGCCGATGCATCGCCAAAACCTCCGGCGCACCGCGCGCCTCGTGGCGCCGGCGCTGGCGATCGGCGTGCAGCCTCGCGCGCAAAGTGCCGAGGTCAGCGAGACGATCACCTTTGCCGTCGGCGCCGTGGGCACCGCACCGCTGACCTACCAATGGTTCTTCAACGGGCAGCCGATCGCCGGTGCCACGGCCCCGACTTACCGCGTTGACCCGGTCACGCACGCAAACGCCGGCCAGTACTCGGCCCGGGTCACCGATAGCACGGGTTCGCTCACCAGCGCGGCCGCCGCGTTGACCGTGACCACACCGTTGCTCCCTCCGGCGGTCTTCACGGCACCGTTGAACCAAACTGCGCAGGCCGGCAGCAACATCACGTTGAGCGTCGCCGCCACCGGCACAACGCCGATGACGTATCAGTGGTTGCGTGACGGTGAACCCATCGCCGGCGCCACGAACAGCTCGCTGGTCGTCAGCACGGCGCGCGTCAGCGACGGCGGCCGCTATTCCGTAAAGCTCACCAACTTCGCCGGGTCGGTCACCAGCAACGCGGCCGCCATCACCGTCAACCCGGTGAGCCGGATTTCGAATCTGTCGATCCGCACGCAGGTGGGCGGCCGGGCGGGGACGTTGACCGTGGGACTCACGATCGGCGGGGCGAATGCGACCGGCGCGAAACCCGTCCTGCTCCGCGCCATCGGGCCGACTCTGGCCGCGTTCGGCGTTACCGGCGCACTGGCTGACCCGCAACTCGCCTTGATGTCAGGGCAGACCATCATTGCCGAAAACGACGACTGGGCCGGCGACCCGCAGGTCGCCGCGATGAACACGTCCGTCGGCGCGTTCAGCCTGGCCAGCGCCACCTCCAAGGATTCGGCGATGGCCCGCGCGACCGCGATGGGGGGCTACACGGTGCGGATCGATGGCAGCGGCAGCAGCAGCGGCATCGCGCTGGCCGAGGTCTACGACGCATCGCCGTCCGACACGTTCTTCATCACGACGCCGCGCCTGACCAACGTGTCGGCCCTCGCGCCGGTCGGGACCGGCGGTGATGTTCTGATCGCCGGTTTTTCGATTACCGGCACCACCCCGAAAACCGTGCTGGTGCGCGGCATTGGTCCGACGCTCGCGGCCTTCGGCGTCGTCGGCGCCCTCGTGGATCCGAAACTCGAGTTGTACCCGAGCGGCGGCACGACACCGATCGCGGTGAACGACAACTGGGCAACGGCCGCCAATCCGGCGCAGGTTGCCACGACCGCCGCGGGCGTCGGCGCCTTCGCGCTGGCGACCGACAGCAAGGATGCGGTCCTGCTGCTGACACTCGAGCCCGGCACCTACACCGCGCAGATCAGTGGAGCCGGCAATACGACCGGCACGGCGCTCGTCGAGGTCTACGAAGTGCCGTAGGGCGTCACTTCTTCGCCGGCGCGGTTGCTTTCGGCATTTCGCCGAGTTTGACCGCGCCGGTGCGTTTGTCCTGCTCGATGGCGAAACTGAGTTTCCGGCCGGTGGGAATGGGCGCGAAAGCGCCGCCCGCCGGCTCGAACTCGGCCATGCCGTTTTGCAGATCGATGCTGCAGACGCCGAGCCCGAGATCGCTCATCTCGATCATCGCGCGAAACGTGCCCTCGCGCGTCCGCACGGTGCCCGCGAGCAGCGCCAGCAGGAAACTCGAGCCGCGACTGGCCTTCAGCGGCTTGACCGTGATTTGCACGTCGCCGCGGATCAGCCGCAGGCGGGTGCGCGAAATCGTGGGCTCCTCCTTGAGGTCGGCGAATTTCGTCGTGCCCGACTGCGGTGCCTGGCCGAACTCTTCGATCTCGAGTTCCGTGTCGGAGCCAAGCTGAACCTTCGCGCCGTTCGACAGCACGAGCGTGAGCATCGAGCGACGGCCCGTGCTGACGGTCGCCCCGATGCGAATGCGTTCATCCACCTTCAACGGCTTTCGCTGATCGCCATTGGTCACGGTGGCACTGCCGGCGATGTCGGCGGTCAGCACGGTGCCCGGCCGGGGCAGGTCGGGTTCCGACGTTTGCGCATGCAAGCACGCCATCAACGCACTGGCCACCGCCCATGATCGCCAGCGCAGGATTTTCACTCCTGTCGGGCTAAGCGGCTGGTCGCGGCGTGCAAGCCTCTTTCGGCGACTGCTTGATGCCCCTGAAACCATACATGACGTCATAAGTCACCGACATCGTTTGTTGTGGGCGCGGTGCCCCCACCGCGCGGGACATCGCCTGCGAATGCCAACTCGCGGGGTGCCGCCTCCGCCCAGCCTTCGGCGCGCCACTGGGATCTTGCCGCGTCGAAGCCCGCAGGGCGAAGACGGGAGGGCACGCCGCCAACAAGTGCACGGATCAATGACGTTCTTTATATTTCTCCGTCGCCAGTGGCGGCTGATCAACGCCAGGCTGTCCTCCGGTACTATTCCCACCATGTACCTTGTTCCTGTCTCCGCGTCCTCCCCTGACGCGCGCGACACCGCCCGCACCTGGCGGGCAGCGCGCGTTTTCCTGCTCGTCGCGTGCACTGCATTGGCCGCGATGGATCATCCCAACCGCCCGCTCGATTTGCGCGCGTTTGCCGCGGCGGAGTCGACCAGCGGACTGGCGCCCGGAGCGCTCGTGCCAGATTTCCGGCTGAACGATCAACGCGGCATCACCCACGAGCTTTATTACGAGTCGACCGCGAAGGCGATCGTGCTGGTGTTCACGCGCCGCGGCAGTTCCCGCGCGCTCCAGACCGCCGCCGCGCTCCGCGCCTTGCGCGCACGTTTCGCCGCGAGCGACGTCGTGATTTGGCAAATCGACGCCAACGCCGCCGCCCGCCGCGCCACGATCGCCGCGGAGCAAGTGCTCTACCAAAACGACACGCCGGTGCTGATCGACGAGGCCCAGCTGGTCGCCAGCGAGCTTGGCGCGACGCGCGAGTTGGAGACGTTCGTGATCGCGGCGCCGCCGTTCGCGGAACTCGTTTACCGGGGGCCGCTCGACAATGCCGATCCGGCGTCCGTCGCCGCGCCGACGGAGCATTACGCCGCCGACGCCGTTGCTGCGCTGCTGGCGGGCCGCCAGCCCGCGAAGTCGCGCGTTGAACTGCCGGCCGCCGCGCCGCGGCTCGAGTTGCCGCCGGTGCCGGCCGCGAATTATGCGAACGACATCGCGCCCATCGTGCTCCGCCGCTGCGTGTCGTGCCACTCGACCGGCAACATCGCGCCGCACGTGTATGCGCACTACGACGACGTCGCATCGCGCGCGAACCCGATTCGGGCGGCGATGCTGGTGAAACGCATGTCACCCTGGCACGCCGACCCCCAGTTTGGCGTGTTCGCGAACAGCCTCGGGCTCACGGCGGCCGAATCCGCGACGCTGCAGGCGTGGGCGCGCGCGGGAGCGCCGCGCGGAACGGGCGCCGACCCGCTCGCCACGACCGCGGCGCCGGCCGGGGGCGACTGGCCGCTGGGGCAACCCGATCTCATCCTGACGATTCCGAAGCAGGACATCCCCGCGCGCGGGGTGGTCGATTATCGCTATCTCACGGTGACGGCGGCCGTGCCGAACGACACCTGGGTCCGCGGTGCGATCGTGCGGCCGGGCAACCGCAACGTCGTCCACCACGCGCTGGTCTTCGAAGGCAGCCTGGCGGACTTGCTGCTCGGAGCGCTTTCCGGAAATGTGCCGGGGCTCGGCGGTTTCTTCGCGGCGTACGTCCCCGGACTGCAGCCGGCCTATTTTCCGGAAGGCACGGGCAAGCGGCTGCGGCGGAATGCTCAGCTTACGTTCCAGATCCACTACACCACCACCGGGCAGGCGGAGACGGACGAAACGCAAGTCGGGCTGTACTTCACCCCGAATGCGCCGGAGCGCGAGCTGCTCAGCAACGCCGCGACGAATCAATCGCTCGTGATTCCGCCCGGCGCGAAGGAGTACGAGCGCGAGGCCGCGGTCATGCCCTCCGCCACAAAGGACGTCGTCCTCTACGAGCTCGAGCCGCACATGCATTTCCGGGGAAAGCGCTTCAAGTTCGAGGCGGTTTATCCCGGCGGCGCGAGCGAGGTGCTGCTGAACGTGCCGCAGTACGATTTCGCGTGGCAGTCGCAATATCGGCTCGCCCAGCCCAAGCGCCTGCCCGCCGGCACTGTCGTCCGCGTGAGCGGCGCGTTCGACAACTCCGCGCAAAACCCCGCCAATCCCGACCCGCGCGCGACCGTGCGGTTTGGCGACCAGACCTTCGACGAAATGTTCATCGGTTACCTCACGTATGCCGAGCTGTCGTCGCGCGCGACGTCCGCCGCGCCGGCCTTTTCCGAAAACATCGCGGCGTGGGCGCGGGTCGGCGAGCCGCTGAATATCGCCGTCCGCGCGACCAATTCCGCCGCGAATTATCGCGCCGCCAGCCTGCCCGCCGGTTTGCGGCTCGATGCCGCGACCGGGGTTCTCGCGGGCACCCCCACGGCCGCCGGGCGGCACGCGATCGTCATCACCGCGGAAAATGCGGCGGGCAGCGCGGCGGCCACGGTCGATCTCGCCATCCTGCCGGCGCCGGCAGTGCCCGTTTTCACCCAACAGCCGCGCAGCGTTCGCGCGCGGCTCGGCGAAACGGTCACGCTGACCGCGGCGGTGGCGGCCTCGCCCGCGCCGTCGTACACCTGGTTCTTCCGCGGGGGCGAGTTCTGCAACACGGACTCGCCGGTCCTCACGTTGAGCAATGTGACGGCCGCCTACGCCGGCGAGTATTATTGCGTCGCGACCAACGCCACCGGCTCTGCGACCAGCGCAACCGCCAGCCTCAGTCTCGAATTCACCGGACTGGTGAACCTCTCGGCGCGCGCCAAAGTCGGCACCGGCGCCAACGTTGTCATCCCCGGCATCACCGTCCGCGGTACGCAGCCCAAGACGTTGCTCATCCGCGCGGCGGGCCCCGCGTTGGCGGGGTTTGGCGTGGGCGGCGCGCTGGCGGATCCGAGCCTGAGTGTCTTCACGGCCGCCGGTGACGGGATCCTCGTCAACGACAACTGGAACGATGTGCCCGATGTTGCCGCGCTGCGCACCGTCACGGGCGCGCAAGGTGCGTTCGCCCTCGCGGAAGGCAGCCGTGACGCCGCGATGCTCGTGACACTGCCTCCCGGCGGCTATACCGTGCAGGTGGCCGGCGCCGGCTCGGGTGCCGCCGCCCAGGGCGTCGCAATCGTCGAAGTCTACGAAGCGGATGCGAATCCCAGCACGCTGGTGAATCTGTCCTGTCGCGCGGAGGTGGGAACGGGCACCGACATCCTGATCGCCGGGTTCGCGATCAGCGGCACCGAAGCCAAGCGAATCCTGGTTCGGGCGGTCGGCCCCGCGCTGGGCAGTCTTGGCGTGTCCGGCGCGCTGGCGAATCCGCAGCTCGAAATCATCCGCTCGGGCGAGGCGACACCGCTCTATCGCAACGATGACTGGGACGCGGCGCTGGCGCCCACGTTTGCCGGCGCCGGCGCCTTTGCGCTCCCGCCCGGGAGTCGCGATGCGGCGCTCGTCGTCACGCTGCCGCCCGGCAGCTACACCGCGCAAGTGAGCGGCGTGGGCGGCACCACTGGGGTGGCGCTGGTCGAGGTTTACGATCTCCAGTGACCGCGCGAACGGGCGCCATCCGCCCTCGCGTCGCGCCGCGCCGCGGCGCCAAACGCGGGGCCGTGGGCGCCGCAGTAACTCTGGTCCCCGCCGCGCGTCTCGCCCTGAAATCCGCCGTCGCCACCACGGCTTCCTTGTGACCCGACCCGCCTCGCGCTTCCTGGCTGTCCTCCTGCTGCTTTTCGTCGGCAGCGGGTGTGCCGCGCTGCTGTATGAAATTGTCTGGTTCCAGCTGCTGCAGCTGGTCATCGGCTCGTCGGCGATTTCGCTCACGGTGCTGCTCGGCACCTTCATGGGCGGAATGTGCCTGGGCAGCCTGGTGCTGCCGCGATACCTGCCGGCCCGCCACCATCCGTTGCGGATCTACGCGGCGCTCGAAATCGGCGTGGCCGTTTGCGCGTTGGGCGTGCTGATCGCCATGCCGGCGGTGGGCCGCGCGTACGTCAATCTGGTCGGCCACGGGTTGCCGGGCATCCTGCTGCGCGCGGTCATCTGCATCTTTTGCCTGCTGCCGCCGACGCTCCTGATGGGTGCGACCCTGCCGGTGATCGCCCGCTGGATTGAAAGCACGCCGCGCGGCATCGCGTGGCTTGGTATTTTTTACGGGGGCAACACGGCCGGCGCCGTCCTCGGCTGCTTGCTCGCGGGATTCTACCTGCTCCGCGTGCACGACAGCACGGTGGCGACCTGGTGCGGGGTGGCGCTCAATGTCGCCGTCGCGGCCGGCGCCTTCGCGATCGCCCGAAGCCCCGCCATTTCGGCGGAACGATCGGCGTACCGTCGTAGTGACAATCTTGTGACCGAAGACGCCGGCAACGGCGATGCGCCCGCCCTCCGGCCGCCCTCCGCCGGGGGCGGGGTGTTGCTGACGCTCGCGCTCTCCGGGTTCTGCGCGCTCGGCGCCGAAGTGGTGTGGACCCGCATCCTGTCCCTGATGCTCGGCGCGACCGTGTACACCTTTTCGATCATCCTCGCGGTTTTTCTCGCGGGACTGGCGATCGGCAGCGGGGCGGGCGCATGGCTCGGCCGCACCTCACTGCGCCCGCGGCTGGCGCTGGCGGCGTGTCAGCTGCTGCAAGTCGGCGCGATTGCCTGGGCGGCGCACGCCATGGCGAAATCGCTGCCGTACTGGCCCGTCGATCCGCAGGCGCACAGCAGCGTCGCCAAGTTCCGCTTCGACCTCCTGCGCTGCGCCTGGGCGATCCTGCCCGCGACCGTGCTCTGGGGCGCGAGCTTTCCCCTGGCGGTCGCCAGCGTCGCCGGTGCCGGCCTCCAGACCGCGGCGGTCGTCAGCCGTGCTTACGCAGCGAATACGCTCGGCGCCATCCTGGGCGCCGTGCTGGCCGGGATGGCGCTCATCCCACTGTTGGGCACCCAGCACACGCAAGCCGTGCTCATGGTGGTCTGCGTGGCTGCCGCCATGCTGGCGTGGTGGCCGCGGGGCGCGCCACAAATCACCGCGTTTGCGGCCTGTGCCGCCGCAGCGCTGCCGATCGCGCTGAACGTCCCGCGCATCCCCTGGCAACTCGTCGCGTACGGCCGGCAGACCGCGACGACCGATTACGACGCGCATGCGCTTTACTTTGGCGAGGGCATGAACTCGTCGGTCGCGGTTTCGGAAACGCCCGGCGGCGCGCGGTTCTTTCACGTCAGCGGCAAGACCGAGGCGTCGAGCCTGGAAAAGGACATGCGGCTTCAGCGGATGCTCGGACATATCCCCGCCCTCCTCCACCCCCATCCGCGCTCCGTCCTCATCGTGGGTTGCGGCGCGGGCGTCACCTCGGGTTCGTTCGTCCTCCATCCCTCGATCGAGCGGATCGTGATCTGCGACATCGAGCCGCTGATTCCGCGGGTGGTGGCGACGCATTTTCGCGCCGAAAACCACGACGTGATTCGCGATCCGCGCGTGGAGGTTGTTTACGACGACGCGCGCCATTACGTCGCGACGACCCAAGAGAAGTTCGACATCATCACGTCGGATCCCATCCACCCGTGGGTCAAGGGCTCGGCCGTGCTGTACTCGCAGGAGTACTACGAGTTGTGCCGCCGACGATTGAAACCCGGCGGGCTCGTGACCCAATGGGTGCCGCTCTACGAATCGAACGGCACCGTGATCCGCAGCGAAATCGCGACGTTTTTCTCGGTCTTTCCGCATGGCACGATCTGGGGCAACGACGACGACGGGTTTGGCTACGACACGGTGATGCTCGGCCAGGCCGGCCCGCTGACGATCGACGTCGACGCGTTGCAGGCGCGGTTCGACCGCCGCGATTACGCCTCCGTGCAATCCGCCCTGGCACCGCTCGGCCTCGGCTCAGCGATCGAACTGCTGGCGACTTATGCCGGCCGCTATCCCGAGCTCAGGACCTGGCTGGCGGGCGCGGAGATCAACCGCGATCGCACCTTGCGGCTGCAATACCTCGCGGGGCTGCAGCTCGATTCCAACGCGGGCACCGACACCTACGCGGAGATTCTCGGCCGACGGAGATTTCCCGCCGACATGTTCCAGGCGACACCCACCCAGCTCGTCGCGCTCTATCGCGCGCTGGGGAACGGAAACTAATCACGACGTCACTAGCGATTGCACCTACCTGGAGGGCCCGCCTCCGTGCGGGCCGCGGACGACACGGAGGTCGTCCCTCCAAGTATGTCCGCCTTCCTCACACCACGCCGATTCGGCCGCTGGAGTCGCCGATTCGCTCCACCCCCTGGACGCCCATGCGATCGGTCAGGCTGAGGAACAGGTTGCTCATCGGCTTGCTGCCGAGCTTCAGGTAACGGCCCGGGCTCAGCGAGCCGCCGGCGGCGCCGGCGAGCACGATCGGCAGGTTGTCGTGGGTGTGCCGATTGCCGTCGGAATTGCCGCAGCCGTAAACGATCATCGAGTTGTGGAGGATCGACTTGCCATCGAGGTCCTTCTTCTCGTCGAGCTTCTGCAGGAACCGCGCGAACCGCTCCATGTAATAGAGATCGATCTGGCCGATCTTTTCCATGAGCTCCTCGTTGTTGCGGTGGTGAGAGCAGTAGTGGTGGCCCTCGGGGATGCCGATCTGGGGATACGCCCGGTTGCTGCCGTCGCCGGCGAGCAGCAGCGTCGAGACGCGGGTCGAATCCGTCTCGAAGGCCATGGCGAGCAGGTCGAACATCAAGTCCATGTGGTCGCCGTAGTTCGCCGGGATGCCCGCGGGGGCGTCGACCGGTGGATCCGGCAGATCACCGAAGCTCTCCGTCCGCTGGATCCGCTGTTCAATCTCGCGCAGCCCCGTGAGATATTCGTCGAGCTTGTGCTGGTCGTTTTTCGCCAGCTGCCGTTGCAGCGCGCGGGCATCGTCGAGCACGAAGTCGAGCAGCGAACGCTGGGTGGCCTGGCGCAACTGGAAGTTCTTCTGCCGCTCGCCCGGCCCGCCGGCCCCGAACAAGCGCTCGAACACGAGTCGGGGGTTCGACTCCGGCGCCATGGGCGTCGTGGGCGAGGCCCACGACAGGTTGTACTGATACGCGCACGAATAGCCCGAGTCGCAACGACCCGATTTGCGGATCGAGTCGCACGAAAGCTCCAGCGACGGGAAACGGGTGAGGTGCCCGACGCGTTGCGCCGCGACCTGATCGACCGAGATGCCCACCTGGATGTCGGTGCTGTCGGTCTTGCGTGCCCGGGCGCCGGTGAGGAACGTCGCATTCGCGCGGGCGTGGTCGCCCGCCCCGTCGTTGCCCGCGGTGGCGTTCTTGTGGTCCAGGCCGCCCAGGATTTGCATCGAGCGCCGCAGCGGCGCCAGCGGCTGCATCGTCCGGCCCAGCGTGAAATCCGTGCCCTCGCCTTCCGGCCACCAATAGCGCTGGTGGGCCCCGTTCGGAAAATAAACGAATGCCATCCGCAGCGGCGCGCCGCTCGCGGTGGTGGCCAGGCCCGCGCCGGCCGCGGCCGGCGCGGCGGCCAGGGCGGCCGGACGTAACAACGACTCGAATACCGGGAGGGCAACGCCGGCGCCGACGCCCCGGAGGAACTGGCGACGGCTCAGGCTGCAGTGACGTTCGGCGGCGATGGAGGTGGGGCGGGCGGGCGTGGGCATGGGGAACTCCGGTTCAATTAGGGCGGGACGCGCGAAGAAGCGAGACGGATTGGGCCGCGGCGGGCGCGGTGCGCTGCTTCTGGAATGCGGCGGATTCGACCACGCCCATCAGCAGGACGGACATCCGGCCTTCGGCCGCGTTGAGCCGGTCCACGATGTCATCGATCGCGTGGGTGTCGTAGTATTCGAGTCCGCGGCCGAGCGCATAGATCATCAGCTTTTCGGTCAGGCACCGATAAACGTCGAGTTTGCGCTCATGCGTCAGCACCCGCTTCAGTTCGCGAATGTCGGCGAACTTCTCCCCGGTGATCAGCGCGCCGGCGGGATCGATCGGCTGCCGCGCATCGGTCTCGCGCCACGCGCCGAGCGCGTTGAAGTTTTCCAGCGCGAGCCCCAACGGGTCCATCCGCTCGTGGCAGGAGCTGCAGAGCTTGTTCGCCCGATGGACCGCGAGCATTTCGCTGAGCTTCGGCTCGCGATCCTTGAATTCCTTCTTCGCCTCCTCGAGGTCCGGCACGTCCGGCGGCGGGGGCGGCGGCGGCGTACCGAGGATGTTTTCCAGGATGAAGAGCCCGCGTTTCACCGGCGATGTGCGCGTGGGATTCGAGGTCACGGCGAGCACGGTGCCCTGGGTGATCACGCCGCCGCGCGGGCTGTCGGCCGGCAATTTCACCAGCCGCAGCTGCTCGCCGGCCACCTCCGGCACCCCGTAATGCGTCGCCAGCCGCTCGTTGAGAAACGTGTAATCGCTGTCGACGAGTTCCAGTACGCTGCGGTCCTCGCGCAGGACGTAATCGAAGTACATCTCGGTCTCGCTGCGCATCGCCTTGCGAAACGCGCTGTCGAACTCGATGCGCCCGTCCTTGTTGCGGGCGGCGTTGGGTCCCATGACGACGCGCGCGTTGATCGGCACGAACTCGACATCGCGCGCCTGCAGCCACTGGCCGGTGAAGTTGCGCACGAACGCCTGCGCCTTCGGATCCTTCAGCATTCGCTCGACCTGCGGTCGCAGCTGCCGCCGCAATTCGCCGCGCGCCGCCAGCCCGGCCAGCTCCTCGTCAGGCATGGTCGACCAGAGAAAATAGGACAGCCGCGAGGCCAGGGCACATTCGTCGAGCGCCGCGAAGCGCTGGCCGGCCGCCGGCGGTTCCACCGCCTCGACCCGGAAGAGGAAGCGCGGCGAGCCGAGCACCGCCATCATCGCGCGACTGATGCCTTCCTCGAAGCTCCTGCCGGGCTCGCCGTAAACTTGCCGGGCGAGCGCGACGAGCTGCTTCAACTTCGATTCTTCCACCGGCCGGCGAAACGCCCGCGTCGCGAATTTCCGCAACAGTTCCTCGGCATACGCGTCGCGTTCGGCCACCGTCGCCGGCGCCTCGGCCCGCGGGAAGAACCGCGCGTAATTGTCCGGCACGATCCAGAATTTCGGGTTCAACGGACCGCGCACCTGCACGGACGCAATCCGCACGTTCACGCTGGTCGAGGGACGAAAGCCGAATTGGCCGCGCGGACCGGCCTCGCGCGCAGGCGAACCTGCGCTGGCCGGGGCGGGTGCCGGCGGGATCCGCATGCCCTGCCTCGCAACGGGGCCGGCGCCGGCCGCAGGCGCGGACTTCGGCGGTGCGTCGACCGGTTCGAGCGGCACGACTTCAAACGAGACCACGTGGCTGCCGGCGGACCAGTCGACCTCGAATTCACGCTTTAAGGTGTGGCGCTCGGACCAGACGACGTCCTCCGTGAACGTTTCGTCATCGTCGATTCGGGCGATCACCTTGCAGTGGCTCGGGTCGAAATCGAACGAGCCGCGCGTCTCGAGTTCGATCACGACCTGGTACTTCTCGGCCTGGTCGATGAAAAACGTCCGCGAGACCTTCGCGGCGCGCCGGGCGTTGAGATTCTCACCCGTGCCGCCTTCCCCGCGGAAATCTTTCCCCGACGCCATGCGCTCGCGGATCATCCTGCCGACTTTCGGCACCGCGTGGTCCACGATGAATTCGGCCGCGGCCAGGTACTTTTCGAGGAGCAGCGGCGAGACCGTCAGCACGTCGCCGTTGTTGTCGAAGCCGTTGCCGGAATCGTCCGGGGGAAACTCCACCTCGCTGTTGAAGTCGTAGCCCATGAGGTCGCGAATCGTGTTGCGATACTCGATCCGGTTCAGCCGCCGCGTCGTCACGTGTCCGGGATCCGGGTTCTGCGGATCGATTCCGAAGGCGTCGTATTTGATCCAATGGGCGAGCGTTTCGATTTCCGCCGGCGTAGGCGGAGCGAGGTCCTCCTCGCGCGGAGGCATGAGCCCGGCCCGCACGTTCTTCAGCGCCGCGAGCCACAGGTCGCGCTTGGCGACGATCTCCTCATCGGAAGCAAACTCGTCGAGCGTGACGCGGCCCTTGCCGATCCCGTTGCCGTGGCAATCGAAGCAGTACTTCGAGAGGATCGGCTCGACCTTCTGACGGTAGTTCCTGCCGGCCGCCGTCTCCGCCGCCATCGCCGCCGCAGCCGTCAACCCCATGCACAGCAACGCGACCGCTCGGCGGCAGCCGAGCAGGCGCGCAGGAAGTGTGGGCACGTGGGTGGGGGGCACGCGGGCGTAAGACGAACGTTGTGGGCTGAGGTGACGGTGTGCTTTTCGCGGCAAAAATCAATGGCCGCATTCCCCCATGCCGCCAGCGGGCACCCCTCTTTCCAGCGAGGCGCAGCCTCAGACCATTCAGCCACAGATTTCACAGATGGGCACGGATTCAGAGCGCTGCCCCTATCTGTGTTTATCTGTGCCATCTGTGGTTGGATTGGGATTGGAGAAACTTGACCTGTTCACACCGCGGCCTGAGGCCGCAACCAAACCCAAGCCATCTACAGGAGGTCGCAGAGAGCGCAGAGAAAGTCCATGAAGTGAATTCTGCCCTCTGCTTCCTCTGCGAGCTCCTGTAAAATTCAGTGGTTTGAAATCGTCGCAGCGTGAGACGATCCAGATCGAAATGGCACACGACCTTCCGACTTCAAGGAATCTAGAGGGGAATCAAGAACGAAGTCGCTGACACCCGCACGTTCTTGAAAATTCCCTCCTCCTCCATAGCCCGGTGTATTCCGCGTGATCCGCGTGCTCTGCCGTCCAAACCGATCGATCTCTTCGCCAGAAAACCGAACTTGACCGCGGATTACGCGGATCACGCGGAATCAGCGGAACCCATGTCCTCGTGTATTCCGCGTGTTCCGCGTGCTCCGCGGTTAAAACCATACCGCTCGAAATCGGCGGAATAAAACCGAGCTTGACCGCGGATCACGCGAAACACGCGGAATGAGCAGAGGCCATGGCCTCGGGCATTTCCGCGTGATCCGCGTGCTCCGCGGTCCAAACCGATCGATCTCTTCGCCAGAAACCGAGCTTAACCGCGGATTACGCGAATCACGCGAAATCGGCGGAGTCCCTGTCCTCTGTATTCCGCGTGCTCCGCGCACTCCGCGGTTAAGTGTCCTGGCGCATTTTTCGCGTCCTTCGCGGCCTTCTGTCGCACTTCTATTGACCTGTCCGCCCCGCTCCCCGACGCTCCCGCCGCCATCCAGCCTCTCCTCCGCGCCAATGCCTTC
>Ga0080064_1004558_pt1 | contig 17556 bp, 11 predicted proteins | sample Subgrocontami54m_FD_69260 | JGI IMG/M metagenome (GOLD analysis project Ga0080064, IMG submission 69260) | Subsurface groundwater microbial communities from S. Glens Falls, New York, USA - GMW46 contaminated, 5.4 m (SPADES assembly) (version 2) ...
AAGAGAGTGTCATTGAAAAACGGGTTGCTATGCTTGCCGATGATACAAGTGGAATGAAGCAATTACTCGGATACAAATGGATACTGGAACAATATGGAGGGGTTAATTAGGGATGGTATAAGTCCAAAAGCTGTCAATAGCCACCGTGTCTCTGATGACTTCTTATTGACAGAAGGGGGGCAGAAAATCCCTCCCGCGCTAGTCGCGCGCGTGCCCCTTTGATCACACCCCTCCTCCGATAAGAATCGGGGTGCTCCCCTTATTAGGGGAGATGCGAGAATTAAGAGTTCCGCTGTTGCCAGCGCTCGACAGTCACCAAGAGGGGACTGCCGATAAAGATAGACGAGTAGGTTCCGGCAATGATACCGATGAGAAGCGCGAGGGAGAAGTGCTGGGTGATTTCGGGACCGACAAAATAAAGAACCACAAGTGCAATCACGGTCGTGAGCGAGGTGTTGATGGAGCGGACAAAGGTCTGCTCTATACTCTCGCCCACGATAGTCGCGAACTCTTTATGGTTACGCGTTTCGTGCGAAATACGAAGATTTTCACGCACGCGGTCAAATACCACGATGGTGTCATGCACCGAGAAGCCGAGCACCACGAGAAGCGCGGTGACAAATAGGGTGTCTACTTCAAACCCCGCGTAGTGTCCGAGGAAAGCGAAGGCACCGGTTGGAATGAAAACGTCGTGAAGCAGAGCGACAATCGTAATGATGCCGTACTTCCAGGAGGCGACGGGCAGAGATACTTTGCGAAACGCGAAGGTGATGAAGATAACAATGCAGAGAATCACGAGTGCGATGGCGACAAACGACTTTCCGAGCGCCTCACGACCGAGAAGCGGACCAATCGTATCAAAACGCTCCTCAACAATGTTCTGCTTTCCTTCAAACGAAACGGCGCTCCTCACGCTTCCCTGCTCGGCCAGCGTGAGGTCCTTCATACGGATGATAAAGCCGTTCTCACGAGTCGGTCGCACCGATGCGTCCACGGCGAGCGGTTTTAAGGCTTCTTCTACCTCTGTCTTTTCGGGACGACCATCGGGATAGGTGACCTCAAAGAGTGAACCTCCCTTGAAATCAATGCCGGGCTTCAAACCCCATACGGAAAGAGCGACGACTGACGCAAGAAGGAGCAGTCCGGAGAAGATATAGAATAGTTTTCGATGTTGAACGATGAACATATTTTTTAAATTCGAAATTCGAATATCGAAATCCGAAACAATATCTAAATTCTAATTTTTAAAATTTTAAACATTTCAGGATTTTGAATTTGTTTCGGATTTCGGATTTAGTGCTTCGGATTTCATTTTACTCCGCTTCCGAATAAAAACTGGGTTACTCTTCCCTTACCGCTGGCACCGAGAGCCTTGAGTAGTGTCCTCGATGCGGTAATGGCGGTAAACATGCTGGTAACGACACCAATAAAAAAGACGAGCGCGAAGCCTTTAATCATCGGGGTTGACGCGAAGTAGTAGAGAATAACTGCGGTGATGATGCTGGACGTGTTACTGTCGCGGATGGATGTCCACGCGCGGTGAAATCCTTCCTGAATAGCGTCGGAAAGTACCCGCCCCTTGCGGAGCTCCTCCTTCATTCGTTCAAAGATGAGAATGTTCGCGTCCACCGCCATACCGAGGGAAAGAATAAACCCGGCAATACCGGCTGCCGTGAGCGTTACGGGAATGAGCTTGAAGATAGCAAGGTTCAGCACAACATAAACGGCGAGCGCCACGGTCGCGAGCAGTCCCGGCACGCGATACCAGATGATGAGGAAGAGCGCGATAATCGCAAACGACCATACACCGGCTTTCACACCCGCGGTGGTTGCTTCGTCGCCCAGCGACGCGCCCACGGTCTGTGTGGAAGCAAGTGAAATCGGCACCGGAAGCGCGCCGTAGTTCAGGTTGCGAGAAAGGTCACGGGCTTCCACCGGCGTAAACCCTCCCGAAATCGTGGCGGTTCCACCGGTAATTTCCTGACGAATGACCGGGGAAGAAATCGGCACGCCATCAAGGAAGATAGAAAGGGGCTTCCCCACGTTCTCTTTCGTAATTTTCGCAAACAGAGTGGCGCCTTCTGAATTGAAATTGAGAAGCACCAGTGGCTCCCTCGTATTTCGGTCAAAGGTGAGCTGTGTTTTCTCAAGGAATCGTCCGGTAAGTGGTGTTGCGATAAATACGTCCGCTATCGTCTTCGTCGCAAGCTCTTCCTTTGAAAGTTTCTCCACCGCCGGATTCGTGAGTTTAAACTCAAGAAGCGGAGTCTTGCCGATAAGGTCGGTGGCCTTTTTCACGTCAGTGACACCAGGGAGCTCTACAATGAGACGCTCTTCCCCACCACCAAGCACACCTCCCTCCTCAACTTGAATAATAGGCTCGGAGACACCGAAGAGGTTCACACGGCGTTCAATCACTTCGCGAAGGCTATCCATTGCACCTTTGACATCACCACTGTCGAGCTTGCTCGTATCGGCGCGGTACACGAGGTGTGAACCGTTCTTGAGGTCAAGCCCCAATTTAAAGGCATAGGACGAAGCGGTAATGGTCGGCGTGCTGGATGCGGTAATCCCTGGGGTAACAATAGGCAGTTCGGTCGTATAGACAAAAAAGCCGACAAGCCCAGCTATCACCAAGAGTATTAGTGCTCCACATCGGTATTTCCACATGAGCGAGAGTATAACGGATTTGATTTTGAAGAGCAAGCAACATACCCTCCTAAATCTGGCTCAAAACAAAGACTAACTACTGCTCGTTGTCGTATTGGTAGATGCTTCGCTAGACTCCAAAACCGCTGGTGTAATAACAGGAGCGACACTACTCGGTGTGGTTGTCGCTACTACCTCGGGAAGCACACTTGATGTGGTAGTAGCTACTACTTCGGGAACAAGCGAAGTGGTACTGGTCGCCACTTCTTGCACGACAGGAGTGGTACTCGCCTGCTCACTCGGGTTAGACACAATAACCGTGCGCGTGGAGGTCGCGGTGTTTCCCGCTTGGTCGGTAGCATGGTAAAAAACAGTGTAGGTACCGAGCGTTGCCGTATCAACGGCTCCGGTGGTGGTGACTCCTAAATTATGATTGACGTTGTCATCTACGGTAGCGCCAAGGTCGGCGTAACTTACTCCTTTCGTGAGGTTCGCTGGATTTGCTCCAATAAGAGTAATAGTGGGCGAGGTAATATCCAACGAAGAGTCGTGAACAGCATCCACCACATTCGCAGAAGACGTGCTTGTCGCCACGGTGCTTGTGCTTTCCTTGGCCAGAGCGGCAGCCATAAGATTCGCATTTTGAAGTAACGTCTTAAGCTGACTTTCGGTCACGCAGGTCTCTCCAATGCAAAGCATCTCAACATTCGCCCTCTTGGTCGTAACCTCAACCGCAAAATCCGAAACCTTGTGCATCACGTTTGGTAGTAGCGCGTACATATCTTTGAGTCCCTGTACGACGAGCGCCACCATATTTCCGTAGCTAATTCCCATTGAGCCATCCGTCCCTTCCACTACTTCGGGAAGCACCACTTTCACCTCTTGCGCGATAAATCCAATTTGCGGTTTTCCTGTTCCTTTCATCGTGTAAAAGCGTGGCTCCAGTTTGAGGACATCAAGCAAGCTGTACTTGGTAGAGAGATCGATAATGTTTTCTTTATAGGCCCTGTCGGAAGCGTTCGTCCACGCACCCGCGGAGTTCAAGGTAGCGGTATTCAGCGCTCCCGCGGTATCTCCGCCGTTGAATGAAAGGACGCCCGCTGTGTCACTCATATACATAGCACGGTAGTCTCCATCGGTTCCCGCAAGCCACAGACCGCCGGTAGTGGTATTCGACGGTTGCGTGATGGCCAGCCTTGAAGCAGGAGTGGTCGTGCCGATACCCATATTACCGGTCGTATCAATAATGAGACGCCCTACTCCGGCAGTGTTGTCCCAGATGGCGAATTTGTCGTCACCACTTGATTCCACACCAATGAGAAAGTCCCACACTCTGCTCGCCGACGCAAAACGTATGCGCTCATTGGTATTACTACCACCAACAGTCAGTAATTTCCCCGGCGTTGTCGTCCCAATGCCCACATTTCCCCCGCTCGTCGTGAGAACGGAACCGCCTACGGCAAGATTTGAAGAAAATAGATTTGTAAAGGAAACTGTGGTTGCGAAGAAGCTCGTGCTTGTGGCGTTTGTGGTTGTGCCGTAGGTTGAGGTGAAATTGGGAAATACGGAATTGGTGGATGTTGTCGCCGTAAAGTACGAGGAAACTGTTTCTCCAACCACGGAAAGTCTGGCATACGGAGAGGTGGTACCAAATCCCGAGTTGCCTTGGATAACGGAGAAAGCGGTGGGGTTTAAGGAAGTGGTAGATGCATAGCCGGAGATGGTGAGGCCGCCGTTGATAAGAGCGTCATTACCTACGTTGAGACCTCCACCAAGAGAGAGGCCAGAGTGGAAAACAGCGAGGGAGTCTACTTGGATGGAGTCCGTTTGGATGTTGCCTGCGGTCATAGTGGAGACATCGGCTCCGCCGATGTCGATGACGGCGAGGGAGTCGCGGGATTGAGTAGTAACATAGGCTTTGGTGCCGGAAATAAAAACACTATTTATGCTTGACAATGAAGTACCTGGAGTAGGACCTCCAGTCTTTGCAACCCAAATTGGGTTATATGGATTTGAGATATCTACCACTGAAAGACCATCCTTCACACTACTACTGCTACCCGTCACATAAGCATATTTACCTGAAACAAAGATGCCATTTGCCCCATCAAGCGATGTCCCGGCGGTAGGACCTTGGGTCTCCGCGACCCACGCGGGACTCGAGGGATTAGAGACATCTATGACGGCGAGAGAATCCCGACCACTATTTACCACATACGCAAATTTCCCGGAAACAAACACCGATTGAGCCCCATCAAGCGATGTTCCTGCAGTAAGACCTTGGGTTGAAGCCAAAAAGAGCGGACTTGTGGGATTGGATATATCAAGAATTGATAACGAGTCTCCTGCTTGATTGGTAACATAGGCGTACTTGCCGGAGACGAAGACTTTTGTCGGACTGTTGAATGAGGTTCCCGGTGTCGGTCCCTGGGTGGAGGTGGCAAATGTCGGATTGAGCGGGTCTGAAATATCAACCACGGCAAATGAGTTGTTGGACTGGCTCACGAGATAGGCATACTTGCCGGAGACGAAGACTCCCCGAGCGCCATTGAGACTGCCGTCTGCCCCGCCTGGTCGCGATTCGGACAGATAGAGAGGACTTGCTGGATTTGAAATATCAATAACGGCGAGAGAGTCGCGAGTAAAGTTTGCAACATAGGCATACTTGCCGGAGACAAAAATACTGATAGCCCCATTAAGATTTCCGTTTGCTCCTCCTGGTTGGACTTCGGAGATGAAGACGGGGGAAGAGGTTGAGGAGGAAATATCGATGATGGCGAGAGAATCACGCGTGTTATTGGCGACATACGCATACTTTCCAGAGACAAAGACATCTCGAGCTCCGTCAAGAGACGTCCCTGGGGTTGGTCCCCTCGTCTCCCCCACAAACTCCGGATCAATCGCTCGGCCGTTAAATGTTGAGAATCCTCTTCCTGAAATACTTGCATACGCTCCTCCCACAAGCGGAGTGGAGGAACTCACGACAAAAAGTGAAGAAGACGTAGCTTGTCCCAATTGTCCTGCAATAGCAAGGTTGGCGTATGGCGAGGTGGTGCCGAGCCCCACGTTACCGCTCCCCGACTGTACCACAAATTGACTGGTACCGATGGTAAATCCACCCGTGGAAATAGTTGAGGTAGCAGTGGTAGAGGTTGCGGTAAAATAGCCCGCTGTTGATTGTCCATTGGTAAGGAGCGAAACGTTGGCCGTAAAGGTCCCGAGCGCGGTAAGGTTGTTGCTAAACGTACCGTCGGTCCCTGAAAAAGTTGAGGCTCCCGTGATAGAGACATCAGAAAGTGCCCCACCCGAAAGAGTTGAGTTCGTAAAGGTTCCATCCGACACTCTTGGACTTCGGATAACCGTGTTCTGCAGTTGGTCTATGCGGTTCGCAAATGGAATCGGAGGACTTTGGATTATGTTCGTAATGGTAGACGGCGTCTGCACCGACGAAAGCGCGGATGATATCTTTGCGGTAAGTCCCGTTTTTAATTCCTGCAGTTTCTGGTCTACTTCGGCTCGAGAAATATCGGAAACAATTCTGGTCACAAACACCGGAGCCGGTACCGGCTCACTCGGTCGTCCGGGTGGCGTAGGAGAAGCCGGAGTGGTCACCACCGTCGTAGTCGTTTGGGAAACAAAAGAGGTTCTGTCGGTGGTGATTGCAGGAGGTACCGTGGAAGTAACTCTAGACACAACGATAGGAGAAACGACAATCGTTTTTCGGGTAAAAAAATCAACAACTCGCTGTTCAAACCTTACAATATAATTGCCAACACCAAGATAGGTATCAAGAATAACCCTTCCCACTGAACGAGAAGCCGTGGAGGCTGAAGCAAGAGCATTTGAAGAGGGGGAAAGCGCCTTCACTATGGAAGCGGGAGAGGGGAAAAACAAAACACTCACCAAGAAAAAGACGGCACACCAAAAGTGCCTTTGTTCCCTCTTCACTGAAGCCTCCAAGACGGTCATACCCACTAAGCCGTTGGAATGGCTATACTATTGCATTTTTCGTTTTTTCCGCCATAGGAAGACGGTGCATACCACATTCTGGATAGTACACCTCGAAAGCGCAAAAAGGGATGGGCGTCGTTCTTTCTCGAGGGAAAGAAGGGAATGTCCTTTAGAATTAAAAGTGGAAATTAGAGAGTGTCCTTTAGAATATCCATACAGATACGCGCATCAGGAGAGTGCGTATAGTTTTTTGAGCTCCCCCATCCCCTCTTCAAGAGAGACCTCCGGTGTCCAACTAAGGAGCTTTTTGGCGAGTGAGTTATTCGCCAGGGTATCGTGGGGTTCAAGACGAGCTGGTTCACGGACGACTGAACCGCCAATAAGCTTCACGAGCTCATTCACCGAAAAATTCTTTCCGGCACCAATATTGATGACCTCTCCCTTCCCCACTTTCGTACTTTCCATTGCGAGCAGGTTTGCCCGCACCACATCGCGCACATGAGTGAAATCGCGAGTCTGGGTTCCGTCTCCCCAGATGGTTAAAGGCTTCCCTTCCGAGCGTTGTTTCAAAAACTTTCCAATAGCGAGCGCATACGCGCCCTCGGGATTAAGACGCGGACCATAGACATTGAAGTAGCGAAGGCTTACGGTTTCAATTCCGTACACTTCGCTCCACACGCGACAGTACTGCTCGCCAATATACTTGTGGAGCCCGTAGGGACTCTTGGGAGCAGGAATCATGGTTTCTACCAAAGGCATTACTTTTTGGTCACCATAGGCGGAACTGGAAGCGGAATAGATGACGCGCTTCACGCCTCCTTCCTTTGAAGCGATAAGAACATTGATTGTACCCGTAACGTTCACTTCATGCGTTTCCCCAGGATGCTCAATTGAATATTGTACTCGCGGGAGCGCAGCGAGATGAAAGACGTACTGTGCGCCTTTGATAATTGGCTTGATAGAGGCAAGGTTGCGGATGTCGGCAGTATGCAAAACCGCTTTCGGGTTTATGTTTTCCTTTTTCCCGCCCGACAGATTGTCTATGATATGCACATCAAAACCACGCCCCACAAGCGCATCCGCGACCTGCGAGCCGATGAACCCAGCACCCCCGACGACGACCACCCTATCCTTTTTATTTGAGCGTAGTTTTGTCATTGTATCCTTATAACTGTCATTTATTACGTGAGGTTATGTCGTCGGAATTATCAATTTCTAAGGTTCAATTTTCAATCAATCATCTAATTTAAAAATTGTTCTATTTCGGGCTTTGATTGAAAATTGTAAATTGATAATTGAAAATTAAAGTTTTGCCTTACACCCCGCTTCGGGAGAGTAGAACCTTGATGGTTTTCAGCGCAATCTTCACGTCCAACCAAAACGAGCGGTTCTTGAGGTAGTAGAGGTCGTAGGAAAGCTTGGTCGCGGTTTCGTCGGGGTTCGCGTCAACCTTGGGCGGAGTCTTGTGGTAGAGCTGTGCCCAGCCTGAAAGGCCCGGTTTAATGAGGTGACGGATGTTGTAGTACGGCACTTCCTTTTCGTACACCGCGACAAGCGAGGGGAGCTCGGGACGAGGACCAATAAGTGACATCTCTCCGAGAAGCACATTCCAAAGTTGTGGAAGTTCGTCAATGCGAGTTCGCCGTAGAAAAGCCCCGACGCGAGTGACTTTGTTCCCCACCTTAAGCTCGGGAAGCCCACGGTCATCACGCGACATCGTCCGGAATTTAATGGTTCTAATGGTCTTACCCCCCTGCCCCACGCGCTCCTGCGACACGAAAAACTTCCCACCGTCGTCAAACGCGATAAGGAGAAACACCACTGGATATACGAGCAGAGAAATAATGAGGAGCGGAAGTGAGAGTGCGATATCCATCACGCGTTTAAGAAAGTCGTAGGTAAACCGCGACGCCACCGAAGAAAAATGCGACAAAAACCAATTGCCCCGTGTGAGGGCGAGCGGAACGGAATCAAACATTTCTTCGTACATCTCGTGCATATCCATAAATCGCACCCCAGAAATCAGGAGTTCATACAGTGGGGGGAGTAACGTCTCCATACCACTCCCGGTAAGGTCAGACACGACAAGGGTAATATGTTCCTCGCGTATTTTCCGCGCGACATCTGCGGGCTGAAGTATACCTGAAGCACTGCTATCCAACGTAAGCACAAAACTCATACGATAAAGGGAATTGTTGTTGATTTCCTGTTTGATGCGCTCCATTTCTTCACCCTGTCCGATAATGACCGCTCGCTCACGCTCACCGCCGAGGTTACGTGAAAGGCGATAGCGTCTCCAGAGATAGAGCGCGATTGACGAAACAAAGAGATAGATAAAGAGGTTACCTTTAGGAGTAATCTTGAATGCGGGAATAAAATAAAAAAAGAGTACCGCAATAATCACATTGGCGGACAGGGCGCGGGAGAGCAGTTGCGGAAGTTGCTTCTGCAAGAAGAGCGTGTGCTTTTCATAGAGTCCCGCGATAAAGAAGACGAGTGCGGAAAGAATGAAGAGAATGGAAAACGGAACAATATGAGCGGAGAGCATCCGTTTAAAATGGAAAACGGACGTGCCGTAACGAATAAGAAGCATCACGAAAAGTGACCCGTAAAGCATACCCACGTCACCGACAAAGAGAAAAAATGCTTCGGCACGTTGCGAGAGCGTAGTCATAGTAGTGGATATCATACAACAAAAATGGGCTTTGACAACCCGTAGATACTACAACCGCTACGGGTATACTTATGCTACAGAACACCTATGACTAGCCACAAGCAAAAAATCCTTTATATCATCACCAAAGGAAACTGGGGCGGAGCCCAGCGCTATGTCTTTGACCTGGCGACGCATCTCCCGAAAAAGCAGTTTGAACCGGTAGTCGCGATGGGGGCAGGAACCACCCTTTCGGAGAGACTCACGCAAGCCGGAATACGCACGATACACCTTGCGAAGCTTTTTGAAAATCGTAAAGTGCAACCAGGTGCAAGCGATTTTGGCGCATTCTTTGAAATACTACACCTACTCAAAACAGAACGCCCCGACATCATCCATCTCAATAGTTCCCGCGCGTCTCTCCTCGGCGCCCTCGCTTCCCGTATTGTGTCTGCATCAACCTTTTTCCCCCATTTACTAAACGCTAAACGCTATCCGCTAAACGTTTCTCGACTCATCTTCACCGCGCACGGGTGGCCGTTCAAAGAGCCTCGCTCGGCTTTTGTCCGCATACTTATTTGGCTCGCTTCATATCTCACCGCGTTTCTTGCTCACCGAGTCATTGTGCTTTCACAGGGCGACTACGAGCTTGCAGGAAAGATGCCGGGTATTTCCAAAAAATTGTCACTCCTCTATAACGGCGTTGAGGCGACCGAGGGACTTTCACGAACCGATGCCCGAGCGAGGTTGACGCTTCCCATGGAAACTTTTGTTATCGGAACCATCGCGGAGTTAAACCGAAACAAGGGTATCTCCACTCTGATTGAGGCTCTGACCCTCCTTCCGAAAGAGGTGCATCTTTGCCTTATCGGCGATGGTGAAGACCGACAGAAATTACAAACGTTAGCGCACTTCCGTGGAGTAGCGGACCGTATACAATTTGCGGGAACCATCGCACACGCAGACGCCTACCTTCGCGCGTTTGACCTCTTTGTCCTTCCCTCTCTTAAGGAAGGACTTCCTTACACCGTGCTTGAAGCGGGCATACAGGGGCTTCCTGTTGTCGCCAGTGGCATTTCCGGTATCCGCGACATCATAAGCACTCCACTCGTTGGCGTACTCGTAGTACCACGGGGCCCGCAAAAACTTGCCGAGGCTATCCACACACTTTTCGTGCAAAAAGACCTTCGCGAAACGCTGGGGACCGCGCTCAAAGAACGGGTAGAAAAATTATTCTCATTTGAACGGATGCTCCAGGAAACAGTCACCCTCTATAAGAGCCTATCCACTATCTAACCGCAAAATATGAGGAAGACTAACGCTTGCCTGCCGAAATGTCCAAAATCCTGCTCCGAATTGCCTATTTCCGCTCTCCAGAGTTCACTATGGTTCGCAGAAATAGGCAATTCTCGCAACGGATTTTGAACATTTCAGGGAGGCTTAGATAGTGGATAGGCTCTAAGTAACTTAATCCTGAAAACAGTTCTCCCCCTCTCACTCTTTTCTTAAATCCTAAATCATAAATCTTATATCTGGCCTCTATTCCGCCGTTATCCCGACAAATTCGTTTTGCATTTCCTCTTTATGCGCGGTTCGCCGGTACCGGCGCATTCCCATGAGGATACCGAGTCCCGCAAAGAGCGTTACCATATTGGTGCCTCCGTAGCTCATAAACGGCAAGGTAATTCCGGTGACAGGCAGAAGCCCGATGTTCATACCAACATGTACCAGAAAGTGGCTCATAATGAGAATCGCAAGCCCAAGCCCAAAGAGAATCTCAAAGTTGGAAAGTCCGAGCATGGCATTCCGTACAATACGCCAAATGACGAAGGCGTAGCACAGACCGAGTAAAACGACTCCGACAAACCCCCACTCTTCGGCAAACGCAGCAAAGATAAAATCGGTTTCATATTCGGGAAGAAATTGAAGTCTGGATTGACTACCAAGCCCCACCCCTTTCCCGAGAAGCCTCCCCGAACCGACGGCTATCATTGACTGATATGCATTGTACCCCGACCCCTGAATATCGGTAAGTGGATGAATGAAAGTGAGTAGACGTTGTTTTTGATACTCCTTGAAGACGAACGACCAGAGAAAGAGTCCTGATACGGCCCCAATGAGGAACACGGCAAGGAGGTGTTTTTTTGAAATGCCGGAAAGCATCACCATACCGAACCAGATGCATCCAATAACGAGTGCGCCACCGAAATCGGGCTGCAAAAGCACGAGAAGAAAGAGAATAAACGCATAAATGCCCGACACGAGGATATGTCGAATGTGCGCAATTTCAATATGACGCCGTGAGAAATATTTCGCAAGTACCAGAATGAGAATGAGTTTGACTGGCTCAACGGGTTGCACACTGAAGGCACCGAACTTCAGCCAGCCGTGAATACCCCGCGTCGTACCAAACAAAAAGAGAAGGAGGAGCAGTCCACATCCGGACAGGAAAAGCCCAAACAGGACATTACTTCGCCGAAGAAAACGCCAATCAATAAAACTTCCCGCAAAAAAGAGCGCGATAGAGATGAGCGCCCAGATAAGCTGTCTCGTAAAAAAAGCGTTTGAAGGAACGACAAGTCTTTCGGTGCAAGGCACCCCTTCGGTAAGCACCATTTCCTTCGCCCCCGGCGCACAGGTCACGCTTTCTTCCTTGAAGGAATAGAGGGTGACAAATCCGGCAAGCAAAATGGGAATGAGCGCCAAGAAAAGGAGCCAATCAACAGAGCGCGAAGAGGTGGTGATGGGATTATGTGTGGAGGGCATGGTAGGTCTACTGCGCACTTCCGGGAACGGCGTACAACACCTCCACTCGTGAAGGCTCTTCAAGCGGACGAGGCCAGGTAAAGGTAAGCACGACACTCCCCTCACCCGCAAGTTTACTCACCACAGTCGCGGAAGCGCCGAGTACATTACCGTCTTGTCCATAGAGAAGGGCGGTCGCTGTTATTCCTTCTACCGGAATGCGAGATGGATTGGTGATAACTGCTTGAAGTGCCGAGCTTTGCTCACTCGTCGTAAAGTCTTTGGTGGTAACCGAAAGCTCGGGTTCCTGCATTCGCAGGAAGACCGGCTCTCCGATAAACTCAAACGTTGCTCGAGCCGGTGTACGACTGCCCGGAAACATCTTACCTTCAAACACCGCAAATGCTTTGCGAGGAGGAATAAACGTCGTTCCATGGCGCTCGTACAGCAAAAGATTTTCTTCGTCATAGAGTTTAAACACATAGGGAACACCTCGCGCGCCCGCGCCGACAGTACGGTTTTGTATGTAGGCCACAGCCCCCCAGACTCCCTCATCAACCTCAAGCGTCCTCGCGAACTCAATCGTAGGCATCACGATATCAGCCTTGCACACACGCGCGCACCCTCCCCCACAATCAATCCCGCGTTCATTGCCGTCATTTTCATTATTGGAACAGTTGGGCGCTTTATAGAGCGATACCGTGCTATAGACTCCAAAAACCACGAGAAAAAAGAGGGTTACACCACCCCAAAAGAAAAGTTTTCTTCGCTGTGCCCAGGAAAGCATAAAGACCGTCGCCTCGCGGACTTGAGCTTACAGAATTAGGACTGACGCGTCTTTTTCTTATTCTCCCCTAATAAGGGGAGCACACGCGCGTCTAGCGCGGGAGGGGTGTGCGTAAGTCCTAGGAATTTCTAATTTCCCCGCCTGTGCAGAACTTGCTTCGGCGGGCAGGTAATTCACCTAATTTCTAAACAACGTCTAAAAAGGATGAACACAAAATGAGAATTCCTCCCAAGTTGGACGGGGTGGACATGCTTATCATAGCAAAAAAACCCATAAAATTCTAACGAGCGGTATGTGGAGATTGAAAACTTTGTTCTGGCGACAACCCCGCACTAAAGCCGAAGACGGCTTAGTACGGGGCATGCCTACTCTCCCCCGCTCGCGCGAGGTTGAATCGACGAAGCAAGGACATAACCTTGAAGGAGAAATTTGAAAATCGAATGCTCTGTGTTGGCGACTAGCTACTCTCCCCCGCTCGCGCGAGGTACCATCGCCACTACCATGCTTAACTTCCGAGTTCGGAAAGAGATCGGGTGTATCCACGGCGTTGAATCACCAACACAGAAGACTCGATTTTTTATTTTCAAATTTCCCTAATAAGTGGCATGCTTCCTTATCTTCCTGAAGACGGGATAATGGATCCCGAACAGTAGCGTTCAGGAGGTGGCGGAACATAGAGGGTTCGAACCTCTAACCAACCGGTGCAAGCCGGCTGCTCTACCAATTGAGCTAATGTTCCACCAAAAGAATAAAGGATTGGCTGGGGTTGTGGGATTCACACCCACAGTCGCCAGGCATTCGAGCCTGATGCTCTATTATTGAGCTATACCCCAACACTTTGGAAATTTTGGAACCGGTGAAGAGGCTCGAACTCTTAACCTTTCGTTTTCATTGATTACACCTGTAAGTGCAGACTTGTCCTCTAGAGAAACTCATCCGCACCGAACCCTCGGGGTTCATCAACTATCCGAGTGCTCTACCAATTGAGCTACACCGGGCAAAATCCCAAAAATCCATTATCCAGTCTTCAAGATTCACCCGCCTAAATTTTGCCTAACAAAATTTTGGTGGGTTAACAGATATTTCAATGTTCACATGGACTGTCCGCACGCTTCGCGATGCGGAGAATCTAGAATTTAGAATAAAGAATTTAGAGAAGATTTTTCTTCCTATATTCTAGATTCCACATTCCATATTCTCGCACCACACGAAGTGGGTGCGTTCGATTCCATGGAGCAGGATTAATTATATTAGGCGCGAGGGCAGAAGGCGCTAGGCACTAGAAAAGAACTTCTCTCCTAGAGCCTAGAGCCTAAAGCCTCGAGCCTAACTGTGGATACAAGTTTCCCGACAGGATCGACCAATTAGTATGCCTCGGCTAAACACATTACTGTGCGTACACCTAGCACCTATCAACCTAGTCATCTCCTAGGGGTCTATAACGATTCCTCATCTTAGGGACGGTTTCCCGCTTAGATGCTTTCAGCGGTTATCCGGTCCGAACATAGCTACCCTGCGGTGCCCTTGGCAGGACAGCAGGTACACCAGAGGTCCGTTCGTTCTGGTCCTCTCGTCATGTTTACTTCGTAAACCGCAGACTGACACTGACTTAACGCAGACAGTCGCAGAAACGAATCCTCTATCACTAGAGGCATAGACTATATCTTCATCCGTCCGCCAGAGGCGGATTAGGATGTCGGCGTATTATAGCGGTGTTTTCCGAGCGTCGAGCGCTCGGGCATCCACTATCTTCATCTCATCCGTTTTAAAGCGGAATCGAATCCAGTCGTTACGGGGTTATATCTGTTCAGATTTTTGGGGTCAAGTTTATACCTTGACATTCATCTACATAAAGGTTACAAATATCTCCAATGAATACCGAAGAATTGTTCCTTAACGTCCCTAACGGGTTGCTTGTCAATATCCTCCTGCGACTAGAGTCCAGAGGATATCCGTGTGCAACCATTAACATAAACAAGAACCGGACATGCAATGTAATCTTCAGTGCGAAGCATCGCCCGTCCGACACGCAGGTTCAGGAAATGTTTCCTCGTTTCCGTGTCGAACAGAAAAGCGGATTCACCTTCATTCGCCACAAGCCCAAGTGAGAGCCGCGTCGTTTTCTTTACCTCGCCCCAACACCCTATGGAGGGTGTTGTTTTTTAAACCCAAAAATCTGAACAGATAAACTTCCCACGGTATTTACTTTCTGATATTTTCTCGAACGCTTGGGACCATCCAAGCCGAATCGTATCAGAAAGCCTCCACCGTTATTAGCCGCATTGGCATCACACATTACTGTGTGAAGTAGCAATAATTTACTAAGAACGAAGCCCTTCAAGAATCAACGCCTGCAGCAGATAGGAGACCAACCTGTTTTACACATGATACCCACTATTACTAGTGGCATTGGACTATACCTTTCCCGACATCTTGTCGGGAGTTGACGTGTAGTCTCTACGGGGTTGTGAACTTCATCAAGATCTCGAACGTAAAGTGTTCGAGAGGGGTGGGATATACGGGATTCGAACCCGTAACCTTGGCAGTGAAAGTGCCATATGCTAACCAATTGCACCAATATCCCACTAAAGAACTTCTTGATGAAGTTCACAACTTCCCTCGGTATTGTCCGCCAACTGGCGGATTCCACCGATATGAGTCAACTTGATTCCCTTGCATTACGGCAAGAGACCGCTGTAATTCGATTGGTTTCTTCTCTTTAATTTCATAAACGAAAATAATCTCGATCTCTGGGATTCAGACTGCCCTATCCATGATTCATGTTACATACGTCATGATTCATGTGTAGAACGGTCTGAACCCAGCTCACGTACCACTTTAATTGGCGAACAGCCAAACCCTTGGGACCTTCTCCAGCCCCGGGATGTGGTGCATATCCTCACCTATCACTAGGTGTATAGACTATATCATCATCCAGCTGTAATTTTGTGAATTACGGCTGGAGATCAGCGTGTTATAGCGGTGTGATCCGAGCGTCAAGCACTCGGGCATCCGCTATCTCGTCCTTTCGGACTCAGTCGTTACAGGGTCAAAGCGATTTTATAATCTAATGTCTTATGAATGAAAGGTTGAACTAAAGCCACGAATGCTTTTGCGCATTTCTCCGGAATATACAGATTCCAATATTTTCCTTTCTTATGAACTCGTGTATCTATTCCGAAATTCTTTTTCAGAACCTTTCGAAGTAATGCGTGTTCATCAAGGGTAAAGGAATCGGTACTTAACCGAAGCGCGTTGCAGTCATTTCTTTTATACCCATCATCCATAAACCATATTGCCAACGCTAACGGATCTCGTAACAGTATTTCAATATCTGAAGGAATTACCTTTTTACCATGAGGGTAAAACTTACGCCAAAATAAAGCAAGTAATTCATTCGAGAAAGTTGAGAACCGATAATTTTCGTAAGATTTCTTATGTACCTTATGGTAATACGAGACTTTCAAAATCTTACCGGCAATATTCTGGAGTTCTTTATGCTTCCAGAGCAGATACGACTTTTGTTTGGAACTGTGATCCAATCGTAATCGTACCCCACTTTCTCTTTTCTCAAGACATCCGTCACCTAACAGACTTCCCACAACAATTGCGGTCTGTCGGTTAGACAATTTAGTTGGATTATAAGTCGCTCGACTTCCCACGGTATTGTCCATTGTAACATGGAGTCCACCGTTTTAAGCTGATTTTGTCATTCTGACTTGCGTCAGAAGCGGCCCATTACGTTAAGCCGACATCGAGGTGCCGAACTCCGCCGTCGATATGGACTCTTAGGCGGAACTAGCCTGTTATCCCCGGAGTAGCTTTTAGCAGATAATCTTCCACCGCATCTAATGCGAATGGTCGGTTCACTATGCCCCGCTTTCGCGTCTGCTCGACACTTACGTCTTACAGTTAGGCTCTCTTATGCCATTGCACTATCGGCACGGTTTCCATTCGCGCCTAGAGAACCTTGATGGACCCCTCCGTTACTCTTTAGGAGGGTAGCGCCCCACTAAAACTGCCCGCCAGGTACTGTCTCTTGCCGTTTTTGCCGGCAAGGTTAGCATGTATATTCCTAAAGAATGGTGTTTCATCGTTGGATCCACGTCAACCGAAATCAACGCTTCAAATCCTACCATCTACGCTACGCATCAAGAACATACAGGCAATACCAAGTTGCAGTAAAGCTTCCGGGGTCTTTTCGTCTAGCTGCAGGTAACCGGCATCTTCACCGGTATTGTATTTTCACCGAACGGGTCTCCGAGACAGTTGCCCAGACGTTACACTATTCAACGCGTCGGAACTTACCCGACAAGGAATTGCGCTCTTCTATTCCTTACGAAGGACTATATCTTCATCCTTCGACTCCGCTCAGGATAAATCCCGAAGAAATCGAGGGAGCACGGCGTATAGTCTCTTGGAGCCGTGTGTACTCTTCGTGTTACCACGAAGTAAGGTAGCGTTTGCGTTTAATGTCGAACTTTAATCGTCCCAATCCTTCCCGCACCCTTTACGAGTGCGGAAACCTTAGGACGATTATAGTTATCGCCGACATTCACCAGGGCTTATAACAGTCAGCACGCTACACTGTGATAACTGTTCTAATGTTCAATCGGCCTTCGGCCTTGTTGTACATGCATTTACAACACCTAGAACATTTTGAACAACTACAACAGTGTAACGCACCGCCGTTATTTGACCTTCTGGCATTGGTCAAGTGTCACCCCCTATACATCCTCTTACGAGTTCGCAGGGAGCTGTGTTTTTGATA
>Ga0080064_1004561_pt1 | contig 17554 bp, 16 predicted proteins | sample Subgrocontami54m_FD_69260 | JGI IMG/M metagenome (GOLD analysis project Ga0080064, IMG submission 69260) | Subsurface groundwater microbial communities from S. Glens Falls, New York, USA - GMW46 contaminated, 5.4 m (SPADES assembly) (version 2) ...
CGAGCAAGGATTTCTGGACGAGTACGGACCCGCCCAGGTAGGATTAGGTCCTCCTTTCGCAAGAAAAGACCGCACCGTTTGTGACTTAGCCAACAACACCTGCGGTTCACGCCACACACACGCATCGGCCTGCACACTTCCAAGGGCATGCCGGCCGGCGCAAATTGGCCCCATGCGTCCATATGATAAACCCGGCAAAGAGGTTCCGACGCTGCCTGAGCAGGGAGAATTCGCGTGCCAGCGCTCTGGGCCAACCTGTTCTACGACACCGTTGGCGGCCAAACCGTGCTGCGGGCGATGCCGCTGTTGCTGTTCGTCCTGTGCATCCTGGCCATTGCCTACCGGTATTACAGCGCTTTTCTGGCCGCCAAGGTCGCGATGCTCGATGACACACGGATCACACCCGCCCATCAATTCAACGACGGCCAGAATTATCACCCGACCAACAAGTGGGTCCTGTTCGGCCATCACTTCGCGGCGATCTCCGGCGCCGGCCCGCTGATCGGCCCCGTGCTCGCCATTCAATACGGTTACATGCCCGGCCTGCTCTGGCTGGTCATCGGCGTCGTGTTGGCCGGCGCGGTGCAGGACATGCTGGTGCTGGCGGCGTCGGTGCGGCGCGGCGGCAAGTCGCTGGCGCAGATCGCGCTCACGGAATTGGGGCGGCCGGCGTCGATTGTGGTGTCGCTGGCGATTCTGTTTATCGTTGTGATTGCGCTCGCGGGGTTGGGGTTTGTTGTCGTCAAAGCACTCGGTGGAGAGGAAGTGAAATTGCCAAGGACCATGGAGATTCTGCTTCCGAGCGGCGTCGAGCGGCCTAGCGTCGTCGAGTCCAGCACGCGCGGACACATCCTTGAGTTCCCAGAGAACTGCAAGATTCGTTATGCGTCGGCCGATCCTTTCGTATCGCGACCGGAGAAGTTCACCATCAAACGCGGCGAGGACCTCGGCCCGTTCGACACACTGACCGACTCGCCGTCGGGGAAGCTTTTCCGCACGGATAGCGACGTCCAACTCGTCCCCGGCAGCTCCTGGGGCACGTTCACCATCGCCTGCACGATTCCGGTCGCCTTCTTCGTCAGCTTGTGGATGTACAAGATTCGCAAAGGCAAGGTCGTCGAAGCGTCGGCCATCGGCGCGATCGGCGTGCTCGCGGCGACGGTGCTCGGCAGCCTGATCCCCGGTTCGCCGCTGGAGCCGATCTTCTCGCTGAGCAAGAACCAGACGATCCTCGCTCTTTGTGCCTACGGCTTCATCGCCTCGGTGCTGCCAGTGTGGCTGCTGCTGTGCCCGCGCGATTACATCTCCAGCTTCCTCAAGATCGGCACCATCGCCCTGCTCATCATCGGCACGATGGCCGCCAATCCGGCGTTGCCCTGTCCGATGGTCAACCAGACCTTTGCGGACGGCGGGCCGACGTTTCGCGGCAGCATCTTCCCGTTTGTGTTCATCTGCATCATGTGCGGCGCGATCTCCGGGTTCCACGCGCTCGTGTCGTCCGGCACCACACCCAAGATGATCGACAAGGAGAGCCAGATCCGCATGATCGGCTACGGGTCGATGCTGATGGAGGGCCTGGTCGGCGTGGTGGCGCTGATCGCTGCGGCGTCGATGCCGGTGGACCTCTACTACGACATCAACGTCGATCTCGACAAGGCGCCGCAGTTTCAGAAGCAGCTCGACGGGCTGTACACGGAGCTGGGCATCGACCGCGCCGCCGCCCGCGACCCCATGCACAAGGCCGGCGCCGACAGCATCACCCATCTCAACATCGAGAACGCCAACCTCGCCGAGATCGAGCAGCTCGTGGGCGGCGAATCGCTGCGCGGCCGCACCGGTGGAGCGGTGACGCTGGCGGTCGGCATGTCGCGCATTCTTACCAAGGCGATGGCTTCGCTGAACCTCGCGTTCGAAGGCGTCGTCAAATACTGGTATCACTTCGCAATCATGTTCGAGGCGCTGTTCATCCTCACGACCATCGACACCGGCACGCGCATCGCCCGGTTCCTGTTGCAAGAGACGCTGGGCCAGGTGCATCCGAAGTTTGGGCAAACCGATTGGTTGCCGGGCTCGATCTTCGCGACGGCGGTCGTCACGGCGGGCTGGGGTTGGCTGGTCTCGACGGGGTCGATCAGCACCATTTGGCCCATGTTCGGCATCGCCAATCAGTTGCTGGCCGTGCTGGCGCTGACGCTGGTGACGACGCTCATGGTCAACAGCGGCCGCGGCAAATACGCCTGGGTGACGATCGGGCCGATGGTGTTCGTCACCGCGACCACGATGACGGCGGGCGTCACCATGACGCAGCTTTTCTGGGCGCAGGGGAGCGCGCTCAACCTCGGGTTGACGCTGTTCGTGATGGTGTCGGTGGCGCTGGTGATGCTGCTGGCGGCGAGCCGGTGGGTGGCGGTGTGGGGCGGGATGGTGGCGCCGCGGCCCGAGGAAGCAAGTTCGAGATGATCGCAGCAATTGTGGTGCGGGCGTCTCGCCTGCACCGACGATTGCTTGTGGTGCGGGCGTCTCGCCTGCACCGATGCAGGCGAGACGCCTGCACCACAAGGGGATCGAGGTGCGACGTGGGCCCACTCGATTTCACAGATCCGCGGACGACCCCTTTCGTTGAACCGCGATCTCGGGGTGAATTGCCACACCTCTACAAGGACGGTGGCTCCTATTTTGTCACGTTTCGTCTCTGGGACGCTGTTACACCGCAATACGAGAAGACGTTGGCCTTGGATCGAAATACCTGGTCCAGACCTTTCACGAAAGAGAATGCCGCAAAGCTCTGTTCCGCACCCGAAGCACCGTTGCAACTGGGTTCATGCATTCTGGGGCAACCTGCAATTGCCAAGCTCATGCAAGAGTCGCTCTTGCATTTCGCCAATGTTCGATATCAATTGCCGGCATGGTGCGTCATGCCCAATCATGTGCATGTCATCTTCACCCCTTGGCAGAGTTACGAACCTTCGGACATCTTGCACTCATGGAAGTCGTATACGGCGCACAAGATCAACCAGTTGCTGCAACGCCAAGGGACATTGTGGGAACGGGAATCGTTCGATCATTTGATACGCAGCCTGGATTACTTTGAGTACTTCATCAATTACGTCGAAAATAATCCTGTCGCCGCCGGGTTGTGTGCGAAGGCCGAAAATTGGCTTTGGAGCAGCGCCAGCCATCGTACAACATGACTCGGATTGTGGTGCAGGCGTCTCGCCGGCACGTCGAATGCTTGTGGTGCGGCTGTCGCGGCTGCACCGATGCAGGCGAGACGCCTGCACCACAAGTCGCGGGGCATCGCCATGATCCACCAAGACACCCTTACCCTCACCACCGCCGGCCACGGCGACATGCACGACCTCACCGCCCAGGTGCAGCGCGTCGTCGAGGCCGCGCGCATTCGAACCGGCATCGCCCACGTCTTCGCCGTCGGCAGCACCGCGGCGATCGGCATCATCGAGTTCGAGCCGGGATTGCAGAAAGACCTGCCTGAAATGCTCGACCGTTTGATTCCGCCCAGTCGCAACTATGGTCATGAACAAGCCTGGCATGACGGCAACGGGCATTCGCATTTACAAGCGACCATGCTGGGACCGTCGCTGACGGTGCCGATCAGCGCGGGCAAGCTGCACTTGGGAACCTGGCAGCAAATCGCACATGTGGAGTGCGATATTCACGCACGGGAACGAACAATTGTCGTGACGGTGATGGGTGATGGATAGGGGACAAATCCATAGAAAAAATACGGGAACAAAGTACATTTGGACTGCGGCGCTTTGCCGCCGCTTTTGTTTTTCATCGAAACAAAAGCGGCGGCAAAGCGCCGCAGTCCAAATCACCAGGAAACTCTCCACCCATGCCCGGCCTCATCCACTGGCACCCCGTTCTCCTCGGCAAGCACCTCAAGCGCCAACCGGTCGGCGTGCGCGTGGATGGCACCGACCTCGTCATCTTCCGCACCGCGTCGGGCCAGGTCGGCGCCCTGGAAGACAACTGCCCGCACCGCCGCATGAAACTCAGCCTCGGCAAGGTCGTCGGCGAACGGCTGCAATGCCTCTACCATGGCTGGTCGTTCGATTGCCAGGGCGCCGGCGAAAGCCCCGCCACGCCCAAGCTGTACGCCTGCGCTAACAAGTTCGACGTCGTCGAACAGCACGGCGCGGTCTGGGTAAAGTCGCCCAAAGCCGATCCGGAGTTTCCCAAGTTCGAGACCGACGGCTACTACAACATCTGCAATCTCTTCCACAAGATTCGCGCCCCGCTCGAATTGGTCGTCGATAACTTCTGCGAAATCGAACACACGCCGACGACGCACGCCTTCTTCGGCTATCCGCTCGAACGCATGCATGAAGTGCAGGTGGAGTTCCAGCCGACCGACACGACGGTGCGCGTCATCAATCATGGACCGCGCAAGAAGTTCTCGACCGCGTTGCGCTGGCTGCTCGGCATCGGCAAGAACTACGAATTCATGGACGACTGGACGACGTACTTCTCGCCGGTCTATTCGGTCTACGATCACTGGTGGCAATGCCCGGAAACGGGCCGCGAAAACATGGTGCGCTGGCGGCTGTACATCTTCTTCATCCCGGTTGATCCACAGGAATGCATGCTGTTCACGTTTGCGTTCACCAAGTCGCGCTATCCCGGCCCGGCCGGCGGCGCCCGGCTGTTCAAGTGGCTGATGCGCAGCAAACTCGACTATGAGATTCAACTCGACGTGCGCATTCTTGAGGGGTTGGCGGACAAGAGCACGAACATCGACGGCATGAAGCTGAGCCGGTTTGACAGAGTATTGGGCTTGAATCGGGAACGCATCGAGCGGATTTATCGGGGCAATGGCGCTGCCGCGACGCGCTCGTAATCCTCCGGCGTGTCTAAATCGCACAGCACTTCGGCGCTCGGCCAGGGCACCACCAGCGTTTCACTTGCATGTGCGCGAATGTGCGCGTTCAACCCTTGACCTTGCGGCAACGATCGCAGCGCCGCCGCATGCCGCCAGCGCAGCAGCGCCGGATGGCCGCGCTTGCCGGCGTGAATTGGAAGGAAAATGCTCTTCGCAGGGTTGGCAGCGGCAGCGGTCGCCAGGGCAAGCACGACATCATGCTGGAGCGTCGGATGATCGGCGGGCAACAGTAGCCAAGCGTCGTCGGGTTGCGGATGATGATGTTCTTCGAGCCACGTCAGACCTGCCTCGACGGTGGCCCTCATATCTGGCGTCTCTGCCGGCAAGACGTGAACCGAAGCGCCGGCCTGTTCCGCGAGAGACCGCAAGAACGCCGTCGCCGGGCCGACCACCACCAACACATCATTCACGCCGCCGGCGCGCACCGCCGACACGACGCGCTCCAGCACCGTGCGATCGCCGAGCGGCAGCGCCAACTTCGGCCGGCCCATGCGGCGACTTTGACCGGCGGCGGGGATGAGTGCGAAGACGCGCATGAAGATCGACCGTAGCCGACGCTGCTAGCGTCGGCGTCATTTGCCGACGCTGGCAGCGTCGGCTACGTCCGGCGGCACGAGCAACTCGCGCAACCGCCGGAGCGCGCGCAGATAGCGCATCGACGCCGCCGCTTCCGTCAGTCCCAGCAGCGTCGCCACCTCTTGATTCGGCAATTGCTCGAAGTGGCGCATCAGCAGAATATCGCGATCATTTTCGTCCATCTGGGCCAAGGCGCCGTGCAACCGTCGTTGCAATTCCTCCTGAATCGCGGCCGACGCCGGCGTCCGTTCCGGATCGATCAGTTGTCCTGCCAACTCCAGCGACGATTGATCCATCCAACCCGGCCGGGCGAGTGGTTGTTCGCGATTCACGCCGCGCTTTTGGGCGTGATGGTGCCGGCGGTGAGCGTCGATGATGTGGTCCTTGGCGATGTGCCGCAGCCAAAGATGAAACGGCATCGCGGGGCTTTTGAGATAATCCTGCAAGCGCCGGCTCGCTTCGAGCAGCACGTCCTGCACCACGTCGCTGGCATCGACGCGCTGGACGATGGCCGGGTCGAGACGCAGGTCGATCAGCCGGCGGATCGGCTCGCGGTGCCGGGCAAGGAGCTGATCGACCGCGGCCTTATCACCTTGCTTGGCCTGGTCGAGCAGCACCTGGGTATCGGTGGATGGGGGCCACATGATGGTGTGAGTGTAGCGGAATCAGCCGCGTCGTGTAGGCGGCTCGCCTGCACGGCCCAGGACGTGCAGGCGAGCCGCCTACACGACGATGGCAAGCGGAAGTCGCTTCCCATACGTCGTCATATTGAGTAGATTGGGGATACGGCATGCCATCCCCAACCGAAGCTTGTGTTCGTTCGCAGCGAGAGAAGTGAGCATCGGATCTTGTGGTGCAGGCGTCTCGCCTGCACCGGTGCAGCCGGGACGGCCGCACCACAATCGCGAGCGCGAAACGGCAAGCAATTTCCTGAGATGCGATTATGCAACGATTCATGGTTTCCATCAGCACGGCGGCTCTAATCGCTGCCTGCACCTTCGCCCAGGGCCCCATTCCCGGCGAGCAGACCGGCGATACGTCGGCGGACGATCAGAAGACGCTGAAGGCGGTTGGCCTGGGCGTCGATGGGCCGGCGCTGCTGGACTACTTTCGCAAGCGCACCTTCAAGGAAGCTAATCCCAAGGAGATGGAAACACTCATCAAGCAGCTTGGCGACAACGATTTCGCCGTCCGCGAAAAAGCCTTTGGCGGCTTGATCACGCTTGGCCCCAGCGCCCTGGTCGGCCTCAAGCAAGCCGAGGCGAATCTGGACACCGAGATCAAGCAGCGGGCCAAGGACCTGCGTGACCGGCTCGAAGCGAAGGCGGAGCCCGCGATTCAGGCCGCCACCGCCCGCCTCGTCGCCAAGACGCAGCCGGCCGGCGCGGCCGAGGCGCTTTTGGGCTTCCTGCCGTTCGCGCCCGATTCGTCCGTCACCGATGAAATCTGCAAAGCCTTGGGCAGCGTCGCGGCGCCTGGCGGCAAAGTCGATCCGGCCATCCTGCAGGCGCTCGGCGATAAGCTGCCCATCAAGCGCGGCGCCGCGGCGGAGGCGCTGGTGCGTGCCGACGTCAAGAAGCGGCTCCCCGAGCCGGACAAGCATCTGCCGGAGATTCGCAAACTGCTCAAGGACAGCGAGCCGACCGTGCGTCTGCGGGCCGGGCTGGCGCTGGTGAGCCGCAAAGAGAAGGAAGCGTTGCCGGCCCTGGTCGAGCTGCTCAATCACTTGCCGCCCGATCAGATGTGGCCGGTCGAGGAAATTCTGATTCGGTTGGCAGGCGACAAGACGCCGCCCGTGTCGCTGGGCACCGCCGCGGATTCGCGTCAGGCTTGCCACGCCGCCTGGAGCAAATGGCTCAGCGACCATCCCACGCTCACGCTGGCGAAGCTCGACGAGATTCCGCCGATGCTGGGCCGCACGGTGATCGTGCAGCAGAAAGTTCGCGTGCTTGTCGGCGGCGGGCGCGTGACCGGCGAGGTCATCGAGCTGGGCAAGGACAACAAGCCGGTCTGGAAGTTTGATGTCACCAACTATCCCGTGGACGCCCACGTGTTTGAGGAAAAGGGCGAGACGCTCGTCGTGATCGCCGAGTACCAAGGGAACCAGGTCAGCATCCGCAACACCAAGGGCGACGTCAAGAAAGTAATCAACGTCGGCGGCAACCCGATCGGCGTGCAGCGCATGCCCGACGGGAATATCTTCGTCGTCTTGCGGAACCGCTTGGTTGAGTACGACATGAAGGGGACCGAGAAGTTCACCTTCAATCGTCCCAACCAAGACATCTTCCGCGCCAAGAAGCTGGCCAACGGCGAAATCGCCATCATCACCGCCTCCGGGCAGTACCTGCGCATCGAGGGCGCCACGCAGCGCGTCCTCAAAAACTTCCAGGTCGCCCCGGTGCCGGTGCTGTTCGGCAGCATGGATGTGCTGCCCAACGGCAACGTGCTGGTGCCCGATTTCCAGCAGAACCGCGTCGTCGAGTACAACGGCGAAGGCAAGCTGTTGCCGCTGCAGATCAACGTGCAATGGCCCAACTCGGCGATTCGCCTGCCCAACGGCAACACCCTCGTCGCCAGCCAGAACACCCGCAAGATCATGGAGTTCGACCGCGCCGGCCGCAACGTGTGGCAATACGACAGCGACGGCATGGTGTTCAACGCGCGGCGCAGGTGATTTGGGATTTTGCAAACGAGCATTCGCTGCGAGCGCGCAACGGTAAACAATCCATGGTTTACCGTTGCGCGCTCGCAGGACACTTTCCGCGAGAGCATCCTTCATGCAATGGCTCTCCACTTTCGTCGTCGGAGCGCTCGCCGCCGACGGCCGGGCGCTGCGGGCGCTGCGGGCGCGCGGGCGGTGATACTGCTATCCGCAAGAAGGCAACCAGCTGGTATGATGAATCCCACCATGGACGGCCTTTGCTCTAACTGAAGGACTCCGCGATGAAGTGTGGCATCGGATTCATCGGCCTGGCGCTGCTGCTGTCCGCATGGTCGTGCGGTCTGTTCGCACAACTTCCCGATCCGACGGCTGCCGACGAAAAGCTGCTGCAAACCGCCAAATTGAAAACCGACGCCGCCGCGCTTCTCGAATTCTTCCGCCTGCGCACTTTGCCGGACAACGAGCGTGAAAAGTACCGCGCCTATGTCAAGCAGCTCGGCTCCGACGTTTTCCGCCAGCGCGAGCAAGCGATGAACGAACTGGTCAAACGCGGCGTCGTGGTCGTCGAGCTGCTGCGCGCGGCGCTCCGAGACGCCGATCTGGAAGTCGCGCGTCGGGCCGAACGTTGCCTTCAGCGCATTCAGGAAAAGGACGTCGGCAGCGAAGTTCCCGCGGCGGCGGCGCGGCTGTTGGCCTGGCACAAGCCCGCAGGCGCCGTCGAGGCGATGCTCGTCTACCTCCCGTTCGCCGACAATGACCAGACCGCCGACGAAGTCCGCAACCTGCTGGCAACGCTAGCGCTCACGGACGGCAAGCCGCATCCGGCGCTGGCGGCCGCGCTCCTCGACAAGTTGCCGGCGCGGCGCGGCGCCGCCGGCGAAGCGCTGGCCAAGGGCGGCGGCCCCGCGGAGCGCGCCCAGGCGAAAAAACTCCTCGCCGACGCCGATAGCCTCGTCCGCCTGCGTGTCGGCTTGGCGCTGGCTCACGCCCAGGAGCGTGAAGCGGTGCCGGTGCTGATCGACGTGTTGGCCCAGGTCCCCTTGCAGCATGCCTGGCTTGCCGAAGACGTGCTCTACCGCCTCGCCGACGGCATCGACCCACCGAAAGTGTCGCTAGTCAGTGATGACGCCGGCCGCGCCAAATGCCGCGACGCCTGGCACGCCTGGTGGCAAGAGCACGGCGCCAAAATCGATCTCGCCAAATTGCAAGATTCGCAGCGGCTTTTGGGCCACACCGTGGTCGTGCTGCTCGATCTGGGCCGCGTCATGGAGCTGAGTGTCGGCGACAAGCAGGTACGCTGGCAAGTCAACGATCTGCGCTTCCCGCTCGACGTGCAGCCGCTGCCCGGCGACCGTTTGCTCGTCGCCGAATATCACGCCAACGTCGTCACCGAGCGCGACGTGAAAAGCGGCGAGATCAAGCGCAAGTGGGAAATCACCGGCCCGCTCGTCTGCCAGCGGCTGCCCAACGGCAACACCTTCATCGCCACCGACACCGACCTGGTCGAATACGACCGCGCCGACAAAGAAGTGTTCCACATCGTCAAGAACGCCGGCGAGCGCAACATGAAGGCGCTGAAACTGACCAACGGCGAGATCGCAATCCTCACGTCCGACTCGCGCATCGTCCGCCTCGACACCACCGGCAAAGAGCTGAACAGCTTCACGATCTCGCTCGGCACGCGCCTGTACGGCGGCCGCCTCCACATGCTCGCCAATGGCCGCGTGCTGGTGCCGCATAACAATGAAAACAAGGTGATCGAATACGACGCGACGGGCAAGCAAGTGTGGGAATTGAACGTGGAGCAACCGGTGGCGGCGACACGGCTGCCCAACGGCAACACGCTGGTGACGACGATGCTGCCACAGCGCGGCGCCGTCGAATTCGACCGGCAGGGCCATGAAATCTGGTCGTATCGCTCGACGACGCGCGTGACGCGGGCGGTGCGGCGCTGAGCGCAACCTTCGTTTAGCCCCAATACCGTTCGTATTCGCGCAAGTCACAGCCATCTGATACTTGGTGTTCGCTTACAACCAAAGTTTCAGGGAGGCCGTGACGCGGCATAGACGTCGTCGAGCGCCGCGGGATACGCGTGCTTGGGATCGTGGCGAAACCCGACCGCGACGGCCGCAAAACCGTGTTGCGCCAGCGCCAGCGCGTAACCTCTCACGCCCAGCCGAGCTTTGGTGATGAGGCCGGTGCCGTGCAGGATGATCACCGCCGGATAGGGGCCTTGGCCATCCTTGGGCAAGGCCAAGTCCAGCTCCAAGCGGATGGCGCCTGCCTTGGCATAAACCAGATCGGCATGGAAGACGACGTTGGCCGGCACAACGACTTTCGCTGTCCGCTTTGCTTCTTGCTGCGGCGCCGGCTGGTCATCCGCCCGGACCGTACCCGGAAAGAAAAGGAAACTGCCCAATAGGCCCATGAGCAGGCATAGACACGGGCATCGTCGTGTCCGAAACCGCCGGCTGCGGGACGAGGCGTGCGACTTTACGACCAAAGATCGGTTGGCGAACATGGGTGGGCTCCTTCGGTGGGAGGGGTTCGAATTGCCAATGAGAAAAAGGACGGGGACAGCCGCGCTCTGACCCGCGCGTTCGACTTGTTTTCGGAAATTCTTTTGACCGCCGCGTTTTCGCAGCCGACAATGCGACCATTCCTATCCGCCATGGCAATTTGGCGATTCAGAATTTCGAAAAAAAGCGCGGGTCAAATCGGCCCGATTCTCGTCCATAAAGAGAGAGGTCGCCCATGGCGGAGACGCCGCGATGGCAGCTGGATCGTTATGGACCGGTGCTGCGGCTGGAAGTGCGGAAACTGCACCTGGATCCGCGCTTGCAACGGCGTTTCGATTCCTCCGACCTGGTCCAGGAAACCCTGGGCATGGCGCCCGGCGCATGGATCGCGCCGGCGTGCATTTCGTTTCACACACATACAGAGGGGATCGTGAAACGAAATGGCACGTGGTGAAACGAAAACGTGTTTTTCGCCACAACCCCAAGACCGGCTGAGAGTTATTTCGTTTCATCACAGCGCGTTTCGATCGTGAAACGAAAGCGAGGTTGCGCCCATGGAACTGAGCGCCGGGCGCCACGCCGCGGCTTTGCGTGGGTATGCGACGTATCGCGCCCGGGAAGGGACGAACGGCCGCAAACGTGGGATAGAACTCCGGTTCTGTCCGATGGAATTCTGATTTCGGGCGGTCCGGTCAGAAGCGGAGTTCTGACCTACGTTGACCGGACAAACGGCCCCCAAGCAGGAATTCGGATCCATTTCGGAAGGTGATCCGATTCGCCATTGCAATATCATGGCCGCCGGAGCAGGGGAAAACTAAAACCGAGGCTGTCGGTCCTCCCATGGCCGCGCAGGCCTGAAGAGGATTACATCAGAGCACTAGGCGCAGGTCACAGTTGATGGTACTGTGACAATGCCGAAGGTGATTTCCGCACGACCTTTGGACTGCTTTCGCCGAGGGGCTTGCGAACATGCCACACTTGGAGTTCGTGGTCCCCGGCCCGCCTGTCTCCTATCAGACGAGCGACAGGGCGAACCTCAAAGCGTGACAGGCCACGATCAAGGCAGAAGCGGCAAAGGTCTGGACGATCGCTCCGCTCCAAAGGAAGCTGAAGTTTCTACTCATCAACTTCCACGAAGGAGACAAGCCGCCGCTCGACGACGACAACATGGTCAAGCCGATCAGGGATGCGCTGAACAAACTCGTCTACGACGACGACCGGCAGATTCGCTATTCCGAAACTGTCCAGGTAAGCATCGACGACCCGATCAAGATCCGCAGGGCGTCCAAGATTCTCCTCGACGCGTTCTGCAAGGGCGATGAGTTCCTGTACGTGCGGATTGAGGACGCGCCCGAGATCATTCAATTGCCACAGTGAAAACCATGGATTTTGACAAAGAGCTGGAACGGATCGCACAGCAATACCGGAATGAAGGGTATGCCGTCCTCACCCACCCGGGCGCGGACCACCTTCCGGCGTTCGCTGCGGACTTCGGCGTGGATATGCTGGCGACCCGGGGCGACGAGCGTCTCCTGGTCCAAGTGAAAAAAGACCGGGCGGACTTGGAGGACGCCCCGAACATTCCCCAGCAGGCAGAGATCACCAACGCGCAGCCGGGATGGCGGTACGACCTGGTGGTGTTGGAGCAGGACAACCCCGTACGGAGGATAGCCAGAATGGCCGGCGAACCAACGGTCGAGCAAATCGGGCAAATGCTCGACGAGGCCGATAGGGTTTTGAAAGTCGTCACGCCGCGGGCCGCGTTTGCGCTCGCTTGGGCGGGACTTGAGGCGGCGATGCGCCGGACCGCGCAACGATCGGGATTGGGAGGGAGAATCGGAACACAACCGCCGATCCTCATCCGCGAACTATATTCGTCGGGCCGGATCTCCCCCGAGGAATTCCGTCGTCTCGAAGCAATTCGCCATCTTCGAACCGAAATCGTTCACGGGCTCGCTCCGCCGGCCATCGATGCCGGCACGGTGCAGTCCATGATCGACTTGGCACGTAGGCTGCTGGCCGAAAGCGAGTCGATGCAGCCTGTGGCAGGGTAGATGCCGTCATGCGGTCAATGCAGCAGATGGGCCGCCGCTTATTTCCGAATGAGCGGCGGCTCCTTCATTTCTCCCAGCCGCGTGTGCATCGCCGACGGTTTTGCGTCGGCATGCGGCGTATCGTGGCCAGGAAGGAACGAACGGCCCCCAAGCAGGAATTCGGAGCCATTTCGGAAGGTGAGCCGATTCGCCAATACAATATCATGGCCGCCGGAGCGGTGACAAAACAAAACCGAGTGTGACGGTTCTTCCATGCCCACGCAGAGCCGTGGGTATGGCACCCGGCGATGCAACTCCAAGTACAGGCCTAGCTGAGTAAAGCGTCGTCTCGCGAATCTATCCTCTCATGCGGCTAGCGCGAGCAGTGCTTTTATTTCAAATCGAATGGCTTGCTCCATGTTTCCCCGTTCTAATTCCTTAACTGCTTGAGAGAGGTACACGTCTTCAACGCCGCCGCTCTTCAAGGTAACGAGCAATTCGTCCTTCCGTTTTTGATCGTGCTCCGCAACAGCCATATGCAGTTGTAAGACCTTCCAAAGATATTCGACATAACGATCAGATACCGCAACGACCTTTTCGAGAACAAGACTCGCCTCAGAGGTTTCGTTTCTTGCAAGGAAGGTAACCGCAGCGGCCAATCTCTGAATGTCGCGTTCCTCACCAGTGAGCAATGCCGAATTCAGATTCTCGACGAGACGCGTCTTGGCATCTTCGAACCGCCCGAGTTTCAACAACAAAAGACCGCGATAATACTGCTGTAGCCATTCGCGATAGGCGCGTGGTTTACCCGAATCTGGAAGGCTATCCAGCCCGATGCTTTCGCGGTCCATCAACCCCCAAATCGCTGCACGCAACAACTTTGCTTCCATTAGAAAAGGAAACTCTTCGATGAGCGATTCCACAATCTGAAATGCCTCGGCCAGTTTACGCTGTTGTTTCAGGATTCCCGCAAGGGCCAGCTTGTATACCCAAGCGTCCTGTTGGTCACGTTCGGCTGAAACGACATTTCGGTAAATGGCCTCGGCAAGGGGAAGCTCTCCCAGACGCTTCGCGATTTCTGCTTTGCCAATTTTAGAGCGATATGATCCAAGTCCTTCCAATTCTAGTTCCTCATACGCTTTGCGGGCAGCATCAAACAAGCCCAGTCGCCTAAGATTATCCGCGATCGCTGTGCGAACTATAGCGATCGCCTTCCAATCGGGAATGCTCTTATACATCTCGATTGCCGTTTCGAAATGGCCTCGTTGAGCGTAAACATCGGCCAATGCAGATGCGGCCACTAGCGAATCGGCACCGGGTTCCTGAATCACCTGGTTGAAGACCTGTTCGGCATGCTCGTATTCGCCACCGCGTTTTAGGTGGTCGCCAAACTGAATTAGTGTCCATGCGTCGCTGCGATCTAAATCAATCGCCTTTTCAAGAGTGGTGCGCTCAAAATCTGTTCGGAACATTTCTGCACATTGTTGGGCGATATTGCACAGGGACTTAATGGCAAACTTCACCCCAGACGAGGTTGCCGCTTGTTTTGCTACGAGTTCGTCCATGATCTGTTTCGCCCACTCGTCCTTTCCCTCCGCCACCGCCTTGACGATCGCGTCAACCTGAGAGAGAGCGCTCTGGTGCGCACCAAGGGCACTTACAGGACGATGGGTTTCGGCGTCCTCCGTCGTCTCATCGTACGACGCCAGGGCGGTCGACGAAAAGCCATCACCAACTTGCAATCGTTTTGCCAGTTCGTTCGCAATGCTAACAATGACCTTCCTTTTCGCGATGCTGGGCTCATCGAAAAAGATTGGGCTGAACAAACTCGAAAACGCTTGGCTACTTCCAGCCTCAAGCAACTTTGGGACTTGGCCGGAAAAGACTAGCCTCATCCACAGCTCCCGGCGAGCATACGAAAAGCTCGTGAATAGTTGATCTGGCAGGTTCAGCCAATAACCGACAAATCTTCGAAGCAACGGTTGGAGTTCCGCAACCCGTTTGAGGGAATTAGCAGTGGCTGCAAACCCCAATGACAGTGCTTCCTTGGCCAATTCTTGCATCGCCTCGGAATCAACCAAGGGCGCCAACAATAGTCTAGCAATCAAGCGCTCTGGCAGAACGCGAGTAGCCAGGTCGGTTTCAATATCGTGTAGAACTTCCTTTCTGAGTTCGGCATCGTCGAACGATAAGCAAATTTGAGTAAGCGCCCGGGCCCGCTCGAGGTAGAATGCGTCGCAAGTAGTTTGAAGAACTTCTTCGATGTCAGCGCATTCAGTTACGTCCCAGTCATCCGCAATACATAGAGCGTGGCGATCGAGTGCTGGGTTGAGCCGCTTGGATTCAGGCGCATAGACAACCTCTGGCACCCCGCCTGAGGAGTCGAAGACGCAGACACCAGTAGACCGGGAGTAGGTGGCCTTCATGATCTTGCTTGCATTTTCTCGAACTTCGTGATGACTGCTCTAACCAACGTACGGCGACCCCTGAGGATGTTGGCCGCAGCGGTCATCGCCTCAATACTGAAAACATTGAAACCCTCGTAGATGTGGGCTTCAATAAAATCGTCCAGTGTACGGTTCTTGCCATCCGAAACGACGAGCATTCCTTCCCAGTCTTTCTCCGTTTGACCACATTGCAATTGTGTGCCCAGCTTCACCGCTGCTAGGACGCTTCGGCGTTCCCAATCCGCGCGGTAACCAGGAGGAAACTGGTCGGTTGCGGACGGTTTCTTTTCGCTTGCGAATCTGTACGAGTTCCATTCTAAAAACGACACACGGGTATCAATCGTTATCGGTTTCAGCCGGCAAAAAATCTCCCCATATGTTGGCAACCCGTTCTTTGTGAGGGAAAGCACACCATATCTCAGTTTTTCACCATAACTCCCAAAAAGGGAACCCACAACCGCCAATCGATGGCTGTCGTTTTCGAATTTTGCTGGCACCCTCGACCCGCCTCCGACCAGTTGCTCGTAATTGGCGTAAAGGTTGCCTTCATTGGCAACGAGCTGCAGGGCGACTTCGGCGGTCATTGAAACGACAACCGAGGATCGCTCAGCAACCAATTTTGCAAATGCGTCCAATTCCGCAGAATAGCCGGATTTCTTGGCAATTTCCAGTTCATTCTCATACCTGACTTGTAGAGCCGCGACCTCTTTCGCAGTTCGGCTTGCTCGGACATTCGGCGGACCGAGATCGAATCCGCATGCCTGGCAATGCCGCACCGCCTCATTGGCGCGCATTCCACATTTCGAGCAGCTTTCGTTTGGATTCGCAATTTGCATACCATTCCCGCCGCTAAACAGAGCGACGGCACGATACGAGCGTATACTATGCGCGTTTGCTTCTGGCATTGCATTGTCAAGGCCCTGAAGCAGAAAAACAAGTAGAAAGTTGAATTGTTTCTCCGTCAGAGTCGGCCGCGCGCGTCGCCGGGTAGCACGCCCTGAGACTTCGAGGGCCGTGCCGGACTCGCGGGAGCGATAGCTACTCGCAACCTCTGCGGCGCCGGGTGAACGTCGTGCCTATGAGAATCGTCGATCCACCAACGGGACGAAGGAAAGTCAGGAGGCAGAAGGCAGGAGGCAGGAGGCAGAAGGCAGAAGGCAGGGGGCAGGAGGCAGGAATCAGGCAGCTACTGCACCCGCGCCGAGCGCGCTGGCTTGTGGTGCGGCCGTCCCGGCTGCATCCATGCAGGCGAGACGCCCGCACCACAAATGTTTCTGCCGGTCCGCCTAGCGCGGCGATCCTTTCCTCTTGTGGTGCGGCCGTCTAGGGACCGGTCCGCGGGAATGCCCCAAGAAGTGGCAAGGTTGCCAAAAGCTGGCAACGTTGCCAAAAAGTGGCCGCCTTGGTTCGCCAAGGTTGCCAAAAGCTGGCAACGTTGCCAGGGCGTGTGTGTGCAGCAAAAGTGGCATTGTGGCCCAGTCGCGAAATTGGCAGCCATAACCGTTTTCCAGGTCAGCAGTTACGCTACGGACGCGACAATGCACGAGGAGGCCAAATGGCCCAGTCGATTGCATTGTCGTTTGGCACTGGCAACTGCGTGTGTTTGAATCACGACAGATGCTCGCTTCGGCCGTTGCAGCGAGGAATTCACGAAACGGGGTCGCTTGGCGCGTTGGCGAGTTGGCGCGTTGGTCGCCGCTTTGAAGAGAGCCATCAACGAGAGTTTTTCGGCACAACCGCAAACAGAACATGCAGGTGCGTCGTTCCGCGTTCATCGCCCTTGTGACGCACGGTGGTCCAAAGACCGTGAAAACTCTGACAATTTTTGAACGTCCATTTTCACTGCAACTCCTTGCTTGGTATGGGGTTGTTCTCCAAAAACCCTCCAAATCCGAGCCATATCCCGTGGCGAGTTGGCAAACTGGCAAACTCGCAGGGAAATCTGCCTACACGCATTTCCCGGATGAACCAAAAAGGAACGCCGCCGCGTGTTCCAGATCGCCGCGCTGGTCGAGCTGTTCGGCGGCGTTCCGGCGGAACTTTGCAAGAGCGTGAAGGCGATGCCGCCGACGCTGATCCTGCATGGCGCAGAAGACACCGTGGTCCCGGTGCAGGAAGGTTATGCGCTCTACGGGCGACTCATCGACCAAAAGCAGACCGTGGAGGCGGAGTTTTTGCCAGGGGTCGGGCACTGTTTCTTCCGGCCGGGAACGAATGAACCTGACTGTTGGGTTGCGTGGCGGGCCTTGGGTCGAACGACGGCTTTCCTCAGCAAGCATCTGAAGCCGGTTGCCGATAATAAAACAGAGTAGGCGACGGCCGTAGTGTAGGCGGGGCCCCCCCCCCGGGGGACACCCCAACCCCCCCCGCGCGGCGCCCCCACCACCCGGGCAAGCGACACGGCCGCGCAGAAA
>Ga0080064_1004563_pt1 | contig 17550 bp, 16 predicted proteins | sample Subgrocontami54m_FD_69260 | JGI IMG/M metagenome (GOLD analysis project Ga0080064, IMG submission 69260) | Subsurface groundwater microbial communities from S. Glens Falls, New York, USA - GMW46 contaminated, 5.4 m (SPADES assembly) (version 2) ...
CCTCTTGTTCCTTTTCAGGAGAGTGATTGCATGCGCAGATTGACAGCGGCCTTCCTCGTGGTCGCATTAGTGGCTGGGGCAATGGCACAAGAGAAGGCGGCGAAGCCTTCCGCGGCTGCGAAAGCGGAGCGTGGAGGGCTGCCCGCGGCCGCCGCAGCGGCCATGAAGTCCATCGATCCGGAGCGCATGCGCGCTCATGTCCGCTTCCTCTCCCACGACCTGCTCGAGGGCCGCGGCACTGGCCAGCGCGGCGGCGATCTCGCGGCCGAGTACATCGCCACCCAGTTCGCCCTCTACGGCCTCAAGCCGGCGGGCGATGACGGCACGTACATGCAAAGGGTCCCGCTGGTGGGCGTGACCACGCTGCCCGATACCACCTTCGCCATCGTCCCCGAGCACGGCGAGGCGATGAAGCTCAAGATGAGCGATGACTACGTCGCCATGGACGAAAGCCTCGGCAAAGTGTCCGAGATTGACGCCCAGATCGTCTTCGCCGGCTACGGCATCGAGGCCCCCGAGTACCAGTGGAACGACTTCAAGGACGCCGATGTCCGCGGCAAGGTCCTGCTCATGCTGGTGAACGAGCCGCCCTCGGAAGACGAGAAGTTCTTCAAGGCCCGCGCCCTTACCTACTACGGCCGCTGGACCTACAAGTACGAGCAAGCGGCGCGCAAAGGCGCCGTCGGCGTCATCCTGATCCACAAGACGGAGATGGCCAGCTACGGCTGGGACGTGGTGCGCAACTCCTGGTCGGGCGAGCGCTCCAGGATTCGTACCCAGGCTCCGCGGCTGCACGCCGCCTCCTGGATCCAACTCGAGGTCGCGCGCCAGGCCGTGGCCGCCGCCGGCTTGAACCTCGACGAGCTGATGGAAAAGGCCAAGTCGCGCGACTTCCGCCCCGTCCCGCTCTCGTTGCGCTTGCGAGCGCACATCGAAAGCCAGGTCCGCCCCGTGCAGTCGAGCAACGTGATCGCCATGCTGCCCGGTTCCGACCCCAAGCTGCGCGCCCAAGCGGTGATGTACACCGCGCACTATGACCACCTGGGCATCCGCCCCGGGCAAGCGGGCGACAACATCTACAACGGCGCCGCCGATAACGCCACCGGCTGCGGCATCCTGCTGGAGTTGGCCCGCGCCTTCGCCTCCGCTTCCCAGGGGCCACGGCGCTCCATCGTGTTCGCCGCCGTCACCGCCGAGGAGCAGGGACTGCGCGGCTCCGAGTACCTGGGCCAGAAGCCGCCCATCCCGGCCAAGGACATCATGCTCGACCTGAACTTCGACGACGTCCCGCCTTTAGGCGAACCGGAGGAAGTCGAGCTGGTGGGCTCGGAGCGCACCACCTTCTATCCCGTGGTGGCAGCCACCGCCAGGGAGTTCGGGCTGGTCATCCGCCCCGACGCCCGCCCCGAGGCCGGGCACTACTACCGCTCCGACCACTTCAGTCTGGCGCGTGTGGGCGTGCCTGCCTTCTCCGTCAACGAGGGTGAGAAGTTCAAGGGACATCCCGCGGAGTGGGGTGCGCAGCAGGCCGCGGAGTACACCGAGAAGCGCTACCACCAGCCCACGGATGAGTATCGGCCGGGGATGGACTTCACCGGCGACGCCAAGATGGCCCGCTTCGGCTTCGCGCTGGGATGGAAAGCGGCCTCGCAGCCGGGCTCGATCGGCTGGCAGCCCGGCGACGAATTCGAAGCCGCGCGCAAGGCCAGCCAGTCGGGCACTCCCTAGCCGCGGCGGGTGGTTTCAGCCCGAGAAGTGGCCAAAGTGAGATGTACACCGGGTGCGGGCGCAGCTTCCCGGATGTGATACCTTTGCCGTTTGGCGGCCGCCCGGCCCCACGGGTCCCGTATGGCGCGCTTTTCTTTCCTACAACGCGGCAACCTCGCCGACCACGCCCGCGAGCTTAGCCTGACCACGTACACGCCTGCCATCGCCCTGGAGAACCTCCTCACTGGCGTGGACAACGTGCGGCACGACGTCTTTCTCAGCCCGCGCTTCACCGAGGTGGTACGCCTGCACATTGCCAAGCTCATCGCCAAGTACGGGAACGTGGAGCAGTTGGTGGCGGAAGACGCGTTCGCCGCGCGCGACCACGTCGGCGGCCCCGGCCAGCTGGGCGCAGGCGGCAAGATGAAGGCGCTCAAGACCGCCGACCCTGCCGACTTCAAGCGCATGTTGGCCGACCTGCAGGTGATGGCGCTCAACCGCGCCAAGGCGGACGGCAATCTCTCCCTCGACCTGCTGGCGCGCCTCGCCGTCCTCAAGTTCCTGCGGACGGAGCTGTCGGCGCAGTTCGCCCAGGTGATGGAGCGCTGCCGCGCCAAGCTGAAGAGCTACGAAGGTCCGCGCCAGGCCTCGCAGCAGAAGGGGGTGGAGCTGCGCGAGCGCTTCGCCCAGTTCCAGGTAAGCAAGCGCGCGGTGCTGCGCCGCGCCGGACAGGAGCTGTTCGAGACCCTGCGCGAGAGCGAGAAGGAGACGCTCAGCAAGATGCGGCGCTCGCTCTTCGGCGAGGCCGGCGCCGGCGCCTACGACCTCTTCCTCAACCGGCTGCTGTTCACCGAGGACGGCCGCGACGACTACCTGAACGCCGAGCACTACGTTATGCTGGGCAACTTCGAGCGCGACCCCGACCGCTTCCACATCATGCTGGAAATCGCCCTCGGCTTTCTCAAGTCGCTGAACCTCACCTCGGACGGCGGAGAGGAGGCCACGCTCGACGCCTACCTCAGCGCCCCGGAGAATGCCCAGGAGCTGGTGGCTGGCGGCGCGCCGGAGGAATCCACCCCGCGCGGCAAGGCGCAAAAGGCGCTGCTGGCGGCCTGGCTCGAGACCCTGGAGCGCGAAGCCGTCATGGACAACGTGGTCGCCTCCTACGAGTCCGTGCCCCTTCTGGGCCAGTACTCGCCCCCCATCAACGCCCAGCAGCTCAAGAACGCCCTCATCTCCCGCACCGAGCGCAAACGCGTCGAGACCCTGCTCGAGGAGCACGGCAAGATCTCGGACGACGCCCTGCACGCCGCGGTCAAGCGGGTGGGGAACTGCAAGGGGGCGGACCGGGCCAAGATGGCGGGACGCTTCCTCAGCGACTTCATGCGCTACCACCGCGATCTGCGGCGCCTGGAAGCCATCAACTCCGCCCTGGACAGCGTGAACGTCATCGCCAACGACAAGCTGCGCCAGCTCTCCGCCATCAACAACACCCTCTACGAGTTCCCCCTCTCCGAAGAGCAGAGGCCGGCGGAAGACAAGGTGCTGCGCCACGTCATCCTCAAGGCCGACATCCGCGAATCCACCGCCCTCACCCGCTCGCTCTTCGAGCGCGGGCTGAACCCTGCCTCCTACTTCAGCCTGAACTTCTACGACCACGTGAACAAGCTGCTGCCCAAGTATGGCGGCTCCAAGGTCTTCATCGAGGGCGACGCCGTCATCCTGGCGCTGTTCGAGCGCGAAGGGGAAGCGGGCTTCGGGGTGGCGCGCACCTGCGTCCTGGCCAAGGAGATCACGGAGATCGTCAGCGCCTACAACGAGCAGTCGCGCAAGGCTGGCCTGCCCACGCTCGAGCTGGGCATCGGCATCGCCTTCGAGGACTCTGCCCCCATGTACCTGATGGACGGTTCCAGGCGCATCATGATCTCGCCCGCGGTGAACCAGAGCGACCGCCTCTCCTCCTGCACCAAGGGCGCGCGCAAGCACCTGGCCGCCACCCCCACGCTCTTCAACGTCTATTCCTTCCAGACGGTGGAGGACGCCGACACCGGAGGCATCCCAGACGAGTTCCTCATGCGCTACAACATCGGTGGCATCCACCTCAACGAGGCGGCCTTCAACAAGCTGAAGCAGGAAATCTCCCTGCAGGCCCACGACCTGGAGATCCCCACCATCTGGGACAAGGAGGTGGTACGCCTCTACAGCGGCATGGTGCCCGTGGCTTCCGGGGCGTTCCACCGGCTGGTAGTGCGCGAAGGCCGCATCGCCCTCATCGACGCCCGCGAGTTCTCCCTCAAGCGCTGGACCGACCGCCGCTACTACGAGGTCTGCGTCAATCCCACCCTCTACGAATACGTGCAGAGCGGCCTCTCCACCGCCTCGGCGGCTTCCTGAGTCCGCGAACTACTTGCGGTTGTCATCCCGACCGAACTGCCGGTGAATTTCCTTGGATCTGTCATCCCGACCGAGCCCGAAGGAGGTCGCCTGGGCGACCGGACTGAGGGCGAGTGGAGGGACCTGGGTTTTTCGAGTCAAAAGCGAAACGGGAAGGCTAGAACGGATTTTTGCGCACGGCAAACGGGATGAAGACCACCGCTTCCAGCTCCACGGGCTCGCCGTTCTTAGTGGCGGGGCGGAAGTGCCAGCGCGTGAGGGCGGCGCGCGCGTTCTCGTCCAGCCGGTCATCGATGCCGCGCAGCACCCGCACCTCGGTGACGCTGCCGTCGCGATGGATGATGGCGTAGAGCGTGACCGTCCCTTCGATGCGCTTGCGGATGAACTCCGCCGGGTAGCCCGGGTCCGCCTTGCTGGTGACCACGGGCGCGCTCAACTGGCCGGGGCTGGGATTCTCCGCCAGCTCCGCGAAGCGCATGATCCAGCTGCCGCCCGCCGAGCTCAGGTTGGGCATGTTGATGGTCATCGAGTAATAGCGCTTGGGCCCGAAGACCTCGTCCTCGATCTTCCCTGTGCCGCTGCGATCGATGATGGTCGAGGGCCCGGTGGAAGGCGTGCCCAAATCCGGTGGCCGCGCTGAGGCCAGCAGGCGGTCGTCGCCCGCGCCGCCTCGCGCGCCCGGTCCGCCCTGGCCCGGCATCCCGCCCGGCGAAGGATTCCTGGCAATCACCGCCACCATACCCGCGTTCGATGGTCCTCCCACGTAGACGCCGGAGGGATTCCCGGCCCCAGAGCCGTTTCCGGGGCCGCCGGCGCCGCCCGTTCCCGTCCCGCCCGGCCCGTTGCCGCAGCAGGCCACGTCCGGCGTTCCCGGCGCGCCCGGTTGGCCTTCGGGAGTCGCCGCGAACTGACCGCTGCGGCTGCCCTCCGGCATGGTCACCGGACCCGTGGGCATGGTGGGATGGATCCCCAGCGCGATCAACTGTCCCATGGCCTGCATGCCGCTGCCCGCTCCCTGGGTGGTGGGCGCGGGAGGCGCCGTGTCCGCGCCGTCCTTGTCGCCGGCCACCGCCCTCTGTTCTGCGACGGGCAGTTGGGGCATCTCCACCGTGGGCTCGATGTGCCCGATGTAGATGTCTCCCACCTTGCGCTCGAGCGCCGCGATATCGGGCGGGGCCTCGATCACCGCCGCCTCCGGCAGCTTGGGCAGGCGGATGTCGGCCAGGTTGCGCTTGGCCAGCTCCGGCGGCGGCGGCGCCACCGTCACCGCCATCATGGGCACTTTCAACTGTCCCGCGGAACGCGCCGTCGCCGCCACCGGCATGCGCGCCGGGACCGGAGTCCAGATCACCATGTTGGGCAGCGGCACGTCCTGGGAGAGGATTCTGGTTGTGGTCGGGTCCACGATGGTCTGCGAGAAGTTGTCCGGATTCGGCGGCAGCGAGATGATGGGCTGCTTGTTGTACTCCGGTTGGCCCTTCTTCGCCACCTTGGCGGGCGCGCTCCCCGAGGAGAGCGCCGGCAGGTAGTCGGAGACGTCGTAGTAGGTGATGGTCCTCTCCGGGATGGCCGTGACCGGCGCGCTCCGGCGGGCGAAGGAAAGGCCCGAGAGACCGAACAACACCGCCAGCACCAGCGCGTGGCCGGCCGTGGACTGCCCCAGGCCGCGCATGGGCAGCGGCGAGGGCACCAGGACGTCCTTCCAGAAAGTCCCCGGCGCGAAGGCCAGTCGCAGCGGCGGCGGCTGGCGCCGGAAGACCCAATCCTCCAGGTTCTCCAGGAAGGTCTTCCCCCAGGGTTCCAACTCCACCAGCAGATGCGGAACGCGGACGGAGGTAGGGCGGGGAGGAGCGGAGCCCTCGCGGGTTGGGGCAGCGCCTTCGCCCATGGTGAGCACCAGGCGGCCCGCAGGCCGCGTAGGCGCGATTATAGCGTAGGCAAACCGCAGCCGCCCCGGCTCCAAACCGCCTTCGTTGACCCCTTTTTGGGACTGGCCGCCCTGTTCGAGCCGCCGCTCTCCGTGATTTAATAGAAGCACCCAAGCTATGACCGCAAGCCGCAAAATCCTGCTGGCGACGTTGCTTTGCCTGGTCTTCGTGGCCCTGGCCCAGGCCGGCTCTCCCAAGCATTCCGCTGCCGGCGCTCCCAGCGCATCCGTCGGAGACTTCTCCGGCACTTACAGCTTCCTGCGCGAAGACGAGGACCTGCAGATCAACGTGCAGGACGGAAAGCTGGACGGCTTCCTCTCGCGCTACGGCGAGACCGCCGCCGATAAGAGCGTCTTGCTACAGCACCTCATCGAAAAGTCCTCGCTCACCGGGGATGAGATCAGTTTCACCACCAGCAAGATCCACGGCGTATGGTTCGAGTTCAAGGGCCGGGTGCGGCGCGGGGAGGGCAAGACGCCTGGCGACGAGGGCTACTACGTGCTGGAGGGGACGGTCACCCGCTACGAGACCGGCGCCGACAAGAAAACCGCCGCCAAGTCCCGCGAAGTCCAGTTCCGCTCGCTTCCTTCGGACTTCGGCCTCACCTTGTCCGGCCAGAAGAGCCAGAAGAAGAAGTAGCCCGGCCTGGAACGCTGGAACGCTAGAACGTCGGTTCGGTGATGGACTTGGTGTCCATCTTCGGCGCGTACTTCTTGACCACGCCCTGGATCTCGCCCGCCTTCCCGATGAGCACAAACACCAGGTTGTCGGCGGGGAAGTACTGCTCGATGATGCGCTTGGAATCGGCCAGGGTCATGACGTCGATGCGGGCGTAGTAGCCGTCGATCTCCGTCTGGTCGAGGCCGTAGAACGCGAGCGTCGCCATCAGCCGCGCCAGTTGGTCGCTGGTCTCGATGCGCGGCGGGAACTGCCCCTTGATGTACTCCTTCGCCGACTTCAGCTCCTCCGCCGTGAAACCTTTTTCATGCAGGCGATGCAAGACGTCCAGCGTCATGTCCAGCGCCTGCTCCGTGGTCTTGTTCTTGGTGAAGGAGAAGATGGCGAACGGCCCCGGCACGCGCCGCCGGTCGAAGCTGGAGCGCGCGCCATAAGTGAGCCCCGAGTTGATGCGCAGCTCCGTGTTCAGCATGGAGGTGAAGCGCCCGCCGAACAGCGTGTTCACCACCTCGATCTGGACCCGGTCCGGATTGTTGCGCGTGATGCCCACGTTCCCGATCTGGAAGAAGGTCTGGGTGGAATCCGGCTTGTCCACCAGCAGCAGCTTCTTGCCGTGGAAGGACGCGGGAGCCGGCAGGGACGCCGCCGGCACCGGGCGCTCCTTCCACGCGCCGAAGCGCTGCGTCAGCAGCCTCTCCATCTCCGGGGTGGAGAAGTCGCCGGCCACCGCCAGGATGGCGTTTCCCGGCGCGTAATAGGTCTCGAAGAACTTCACCGCATCGGCTCGCTGGATGTGCGTCAGCGAGGTCTCGTCGCCGTCCGTGGGGCGCCCGTAGGGATGCTTCCCGTAGAGGTAGGATTGGTAGTAGCTTCCGATGACGCCGCGCGCCTCGTCCTTATCCGCCTTGATGCCGTCGATGCGCTGCGCCAGCATCTTCGTGACCTCGGCTTCGGGGAAGGTCGGGTTCAGCAGTACGTCGGCCAACAGGTCTAATCCGGTGTTCAAGTCTTTCTTGAGGAATTCGGCGGAACCCGAGGTGTAGTCGGCGCTGGCGTCGGCGTCGAATTGGCCCCCGATGAAGTCCAGATCCGCGGCCACCTGGTCGGCGCTGCGCGTTTTCGTGCCCTTGCGCAGCAGGCCCGCAGTCAGCGACGCCAGTCCGTCCTTGCCCTCCGGATCGGCGATCGCGCCCGTCTTCACCATGAAGCTGAAGCTCACGATGGGCACCTCGTGCTGCTCCATCAGCAGCACCGTCAGGCCGTTCTTCAACGTGATTCTCTTGTAGGACGGGAGCTTCAGGCCCGGGCCCGCCGCGGTCTGCGCGCTCGCCGGCACCGCCAGCAGGGAGACGACCGTCAAGAGTGCAAAACAGAGAAGCCGGTGGCGCATGAGGCCCTTAGCCCTGGTCATTTCTTCTCCTCCTCCGGCTCCGGCACCAGCGTGGCCACGCTGCGGTTCTTGGCGGTGAAGTATTGCTTCGCCACCCGCTGCACGTCCTCTTTCGTCACTTTGTTGTACTGCTCGGCGGCGTCGAACAACTTGTGGTAGTCGCCGAAGAAAACCTCGTAGGTACCCAGCGTGTTGGCTTTCCCGCTGATGGTCTTCATCTGCCGGTAGAACCGGGCCAGCAGGATGTTCTTGGCCTTTTCCAGCTCCTGGTCGGTCACCGACTGCGCGCTCACCTTCTCCAACTCCTCGTACACCGCCTTCTCCACCGCTGCCGGATCCACGTTGGCCTTGGGCTGGGCATCGATCTCGAACAGCGTTGGGTCGAAGGCGAACGGGGAACTGCCATCGATGGAGAGGGCCAGCTGGTCCTTGTCCACCAGGCGCTGGTACATGCGCGAGCTCTCGCCCGTGAACAGGATGGTCTGCAGCACCTGCCGGGCGTAGAAGTCGCCGCTGTCGGTCTGCGGGACGTGGTAGCCCATCATCACCATGGGAAGCTGCGCGAACTTGCGCACCACCACGCGCCGCTCGCCCAACTGCTCCGGCTCGGCGGTGGTCACCTTGGGCGGGGGGTCGTGCGAGACGATGGGCTCGAGGTACTTCTCCGCCAGCTTCACAACCTCGTCCGCGGTTACGTCGCCGCTCACCACCATGGTGGCGTTCGAGGGCGAGTAACCCATCTCGAAGTGGTGGCGCAGGTCCCCCATCTTCCAGTTCTCGATGTCCACCATCCACCCCACCACCGGCCACTGGTAGGGATGCGCCGTGAAGGCCGTCGCCCAAAGCTGCTCGGAGAGCAGACCGGCGTTGTCGCCCTCCACCGAGAGCCGCCGCTCCGAGGCCACCACGCCGCGCTCCGACTCGATCATCTTGGGATCGAAGGCCAGGTCGCGGATGCGGTCGGCCTCCAGGTCGAAGATCTGCTCCATCTGCGTGCGCGGGAACCAGTCCTGATACACGGTGACGTCGTTCGAGGTGTAGGCGTTGTTGGAGCCGCCGCCCGCCTCCATCACCCGGTCGAACTCGTGCGGCCCGTACTTCTTGGCCCCGTTGAACATCATGTGCTCGAAGAAGTGCGAGAGCCCCGTGGTCCCCGGCCGCTCGTTGCGCGACCCGATGCGGTAGAAGATGTACAGCGCAACGTTGGGGATGGAGTGGTCTTCCTGCACCAGGATCTTCATCCCGTTCTTCAGGGTGTGGGTCTTGACGTCGAAGTTCTGCGCCGGCGCGCCGGGAGCGGCCAGCGCCGCCAGCAGCGCCATCGCCGCCACAAGTCTGGGAATGGACTTCATCTGGGTATGCCTCTCTTGTGGGAGCAAATCCTACATGATTGGCGGGAAAGGGGGAAGGCGGAGGGCTAGCCCGCGCCGCGCGGCTGCACTACGCCCAACATGATTTGGAACAGAACCAGCCAGCGCTTGAGGTTGGTGGTGATCAGGAAATTCTCCTTCACGTGCTCGCGTCCGTTCTTTCCCAGCTGCTGGGCGAACTCCGGATGGGTCAGCAGGTAGCGCAACTGGTAGGCGCAGCCCTCGACCATTGAAGGGTTGGTCGGGGCGAGAGGATTCGAACCTCTGACCTCCTGCGCCCAAGGCAGGTGCGCTACCAGGCTGCGCTACGCCCCGACAGCAAAAATTGTATCTGATGCGAAGCGTGCGGGCCACGCGCTAGCCGCGCAGCCAGTTCACCATCAGGATAAGCAGCACGAACGGCGTCACCAGCAGCAGCCCCACCGTCCCCACCAGAGCGAGCAGGAAGGCCCAGTCGCGCCAAGTCTGGCTGTGGCGTTGAGGCTCGCGGTAGGCCTGGAGCAGGGTGAAGTTCTTCCGGTTCGACTTCCAGCCCACGTCGAAGGCGTCGCCCACGACGGGCAGCGTCCCCACCAGCGAGTCAATGCCGATGTTCACCACCATGCGCGTCAGGGCCACGCGCGGCAGCCCGCGCTGCCATCCCGCCACCAGGATCAGGAACGAGACCGCGCCGGTGATCCAGTCGCCCACGCCGGGGATCAGCCCGATCACCGGGTCCAGGCCGAAGCGGATCCCGGTCAGCGGGATGCGGAAGATGTCGTCCAGCAGCGCGACCAGGTATTCCAGGTTCTCGTCGTTGAGGAAGTTCTCCTTTTCGGCCGCGGCCGGCGGCCAGGGCGCATCCGGCGGGATGACTTCGGGTTCCACGGCGGCACTCATTCGCAGACCGCGCGGCGCTCGCGCATGTGCCTACACTACAGGAAACCGGGCGCCCGGAACCAGCCGCGGGACTCCCGCTCGCCGCCCGCGGGCATATAATCCGCAACTGGTATGCAGCCCTTGCAGTATGCCCTCGTGGCCTACGTAAAGAACTCCCTGGGCCGGTTCGTGGAGGAGTTGCGCCGCGAACTCCATCCCGAGCTCGGCCACCTGCCCGCGCATCTCACCATCCTGCCGCCGCGCATCCTCGCAGGTCCGGAAGCGGACGCGCTGGCCACGCTCGAGCGCCTCTGCGGCGACGTCCAGCCCTTCGAGGTGGGGATGGACGTCGTCGAAAGCTTCCATCCCCTCACTCCCACCGTCTATCTTCGCGTGGACCAGGCAGCGCTTCGCCTGCACCAGCTGCACGAGCGGCTCAACACCGCCGCGCTCGATTTCTACGAGCAGTGGCCCTACATGCCGCATCTCACCATCGTCAAGCTGGCGGACGAAAGCCGCCTTCCCGAAGCGCTGAAGCTGGCCCGCCAGCGCTGGAGCGCCTATCGCGGCCCTCGTCACACCCTGGTCGAAGAAGTCACCTTCGTCCGCGAAGGCGAGAGCGCCGGCCACTGGACCGACCTGGCTCCCGTGCCGCTCGGCCGCGCTTTGGCCTCCCGACCCCGCGGCTGACCGGCCTCGCAACTCCCGCGTTATCAACGCGATTTCCGCCGCGGAAGGACATGGCCTTCTTTCGCATTGCGCATGAACTTCGCGAGGGGCTACAACTCTGGTCCCCGAGAAAAAAGAGGGCCTCCCCATGCAGATCGCGGTATACGGCGCAGGATATCTGGGAACGGTGGTTTCGGCTTGTCTGGCGGACTTCGGCACGCCCGTCACCTGTTATGACGAGGACACGGCGCGTGTCGAGCGCCTGGCCCGCGGCCTCATCTCCTACCACGAGAAGGACCTGAAAGAGATGATCCGGCGCAACGTGCGCGCCGGCCGGTTGACTTACTCCACCACCCTGGCCACCTTCGCCGAGAAGGCGGAGATTATTGTGCTGGCCGAAGACGCGCCCCGCTACGCCCTGGAGGCGGCGGAAAAGATCGCGCGCGTCGCGCCCAAGGACGCCATCCTGGTTATCGTGGCGCCGGTGGGGGTGGGCACCGCCGCCAAGATCGAGCAGAAGCTGCGCGCCGCCGGCGACCAGCGCCCCGTGGTCTCGCACCCGCTCTTCCTCACCAACGGCTGCGCCGTCGAGGACTTCAACTGGCCCGACCGCATCGTGCTCGGCTCCCCGTCGCAGCCGGCCGTGCTCGCCCTCAAGCATCTTTATCGCCCGCTGGCCCTGCGAGGCGTCCCCGTCATCGTCACCAGCCACGAGACGGCGGAGCTGGTGCGCCAGGCCTCCACCGCCTTCGTCGCTACCAAGATCTCCTTCATCAACGAGCTCTCCAGCCTGTGCGAGCGCGTGGGCGCCGACTCCGCCGACCTGGCCCTGGCCATGGGACTGGACAAGAAGATCGCGCCCCGCTGCCTGCAACCCGGCGCGACGCTGGGCGGCGCCTTCGTCGAGGCGGACATGGAATCGCTCGCCCACCTCGCCCAGTGCGCCGGTGTGCCGCTCAAAGTCCTGGGCGCCGCCCGCGAGGTCAGCCACTCGCACTCCGACCGCCTGGTGGAAAAAATCTCGCAGACGCTCGACTCGGTCATGGGCAAGGAGATCGCCATCCTCGGCCTGGCCTTCAAGCCCAACACCAACTCGGTGGCCGCGTCGTCCTCCATGCTGCTGGCCAAGCGCCTGCTCTCGAAGGGCGCCCACGTGCGCGCCTACGACCCGGTGGCCATCCCCGACGCCCGCGGCGAGCTGGACAGCGCCGTGCGCTGCTTCGATTCCGCCTACGACGCCGCCGAGGGCGTGGACGCCATCGTGGTCGGCACCGGCTGGCCCGAGTTCCGCGCCCTCGACTTCGACAAACTCCGCCGCCTCGTCCGCCGCCCCCTCATCGTGGATACCAAGAACCTGCTCGACGCCAACCGCCTCCGCGCCATCGGCTTCCAGTACGTGGGCATGGGCAGGAACTAAGGGCTCACCGCGGAGGCGCGGCGGGGGCATCCCATTTTTGACATCCCATTCTTTAGGGGTTGTCATCCCGAGGAGCGGAGCGACGAGGGACCTGCCCCTTCTTTAAGAGTTGTCATCCCGAGGAGCGGAGCGACGAGGGACCTGCTTTTCGGCGGGAAAAGGCGGATTCCTCCCCTTCGGCTTCGCTCAGGGCTTCGGCCCTTCGGGCCTCAGGCGATAGCCGCTCGGAATGACAATTTCTGAGAGGCTTGCAGGGCACAACCGAGCCAGACCGGTTTTCCTTCGCACCCGCCACCGGGAACCGCCTTGCTATAATCGACTCACACGGTGGGTGTAGTTCAGGGGTAGAACTCCGGACTGTGGCTCCGGCTGTCGTGGGTTCGAATCCCACCACCCACCCCAGCCTTTCCTTCCTTCGCCCCGGATTTGCAAGGATTGACCAGGAATTCCTCTGCGCCTCCGCGGTGAAAAGACCGATCCGCGTTTATCCGCGTGAATCCGCGGTAAGGGTGTCAGTTCATCGAGCAGGAGCCCGGGCCGCGGGGGTCGCCGCAGCTTCCGCAGGGGCCGGGAGAGGGGCGGGAAGCGGATCCCTTGCTGGGTCCCACGGCGAAGGCGGAGAGCTGCTGCTGGAGTTCGCCGCTCTTGCAGGCAGGGCACTCCGGCCGCGCGCTGCCGCGCGAACTCGTCACCAGCGCCTCGAACTGGTGGCCGCACTCCTTGCAGATGTATTCAAAGATGGGCATAGATGCCGGCTCCCGTTAGTATTCTCCTGAGCGCAGGGCTCAGGGTGAAAGGCGAAAAGCAACCGCAAGATCCTTCTCCCGCTTCGCGGGATCAGGATGACAACCTGATGTCAGAGAGAGATATTAGCAGACCCGTCGAGCTCAACGATGCTGGCGACGCCTTCGTCCCGCGGGCCTTCCTGCGCGGCGGACACGCGCAGACCCTGGCGGCTGCGCTCTTGCCGCGCCGCCACGCGCTCCCGCCCGCCGAGGCGCGCCTCTTCAACGTGGAGGCGGGCGCCGCGGACGTTCAAGTCCTCTGCCACTGTCACTGGCAGGCCGAGCGGCGGCAGGCGGCGACGCTCGTCCTGCTGCACGGACTGGAAGGCTCGAGCGACGCGCAGTACGTCCTGGGGACTGCCGACAAGGCCTGGGCGGCGGGCATGAACGTCATCCGCATGAACATGCGCAACTGCGGCGGCACCGAGCGGCTGGCGCCCACGCTCTACCACTCCGGCCTCTCCGCCGACCTGGACGCGGTGGTGCGCGAGCTGATCGCCTCAGACAAGCTGCCGCGCATCTTCCTGGCCGGATTCTCCATGGGCGGGAACATCACGCTCAAGCTGGCAGGAGAGTGGGGCGGGGAAGCGCCGGCGGAGGTGCGCGCGGTGGCCGCAGTCTCGCCCGCTGTGGACCTGGCCGCCTGCGCCGACGCGCTGCATCGCCCCGGCAACCGGCTCTACGAGTGGAACTTTCTCCGGGGACTGAAGCGGCGGCTGCGCGCCAAGGCGCGCCTGTTTCCCGGGAGGTATGAGACGCGCGGCCTGGCGCGTCTGGGTAGTGTGCGCGACTTCGACGACCGGGTGACGGCCCGCTACTGCGGCTTCGCCGGGGCCGACGACTACTACTTCCGCTCCAGCGCCGCGCGCGTGCTGGAGCGCATCGCCCGGCCCACGCTCATCCTTCATTCCCTGGACGATCCCTTCGTCCCGCTCACGCCGGAAACGCGGGCGAAACTGCTGGGCAATCCGCGCATCCGGCTGATCGAAACCGGCGGCGGAGGCCACTGCGCCTTCCTGGCTGCGGCCAACGGCTACGACGGCCGCTGGGCCGAGCGCCGCGTGGTCGAGTTTTTCTCTGCCGGCTAGCCGCGGCGTCTAGGATTTTCCCGCGAAAAGTGTTCTCATAACCGCCATCGGGGCGTCCCGGCGGGGCATGCTCCGGGGAGTGTGAGGGTAGGGAAAGGGCTTCCCGTGCAGACCGAGGTCAGCGTCGAGCTGGGCGCGCAGGACGATTGCCTGGAGATCCCCTGGTCGTCGCCCGAGGGCGAAGTCCGCTACTACGACCTGCGGCGGCGTCCCGAACTGCTGCTGAACATCACCGAGACGCACCACAACCGCGAGCTGGGTGAGTTTTTGGCCTCCATCAACTCCGGCCACTCCATCCTCGAGACCGCGAAGTGCGATACCTGGCTCTCCGACAAGATGACCGAGGAGGAGAACATCTACGGCGCGGCGTGGAAGTTCGGTTCCTACATTGACCTGATCTTCAACGACCTGGAGCGGCGGACGTCGCTCGAGCGTCACCAGGAGCTCGCCGATTCCACCTCGGGCCTGCTGTGCCGCGTGCCGGAGATTCCCGCGGCCGCCGAGCTGGTGGTCCGCCGCTGTTACTACCACGACCCGGAAGCGCCGGATCCGGGGGCCTCCGAGACCGGCTTCTGCGTTACCTTCTATTTGCACGGCTATGGGGACGACGAAGCGGAAGCTCGCCAGCGCTGGGCCATCGCGCTCAAGGTGGTGGAGAATGCGCTGCTGCAGCTCTCGGCCGCGCAACGCCGCGCCGCCACGGCGGGCTAGCCCTGCACGTCTCAAGGATGGAAGGGGAATCTCTGGTAGGCGCGGCAGGAATCGAACCTGCAACCCCCGGCTTAGAAGGCCGGTGCTCTATCCGTTTGAGCTACGCGCCCGCAGCAGGTGTAGTCCCATTCTAATCTCAGCCGCGCGGATGCCATCACTGCTGCTGCTTCTTTCGCTCCTGCCCGCCATGCCGGAATCCTGACTGATACTCGTCCCGCAACCGGGGTGCGGGCAATTCCTCCGCCGCGCGTCCCTCGAAGCCGTCGCCAAAGCCGCGCTTGAAGGCCTCGTACTCCGGCGTACGGATCAGCTCCCAGTTGCTGAGCTGGCGTCCGTCGGGGAAGCGGTAGAGAACATTCTCGCCGCCGCCGGGAAGGGTCTCCAGGTTCTTTTCCCTCAGATAGCAAATGCGGACCAGCGCGGGAAGCGAGACAGAAGCCATGGGGAGAGGCGGCCGAATCAGCTCTGCAATGCCTTGGCCACGAGCGCGGTCTGGGCTTTCACCCGGTCCAGGGAAGCATTGAGGGCCTTGGCTTTGTCCACCAGTCCACGCTGCTCAGCGACCGCTAGGACGCCAGCGGCATTCGAAAGGACGCGTCCCGCCGCCGCGATCAGGTAGGTGAGGGCATCGGCGTGCGGCTTCCACAGGTAGGCGGAGTCGCGCTTGGAGTTGTAGTCCTCCAGCTCCGTGGTCATGCGGGCGAGGATGGCCACCGACTGCATCAGCAGGGTAGCGTAGTCGCCGCGGAAGCTTTTCTCCCCGACGGTATCGGCGCGGAAGGCCTCCGCCTCCGCCGCGCTCAGGGCAATGTTCCCGTTGCGGATGGGCACGATGTTCCAGTTGGCTTGCGCCGCCCGCACGAAGCTGCGGATGGATTCCAGAGTGCTCTGCGTCCGGGCGTCTTCGATGGCGCTGCCTCCGCTGAGCGCCGGGGAGTCGGCCAGCGACTCGGGCGCCAACGGCTTGGGCTCCTTGACGCGGGGCGCGGGACGGGTCATGGAAGGCATCTGCGGCCCCCCGGGCGGCGCGGCGGGCTCGCCTCCGCGTCCCGAACGCCGGCTGTCCACCGCCTTCTTGAGCCTGGAGACGTTGCGGAACTGCTCCTTGGCCCGCCCGTACTCCTGCTTCATGATGTGGGACTCTTCCACCTCGGTCAGGTGCTTGACGATGACGTCGCCGTCCACCCGGCTCATGAGGCTTCCACCCTGTTCCTGCACCTTGGCGGCAAAGGCCTTGATCTGCTCGGCGGCGTGCCGGAAGAGTTCATCAAAGCGGTTGCCAAAGAAGTTGTTGTAGGCGGAGAGCGTTGCCAACGCTCGCGGGTGATAGAAAGTGTTCCCTAGCGACTCCTTGATGCCGCGCACCCGGTCTGATATGCCCGAGTCCATCAACTGATCGAAGTGCGCGATGTCATCCACCTCTTCCTGGATGAAGTCGAACTCGCGCAGCAGGTGGGCAAACTGCTCCGGCAGGGGCAGCATTTCGAGGCTCCCCAGGATGAGGTTGAGCTCAGGCTCGAACTGGGCCCCCTGCTCGGTGATGGGCCGCCGGATGGCGACCGGGTCGGCGGGAGGTTTGCGGCCGGTCTCCGGAGCCGGGTTGCGGTACAGGTTGGTGCACACGAAGTCGGTCTTATCGCGGTCGAGCGCGCTGTGCCAGTTCTTGAAAATGTAATAACGCAGCAGGGCGGCTGCAACCTCTTGCGACTTTGCTTCCTGGAGCGCGTCGCGGACCATGGGGGGCGTGATGGCCAGGTCCAGTAGGCTCAGCCAGCGCTGGAGCGTGCCGATGGTCTCCAGCAGCATCTCCGGGGCGGGGTTGGGATTCTTGACTTCGTTCGGCGCCGGCACCGGATGGCGCAGCGCCTTCTCCAGCAGGGCAGTGTAAAACTCATGCACTGCCTTCAGATCCTGCAGCTCACGAACTGGGTCCTGTGACAAAAGAGACTCCTATCTGACGGAAAAGCAGGCCCCCAAGCCGTTCAAGTCTATGGGAGGGCGAAGGCCCCGGACAAGGAAAACCGGGCTCCGGCCACGGCCAGCTAGGCCGGGCCCGGCGGGGCGCCCTCAGCCACGAACTCCAGCCCCAGGGATTTGCCGTCGCTATAGCGGACCAGGACAGTGGCTGAGTGGATGACGTGGTTGGTTCCCGGCTCCACCACCGTGATCTTCAAGCGGCTTCCCGCGGCCGGGGGCTTCCTGTCCGCTTCCAGCCGGATGCGCATGCCGCCTCCTCCGGCTTCCTCCACCCGTCCCAATTTCTTCCCTTGCTCGTCGAGGGCCTCGGCGTCGGCCGGCACCTGGATGCGCAGGAACTGTCGGCGGTCCTTCTGCATGCCCTCATTTCCCTCCCAGCAGCAGTTTGGCGATGGTTTGCAACTGCATGTTGAGGCGTCTTGCGGGCGTCTGAGCCCGCAGCCGAAATCCTGACCCTGAGCGTGGCGTAGGGGAAGGATCTAGCATCTCACTTGCCGCCCAGTACCAGTTTGGCGATGGTTTGCAACTGCATATTGGAGGTTCCCTCGTAGATCTTGCCGATTTTGGAGTCGCGCCAG
>Ga0080064_1004567_pt1 | contig 17534 bp, 14 predicted proteins | sample Subgrocontami54m_FD_69260 | JGI IMG/M metagenome (GOLD analysis project Ga0080064, IMG submission 69260) | Subsurface groundwater microbial communities from S. Glens Falls, New York, USA - GMW46 contaminated, 5.4 m (SPADES assembly) (version 2) ...
CTTAGGGAAAGGCTGCGGTATCGTCGCGGCAACTCATGCTTGTAAATTGCGATTCCCAGTGCGTAAGAAACATCCGCAAGCCGGCCACGGGCGAATGGGGGGCGAGAAGCTAAAATCATGCGCGTTGCGATGATTGGTTCAGGTTATGTCGGGCTTGTCTCCGGCGCCTGTTTTGCCGATTTCGGCCACCACGTCACCTGCGTGGACAAGGACGCAGACAGGATCGCGGCGCTACTGCGCGGCGATATGCCAATCTACGAGCCGGGCCTTGCCGAACTTGTCGCGCGGAATTTTCAGGGCAAGCGCCTCGCCTTCACCACCGATCTCGGCGAAGCGGTGCCTAGCGCAGATGTCGTCATGATAGCGGTCGGCACGCCCGCCCGCCGCGGCGATGGTCATGCGGATCTTTCCTACGTTTTCGCCGCAGCCCGGGAAATCGCCGCCAAGCTCGATGGCTTCACCGTGGTGATCACCAAATCCACGGTGCCGGTCGGCACGAGCGACGAGGTCGAGCGCGTCATTCGCGAGGCGCGCCCCGACGCCGACATCGTCGTCGTTTCGAATCCGGAGTTTTTGCGGGAAGGCGCGGCGATCAGTGATTTCAAGCATCCAGATCGCATTATCGTTGGCGCCGAGGACGCGCGTGCAAGGGAAGTCGCCGCCGAGCTGTATCGGCCGCTCTACCTCAATGCTGCACCGATCCTCTATACCGGCCGCCGCACCGCGGAACTAATCAAATATGCAGCCAATGCGTTCCTCGCCACCAAGATCACCTTCATTAATGAAATCGCGGAATTGTGCGAGAAGGTGGGTGCCGACGTGCAGGAAGTTGCGCGCGGCATCGGGCTGGATAACCGCATCGGCGGCAAATTCCTGCACGCGGGCCCTGGATTCGGTGGTTCCTGTTTCCCCAAGGACACGCGCGCGCTGATCGAGACCGCTCAGGCCAATGATGCGCCGCTGCGCATCGTGGAGACGGTTGTCAAAGTCAACGACGCGCGAAAAGGCGCCATGGCGCAGAAGGTCGCCAGCGCCACCGGCGGCGATCTGCGCGGCAAGACCGTCGCCGTGCTGGGACTGACCTTCAAGCCCAACACGGACGACATGCGCGAGGCGCCGTCAATCGCGCTGATCGCGGCTCTGCAGAAAATGGGTGCGAAGGTCCGAGTTTATGATCCGGCCGGTATGGAACAGGCGAAAAATGTTTTGACCGATGTCGCCTATTGCGATGGGCCCTATAGCTGCGCGGAAAAGGCCGCGGCGATCGTCATCGTGACGGAATGGGAACAGTTTCGTGCCTTGGATTTTGCCCGCCTGAAGCAGGTCATGACCAATTCTGTTCTGGTCGATCTTAGGAACGTCTATCGGCCGGACGAGATCACCAGGCATGGCTTCACGTATTCCAGCGTAGGCCGCCCGGGCTAAGCCGGGCCGCGGTAATTCTTACCGGCTGCCCGGGCCCACGGATTGGCTGATGGCACTACCGCCAATCGTCCGCAAACTCAATGTGAGCATGACGGCGTAGGTATTGTCGTCAGGGTTGCCGCTATACGCGTAGCCTTTCGTGTATACCAGACCGAGTGCGATGCAATCGTCTATATAAGAGATAGCCAATTGCGTGCTGCTAAACTTTTCCGCATCCAGATCATAGGCCATGCCGCCGGACACGGTCCAATTCGACGTCAACTTATAACTCGCTGTGCCCAAGACACCCTCGCGGTCGGTGAGAAAACCAAGAGCAGGCTGTGCAGCATAGTTGCCGTACATCGTTGTCAACGACCAGCGATCGATGGCAACGCGGCTCTCGAGCTCGAACCGCTCAACCTTCAAAGTATCTTTATCAAAGCGGAAGCGTGATGTGAGCATGTAATTTTGGCTCGGCTGATACGAAGCCCGGGCGATATAGTCGGAGCGCGACGTATCGAGGCCGCTATCAAGACCGGTATTGGTCGCGCCGCCTTCGGCGAACGAGTTCTTCCCGAATAGCTGGTAAGATTGCCCGACAAGCACGTTGAAGTATCCGGCTTTGTTGAATTGCGCGGTGTATTGCGCGCCGGCATTCATCCGGCCTCCACCTTCGGCCCGATCCCAGCCCGAGAATTTGTCGATCTTGAACAGATTACTGTCATCGAAGATCAGGCTTTGCGCATCTTCGTTGGGGAGGCTTCGGATTTTCGCCTCGTTGGGGCGTACGATGATCTGCGCGATCGGTTCGATGGTTTGTGTTCCCCACGACTGCATCCCGATAAACGGATAGCGATATTCGAGCCCCACGGTCGGCATGGCGCGAATGACGGAGCTGTTACCTTGAGGCAAATAGTTCGCGACGCCAGGCTGATTATCAACCGACAGCGCCGCCACATCAGCGCGCATCGACGCGAAGGGCGTAAAAACCTGGCCGTAAGGGTCCGTGACGCTGCGCCGCCAATCGGTTTCAGCTGAGAAGCGCGAGTAGACCCCGGGAAAACCCCGTAGCACGCAGTTTCTGGAGATTTTGCTCGCCGGATCAGCTGTTGGCGCGCAGAGCCCGGTGTTGTACGCGGTCTGGCTAATTGGATCGAAACTTGCCGATTCACGGTTAAGACTGGTCATGTTGACCTTGTAGCCAAGCTCGCCGCCAAAAACCGGGCGCCCGAACGTGTAGGAATAATCGACGACCGGATGCACCACCGGGATCTGAGTTTGCTGATCCGATTCGGATAACCCATAAAAATACATGCTACGGGCGTCGAAGTAGCTGCGGTCGCCACGGCCGGTGAGATAGAGCTGCGAGATCGCGTCCGTCGGAGTGCTTTTCAAAAGATCTGTACCCTGTTGAGCTCTTGTCGTGTTGTAATCCTGAAAAAATGTCTGATCGGTGGGAAGAATGCCGTCCCAGCCCCATGCCCACTTCTCGGACAGGCTGAATTGGCCTGAGCTCTCAAGACTGCCGCGGAATTCGCGGTTGCCGGGCGTAGGTGTGCCGTCCTTGTGTGTGAAGTAATTCCGGTCCTCCTGCTTGATGCCTGCGGCACGAATGAAGTAGGCCCCATTGGATAGCCGGTGGCGCCACTCACTTTCCACCAATAGGCCTTGCTTGGAGGTAACCGTGGGTCTCACGGTCACGTCGTAATTAGGCGCCAGCGCCCAAAAGTACGGTGTGCTGACACCATTCCCGTATTTCGAGCTATTTGTGATCGTCGGCATAAGAAAGCCGGTCTTGCGCTTCACCGTCGGATCAGGTGTGGAGAAATACGGCAGGTAGGCGATCGGCGCGCCGAAGAATTCGAACGTGGCATTTTCGAAATAAATCATCTTCTCGGATTGGTCATGGATTATCCGCGCAGCCTTGACTTGCCAAAGCGGCGGTTTCTTCGGATCGTCTTTGCAGGGCTCGCAGGCGGTATAGACGCCGCTATGGAAGACTGAGTAATTGCCGCCGGAGCGTTCCGCCCGCGCCGCCGCGATGCTCGTCTGGTCGGCCGCGTCGACTCTCAACGAATCGACGAACCCGTCGCGATAGTCATCGCTCAATTCCATGATCTCGCCGTAGGTGACTTGGCCGTCGGTCTCGATCAGTCGTGCATTACCTTCGGCGTGCAGACGTTTAGTTTTCTGATCGTAGATGACCTTGTTGGCCTCGAGCGTCGCGCCGGAAAAATAGATCTGAACATTGCCGACGGCGGAGACGCGCTCATTGGCATAGTCGTAATGAATCTCCCCGGCCTGCACGAGCATCTGCTTATTCGAGGGGCCCATGCGGGTCGGAGGTTTCGGCCGCGCGGGAAAATTTGCTTGCGGAAATGTTGTAAAATTTGCTTGCGCAAATGTTGTTTCGGGCAAGCAGGCGAGGACAACCGCCGCTGCCATGAAAATGAAAAACGCCCTGCGCCAAACGGATCGGCGGGTCAAAGAATAAAAGTCGGAAGGGCTAGTCATTACCCACCCGCTCTACTTGCATTGAAACTTTCCCATCCGCGAAAGGCCGCAGACGGCGACGCCACTTTCAGGAGATGCATTGCGGCCCCGCCGGGATCACTCACTACTTTCCGCAAGGCAAAAAGTAGAAAGTCGGCTGCGACACCACCCAAAATCTTACGCTGCCCGGCAAAAGGGGAATCTATCAGGGTCGGCGAAAGGCGCCGGAAATAGGCCGACCCAAGCGCACCAGTGGTGGCGCGGCACATGCCTCGATTGATCGACCCCATCCGCTCCGACGTCCCCTCACGCCCGGCTGAATCGCGATGGCGCTCCAGCCCGTACTGCCCCCTGCCGGCCCCAGATGTCTTTAAGTCTCGTAGGATTAGTCTCGCAGGATTCTACTTGAATTCATCCACAAAATGGCTTCGGCAAGGCAAAGCTGTTAATTCGACTGGGAGATTCAGGCATTTCCCCTGAGCGGAACTGCGAATTTGGTTAACAAAAGGTAATTACTCAAAGGAATCGAACCCTTATGCCAGTCCTATGCACCGGCGCAGGGACTATTCGCGTTACGACGGCAGGATGCAACTACTGCAATCTTTGATCGCGGTGCCTGCCAAGGTGGCCTTATCGAGACCGGGGGCGGGCATGATCGCCGCGGGGGGCAGGGGCGCGGGGGTCCCCGCCGGAGAGGGTTCGCCTGAGCGGCAAGGGTGCGCCCTGGAGCCGCGGGACCGGCCTTTAGATGGAATCTCGCCGGAGAGGGCTTCAGAAGGCGAAGGGCCGGCCGGCGCTTATTGCCGCGGGCCGGTATCGTCCATCCTTTTGGTGGCCGGGTCGATCGTGCAGTTCTTGCTCTGCGCCGTTTCTGCCAGAACCTTCTGGTCACCCTTAGCCTTAAGATAATTGCTGCGGTAGGCGGTGGCGGCAATCAGGACGCCGAAGGTGCTCTGTTCCGCTCTCTCGATCAGCACCTTCAATTCCTGTTCGCGCTGTTGCGCCGCCACGGTTGCCTTGGCCAAGTCGGCGCAGCTGAAATAGTCGTAGCTGCCCGGCGCGGTGAAGAACATTTCCACGGACCCGGCCCCGCAGCCCGAGACCAGCGCCGCCAGCAGGAAGACACCGCAGGCGCTTCTGCCGATATAAAACTGGGCTTTCATGTGGGCCGCTGATCGCGAGGATTTGGCATGGATGAGAATATTTATCCCGTTGCGCCCATGGATTTTTCCACAAAGGCCAAGAGGTTGCCACCAGGGAACAGATATCCGGCGATGCCGGCGGCGCGCGCCGCTTGCAAGTCGGTATCCTGATCGCCGATGAGAAAACTGCGTCTTTGCTCGACCGGCCACGCGCGCATCAGATCGAGGATCATCCCAGGCCCCGGCTTTCTCCAATCAGAAATCCGACGATAGGCCTCGATAGGTGCGTCGGGGAGGTAGGGACAATAGCGAACGTCATCAATTCTTGCTCCCTGTGCGGCGAGCTCATGTCGCATCCAATCATGCAAGGCTTGGACGCCTGCTTCGGTGTAATAGCCGCGGGCGACGCCAGATTGATTGCTGACGACAAAAACAAAGTAACCGGCCTCGTTGAGACGGCGGATCGCGGACGCTGCCCCTGGCATCCAGCGAATGCGGTCTGGGGTGCCGATATGGTCGTCGTTGTAGTTGATGACACCATCTCGGTCGAGAAAGGCCGCGGGCCGCGCTGTGCTGATGGCCGCCGTTTCCACCAATCAAGCCTTCGGGCGGGACGCTGCGGGGAACATCTCTCGCTCGACGATGCCGCAAATGGCGTGATACGCGGTGAGGTGGACTTGCTGGATGAGCGCCGTCTCCGTGGACGGCACTGCGAGAAACAGATCACACAGCGCGCGCATCTCGGTGCTGTTTGCCCCGCTGAAGCCGATGGTCGTCAGTCCGATCTCGCGCGCAGCTTTCAGCGCGGCGAGCACATTGGCCGAACGGCCGGAAGTCGAGATCGCGACGAACACGTCGCCCTTTCTTCCGAGGCCGCGAACCTGGCGCTCGAACACGTGCTCGTAGCCATAATCATTGCCGATGGCGGTCAGCACGGACGTATCAGTCGTCAGCGCAATGGCGGGCAGCGGATGGCGATCCATGGCGAAACGAGACAGAAATTCGGCGGCGACATGTTGCGCATCAGCCGCGCTGCCGCCGTTGCCGGCGAACAAAAGCTTGCCGCCTGCGCGCAAGGTCCGAGCAAGATGGTCGGCAATCGCGCCGACGGCTGCAAGGAGTTCTCGATCCCGTGCGACCTGCTCAATAAGCTGGCTCGATCGGCCGAAATAACCTTGAACTGCCTCGATATCCGCCATAAGGGTCCCCGTGCGCCGAAGTCATCAGGCGCGGCGCCGTCGTACCGGTTGCAAAGCTCTCATGCAAGGTCGGCGGCGACTGCAAGATATTTGGTCAATATACGCCTAAGATGCCTCCGGGCCTTGCAGGTCTTGGGGCGGAAAAGTCTTGTTGGGAAATCTTGCAGAGCGATTGATGGTCTTCGCGATTTCCCGGAACGGGCTTGCCGGCAAATTGCCGTTCGATGACGAGAATATAATCGCCCCTCGGCACCTCGAATACCAGCTTTCCCTCTTCCTTTTGGCCCGGCTTTATCCGGAGATGGACATCCGTCGTTGATTTTTGTTTGTCGCCCGGTTTTTCCAGACGCGCGCCATTGGCGACGCCGCCAGTCTCCCTTGGCGTATAACTGAAACCATTCTCGCCAAGCAAGGCGTATTCAACCGAATAGAGAATGCCCTCGCCAGAGTTGCTGAGGGCAAGCGGCCATTTTGTAGCATTTTCAAAAACGAGCTCAATAGTGACATTTGATGTCTGATTTCTTGACCCTCGCGGACCGCTCCAAGAGATCTTTTTGGCCTGCACCAAGAAATTTTTGAAGAGCTTAGCCGGCTCGCCGCACGTGCGGGGGACGTTGACATCGCCGACATCTTCAAGAATCTGCGCGCCGCAGGCAGACACCAAGCATGCTGTCAGCGTGAAAAGCGCGAGCCTTGGGGATAGCATGACGCGTCACCGCGGTGGCGAGCGAGATTGGATAAACTGTCGGACGATTTCGGCGACACGGTTGGCCGGAATATCGCCCGTGCGCCGGTGACGCACATTTCCACAGCCCGGTTTGCCGCAGGCCGGGCAGGGCACATCGCGAGACGGCTCGATTACGGCGGCGAGCGGGTTGAGCGGCGCCCAGAGCCGGGGGTCCGTGGGCCCGAAAATGCCGATCGTCGGCGTGCCGACCGCCGCCGCCGTATGCATCAGTCCGGAGTCGTTGGACACCGCGACGTCGGCTGCTTTAAGCGCGAGGATGGCGTTGCGCAGGTCGGGACCGGTCAAGTCATGCGCCCGATCGCCAGCGTGCCTGATGATCTCGGCGGCGAGCGACTTTTCCTGTGGTCCGCCCAATATCCAGATGGTGGCACCCTGCTGGGTAAGCTGCCGCGCCAGTTCGGCGTAATGCCTGGTGGGCCAGCGCTTGCCCGGACCAACCGCGCCGGGCGCAAGCGCGACGATTGGAAAGCTATCGGCTGCTCGGCCATTGCGTGAGCGCCACGCCGCGACCTCCGTGGGCGGCACGACAAGCTCAGGCAGTGGCCAGTCGGAGGGCAGCGGCGCGCCTTTCGGCAGCGCCAGCGCCGCGCAGCGGTCGATCATGCGCGGAAGCCGGCGTTCGCCCCAGCGCAGGTCGTTGAGCAGGAAGAAGCGGCCTTCGCCGACAAAGCCTACCCGCTCAGGGATACCCGCGAGGAATGGCGCCAGTGCCGATTTCCAGGTGCGCAGCATAACCAGCGCCGTGCCGTATTTTTCCGCCCGCAGCCGCTCCGCCAGCGCGCGATATTCGCCAAGCGGAAGGCGGCCGCGCGGCAGATTCCAGACAATGCCCCGGCGCAGGCCGGGCATGTAATCGAGCAGCGGAGCGCACAGCGTGGTAGCGAGCATATCCACCGGCCGGTCCGGCCAGCGCGCGTGCAAGAGCTTGATCACCGAATGGCAGCGGACGAAATCCCCGATCCACATGTAGGGCACGATGAGCACGGGACTTCGCGCGTCCGAGGATAAAGATTCCTCAGTGGCCTCTGCCGCCATATATAATGAATTACTATTCATTTGTTTTAATGAATTGAATAAAGATTCATTATAGTCAGGCTCAATTCTAACGCGGGCTGCATAAAGACGGACCCAGTTCTTACGTGCCGTGAACAGTTGCAAAGCCACCTCATCACGGCAAGGCATTCGTGCCTAACTCGCTGTAGGGTAGCCGGAGAGCGGGCGGGAGTGTGCTGTGGGCCAAAAGCCGGCTACGCAGCGTTTACCCCGCCCCGGCCCTTAGGTTGCGCCCCTGGACATCCTGAGGCAAAGGTTTGCCACACAGCCCGGGATGGCGGGGTACGGCGTCTATGTTGCTGATTACCGGCGGGGCCGGGTTCATCGGATCCAACGTGGTGGCGGGCCTCAACGAGGCCGGACGCAGCGATATCGTCGTCAATGATCTGCTGGGATCGGACGGCAAGTGGAGAAACCTCGGCAAGCGGCAGCTCGCGGATTTCGTGCCGCCCGGCGATCTCTTTCGCTGGCTGGATGGCCGCAAGCTCGACGGCGTGATCCATCTCGGCGCCATTTCCGACACCACCGCGACCGACGGCGATCTGGTCATGGAGACCAATTTCGTCCTGTCGCTGCGGCTATTGAATTGGTGCACGACCACGCGCACGCCTTTCATCTATGCTTCGTCAGCCGCCACCTATGGCGACGGCGGCGAGGGGTTTGGCGACGACTGGTCTTTGTCGGCGCTGCGGCGGCTACGGCCGATGAACCTCTACGGCTGGAGTAAGCATCTCTTCGATCTCGCCGTGGCCGAGCGTCATGCCAAGGGCGAGCAGCTTCCACCGCAATGGGTGGGACTGAAGTTCTTCAATGTGTTCGGGCCGAACGAGTATCACAAGGGCACCATGGCCAGCGTGCTTTGCCGCGTGTTCGACCAAGCCAAAGCGGGAGTGCCGGTACGGCTATTCAAGTCGCACCAGGCAGGGATTGCCGACGGCGACCAGCGCCGCGATTTCATTTATGTGGACGACGCGGTAGCGGTGACGCGCTGGCTGCTGGAAACGCCCACGGTCTGCGGTATTTTCAATGTCGGGACGGGGAAGGCGCGCAGCTTCCGCGACATGATCGCCGCCATGTTCGGGGCATTGGGCCGCGCGCCGAATATTGAATACGTGGACATGCCTCCCGCAATCCGCGGCAATTATCAGTATTTCACCCAAGCCGAGGTCGATAACCTGCGCAAAGCAGGCTACAACGCGGGCTTCACGCCGCTGGAAGCCGCCGTGGAGCACTATGTGACCGGCTTTCTCGACCGCGCGGACCGTTACCGGTAGGGCGATGTTCGACTTCGACAAAGAACTTGCCGATCTTCGCGGACAGACGGTGCTTTGCATCGGCGACCTGATGCTCGACGATTTTGTTTATGGCGAGGTGACGCGTATCTCGCCGGAAGCGCCGGCGCCGGTGATCGCTGTGCAGCGGAGCGAAACCACCATCGGCGGTGCCGGCAATGTCGCGCGTAACCTCGCCTCGCTCGGGGTGCGCTGCGTCTTCGTCGGAGTCATCGGCGAGGACGACGCGGGCCGCGCCTTGACGGCAGCTTTGCAGGCCGAGCCGCTGATTGACGCTCGTCTCGTCATCGATGCATCACGCCCGACGACGCGCAAGGTGCGTTTTGTTTCCGAACATTATTCCACGCATCTGCTGCGCGCCGACTGGGAGCTTGCCAAGCCGGTCGCCAAGGACAAGGAGCAGGCGCTGATCGACCATGCACTTGAGGAGTTGCCGCGCGTTGGCGCCGTTGTGCTGTCGGACTATGCCAAGGGGGTGCTGACGCCGCGCGTCACCCGCATGGTGATAGATGCGGCCAATAAGGCGCGAAAACCGGTCATCGTCGATCCGAAGGGAACAGATTACTCCGTCTATCGCGGCGCGACGCTGATTACGCCCAACCGCCAAGAACTTGCGGCGGCGACGCGCAAGCGCGTGGACAGCGAAGCGGAAATCGTAGCCGCCGCGGCGGAGCTTGCAAAGCTGGTCGAGAGCAAAGCCGTGCTGGTCACGCGCAGCGAAGACGGCATGACACTTTTAGTGACGGGCGAAGAACCAGTCCATGTGGCGGCCTATCCGGTGAAGGTGCGCGACGTTTCCGGCGCGGGTGACACCGTGGCGGCGGTGCTTTCGGCCATGCTGGCGGCAAAGGCCGGGTTCGAGGCCGCCATGCGCGCGGCCAATGCGGCAGCGGCGGTCGCGGTGAGCAAGCGCGGCACTGCCACAGTCTCCGTGCCAGAGCTGCGCGGGCGCATTCTTCCGGCGGCGGCTCTCGCGGCGGAAGAAAAGGTCGTGTTCGATTGGTCGCTGCTCGACGAGCGACTGGGCGAATGGCGCCGCCAGGGACTTCGGATCGGCTTCACCAATGGCTGCTTCGATCTGCTGCACCCGGGCCATATCAAGGTTCTCACCGCGGCGAGGCCTTTGTGCGACCGGCTGGTGGTCGGGCTCAACAGCGACGCCTCGGTGGCACGGCTGAAAGGCGAGGGGCGCCCGGTGCAGGACGCGCATGCCCGCGCGGAAGTGCTGGCGGCACTGGCAGCGGTGGACCTCGTCGTCGTGTTCGAGGAAGACACGCCGCTGAAACTGATCGCCCGCGTGCGTCCCAAGACGCTCATCAAAGGCGGCGACTACCGCCTCGATCAAGTGGTTGGCCGCGAGCAGGTAGAGGCCGATGGCGGTGAGGTGGTGCTGGTGGATATCGTCCCCGGTTTCTCCACCACCGATCTGGTGAAGCGCTCGCGCACGGCCGCCAAGCGTTAGCGCCGCCAACTCGGACAAGGTTCAGCCGCCGTGCGCGCCATTTTTCCGCCTGATGATGAAACGCTGATGGTGCGCAAATTCTTCGGCAACAAGCCCGCCGGCTTTTTTGTCGAAGTCGGCGCCAACGACCCGGTGCAGGATTCACAGACGTGGCATCTGGAACAAGCGGGCTGGGGCGGTCTTCTGGTCGAGCCGCAGCCGGATCTGGCGGAAAGGCTGCGCCAGACGCGCAAGGCCAAGGTTTTCGCCGTCGCTTGTTCGTCACCGCAGCACGCCGGCGGAACGCTGCCGCTGCATGTCGCCGGGCCGTTCTCGTCCTTCGATCCGGCCCTGATGGTAGCAGGGGTGAAGCCGTCGGCGCCGATCCAGGTGCCGGTGCGGACGCTGGATTCTCTTTTGAGCGAGGCGGGCGCGCCCGCTCCGATCGATTTTCTGTCGGTTGACGTGGAAGGGCACGAGATAGACGTGCTTTCCGGATTTGATTTCACGCGCTGGCAGCCACGGCTGATCCTGCTGGAGGATCACGTGGTCAACCTGACGAAGCACCGCTTCATGCAAGACGCAGGCTATCGGCTTGTCCGCCGGACCGGGCTGAACGCCTGGTATGTGCCGCCGGATCAGGCCTTCCCGCTGGGCTGGTTGGGGCGCTGGCAGATGCTGCGAAAATATTATCTCGGCCTGCCGTTCCGTATCCTGCGCGACATCTTGCGGCGCCTGCGCGGCCGGATCTGATTGCCGGTCGCGCCGCGCTCTGGCGCGTGAGGGAAAAAAATGGTTCACATGACCGTCCCCAGGAATAATTCGAGGCTGCGGTGCCGCGCCTGAGCGCCATCATCATTACCAAGAACGAGGCCGCCAATATCGCGGATTGCCTCGACAGTCTCGCCTTTTGTGACGAGCGCATCGTGGTGGATGGCGGCAGCAGCGACGACACAGCGCGGATTGCCCAAGCAAAGGGCGCGCAGGTCGTCGCCGCCCCTGACTGGCAGGGCTTCGGCCCGCAGAAGAATTTGGCCTTGTCGCAGGCCAAGGGTGATTGGGTACTCTCCATCGACGCCGACGAGCGCGTGAGCGCGGCGCTAGCCGAAGAGATCAAGCAGGCGATGGCCGAGGGCCGCGCCGACGGCTACGAGATGCCGCGGCGATCAAGTTTCTGCGGCCGGTTCATGCGTTTCTCCGGCTGGTATCCTGACTATGTGCTGCGCCTCTTTCGGCGCGGCAAGGCGCATTTCTCCAATGCTGCCGTGCACGAGCGCGTGATCTGCGCGGGCAAAGTGGCGCGGCTGAGCGAACCGCTGCTGCATTTTCCCGTGACGCGGCTGGAGGATGCGCTGTCGCGCATGGACCGCTATTCGACCGCGGGCGCGGATATGCTGGTGGAATCTGGGCGCCGCGTATCCTTCATGAGCGGGATTATGCACGGACTTTGGACGTTCCTGCGCACTTATTTTTTCCGTGCAGGCTTCCTCGATGGGCGCGAGGGCTTTCTGCTGGCCGTGGCCAATGCAGAAGGAACCTACTACCGCTACATGAAGGCGTGGCTCAGAGGGCGGCGCGATGGCTGAGCTGATCTCCGTCATCATCACCACCTATAACCGCGAAGACGCGCTCGGCGCGGTGCTGCGCGCGCTGGCGCGACAGATGGATCGGGATTTTGAAGTGATCGTTGCCGACGACGGCTCCGGGCCGCGCACGGCTGAATTGGTGGAAGCGTGGAAGAAAAAAGCGCCTTTCAGCCTCGCTCACGTCTGGCACCAGGACCATGGCTTTCGCGCCGCCGAAATCCGCAACCGCGCCATCCTTGCCTCGCGTGGTGACTATTGCATTTTCCTCGATGGGGACTGCATTCCGCGGCTGGATTTTGTCTCCGCGCACCGCCGGCTTGCGCAGCGCGGATGGTTTGTCACCGGCAACCGCGTGCTGATGTCGCAGGCGCTGACCGCGGCGGTGCTGCGCGACGGGCTCGATCCTGAACGATGGAATCTCGCAACGTGGATCAAGCAACGTCTGCGAGGCGGGATCAACCGGTTGGCGCCCCTGCTTTCGTTGCCGCTCGGACCCTTGCGCAAAATGAGAGCGGGTGCCTGGCGCGGCGCGCGCTCCTGCAATCTCGCCATGTGGCGTTCCGATGTCGATCGCGTCGACGGCTTTGATGCGAGCTACAGCGGTTGGGGGCGCGAGGATTCCGATATCTTGGCGCGCCTGCTGCATGCCGACGTTCGCCGCAAGGACGGCACCTTCGCCACCGGCGTGCTGCATCTCTGGCATCCGGAAGCCGACCGGTCGCGGTTGGTGGAGAACGAAAGCTATCTGGAGCAAAGCTTGGCGGACCGGCGCACGAGGGCGAGCCGGGGCCTATCGTCCCTCGGGACGGCACAGCCCGCGCAGGTTGGGGAGCACGGCTAGCGATGATGAGCATGTCGGCGGTGATGAAATACGACCGGGTGCGTCTCGCACGCAGCGCTGACTGGCTTGCGGTTGCCGTTGCGGTGTCGCTGCCGTGGTCGACGTCCGCCACCGGCATACTCGTCGTCCTGTGGCTGGCGATGCTGGTTCCTACCCTCGATCTTGCGGTGCTGCGCCGCGAGCTCACAGCGCCGGCGGGAGGCCTGCCGGTTCTACTGGTCGCGCTTGCGTTGCTGGGAATGCTGTGGAGCAACGTGCCCTGGTCGACAGCTTTCCGCGGCCTGTCGCCGTTTGCGAAGCTCTTGATCATTCCGCTTCTGATGGTCGAATTTCGCCGCTCCGATCGCGGATTGTGGGTGTTGGCAGGATTCCTCGTCTCCTGCACGGCGCTGCTCGCGCTGTCGACGATAATAGCCATGTGGCCAGGGCTGGCGTGGGACGATACCAAGGGCCACGGCGTTCCGGTGAAAGACTATATCGCACAGAGCGGCGAATTCGTGATCTGCGCCTTTGCTCTGGCCTATGTGGTGCTGGATCAATGCCGCGCCGGCCGGCATTTCATGGCAATCGCCTTGCTGCTGCTCTCGGCCCTCTTTCTGCTCGATGTTTTCTACATCGCTGCCAGCCGAACGGCGCTCGTGACCATCCCGGTCCTCGCCGTTCTCTTCGCTGTCCGGCACTTCAGCTGGAAAGGGGTGGCGGCGATGGGGGCCGCGGGCCTTGTATTGGGCGTGACCGTATGGGCGTCTTCGCCTTATCTGCGCGAGCGGGTGATGAACCTGGCCTACGAAATCGAAGCTTACCAACGAGACAGCAAAGTCACCTCCGCGGGCGAGCGGCTTTATTTCTGGAAGAAGTCGCTGGAGATCATCGCCGGCGCGCCGGCGATCGGCCATGGCACGGGCACAATCAAAAGCACGTTCGAAAGGGCGGTGGCCGGCCAATCAGGCATCTGGGACAAGGCAACCGCAAATCCCCACAATCAGACCTTTGCAATCGGCATCCAGCTTGGGCTCTTAGGGGTGGCCGCGCTCTTTGCCATGTGGCTTTCGCATCTCCTGTTGTTTCGCGGGCCTGGCCTTGTTGCATGGGTGGGCCTCATCGTCGTCGCGCAGAACGTCGTCAGTTCGCTGTTCAACTCGCATCTGTTCGATTTTACCCAAGGGTGGGCCTATGTGTTCGGCGTCGGCGTCGCCGGCGGCATGGTTTTGCGCGGCGGGGCAGGGCAGCAGCGGGCACAGGCCACGGATCAGGCGGCTTCTGGCGAGATCAGTCCGGACCCGGCGCAGAGTGGCGTGTAGCCGCAAAGGCCGGTATGAAGGGGCAAGGGTAACGTTGCGGCCACGATTTAGACCATGATCCGATTGCCAAAGCTGACGCGGCGCCAACTATTGATCGTGGCGCATGATCTGCTCGCTACGGCGGCCGCAATCCTTGCCAGCTTCTATATCCGCTTCGAAGGTCCCGGCTTGGTCGAGCGCTGGGACGCCCTGCTCGCGATCCTGCCCGGCTTCGTCATTTACGCAGGCGCGGTCTATTTCGTGTTCGGGCTGTATAAGGCGAAGTGGCGCTTCGCCTCGCTGCCCGATCTATCCAACCTCTTTCGCGCGTCAACGGTCCTGGCGCTCTCGCTCCTGGTGCTCGATTACATCCTGGTGACGCCGGGATTTTACGGCACCTTCTTCTTCGGCAAGATCACGATCGCGCTCTATTGGTTCCTGCAGATGTTCTTCCTCGGGGGCCCGCGCGTAGCCTACCGCTATTTTCGCTATTCCCGTACCCGGAACCAAGCCAGGGTCGCGGAATCAATTCCGATCCTGGTTCTCGGTCTCGCCGCGGATGCGGAAGTCTTGTTGAGAGCCATCGAAAGCGGGGCGGTGAAGAAAATCTGGCCGGTCGGCATCCTGTCGCCCTCGGATGCAGACCGAGGGCAGGCAATCCGCGGCATAGCTGTTCTCGGCACCTTCGATGATCTCGGCAGCACGATTGCCGACCTGGCTGAACGCGGTACGCGCGTCGACCGCTTGGTGCTGACGCCGTCGGCATTCGCGCCGGATGTCAAGCCCGAGGCGATGCTGATGCAGGCCCGGCGTCTTGGTCTGTCGACCAGCCGTCTGCCTTCCCTCGATGCGGGCAGCGAGGCGTTGCGTCTCGCGCCGGTCGCGGTTGAAGACCTGCTGCTGCGGCCGAGCGTCAAGATCGATTATCGGCGGCTGGAAAATTTCGTGAAGGGAAAATCGATCGTCGTTACCGGGGGTGGCGGGTCGATCGGCGCGGAAATCTGCGATCGCATCGTCACGTTTGGAGCGGCCCGACTGCTGGTGATCGAAAATTCCGAGCCGGCGCTGCATGCCGTCCTCGAGGCGCTTGCGACCAAGGAGTCGCGCGCGCAGATCGAGGGCCGGCTCGCCGACGTGCGTGATCGCGACCGCATCTTCCGCCTGCTCGACGATTTCAAGCCGGACATCGTGTTCCATGCGGCGGCGCTTAAACACGTGCCTCTGCTCGAGCGGGATTGGGGCGAGGGGATCAAGACCAACGTGTTCGGCTCCGTCCATGTCGCCGATGCCGCCGTCGCCGCCGGGGCCAGCGCCATGGTGATGATCTCGACCGACAAGGCGATTGAGCCGGTTTCGGTCCTCGGCGCCACCAAGCGCTTCGCCGAAATGTATTGCCAGGCGCTGGATAGCCAACAGGCCGGCCGTGCGCCCATGCGGCTGATCGCCGTGCGCTTCGGCAATGTGCTGGCCTCCAATGGGTCGGTGGTGCCGAAGTTCAAGGCTCAGATCGAGGCCGGGGGGCCGATTACCGTTACCCATCCGGACATGGTTCGGTATTTCATGACGATCCGGGAGGCTTGCGACCTCGTGGTCACCGCCGCGAGCCATGCTCTCGCGGCGGAACGCATGGATGTTTCGGTCTACGTCCTCAACATGGGCCAGCCGGTCAAGATCGTCGACCTGGCTGAACGGATGATCCGTCTCGCTGGACTCTCTCCCGGACATGACATCGACATCACGTTTACCGGAATACGCCCCGGGGAGCGGTTGCACGAGATTCTATTCGCGCGTGAGGAGCCGATGGTGGAAATCGGCATTGCCGGCATTGTTGCGGCAAAACCCAAGCGCCCGTCGCTCGACGAAATGCGCACGTGGCTGGCGACCCTTGAACAGGGCCTGATAGCGGGAGAGCACGCAGCGATTTACCGCGTGCTGTCCGAATCAGTTCCGGATTTCCGCGGCAAGATTGGCTGAACGTTCGAGCATGGGCCTGGGCGCCTCACTGCTTTCCCCGCACGAAACTAAAAAGAAGCCATGTTACAAGGACTCCACCCAGTGCCAGCGTGGCGATGCTGATTGCCAACGAGGGCATCAAGATGGTTGCTAGCGCAAGCCCGACAAGCACAAAATTGACGACGAAGACGCGGCCGACGATCTGCGGGACCGTGAGCCCGGCGTCGGTAGCACGCTGGTAAAAGTGGGTGCGATGGGCCCGCCAAACTTTTTCGCCGTTCAATAGCCGCCGGGCGAGTGTGACCGTGGCGTCAGCGAGATAATAGAGCGGGAGCAACAGAGCCGCGGCCGGATGACCGTGGCCGGCCAGCTGCAGAAGAAGCCAACCCAGCAGCAGGCCGATCGGTAGGCTTCCAACGTCCCCGAGAAAGATTTTGGCCACCGGACGGTTAAAGGGCGCAAACCCGATCACTGCGCCGCCAAGGCTGAGCGCAACGGCCGTGGCATGCATCGGAAGTCCCCCGAATGCGCCGATAAGCACAAGCCCCGCAGTAATCGGCACAACCTCGGCGACTGTCATCCAGTCGATGCCGTCCATAAAGTTGACAAGATTGACAAACCAGACGCCGGCGACCAGCAGCAGCCCGCGTTCGACCCACCATGGCAGGATCTGCCATACCCGTAGATCGTCGGGTAGCGCGGCAACCAGCAGGGCTACGGCGATGATCTGAAGGAGGAGCCGCGGTCCGACCGCAATGGCGCGGATATCGTCGGCTGCGCCTACCATTGCGATAAAAACGGTGACAGCAAAGACCGGCCAGAGCGGCCAAGCCCACACCGGTTCGAGCGAGGGGATGAATAAACCGCCGAAGCTCAAAGCCGCAATGGTCGCGGCAAGCACGGCGATGCCGGCGCCCTGCGGGGTGGGGCACTGGTGCGAGGATCGTGCATTGGGCTGGACGAGCGCGTAGCGCCGTAGCCAGGGCTGCAGCAGCACGATCAGGCCGGCGCTTATAGCCAATGACAGAAAAAACAGAAGAAGAGGGCTAAATTTGCTCAAGGGGGATTTCCCGCATGCAGATTCTAGCCAGCTTTTGCTGGA
>Ga0080064_1004569_pt1 | contig 17521 bp, 18 predicted proteins | sample Subgrocontami54m_FD_69260 | JGI IMG/M metagenome (GOLD analysis project Ga0080064, IMG submission 69260) | Subsurface groundwater microbial communities from S. Glens Falls, New York, USA - GMW46 contaminated, 5.4 m (SPADES assembly) (version 2) ...
CTTGTGCATCTTGTCGTGGATCGCGTTCAGCGCCGCCATGTCAAGCAGTCCCCGGCTGACCCCGGACTGATTGGTGGCGACGATCACACGGTAGGAGGCCTGGTTCAAGCGCGCAATCGCCGCCAGGCTGTGCGGGATCGGTTGCCACTCTTCGGGCTTCTTGACGAACTCGGCGCTGTCGTAATTGATCACGCCGTCGCGGTCGAGAATGACGAGTTTCATGAGGGCGTGCGTGGCATGTTCATGCGGCAAGCTTGGAAATGTCGGCGACGCGGTTCATTGCAAGCCGCAAATCGGCGAGCAATGCCAATCGATTTTTTCGCAGTTCGGCGTCGTCCACCATGACCATGACCGACTCGAAGAATGCATCGACCGGCGATTTCAGAATGGCGAAGGTCTTGAGGTAGCCGGTGTAGTCGCCTTGCTCGAAAAGCGGCATGGCGCGTTTCGCGGCCGCCTCAATTGCGTGATACAGCTCGCGCTCGGCGGGATCCCTGAGTTTGTCCGCCTCGGCCTGCACGAACGATTCCCCCTTGGCCTCGGCTTGCTTGAGGATGTTGGCGACACGCTTGTTCGCCGCGGCGAGGCTCTCGGCTTCAGGCAGGCCGGCGAAGATACGCACCGCCGCCAATTTACGTGGCAATTGATCGAGTTGACGCGGCAGTCCCAGGCACAGCACCGCTTCGACCTCGTTTGCGGTGTAACCGCCATCCCGCAGGTAACCGCGCAACCGTTCGTGTATGAACGTTCGCAGATCGGTGTGCGCATCACCCAGCATGCCGCGCGGGAACGCGTCAAAAGCCGCATCCACGAGATCGTAAATGGATATCGCAAGGCTCATTTCAACGAGTATGCGGATAACGCCCAACGCGTGCCGCCGCAATGCAAATGGGTCCTTGTCACCGCTCGGCTGCTGACCGATGCCGAACATTCCCGCCAGCGATTCCAGCTTGTCGGCCAGTGCGACTGCGCACGCGACCGGTCCGTCGGGCACGCGATCACCGGCGTAGCGGGGCCGGTAGTGCGCCTCGAGCGCGTCGGCAACCGCGTCCGACTCGCCGTCGTGCAGCGCGTAATAGCGGCCCATGATGCCCTGCAGCTCGGGAAATTCGCCCACCATGCCGGTGGACAGGTCTGCTTTTGACAGCCATGCGGCGCGCTCGGCGAGACGCGCGTCCGCGCCGGTGTGGCGCGCAATGTTTTCCGCCAGCCGCTGCACGCGTTCGACCCGTTCCAGCTGGCTGCCCAGCTTGTTGTGGTAGACGACATGGGCCAGCTTGGGTACGCGCGCTTCGAGCCGGGTTTTGCGGTCCTGGTCGTAAAAGAACCTGGCATCGGAAAGCCGCGCGCGCAGCACGCGCTCGTTGCCGTGAATGATGTTGGCAGGGTCATCGGCCTTCAGGTTGCTGACCACCAGGAATTTCGGCAGCAGGCCGCCGTCGGCGCCAGTGAGCGGGAAATATTTCTGATGTTGTTTCATCGACAGGATCAGGCATTCCTGCGGTACTTCCAAAAAAGCCGGGTTGAATTCGCCGAGGTAGACGCTCGGGTGTTCGACCAGCGCAGCGACCTCGTCGAGCAAAATCTGGTGATCGCCGAGGCCGGCGTTCTGCTGCTTCGCTGCGGCCTGCAGCTGCGCGTCGATTTCGGATTTTCTTTTGTCGAAATCGGCCAGCACCTTGCCTTCATCCCGCAGCTTTTTTTCATATTCGTCTGCACTGCCTAGCGTAATTTCGGCGGCGCCCATGAAGCGGTGGCCGCGCGTGTGCCGCCCTGACTCGAGCCCCAATACCTTACCGGGCACCACGCGTGAACCATGCAACATGACCAGCCCGTGCACCGGCCGCACAAACTGCGCGTCTCCGGTTCCCCAGCGCATGATCCTGGTAATCGGGAGTTTCTTGAGGACTTTCTCTACAATATTCGCAAGAACGGCGTCGAGTTTGACGCCGGTTGTCTTCACGCGCGCTACGATGATCTCGCCTTTGGGTGTCTGGCGGCGCTCGAGCGCGTCCGGGGCAAGGTTGTGTTTCCTGGCAAACCCTTCGATGGCTTTGCTGTTTGCGCTGGCAGAGGGTCCCTCAACAACGTTTTCCGAATCAGGAGCCCGCTCGCGGACATCTTCAATGAGAACGGCGATTCTTCGTGGTGTCGCAAACGTGCGGTTCGACCCGTCACGGTCCCCCAAGCGATGATTGACGATCTCGGCGACCAGGTTATCCGCGAACGCTGCGCCAAGCTGCCGAAGAGACTTCGGCGGCAGCTCTTCGGTGAGCAGCTCAATGAGCAGCGAGACCGCCATTTACGCTGCCCTGAGCATCGGAAAGCCGAGTTTTTCGCGCGACTCGTAGTATGCCTGTGCCACCAGCCGCGCGAGATTGCGCACGCGGCCGATGTAAGCCGCGCGTTCGGTTACCGAAATCGCGCCGCGTGCATCGAGCAGGTTGAAAACATGCGAGCATTTCAATACCATTTCGTAACCCGGCAGCGGCAGGCCGGCCTCTATCAGGCGCCGGGCCTCGCTTTCGAACTGGCCGAAGTGCCCGCCCAGCATCTCGACATTGGCAAGTTCGAAGTTGTACTTCGACTGTTCGACTTCGTTCTGATGGTAGACGTCACCGTAGGTCACGCCGCAGGTCCACTCGAGGTCGAATATGCTTTCCTTGCCCTGCAAATACATCGCCAGCCGCTCCAGGCCGTAGGTGATCTCGCCCAGCACCGGTTTGCAGTCGAGGCCGCCAACCTGCTGGAAATAGGTGAACTGGGTCACCTCCATGCCGTTGAGCCACACTTCCCAGCCGAGTCCCCATGCACCGAGCGTCGGTGACTCCCAGTCGTCCTCGACGAAGCGGATGTCATTTTGGCGCGGGTCGATGCCGAGCGCTTCCAGTGATTTCAGGTAAATGTCCTGGATGTCGTCGGGCGAGGGCTTGAGCGCGACCTGGAACTGGTAGTAATGCTGCAGGCGGTTGGGGTTCTCGCCGTAACGGCCGTCCTTGGGGCGGCGCGATGGTTGCACATAAGCGGCACGCCATGGCTCGGGCCCGAGCGCGCGCAAAAAGGTCGCGGTATGAAAAGTGCCCGCCCCGACTTCCATGTCGTACGGTTGCAGCAACGCGCAGCCACGCTCATCCCAGAATTCCTGGAGTCGCAATACAAGTTGCTGAAAGGTCAGCATGGGCAGGCCGATTTTCGCTAACGCTTTGGCAGATCGCGGATTTTACCGGCTTCGCGCAATCCTAGCCACCCTCCGGCCAGTAGCAGCAGCAACGACAGTGCAACCACCGGCGTATCGCTCCAGCGGACGTAGGGTGTCGCACCGGAGAATCCCTGTACTACGCCGGTTACGGCCGCAGTGGTGAATTCGGGCGCCGCCTGTCGCACTTTGCCGTGCTGGTCGATGATGGCCGTCATGCCGGTATTGGTGGCGCGCAGCATGTAACGACCGGTTTCAAGCGCGCGCGCCTGGGAAATCTGCAAGTGCTGCCGTGGTGCGAGCGAACGGCCGAACCACGCGACGTTGCTGACGTTGACCAACAGTGTTGCCTGCGGCAGCTGGCGGACGATTTCCGCGCCGAATGCGTCTTCGTAGCAGATATTGACTGCGACCAGCTGCCCGGCGATCGCGAGCGGCTGCTGCGTGTGCGCGCCGCGCGCGAAATCGAGCAGCGGGATGCGGGTGACTTCGAGGAACCAGCCGAACACCGGCTTCCACGGCACGAATTCCCCGAACGGCACCAGATGCGATTTGCGGTAGGTTTGCGTCGGCGCGACCCCCAGAGACAGCACGCTGTTGTAATAATCGCGCGCGCCGCTCAATTCGGGCACGCCGATCAAAACGTCGCCGCGATTGCGGCGCGCGTGCGCGGCGAGGCTTTCGAGAAAATCGCGAGGCACATCGTGCAGAAACAGCGGTAGCGCCGTTTCGGGCAGGATGATGAGACGCGAGTTGCTGGCGGCGGCCAGATTGCGATAGGTATCGAGCGTCGAGTGAATCTTGTCGTTGCGCCATTTCATTTCCTGCGGAATATTTCCCTGCAACAGGCTGACCGTAACCGGCTCACCTGCAGGTTCGGTCCATTCGATCTGCTTGAGGGCAAAACCGAGGAGCCAGACCGAGACAATGATGAGTGACGAGCGATGAACGATGAGCGCGAGCAGCCGTAGGCGGGGCTTGCCTTCCGCCTTGATCCCTTCGTCCTTCCAATGAGACCAGAGCGTGACGATCAATCCGGCGCTCGCGACGGTAGCCAGCGAAGCACCGTATATTCCCAGCAGCGGCGCGTAGCCGGAGAGCGGACTGTCGGGAATCTGCGCGTAGCCCAGCGCGATCCAGGGAAAACCGGTGAACAGCCAGCCGCGCAGCCACTCGGCGAGCGTCCACAACGCCGGCAGCGCCATCAGCGTGACCGGCGTCGAGCGCGCGCCGAGCGAGTAATAGATCCAGCCCGTCGCAGCCGGATAAAACGCGAGATAAACGCAGAACAACAGCGTCACGAAACCGGCCAGCAATGCCGGCATCGCGCCGAAGTCGTGCAGGCTGACGTAGACCCAGCTTACGCCGGCAAGAAAGCAACCGAGTCCGAAACTGAAGCCGAGCAGTGCTGCTTGGCGCCGGTTGCGCGCGCCCCGCCATAACGCGATCAGCAGCGCAAGCGTTACGACCGGCAGCGGAAAGAGGTAAAACGGCGCGAAACCCGGCACGGTCGCGGCGCCGGCGAGTAACGCAAGAATCAAAAACCCGGCGTGGCGCCACACGCCGCGGCCGCAGGTCGCGGTCACGCCGGCGGACATCCGGCGTGTGCCGCAGCCTCCGCAGCCATGGCAACGCGCACGCGCGTCATGGCGTCAGGGGCTTTCCTGTTTCACCGCGGGTTTTCGTTCCACCAGCAGCAGATGCAACCGGCGGCTGTCGGCGCGCAGCACTTTGAAGTTCAGATTATCGAAGGTCAACTGTTCGCCGCGCTGCGGCATGCGGCCGAAGCGCGCCAGCACCAGACCGCCGATGGTGTCGTTATCCTCGTCGCTGAAAGCGGTGTGGAATACCTCGTTGAACTTGTCGATCTCGGTCACCGCCTTGACGCGCCAGGCGCCGCTCCTGTCGGTGATGATGTCGTCCTCGGTTTCGTCGAAGTCATATTCGTCCTCGATGTCGCCGACGATCTGCTCGAGCACATCCTCGATCGTCACCAGCCCGGCGACCCCGCCGTATTCATCGACCACGATCGCCATGTGATTGCGGTTGGCGCGAAATTCCTTGAGCAGCACGTTAAGCCGCTTCGAGCCGGGGATAAATACCGCCGGCCGCAGCATGTCGCGCACGTTGAATTCCTCCTCCCCGGCGTAGTAGCGCAGCAGGTCCTTGGCAAGCAAAATGCCGATCACGTTGTCGCGGTTTTCCTCAATCACGGGAAACCGCGAGTGGCCGGTCTCGATCACCAGTGGGATGAACTTGTCGGGCGACTCGATGACATCGATCGCATCCATTTGAGCGCGCGGGATCATGATGTCGCGCGCCAGCATTTCCGACACCTGGAGCACGCCCTCGATCATCGACAGCGCATCGCTGTCGAGCAGGTTACGCTCGTACGACGTGCGCAGCAGTTCGACGAGCTGCTTGCGGTCTTCCGGTTCGCGCATCAGGAGCGCACCCAGCCGTTCGAGCCAGGTGGGTTTAGGTTGACTGTCGTCCATGCTGTGTCAAACGCGCGGCGGCAGGCGGTAGGCGCGAGGCGCGCGCCGGGCGCTTATTGAACCTTTCGCTCACTGCCCGCGTTGTTTCTCCGTAGGGGTCGGCAAAGCCAAGTTGCCCGAGCAGCCGCGACTCGCGCCGCTCCATGCGCCTCGCGTCGCGCTCATTTTCGTGATCGTAGCCCTGCAGATGCAGCATGGCGTGAATTACCAGATGCGCGTAATGCGCATCGCAGCTGATGCCGCGTTCGCGCGCCTCGCGCGCCACCACCGGCGCGCAAATGGCGATATCGCCAATGAGCGGACGCCGCTCGGCATAAACAAAGCTCAGCACATTGGTCGCATAGTCGCGGCCGCGGTAACGGCGATTGAGACGGCGCGCTTCGGGCGCGCTGACGATGCGCAAGGTGACGCAGGCGTTTTTCCGCAGCGCCGCGCGCGCCCATTTGCCAAAGCTTGCGCGCGGGGGCAACCGGGCATGGCGGGCGCCATGCTCGACCGTCAAAGCGAGCTCAGGCACCCGACTCGTCCCGCGGCTTGGTGTGTCGCTCATAGGCATTGACGATGCGCTGCACCAGCGGGTGACGCACGACATCGCTTGACTGGAATTGGGTGAACGCGATGCCGTGCACGCGCTTTAATACCACGCGCGCCTCGGTCAATCCGCTCCTGCAGCCGCGCGGCAGATCGGTCTGCGTGACATCACCGGTGATGACCGCCTTGCTGCCGAACCCGATACGCGTCAGGAACATTTTCATCTGCTCGGGCGTGGTGTTCTGCGCTTCATCGAGAATCACGAATGAATGGTTGAGGGTGCGGCCGCGCATAAAGGCGAGTGGGGCGATTTCGATCGTGCTGCGCTCGAACAGCTTGGTGACTTTGTCGAATCCGGTCAAATCGTAGAGCGCATCGTAAAGCGGGCGCAGGTAAGGATCGACTTTCTGCGCCATGTCGCCGGGAAGAAAGCCGAGCCGCTCGCCGGCTTCGACTGCCGGGCGTACCAGCACGATGCGTTTGACCTGGTCGCGTTCGAGGGCATCGATCGCGCATGCCACTGCCAAATAGGTTTTGCCGGTGCCCGCGGGGCCGATCGAGAACGTGATGTCATGGCTTTGGATCTGTTTCAGGTACTGCACCTGGCGCGGTGTACGCCCGCGCAGGTCCTGGCGCCGGGTTTTCAGTTGCGGCGCGTCTTCGCCGCCATCAGCGGGGCGGGCTCGCGCGACCTCTATCAGACCCAGCTGCACGTCCTCGACCGACAGATTGCGCTTGGTCCTGGCATAAAACGTTTCAAGCGCCTGTGCGGCAAGACGCGTCTGATCCGGCCTTCCCGTCAATGCGAAGTGCTCGCCGCGGCGCGCGATCACGACCTCGAGCGCGGTTTCGATCTGGCGCAGATTTTCATCGAGCACACCGCAAAGATTGGCGAGCCTGCGGTTGTCGACCGGTGCAAAGGATACCTCGACGGTTTTCATGCGGCGACGAGCGCAATTTCACCGCGCAACGAATGCGGCCTGGCGGCGGTGATGGTGACGTCGACAAAACGGCCGGCGAGGCGAGGTTCACCCGCGAAATTGACGACGCGATTGTTGTCGGTGCGCCCGCAAAGCTCCAGCGAGTTGCGTTTCGCCGCGCCGTCGATCAGTACGCGCTGTAGCGTGCCCACCATGTTCGCGCTGATCGTCCGGGCCTGCGCTTCGAGTTGCAACTGCAGCCGTTGCAGCCGCGCGAGTTTTACCGCATGGGGGGCAGGGTCGGGCAACTCGGCGGCCGGCGTGCCGGGGCGGGGGCTGTATATGAAACTGAAGCTTGCGTCGCAGCCGATGTCAGCAGCCAGCTTCATCGTAGCCTCGAAATCCGCGTCGGTTTCTCCCGGAAATCCGACGATGAAGTCAGACGAAATTGAAATGCCGGGGCGCATTTTGCGCAGTCGCCGGACGATCGATTTGTATTCGAGCACGCTGTAGCCGCGCTTCATCGCGGCGAGCACGCGATCCGAGCCTGACTGCACCGGCAGGTGCACATGGCTCACCAGTTGCGGCAACTGCGCATAGGCATCGATCAGCCGCTGGGTAAAATCTTTCGGGTGCGAGGTCGTGTAGCGCAGCCGCTCAATGCCGGGGACAGCGGCCACGTACTCGAGTAGCCGCGCAAAATCGGCCGCTTCGCCATCATCGAGTGCGCCGCGCCAGGCGTTGACGTTCTGTCCCAACAACGTGATTTCCCTGACTCCCTGCTGCGCGAGTTCGGCGACTTCGGCCAGCACGCCATCGAGCGGCCGCGAGACTTCCTCGCCACGCGTGTACGGCACCACGCAAAAGGCGCAGTACTTGCTGCAGCCTTCCATGATGGACACGAATGCGCTGGCGCCCTCGACGCGGGCCGGCGGCAGGTGGTCGAATTTCTCGATCTCCGGAAACGAGATATCGACCTGCGGCGAGCCGCCGCTGCGGCGCGCGGCGATCATCGCGGGCAGCCGATGCAGCGTTTGTGGGCCGAACACCAGGTCTACGTACGGCGCGCGCGCCACAATCGCAGCGCCTTCCTGACTCGCGACGCAACCGCCGACGCCGATCAGCAGTCCAGGCCGGGACTGTTTCAGGTGCTTGACGCGGCCGAGGTCATGAAAAACCTTTTCCTGGGCTTTTTCGCGCACCGAACAGGTATTGAACAGGATGACATCGGCCTGTTCCGGCTGGTCGGTCAGGACCATGCCGTGCGCTGCGTTGAGCAAGTCGGCCATTTTGCCCGAGTCATACTCGTTCATCTGGCAGCCGAAGGTCTTGATGTAAAGCTTGTGTGGCATGCGATGCTATCGCCCCCGGCCGATACTCGCCCTTGGCCGCAAATTACATATAGTATTAGGAGCGCGCTTCAAGATATATAAAAACCTCTTTTAAATCATGACGCTGTATTATAACCGAGCGGCAAGGCCAAGCGCCGAATCGCCGGCGATGCCGGCTTTGAGCGGGAGGGCATTATACCTAACGCCGCACGGGGTAATCGGGTTTCCCGGCCGCCGGGCCCGAGCCGGGGCATGGGGCGAATCGGGCAAAACAAAGGGCTTGCAGCGATGCAAGCCCTTTGGCGCCTCCCGATTTGATGGTGGTGATGGGTACTACCGAATAGCGTTCGTAACTCGTTGATGAAAAAAGAGTGTGAGATATGACGCTGTGCGAGTTGCCCCCAAAGATGCCCCCGCGCCTTTGCCGCTACTCCCCCATTACCCGATACACGTTGCTAATGGTTCATTGATGGTGACATATACGGTGGGATGGGTATCCAGCGAGTGCTTTCCTCGCGCGTGAGGAGAAGGGAGCTACCCGTTGACCTGTGGTCTCTGCCGCGTCCCTGATTTGTCACGCGTGCAACTGGCCGGCCGTATTTGAAAGCTCCCGCTCGCTAGAGGTGAATAGGCACACCCCTCGGTCGGGCACCATGACACTCATGCCCCGCCCTCAGTTTGAAACAGGAGCCCTACCCCTGCGGTACATCGTGACGGGCCTTGTATCGGTTCGCGCTCACCAGGAGTATTCTCGCGCTAGGTTATACCTACCGCCGCTACCCGCGTCCGTGGAGCGTGTGATCCTCTGGTTCGGTGCCGGAGGTAAAACAGGGAGGGTTTATGCGACCTCTTCTATTAGTTCTGGTGCTCGCACTAGTTCCGGAAATTTGCGTGGCCCGCATCACAATCGACATGACAGGGGCGGCTGCGAGTGTTAAGGACAGTCAGACGTTATCTGTGCAGCACATCACCGTGCCGGGCTACGGAATCTACACGGTGGAAATAAAGTGGAATCCTGACACACTAAAATTTGATTTGGCGGTGGCCACAGCAGAAACGTCTAGCCCAAACCCGTACCCGTCGAATACTTACCCGTTGACCTCCTCCGTTGCGGCGTTTCAGGGTGCCTACAATATTGACGGCGAGGACATGGGAACCATTCTGACCCTTGCAAATGGGCAGCTTTGGCAGGTAACTACAGTCAACGCATACGGCCGAGTTATCGGCACATGGTCGTCCAATTTGCAACCTGTGACGATCTATAGTATTCAAGGCGCCTACACCATGTCCTTTGATGGTCGCGCATATACGGTCAATGTCAAACCATTTACCTATCTCTCAAGAATTGACAGTTCTATTGCAAATTTTTCAGGTGCCTATAGTGGAACAATCCTTAGTCTCGCAAATGGTCAAGCGTGGCAGGTGACGAACGGGAGCGCATCCGACAATCCATTTGTTGACCCTGATACTCTCCCAGTAACTATCTACCAAATATCTTCGACCAGGTACGTTATGACAATCGGTGGCACTGCAAAGGCGGCTACGTTAACCGTCATAAGAATAAACTGAGCGTCTTGACTAGGACGGGGATCCGGGGCGCACGCCACTCTCACGGGTTGCCACCATCGTGGGTGACGGCCTGGATTCACCGTCAATCACTAAGCCCCTTCGCCGGGCCTCCGCCAGGAAAAGCGGCATGAGCTCAGCAACTTTCTTGTGCGTCGTGAAATCGATCACGAGCGTAGGTTCGCCACGGAGCAGTTGGCGCTTCTCGATCAGCGCAGAGCTGCCCATGGCCAAGTCTCGAAAGGAAGCCTCACCGATTACCTTTTCGTCCATGAACTCGAAGGTGAGCTCTAGCTTTTCATCGATTCGGCTGACAATGTCTCTGGTCTTGAACTCTTTTGCTGCTCGGGTCACGGGCGCATAGCGCGTCCGCAGGCGCCTTAGAAAAGCTTCACCGGTGGACGGTGGCAACCCACATTCTCGAATCGCCTCCGCAATCTTGCCGTACTTGCCGAGCGGATCGGTTGCCGCGTCGATCAACACCACAGCTTGCTCTGGTCGATGAAGCTCTGTCAGGGATCGTTTCGACAGATCATCCCGGCCGCCCTTGATTCCGAGCTTCCGATAGATGGTTGTCAGCTGCTTGCGGACGACATTTTCCGAGCAACCAGTCGCGGCGCCGATCTCTTTGTTCGTCTTGTGGCTGCCTTTCAGATCGAAGATTGTCCTTTGCTTCTCGGTCAGATTGTCAATTCGAACGGTCATAACGTGGCCTTTTCGTTCCGGTATGTGTAAATCAGATCAATGCACCACCTTCGGTTTCTTGAGCTCCGAGAGGCGTCTGCGCAGTTCGCACTCGTACGCGAGTAACTCGGCGTAAAGGGTTAGCATGTTTTCAATCGCCTCCCAATCTGCTCTGGCTGCCAAGGAAATGAATGATTGCCGAAATAGGCGACGAATCACTGTACTCTGCTTTAGCGTCTTCCGGAAAAGCACTGCCTCGCTGGACTGCGCAGCCGCCTTCTTGCACACTTTTCGAATGGCCTTGCGTGCCATCATGACTCACCGGTAGCAGAAAAAGATGAGTTTGCTGCTACGACGCTAGCTTGATGTTTGGGTTCCATGAAATTTCCTCACGTGTGGATCGGCTTCGGTCAATGCGGCTTACTGCCGTAACGTTCGACCGCCTCCAGGAACAAGAACGGGTCCCACTTCGAGCGGGGAATGCGAAGCTCGCAACTTGCAACGCCCCGGATCGCAATGGCCACGATTACCAGGCCGTTGCCATCATCGACCGTCAGAACCGCATACTGGGCATCAGGAGCCTGCGCCAGCATCGCCAGCACCCGTTGCCGGCGGGACTCGGCCTTGGGGTCTAGGGCCTCGGGGTCAACGTCGTGAATCGTTGGTGCGCTGGCTGCATAGGGGGCGCCCAGAGCCGCCAGCAGTTCGCCCTTGTGTTCCCGCATCAGGGTAAGCAGAGCATCCGTTACAGCGGCTTTGGGTTCGGCCAACAGGTTATCGCCGCGCCTGCTTACCCGTACCCCTGCGGCTTTCAGTTGTTCCAAAATCAGCGGGGCATCCATCAAATCACCACCGCCTCAGAGCTACCGGACGGATCGCCATCGCCCCGAAGGTGCTCATTTTTGCCGATGGCGCTCATATTTTTATCTTGAACATCTTCGGGGTTTTTGAGCATCTTCGAGGCGTCGGGCAGTCGCCAGTACCACTTACCCGGTGCGTCAGGCTTACCCGGCTGGCCCTCTTTCACGGCTTGCACCCCCAAGGCTTTTTTGGCGCGTCTGAGCGTTGCTCTGCTGATGCCATTGGCGTCGGCGTCCCGTTCAATGGCAGCCGATGGAACCTTGCCGCCGTTAAGCGTATCCAGCAAAAACGCTTTGGCCTCGTCCAGCTCGGAACGGTCGCCGCTCTGAACGGCCAACGCTTGCTCCGCCGTTATCGTCACCGGCTGCGTTTCCCACCGTACCCGGCATGTGTCTATGCCGTTCCCTAGATGGTAGGCTTGCAGCTCGAACGCCAACCCGCTCTGGTCATTGCCAAGGTTGTTTTTGAGCGGTAGGAATAGCCGCCGTTGCGCGCTTTCCTCGTCTTTTGCCACCAGATACGCGGCCCTTGCTGCTGCCACAAATGCAATGGAGCCTGTAACGCGCATTAACGCCTCGGTGTTGCCGCCCTTGTTCAGATGCGACACGCACACGACAGCCGCGCCATGCGCCGCCGCCAGATCGCTCAAGGGCGCTAACGCGGCCCGCACGTCGGCGTTGTAGTGGGTTTCTACCCCACCCATGTATGCGGTGATCGGGTCTATGATGATTAACGCCACGTCGCCAATTTCTGCGAGCATAGCGCCAAGTCGCGACAGATCGGTTTTGAGGCTAAACCCGCGTTGTGTCGCCTCGCCGTTATCGCCCTCGACGCGCACCGCATCCAGCATGTACACGCAACCTAGGTCAGCTCCAGCGGCCTCAAGGCGCGGTCGTATCGTGTCTGATGGTTCATCCTCTGCCGACAGAAGAATAACGTTCCCTTGCTCCGTTTTCGTTCGGTCAACCGGCCACATGCCGCCCGTTGAAACAATTGCTGCGAGACTCACAGTTATTTGCGACTTACCTAAACCCGGATGCCCGGCAATCATTGAAACCTTGCCGCGTGCCATGCGTCCCGGCCATAGCCAGCGTATCGGCTTAGCTTCGATACTTGACATGCGCCGGTAACTGATGCCTGAAGCGTTTTGTTTTGAATCTTCCGTGCGTTGCTCGACATTGCCAGACTTCGGCCATGCATTAAGCGCCAAATACACCGCCTGCCCCATTGGTCTGCGCTGTAAGTGCGCGTCAAGATATGCTGCCCCGCGATCGACAGATAAACGAACGTCACGCATGGCCGGATTCCTGCACCGCCGCACAAATACGTTCTGCCGCCGTCATCAATCTCTGGCGCTCTGATTCCGGCAGGGTTTCACCGCGCGCCATTGAGGAAGCAGCACAGGCAACAATCAGGGTTTCTAACTCAACGCAGCGCAGCACGTCGGCAGCGGGGAATGGTCGCCGCTCTCTCGGCTTTCGATCATCAACCGGGCGTTCAGGGTATAGAGCGTCAAACGTAAGGCCGACTGCCGATAGCACATGCTCAGGATCGCAGCCAGCGAAGTCATGCAGCAGAATCCGGCCATCATCTAATTCTCTAATCGCTAGAGATGCCTTCCTGTCGTCGTGTGCGGGACACTTAGCAAGCCAGCGGTTTGCGCCGGTGCGTCGCACTCCATCAAGATGGGAAAGTAGGGTATCGGCGCTCACGCCGCCGCCTGCTCGATCAGCGTGCGAATGTCCTGACATTTCCATGCGGTAATGCGGGGCGCTAGCTTGTATGCCGGTGGGAAACGCCCGCTCTTGACCCCGGCCCACCAAGTACTGCGACTTACGGGGTAAACAGCGAGGATCTTCGGCAGCCGGACAAAGCCGGCCTCGGGAAGTGGTTGTGTGCTTTCCATCTCACGCTCCAATGGTTGTGCCCAGATGGAGCGAGTTTGATCTAACTGGCCATCGTCAGACAATGGGGTTTGATGGAAGTAGACCTGGGGGGCTCAATGAATCAAGGACCGCACCGAGTTCTTGGAAATCCCAAACCCCGCGGAAAACTGCTGTTCGAGATGTTTCTCATTGCTCAAGGCGGCAGCGATTTGATCGGCTGTTAGATTGAGGAACGGATAGCATTTTGAAAGGGCGGCCGCAGCCTCAGCGCGTCTTTTCCTATCGGCTCTGCCTGTCAGAGCATTCGCCTCACCCCGTAAAAACCCATACACGAATTCGAGTTCCGCGAGTCGCGGACCAGCTTTGAGCAATATCTCCCGACATGAGAATGCGGCCCTCGCTTGTGGTGTGGCTTTCCGAGCTGCCTGGAGTGCCGTCCTGTAAGACATGGGCCCGTGTTCGGCAAGATGCTTTACTTGCTGCCTCGCTTGTTGTTGTTCTCGCTTCGAGTTGGCAAAGAACAATGTGCCAAGTGCGCGCTCTACTTTCCAGTCTAACGGCAGCGTAGGCCAGCGTTCGGCAAAGCGAGTGCTAGGGACGGTGTTTTTCCTGGTGGCGCGAAAACTCGAGAGAAACTGAGACAAGCGAGCCGATACGTACATTTTCCTGGCTAATGTGAATTCACGCTCGGTAAGTGGCGGGATGAAAGGCGGCACAACGGGTCGTACCTGCCCGCGATACTGTTCACCAAACAGGTGCAGGAGTGACCTGTACAAGTGACGCGGCTGCCACCGAATGACGGTGGGGCATACGCTCCACTTGAATTTCCGTTGACCTGTACCAACACCGCTTAACCGCATTGCGGCCACTGCGTTCCTTCCTGTGCTGCCTTCGAAATAGCCAAGCCCAGGGCGGTGAAGGTGTCCGCCTTTTCGCCCCGTCGGGCTAGGCGCGGTAAACCCTCAAGCCGCTTGATCCTGCTGGTGTCGCATCAGTTCCAGCAGAAATTCCGGGGCCAGGTCGGCCCCGTTGGCCCATGCAACCGTCCGCATCACGGGATGCTGATAGGCGGTCGCAAACTGCGCCGGGTCGCGCAACGGCTCGAATACTTCGCCTTCCAGCTCGCCGGACAGATCAACCTCTCCCGCATCGCCGTTATTGAAGCGCAGAAACAGCCGATAGGCGGACAGCGGGGTTACCTCGGTCGTATGCAGAATCATGACAATCACTCCAGTGGGTCAATCGGTTTGAGGGGTTTTTTTTGCTGCGCCAATTCCCAATCGGTTTCGAGTTCCGCCCGATGCAGCGCCAGCCATTCGCGCACCATCGACAGCGCCCTGCCCGGCAGCGAACCCGCATAGACGGCCCCATCCAACGTTATCAGGGCTTCATGCTCGGCATAGACGGCGTGGAAGTGCATCGGCGGATGCTCGCGCCAGTTCATGTAAATCACGACGCCGAAAAAGCGCGAGATTTCGGGCATTACGCGGCTCCTCGCAGCGGTATCACTTCGGCACCGGCCTTCAAATTGTCCAGGTAATCGGCCCATTGCTGCATCATTTTCCGTCGCTCGGGAAGATGCGCCGTGCGGTTGTAGGCGCGTCCGTTCGGATCGCGTACTGCATGGGCTAACTGGTGTTCGATAAAGTCTGGGCGTATGCCTAGCACTTCGTCAAGGATGGTGCGCGCCATTGCCCGGAAACCGTGCCCGCTCATTTCATCCTTGCCGATACTCATGCGTCGCATGGCCGCAAGAATGGCGTTATCACTCATCGGGCGATTGGTGCTGCGCGCTCCGGGGAACACATAGCGCCCGTTACCAGTCAGGGTGTGAAGTTCTCGCAGGATCGCGACGGCTTGCGACGACAGGGGTACGATATGCGCCGTGTCGGTCTTGGTCACTGTGTAGCGCCATTCCGCCGCTTCCAGGTCGATGTCTGCCCATTCCGCGTTTCGCAACTCGCCGGGGCGCACGAATACCAGCGGGGCAAGGCGCAGAGCGCTCTGCACGGTCGGCGTGCCTTGGTAACCATCCAGCGCGCGCAACAGTTCGGCAACGCGCTGGGGGTCGGTAATTGCTGCAAAGTGTTCGCCTTTCGCCGGGGGCAGTGCGCCGCGCAGGTCTTGGGTCGGGTCGCGTGTTGCTCTCCCGGTTGCCACGGCATACCGGAATACCTGCCCGCAGTTGCCAAGGGCGCGATGCGCGGTTTCCAGCGCTCCCCGGTTTTCGATTCGGCGCAACGCGGCCAGCAGTTCCGGGGCGGTTATCTCGGCGACCGGGCGCCCGCCAATCCACGGGAAAATATCGCGCTCGAATCGCCGCAGGATGCGGTTGCCGTGATTAGCGGCCCACGTCGGGGAATGCTTTGCATACCACTCCCGCGCCACCACTTCCAAGCTGTTTGCCGCGCGTTCCACGCGCGTTGATTTGATCGCCTTGCGGTTTTCACCGGGGTCTATGGCATTGGCCAGCAGTTTGCGTGATTCGTCCCGGCGGTCGCGTGCGTCTTTCAGACTTACATCGGGATAGACGCCAAGCGATAGGCGTTTTTCCTTGCCAGAGTAGCGGTATTTGATCCGCCACCACTTCCCGCCGGTCGTGGATACTTCCAGATACAGCCCGCCGCCATCAAACAGGCGGATAGGTTTGTCACCGGGCTTGGCTTTGCGAATCGCGGTATCGGTCAGGGGCATGGGGGCAACTCCTCAGGATGGTGGTCTAGTTGCCCCCAATGTTGCCCTCAGTTGCCCCCGGATGTCAATGGACGTTGTTGCCCCAGGCTAGACGAAATAGCAAATAAAAAACTAACACTTAGGCCGGTTTACGGATGTCACTGGATTTCGTTGGATCGTTAAATGGTGGTGATGGGTGGAATTGAACCACCGACCTTGGCGTTATGAGTGCCACGCTCTAACCGACTGAGCTACATCACCAAATGCCTGTATCCTCGATTCCGGTGCCGAGTGTACCGCGCGCACTCTCACACCAGGCAAAAAGCGACGCCGGCTGCCGGTCCCATACGCCGGCTTGGAGGCGCGGCAGTCTAAATATCGACCCGCATTTTGTCAAGGTTTGCAACCGGTTACGATTGCCGCCGCGTTCCGCCCGGCACCGCGCCGTGACCGCAGGGGAAGCATTTTTGCGGCTGCAGGGGCGCGCGATTACACTCGCATGTCTGTTCAAACGTTAATGATATATGGATTTTGACGTGGTGGTGGTCGGTGGCGGGCTGGTTGGCGCGAGCCTGGCGCTGGCGCTCGATGCCGCCGGACTCAGGCTTGCAGTGGTCGAAGCCGGGGTGCCGCCGCCCGGCGCGGGCGCGGCCGGCTGGGATAGTCGCGTCTACGCGATCAGCCCTGGCAGCGCGGCGTTTCTCGAGCGCTGCGGTGTGTGGCGCGGGCTGGATATGATGCGCGTCAGCCGGGTCGAGGCCATGCGCATCGTCGGCGATGATGCACGCTCGGCGCTTGAATTCAGCGCGTATGACGCGGGTTTGCGCGAACTGGCCTTCATCGTCGAAAACTGCCAATTGCAGCGCGTGCTGTGGAATGCGCTTGAGCGTGCGTCGCATGTCGAGTTCATAGTGTCCGCGGCATGCACAAGTTTGACGCTGGCGGCGGAAACGGCGCGACTGGAGCTGAGCGACGGGCGCGTCCTGCGGGCGCGCCTGCTGGTCGGCGCCGACGGTGCCGATTCCTGGGTGCGTACGCAAGCCGCGATTGAGGTTGAAACGCATCACTATCAACAGACCGCGGTCGTCGCCAATTTCGCCGCGGCCATACCGCATCGCGACACTGCGTACCAATGGTTCCGGCGCGACGGCGTGCTGGCACTGCTGCCGTTGCCGGGCGCGCGGGTTTCAATGGTATGGTCGACCAACGAGGAGTACGCGGCGCGGCTGCTCGGACTGGCGCACGAGGAACTTGCAGCGCAAGTTGCGGCGGCCGGCCACGGCGTGCTCGGCGAGCTGCAGTTGATTACTCCGGCCGCGGCTTTTCCGCTGCGGCTGCAACGCGTGCGACAGCTGGTGCGGCCGCGCCTTGCCCT
>Ga0080064_1004570_pt1 | contig 17510 bp, 10 predicted proteins | sample Subgrocontami54m_FD_69260 | JGI IMG/M metagenome (GOLD analysis project Ga0080064, IMG submission 69260) | Subsurface groundwater microbial communities from S. Glens Falls, New York, USA - GMW46 contaminated, 5.4 m (SPADES assembly) (version 2) ...
GGTGAAAAGCACCCCGTTGAGGGGAGTGAAATAGTACCTGAAACCACGTGCCCACAAGCAGTCAAAGGGTGTTGCCGGCTTGCCGGTAGCCTGATGGCGTGCCTTTTGAAGAATGAGCCGACGAGTTACGCGTATGTGGCGAGGTTAAGTCCGAGAAGGACGGAGCCGGAGCGAAAGCGAGTCTGAATAGGGCATTCAGTCGCATGCGGTAGACCCGAAACCGAGTGACCTATCCATGGCCAGGTTGAAGCGGGAGTAATGTCCCGTGGAGGACCGAACTCACCAGCGTTGAAAAGCTGGGGGATGAGCTGTGGATAGAGGTGAAATGCCAATCGAACTCGGAGATAGCTGGTTCTCCCCGAAATGCCTTTAGGGGCAGCCTCGGGTGATAAATCGCGGGGGTAGAGCACTGGATGGGCTAGGGGGCTTCCCGCTTACCAACCCCAACCAAACTCCGAATCCCGCGATTCCTACAACCCGGGAGTGAGACTGCGAGGGCTAAGCTTCGTGGTCAAAAGGAAAACAGTCCAGACCGTCAGCTAAGGTCCCTAAATCCAAGCTAAGTGGTAAAGGATGTGGATTCGCATCGACAACCAGGATGTTGGCTCAGAAGCAGCCACCATTGAAAGAGTGCGTAACAGCTCACTGGTCAAGTGGATCCGCGCCGAAAATTCAACGGGGCTCAAGCTTGGTACCGAAGCTACGGATCCTCCGGCGGTTCGCCGCTGGTGGATGGTAGGGGAGCGTTCTGTTCTGCAGTGAAGGTCGACCGTGAGGACGGCTGGAGCGAATGGAAGTGCGAATGTCGGCATGAGTAGCGAAATGTGAGTGAGAATCTCACACACCGTATGCCTAAGGTTTCCTGAGCAAGGCTCGTCCGCTCAGGGTTAGTCGGGCCTAAGCCGAGGACGAAGGTCGTAGGCGATGGACATCCGGTTGATATTCCGGAACCGACCAAGGGTCGTTTGCACCGCAAGGTGTCGCCTGGAGGATGCGAACGGGGGTTGCCCGGCGAAAGTCGGTCGAACCCGGGAGTTGAGCCCAGGTGAGAGCAAGGGCATGACACAGCATGGTAGTTCGAGCGCGTTTTGGCTATACGCGTCCAAGCCGGTAGGGGGAGCAGACAGGCAAATCCGTCCGCTCATTCAACCCCGAGCAGCGAGTGAAAGGGGCTTTGCCTCGATTCGAGTGAGCCAAGCTGGCGAGAAAAGTGTCTAGCGAGACCCAAGGCGACCGTACCGCAATCCGACACAGGTAGGCGGGTAGAGAATACCAAGGTGATCGGGAGAACCCTCGTTAAGGAACTCGGCAACATGGCCCCGTAACTTCGGGAGAAGGGGCGCTTCGCGGCTGCTGCTTGCAGTGGTCGATCGAAGCCGCAGTGAAAAGGCCCAGGCGACTGTTTAGCAAAAACACAGGTCTCTGCGAAAGCGAAAGCTGACGTATAGGGGCTGACGCCTGCCCAGTGCCGGAAGGTTAAGAGGAGGGGTGCAAGCTCTGAATCGAAGCCCCGGTAAACGGCGGCCGTAACTATAACGGTCCTAAGGTAGCGAAATTCCTTGTCGGGTAAGTTCCGACCCGCACGAATGGCGTAACGATCTGGGCGCTGTCTCAACGAGGGATCCGGCGAAATTGAAGTACCTGTGAAGATGCAGGTTACCCGCGATAGGGCAAAAAGACCCCGTGGAGCTTTACTGCACCCTGATATTGGATTGGGATTTAGCTTGTGTAGGATAGGTGGGAGGCTGAGAAGCTGGGGCGCTAGCCTCGGTGGAGCCAACGTTGAAATACCACCCTTGTTGGATCTCGGTTCTAACCGCGACCCGTGATCCGGGCGCAGGACAGTGTCAGGCGGGCAGTTTGACTGGGGCGGTCGCCTCCTAAAGTGTAACGGAGGCGCCCAAAGGTTCCCTCAGGCTGAATGGAAACCAGCCGTAGAGTGCAAAGGCATAAGGGAGCTTGACTGCGAGACCTACAAGTCGAGCAGAGACGAAAGTCGGGCTTAGTGATCTGGTACCTCCGAGTGGAAGGGGTATCACTCAACGGATAAAAGCTACCCCGGGGATAACAGGCTGATGGTGCCCAAGAGTTCACATCGACGGCACCGTTTGGCACCTCGATGTCGGCTCGTCGCATCCTGGGGCGGAAGTACGTCCCAAGGGTTTGGCTGTTCGCCAATTAAAGCGGCACGCGAGCTGGGTTCAGAACGTCGTGAGACAGTTCGGTCTCTATCCATCGTGGGCGTAGGGAACTTGAGAGGAGCTGCTCCTAGTACGAGAGGACCGGAGTGGACGAACCGCTGGTGTGCCAGTTGTCCTGCCAAGGGCACCGCTGGGTAGCTATGTTCGGTCGGGATAAGCGCTGAAAGCATCTAAGTGCGAAGCTCGCCTCGAGATGAGGTTCCCCACCGGGTTAACCGGGTAAGACCGCAGGGAGACTACCTGCTTGATAGGCGGCATGTGGAAGTCCGGTGACGGATGAAGCTGAGCCGTACTAATGGTCGAGGGCTTGACCTCTTCAGCAACTGATCAAGGATCAGCGGCTGTGGGTCCGAGAGCACCGCGCCGTACCGGCGCACGAAATGAAGCTCACGAAATCGAAGCTCGATCGCTGCCGGCGCTCCAATTCAGGGGATCGCCGCGCAGTCATGCCGAACGACGTACCAGCCGCAAGAAATCCTGGTGACTCTGGCGGAGAGGCCACACCCGTTCCCATCCCGAACACGGAAGTTAAGCTCTCCAGCGCCGAAGATACTGAGAGGGCAGCCTTTCGGGAACATAGGTCGTCGCCAGGATTTTTGCGTTCCCGGCGCCCGTCGGCGCTTCGCTATCCTTGTCGGCGATGACATCCACCCCGGGCCGCGAGGCGACGGAGCTCGCCGATCCGCGGACCATCTGCCCGTACCTGATGGTCGCGACCGGTCGCTGGCGCAACGCCCAGCCTTCCCGGGATCACGTCTGCACCGCCGAGTCGGAGCCGCTCCCGGTCACCCTCGATACCCAGCGTCGGCTGTGCTTCGCTGACCACGCCGTTTGCGCCCGCTACCAGGTGGCCCGGGCGGGTTACCAGGCGGCCGTTCCCCTCGTCCCACTCCGCCCGATCGCGCGGACGACGCCGGTGGTCATCGACCGCGGCCGGGCGCCCTTCCCGTTGCCCCGGGTCGCGGATCGGCGGACGCTTGGCCAGGCGGCCCTTGCCCTGATCATGGTCGCGGCCGTGGCGGCCGTCCTGTTCGCCCGTCTCGGCAGTCCGTCAGCCGGGAGTGCCGGGCCATCCGCCAACCCGACCCTGGGCCCCAGCGTCTCCGCCATCGCGGTGGCCAGCCCGTCGCCGTCCGTCGCGGTCAGTCCGACGCCAACCGCCAAGCCGACGGCGAGCCCAACGCCAGCAGTCAGCCCGACGGCACGGCCGAGCGCAACCCCGACCCCGCCCGCCGGATCCGGCCGGACCTACACGGTCAAGGCCGGCGACACCCTGTCGTCGATCGCCGCCCGGTTCGGCACGACGGTCAAGGTCCTCTCCAAGCTCAACGGGATCACCAACCCCTCGCTGATCAGGACCGGCCAGGTCCTCAAGCTCCCCTAGGCCGCGGCCCGAGACGTCGATCGGGCCCGAGCCGCCGCTTGAGCGACTCAGCGCTGGCAGCCCCGGCAGTACGAGGTCACGAAACCGTCCGGTTTGACCTCCGTGATCCGCGCCCCACAACGGGGACATGGGGACCCGCCCTTGCCATGGACGGCCAGGAAATCCCGGACCTGCGTCTCGAACGTCGGCGGTACGCGCGCGCGAAGGACCTCGAGCGCGCTATAGACGGTCGCGCGCGAGGCTGTGTACAACCCGTCGATCTCCTCGGCCGCCAGCGACGAGCGTTTGCGGAACGGCAGGAGTCCGGCGGCGTGCAGGATCTCGTCGCTGTAGGCGTTTCCGATGCCGGCAACGAAGACCTGGTTCTTGAGCAGATTCTTGAGCTCGCCTGGGTGGCGTCGGATCCTCGCCCGCCAGGTATCGAGGCTGAGCCCTGGATCGTCGACGTCCGGACCGAGCTCGTCGTCGAGACCGGGCACCGCGCGATCGAGATCCGCCGGCAGGAGATAGACCTTGCCCATCTGGGTCGGGTCCCGATAGCGAACCTCGACCGGCTCGTCGTCATCCGGGAGCCACGATGCCCCGCGGGTCCAGGCCGCGACATCCGGCGGCGCGCCACTCGATCGCGGCCCGAAGCCGAGGATCAGGGCCGTCTTTGACGGCAGCTTGGTCGGCGGCGGCGCGAGCTGGAAGCGACCGGTGAGCATCGGATTCACGACCACCTGGTCGCGGTCGAGCGTGACCAGCAGGAATTTTCCGCGCTGCCGGATCGAGGTCACCGTCTGGCCGACGAGGTTGGCCAGCTCGGCCGGCGTCCCCCGCACAGCGAGCGGCGCGAGCGCCTCCGCGCGGGCGATCGGACGGCCCCGCAGGGCGCTGTCGAAGGCCTCGGCGACGACGGTCAGATCGGGCAGTTCGGGCACGTTGTCGCCGATTGTAGGCCGCAAGAACCCTGTGCTAGACTCTCCCGGCCCTCGCGGGCAGGACAGCAGAAGAGCGTCACCCCAGTGCCATTCGACACGAAGGAGCGGACCGAGGCCCAGCAAGCACGGACCGGCTGATCGTCTCCCAAGGCCTGAGTTTTCGCTCAGGCCGTTCTGATTCTCGGGGAGCCATCCGAACAGGAGAGACCATCCGTTGACCGATCTGAAGCAGGGCGGGACCGCGCCCGAGACGGAGGCGACTGCCGCCGTCACCGATGAGGCGCCCCAGGTAGCCGTCGCCGTCGCCGACGAGCCCGCCACCATCATCGAGGCGACTGTCGAGCCGGCCGAGATCCCCGCACCGGAGGCCCAGTCCGTCGCACCGGCTGATGAATCGCCGGCGGCAGAGGTGCTCGCACCCGACGCGCAGGCGGACCAGCCCGCCGTGGCCGACGAGGCCGCTCCGGTCGAAGCCCAGATCGCTCCAACAACCGCGGAGGCAGCGTCGTCGGACGTCGAGGCCGCTCCGGCGGTCGCCGAATCCGCGCCGACCGAAGATGCGCCGACCGCGGTCGGCGCCGTTGACGAAGAGCCGGCCGTGGCCCCCGCTGCGGCGAGCGACGCGCCGGCCGACGACTCCGCCAGCGCCGATTTCGCCGCCGAGATCGCCGATGCACCCGCTGCTGCCGAGGAGGAGGAGGCACCAGCGCCCGTCCGGGATTTGGGCCCCGAACCACTGACGATGGAGGAGCTCCTGGCCGAGCAGGACTCGGACATCAAGAGCTTCAAGCACGGTGACGTGGTCGAAGGCACGGTCGTCCGGATCGACAAGGACGAGATCCTGGTCGACATCGGGGCCAAGAGCGAGGGCGTCGTCTCGAACCGCGAGCTGTACGGCCGGAATGCCGAGTCCCAGCCGCCGCTCGCCGTCGGCGACACGGTCCTGGTCTACGTCCTCCAGCCCGAGTCGCAGGAGGGCCACGTCGTCCTGTCGCTGCGAAGGGCCGGCCTGGAGCGCAAATGGCGCTCTATGCAGGAGCAATTCGAGAGCGGCGTGATCATCGAGGCGCCGGTCATCGACCACAACAAGGGCGGCCTCATCGTCGACTGCGGCATCCGCGGCTTCGTCCCGATCAGCCAGATCGTCGACTTCCCGCGCCGGCCCCAGAACGATCAGCCGCGCGATGCGGCCCAGGAGATCGCCGAGAAGCTGATGCCGTTCGTCGGCCGCAAGCTCCGGCTCAAGATCCTCGAGGTCAATCGCAAGGCCAACCGGCTCATCCTGTCGGAGAAGGTCGCCCTGTACGAGGAGCGACGCGAGAAGCGGGACGAGCTGTTCAGCAGCCTCCAGGTCGGCCAGAAGGTCAACGGGACCGTGCGCTCGATCGCCCCGTTCGGCGTGTTCGTCGACCTCGGCGGGATCGACGGCCTGGTCCACAAGAGCGAGCTCAGCTGGAACAAGGTCAACAACCCCGAGTCGGGCTACAAGGTCGGCGAGGAGGTCGAGGCCGAGGTCATCGACATCAACCACGAGCGCGGCCGGATCAGCCTGTCGATCCGTCGCCTTCAGCCTGATCCGTGGCACTCGACCGTGGCCGACTTCAAGGTCGGTGACGTCATCGACGGCACGGTGACCAAGCTGGTCAACTTCGGGGCCTTCGTCCGGGTTCGCGATGGGCTCGAAGGCCTGATCCACATCAGCGAGCTGTCCCATCAGCGGGTCGCCCATCCCGGCGATGTCGTCCATGAGGGTCAGACGCTCAAGCTCAAGATCATCTCGCTCGACTCCGAGCGGCATCGCCTCGGGCTGAGCCTCAAGCAGGCCGAGGAGCCGCCGGCCCGGCCCGCCGCGCCCGAGCCCGGACAGGCCGCCCCGAGCGGTCCGCGCCCGGAACGTCGACCGCGTCCGGAACGCGGCTACTCGATGGCCGATGCTGTCCAGGAGCCCGAGGGCGGGATCGACAACACCCTCGCGTCGGCCTTCGCCCAGGTCCGCCAGCAGCTTGCAGAGGCCGAGGTCGAGGAAGTCGGTGAGTCCGTGGCCGCCACCGAGGCCGAGGCCGAGGACAGCGCCTCCGAGGCGATCGTCGAGGTTGCCGCCACCGTGGCGGAGGACGAGGCGACCCTCGAAACGGCCGCTGTGGCCGAGCTCGACCAGATCGATGATGCCGCCGCGGCCAGCGACGCCAACGAAGCGCCGGCCGAGGCCGCTGCCGTCGAGGTCGTCGAGACCGTCGCCGCCAGCGAGGCGATCGAGGAGGCTGTCGCCGAGTCGGTCGTCGCCGAGATCGTCGAGGATCTGGCCGCCGAAGAGGCAGCCATTGAAGCCGAGGCCGAGGCCGAGATCGTCGAGATTGCGGACGAGACGGTCGAGGAAAACACCAAGGGCTGACACCTCGCCCCCCGAGAACCATCGGCCCGTCGGATTGCCCGGCGGGCCGTTTCGATTCCGGGCTGCTGCATCCACCTCGTCCCCCGCGGCGAATCAAGGGCAGCAGAACACGACCGGCCCTGGCCGGGCTGGCCGGTTGCGGGGCAGGGCCTCCGTGCTAGCATGGCCCAAGGCGCCTCGGAGGCGCTCGAGGAGAAAGAACAGGCGTTCGACCGGATGGATCGTTTCGACAAGTTCACGGACCGCGCGCGGAAGGTCCTCACCCTGGCCCAGGATGAGGCCCAGCGGTTCAACCACAACTACATCGGGACCGAGCATCTTCTGCTCGGGCTGGTCCGCGAGGGAGAGGGCGTCGCCGCCCGCGTCCTCGAGAACATGAACGTCGAGCTGCCCAAGGTCCGGACCGCGGTCGAGTTCATCATCGGTCGCGGCGACCGTCCGGTCGTCGGCGAGGTTGGGCTCACCCCACGCGCCAAGCGGGTGATCGAGCTGGCCATCGACGAGGCCCGCCGCCTCGGCCACAACTACATCGGCACCGAGCATCTGCTGCTCGGGCTGGTTCGCGAGGGCGAGGGGATCGCCGCCGGCGTCCTCGAATCCCTCGGGGTCAACCTGGACAAGGTCCGCCACGAGGTCATCCGGGTCCTGTCGCAGAGCTCGTCGACCGGGCCGTCGGCCCAGGAGACCAAGCGGGCCAGCAAGACCCCCACGGTCGACCAGCTTGGGATCAACCTGACCGAGCTGGCTCGGGCGGGCAAGCTCGATCCGGTCATCGGCCGGGAGAAGGAGATCGAGCGGGTCATCCAGATCCTGTCCCGCCGGACGAAGAACAACCCCGCCCTGATCGGTGAGCCAGGCGTCGGGAAGACCGCCATCGCCGAGGGCCTGGCCCATCGGATCGTGAGTGGCGATGTCCCCGAGACGCTCGCCAACAAGCGCGTCCTGACCCTCGACATCGGTTCGCTGGTCGCCGGCACCAAGTACCGCGGCGAGTTCGAGGAACGGCTCAAGAAGATCATCGAGGAGCTCCGCAACACCAACGACGCGGTCCTGTTCATCGACGAGCTCCATACCCTGGTCGGGGCCGGAGCGGCCGAGGGAGCCATCGACGCGGCCAACATCCTCAAGCCGCCGCTGGCCCGTGGCGAGCTCCAGTGCATCGGGGCCACGACGCTCGACGAGTACCGCAAGTACATCGAGCGCGATGCGGCCCTCGAGCGGCGCTTCCAGCCGGTCATGGTCGAGGAGCCGACCCTCGAGCAGACGGTCGAGATCCTGCTCGGGATCCGAGAGCGCTACGAGCAGCATCACAAGGTCACGATCACCGACGAGGCGGTCAAGGCCGCCGCGGAGCTGTCGACCCGCTACATCACCGACCGGCACCTGCCGGACAAGGCAATCGACCTGATCGACGAGGCCGCCAGCCGGGTCCGCCTCCGCCATTCCTCGGCGCCACCCCCGCTGCGTGCGGCGCAGAAGGACCTCGAGCGGGTGATCAAGGAGAAGGACGCCGCGATCAACGCCCAGGAATACGAGGACGCCGCCGGGCTGCGCGAGGCCGAGGCCACGGCCAAGGATCTCGTCGAAAGCCTGCGCGCCGAGTGGCAGGCCCAGACCGCCGGGGACCAGCCGACCGTCGGCGAAGAGGAGATCGCCCAGGTCGTCGCGATGTGGACCGGGATCCCGGTCACCCGGATCGCCCAGGAGGAGTCGGAACGACTGCTCCATATGGAGGATGCCCTGCATGGCCGGGTGATCGGCCAGCAGGAGGCGATCTCGATCGTCTCGAAGGCGGTCCGCCGGGCACGAGCGGGGCTCAAGGACCCCAAGCGACCGATCGGATCGTTCATCTTCCTCGGCCCGACCGGAGTCGGGAAGACCGAGCTGGCCAAGGCCCTCGCCGAGTTCATGTTCGGCAGCGAGGACGCCCTGATCAAGATCGACATGAGCGAGTTCATGGAGCGCCACAACGTCAGCCGGCTGGTCGGGGCGCCCCCGGGCTACGTCGGGTTCGACGAAGGCGGTCAGCTGACCGAGGCGGTCCGGCGCAAGAACTACTGCGTGATCCTGCTCGACGAGGTCGAGAAGGCCCACCCCGAGGTGTTCAACATCCTGCTCCAGATCCTCGAGGACGGGCACCTTTCGGACGCCAAGGGTCGCCGGGTCGACTTCCGGAACTCGATCATCATCATGACCTCGAACCTCGGCGCCAAGCAGCTCCAGACGAACTCCTCGCTCGGCTTCCGGGTCCAGGGGGACTCCGAGGAGACCCGCGCCGAGAAGTCGTACGAGTTGATGCGCGACAAGGTCCAGCAGGAACTCAAGCAGAGCTTCCGGCCGGAGTTCCTCAACCGGATCGATGCCACGGTCGTCTTCCGCAGTCTGACGGTCGAAGAGATCAGCGAGATCGTCGACCTGATGCTCAATCGCGTGCGCGACCAGCTCCGGGCCCAGCAGATGCTGCTCGAGGTCAGCCAGGCGGCCAAGGAGCACATCATCAAGCTCGGCTACGACGTGGCCTACGGCGCTCGGCCGCTCCGGCGGGTCATCCAGAACATGGTCGAGGACGTCCTCGCCGAGCACCTCCTGCTCGGCAAGTACGAGCCCGGGACGACGATCGTCGTCGACAAGGGCGAAGAGGCCGGCCTGGACATCCACGCGGCCGTCGAGAAGACCCCGGTCGAAGTCAGCTAGCGGCCGTCCGGCCGATGGCCAAGACCCACAGTCGCTACGTCTGCCAGGCGTGCGGCGACGCCTTCCTCCGCTGGGAAGGGCAATGCCGGACCTGCGAAGCGTGGAATACCCTGGTCGAGACGGTGGTCCGCGAGCCGGCCCGGCAGGCCCGCGGCCCAGCCGGCGGATCACCGGGCGCGGGCCGGCCAGGCAGCGGTTCGGTCGCCCTCGGTTCGGTCCTCGAGCCGGATGTCGCCCGCCTCCCGATTGGCATCGCCGAGCTCGATCGGGTCCTCGGTGGCGGCCTGGTCTCGGGGTCGCTCGTCCTGGTCGGGGGCGAGCCCGGGATCGGCAAGTCGACCCTCCTCCTCCAGGCCGCGGCGGGGATCGCCGGTCGGCTGGCCGACGACGACGGGCATGTCCTGTACGCCACGGGCGAGGAATCGGCCGCCCAGGTCCGCCTGCGGGCGGCTCGTCTCGGGTTGCTCGATGGCCCGGCCGGCAGTGGGGTTCGCGTCGCCGCCGAGAGCGAGATCGGCCGGATCGTCGAGCTGGCCCGGGCGGATCGTCCCGGACTGGTCATCGTCGATTCGATCCAGACCGCGACCGTCGACGAGCTCGACGGACCGGCCGGCAGCGTCGGCCAGGTGCGCGAAGCCGCGCTCCGACTGATGGAGCTGGCCAAGGGCGACGGGATCGCCGTCGTCCTGGTCGGCCATGTCACCAAGGACGGGACGATCGCCGGGCCAAAGACCCTCGAACACCTCGTCGACGCCGTGCTCAACCTCGAGGGCGACCGATCGGCTGGCCTGCGCCTGCTCCGGGCGTCCAAGAACCGGTACGGCTCGACCGAGGAGGTCGGCGTGTTCGAGATGGGGGAGCTCGGCTTGACCGAGCTGACCGATCCCGCCCGGGCCTTTCTGGTCGAGCACGACGGAGCCGCGCCGGGGAGCGTCGTCGCACCAACCCTCGAGGGCAGCCGCCCACTCCTCGTCGAGGTCCAGGCGCTGGTCGCTCCGGTCGCCTACGGGACGCCGCGTCGGACGGGCGTCGGGATCGACCACAACCGGCTGGCCCTGCTGGTTGCGGTCCTCGGTCGACGGGCCGGGATCGGGCTGGGCAGCCACGATGTCTACGCCAACCTGGCCGGTGGCCTGACCCTCGAGGAGCCGGGCCTCGATCTGCCCCTCGCGCTGGCCCTCGCGTCGTCGTTCCGCGATCGCCCGGTGCGTCCCGGCACGGTTGCCATCGGCGAGGTCGGGCTGCTTGGCGAGCTGCGCAGTGTGACCGGTCTCGAGCGTCGCCTGCGTGAGGCCGCCCGGCTCGGGTTCCAGCGTGCGATCGTCCCCCGATCGCCCCGCGGCGGACCGCCACCGGTCGTGGATGGGCTGGAGGTCGTCGCTGTCGGGGCCGTCCGCGAGGCGATCGCCGAGGCGCTTGAGACCGACGCCCGCACGCCGGCGATGCTAGGCTGACGCCCGCACCGCGGGCTGGGTCGCGGTCGCTACCCTGTCACCCGTCGATCGAACCGGGAGCGCGCCCACCACCGTGATCCGGAACATCCGCATCCTCGGCGCAGCCCTGGGCGGGATCGTGGGTCTGGCACTCGCCACCTCGCTCGGCGGCGTGTTCGACCGGAGCGGCCTGTACTTCGGGTTCTATCTGGCGGCCTGGGTCGTCGCCTGGATGGTGGTCGGGTTCGCGATCCTGCCGTATCTCACGATCGTCCCCGCCCAGCGGCTCGTGCGGAGTGCCCAGGCCCTCTCGACGGCCGAGGTCGTAACCGCCGTCGCCGGCCTTCTGCTCGGTCTGCTGATGGGTCTCCTCCTGGGCATCCCACTGTCGAACCTGCCGCCGCCGCTGGGCTGGTCACTGCCACTGGCCACGTCGCTCGGGCTGGGGCTGGGGATGGTCGGGCTGACCGTCGCCAAGCGGGGCGACCTGGTGACCGCCGCCGAGGCGATCGGGATCTTCCGCCGACCCGAGCCGGACGAGGGCGGGCTCCGTCGGGGCGATCCCCACATCGTGGTCGACACCAGCGCGATCATCGACGGCCGGATCGCCGAGATCACCGAGTCCGGGTTCATCTACGGGACCCTGGTCGTCCCGCGCTTCGTGCTCGACGAGCTCCAGCACATCGCCGACAGCGCCGACACGCTCCGCCGCAACCGGGGCCGTCGCGGCCTCGAGATCCTGGCCCGGATGCAGAAGGAGTCGCCGACGCCGGTCGAGATCGTCGAGGATGACTTCCCCGATATCGCCGAGGTCGACGCCAAGCTGGTCGCCCTGGCCAAGCGCAAGAGCGGGGCGATCCTGACCAACGACTTCAACCTCAACCGGGTCGCCGAGCTGCAGGGTCTGCGGGTGATGAACATCAACTCGCTGGCCAACGCGGTCAAGCCCGCGGTCCTGCCCGGCGAGGAGCTCCGGGTCCGGGTCATCCAGGAGGGCAAGGAGCTCGGCCAGGGGGTTGGCTTCCTCGACGACGGCACGATGATCGTGGTCGAGGGCGGCGCCCGGTTCATCGACAAGGACCTCGACGTCGCGGTGACCCGGGTCCTGCAGACCGTGGCCGGGCGGATGATCTTCGCCCAGCCGCGCCTCGATTGAGCGGGTCGGCCAACCGGTCGCCGGCCTCCGCGTCCGCCGCCCGAGGCCATGACGCCGGCGCCCCGGGCAATCCTCGCGCCGGGGCCGACGCCATCGTCGTCGCGGCCGGCTCATCGCGCCGGATGGGCGGCATCGACAAGCTCCTCGCGCCGCTCGGCGATCGCCCGCTCCTGGCCTGGACCCTGGCCGCACTGGCGGCCGCGCCGGAGGTGGAGCGGATCGTCCTGGTCGTGGCCGCGGACGCGGTCGGCACGCTCTCGGTCGCGCCATGGCTGCCACCCCAGATCGTGGCCGTGGTCGCCGGCGGGGCGCGCCGGCAGGATTCGGTTGCGGCCGGCTGGGCGGCCCTCAACGGCGCCGGCGCCCAGGACGGACCGGGCGCGTCCGACCGGGTCGTGCTCGTCCATGACGGCGGTCGCCCGGCGGTCTCGCCTGCCCTGGTGGGGGCGGTGGCGCGGGCCGCCGCCCGGTACGGAGCCGCGATCCCGGTCGTCCCGATCGTCGAGACCGTCAAGCGGATCGCCGATGGCCGGGTCGCCCAGACCCTCGAGCGATCCGAGCTGGCCGCCGCCCAGACGCCCCAGGGCATCCGCCGCGATCTCTTCGCCGAGGCGCTGGCTCGCTACCCGGCCGACGGGCCCCAAACCTGGACCGATGAGGCCGCCCTGCTGGAGGCCTGTAGAATCGACGTTCATGCAATCCCCGGTGAATCGAGCAATCTCAAGGTGACCACGCCCGAAGACCTCGGGCGGGTCGAGCTCGCCCTGCTCGGCCGGATCCCGCCCCGAGTCGGCTACGGCGACGACAGCCACTCGTTCGGCCCCGGATCGCCGCTGGCCCTGGGCGGTGTCGAGATCGCTGGCGCACCGCGTCTCCACGGGCACTCCGATGGCGATGTGGGACTCCACGCCGTCGCCGACGCCCTGCTCGGCGCGGCCGGCCTGGGAGATCTCGGGCGGGTCTTCCCGGCCGGCCCGGAGACACCAAGCGGGATCGCCAGCACGGAGCTCCTGACCCAGATCGTCCGTCGCCTGGCCGATGCGGGCCTGCGTCCGGCCGGGGTCGACCTGACGATCGTGGCCGCCAGGCCGCGTCTCGGATCGCGGCTCGACGCCATGCGCGAAGCGATCGCCGCGATCCTCGGCCTGCCGGTTGGGCGGGTCAGCGTCAAGGCCTCGACCGGCAACCTGGCCGGGGTCGAGGGGGCTGGCCGGGGGATCTCCGCCCACGCCGTCGCCGTCGTCGAGCCGATCCGATGACCACCCGGCTGCTCGACACGCTGTCGGGGACCCAGCACGACCTCGACCCGCTCGAGCCGGGCCACGTCCGGATCTACAGCTGCGGTCCGACGGTCTACGGGCCCGCCCACATCGGCAACTTCCGGTCCTTTCTGTTCGCCGACCTGCTCGTCCGGCACCTGCGGCGGAACGGCCTGCGGGTGACCTGGGTGATGAACATCACCGACATCGATGACAAGATCATCCGCGGCGCGTCGGCGGCCGGCGAGACGATCGCGGCCCTGACCGAGCGCTGGACCGAGCGATTTCTGGCCGACGCGCGCGCCCTGCGGATGACCGAACCGGATGTGCTGCCCCGGGCGACCGACCACATCGACGAGATCGTGGCCCTGGTGGCCACCCTGCTCGAGCGCGGCAACGCGTATCGGACCGACGAAGGTTCGATCTTTTTTCGGATCGGTTCGTGGCCGAGCTACGGGCGGCTGGCTCGGCTCGATCCCGACCAGCTCCGCGTCGGCGAGCGGGTCGAGGCCGACGAATACGCCAAGGATGATGTCCGCGACTTTGCGATCTGGAAGGGCCCCAAGCCGGGCGAGCCGTCATGGACCACTTCGATCGGAGAGGGGCGCCCGGGCTGGCATATCGAATGTTCAGCCATGGCGATCAAGCACCTCGGCCCGAGCTTCGATATCCACACCGGAGGGATCGACCTGATCTTCCCCCATCACGAAGACGAGATCGCCCAGAGCGAGGCGGCCACGGGCCAGCCGTTTGTCCGGACCTGGCTCCACTGCGCCCACCTCCAGATGGGCGGCGCCAAGATGGCCAAGTCGGTTGGCAACATCGCCCGGGTGGGCGAGTTGCTCGAGCGCGGCGTATCCGTGCGGGCGCTGCGCTATGTCCTGATCTCGGTTCACTATCGGGCCGGCCTGAGCTACAGCGACGACTCGCTCGCGGCGGCGAGTGCGGCGATCGAGCGACTCGACGCCGCGTACCTCGCCCTGGCGACCTATCGCGAGGAACGACCCGATGACCACAGCCTGCCGGCTGCCCTGGCCGCGGCGCGGACGGCCTTTGGCGCCGCACTCGACGACGATCTGAACGTCTCGCCTGCACTTGCCGCGATCTTCGACCTGGTCCGCGACCTCAACCGGCGGATCGACGCGCGTGCGATCTCGACCGCCGATGCCAGGCGAGCGCTGGCGACGCTGCGCGACCTGGATACCGTCCTGGCGATCGGACCGGACGAGCTGGACGAGGCGCTCGAGCCGGAGCTCCAGGCCCTCCTCGACGAGCGGGCCACCTCCCGGGCCAGCCGCGACTGGGCCGCCGCGGACCGGTTGCGCGACGAGCTGGCTGGGCGCGGGATCGTCGTCGAGGACTCGCGCGACGGGCAGCGCTGGCGGCGCGCCGAGCTGGTCATCGATGCCTAGCCCGCGACGTCCGCGTCCGGATCGGGTCACCGGCCGACAGGGCCCGAAAGCATTCGGCCCGGGACGTCGACCGACCGCTGGCGGTCGCCCGCAGACCGGTCCGGGACGGCCCCAGGGACCAAGCCCTCGGCCCCAGGATCCAGCCGATTCACGACGGCCAGGTGCCGAGGGCTCTGGGTCACCGGAGGGTCCGAAGGGCCGTCGCCCGGCCTTCGGTCTGCATGGGGCCGATGAGTCGCCGCCGGCGCGGGCCTCCGGTCGACCGCCCGGCGTCGATCGGCGCGGCAATCCACGGCCGGGAGGACTGCGGCCCGGAGGCCCCGGACCCGGCGGTCCGCGCCCCGGCGGTCCGCGGCGATCGAGCCCGGACGGTTTCCGGGGACCGATCCCCGACGGCCCGGGAGGCCCGGATCGACGGTTCGCCCCGGACGATCGACCGTTCCACCCGCGGCCATCGAGCCCGCGTCAGGGCGGTCCACAGCGCTTCGAAGGGACCTTCGACCGCCCGACCGGGCGTCGGCCAGGTTTCAACCCCCAGGAGGGTCCTCGCGACCGACCGCGTCCGTCCGGGCGGCCTGAAGGTCGCTGGGGCTCCGGTCAACGCCCGGATCGGGCTCCCTGGGTCGACCGCCAGGGGTCGGGTCCGGGTGACGATCGCGCTGGACCCCCGCCCGCCGGTGGCGCCCGACGTTTCCCGCCACCTGGGCGGGGGCCGTTCCGTCCCGGACCCAGCGCCGGTGGCCCGGACCGCCGTCCCTTCGAGCGCGGATCGCCCGCCGGGCGACCGCCGGCCTGGCGTGGCCCATCGGTTCCACCCGGCTACCCGGACCGGGGCCCTGCCCACGCCGGCCCACAACCCGACCTGTTCGATCCGGAGACCGACGAGCTCGTCGCCGGTCGGCGTCCGGTCGAGGAGGCCTTCGTCGCCCGCCGCGAGGCTCGTCGACTGCTGGTCGTCCCGCAGCGCCGGCCGGCCCTCGAGAAGATCGTCCTCCACGCAACGAGCCTGCGCATCCCGATCGTCGAGGTCGAGGGCGGCTCGCTGACGGCCCTGGCCGGGTTCGACGGGCACCAGGGCGTGGCCCTCGTCGTCGCCCCGCGGCGGTACGCCGACGTCGACGAGATCCTCGCCCGGGCGATCGAACGTGGAGAGCCGGCGTTCGTCCTGGTCCTCGATTCGCTCGAGGATCCGCAAAACGTCGGGACCCTCCTCCGGAGTGCCGAGGCAGCGGGCAGCCACGGCGTCATCTTCCCGACCCACCACCAGGCGCCCCTGACCCCGTCGGCGATCAAGGCGTCCGCCGGAGCCGTGGAGCATCTCCTGCTCGCCCCGGTCGACGACCTGCCCGGAGCGCTGGCCGACCTCCATGTCCGCGGCCTGCGCATCGTGGGCGCCGACGCGGACGCGCCGCTGGCGGTGCGCGACGCCGATCTGCGTGGCCCGCTCGCCCTCGTCGTTGGCAGTGAAGGCCAGGGCCTCGGCCCGGCGGTTCGACGACGCTGCGACCTCTTCGTCCGGATCCCGATGCGGGGCGCCGTCGGCTCGCTCAATGCCTCGGTCGCGGGTTCGATCCTGCTCTACGAGGCGACGACCCAGCGCGGCGGCACCTCCGCCGATCCCGCGGCCCAGCCCTCCGAGCCGGATGGGCCGACGACGGGGGAGGGGGCTGCCCCCCCCCACGATCTCGACCCGATCGAGCCGGTCATGGCCGAGGGTCTCGCGGTCCCGGACGACTCCACGAGCGAGCCAGCGGCGCCGGGGGATGCCGGGCTTACGCCAGCGCCCGTCTCGAAGCGTCCTCGCCGTCGGGCCGCCACCGCCGAGCCGGCCACCGCCAAGCCGGCCGAGGCGCCCGTCCCGAGCGTGCCGCGTCGTCGCGCGACCGGATCGGCCAAGAAACCAGGTCCGGCCGCCCAGGCGCTGACCGACCCGCCGCTCACGTCACCGGTCGAGCCGTCCGAGGGGCTGCTGCCTCACGAGCCACGCGCTCGGGCACCTCGGCCGCCGCGCACCCGGCGCGGTTGACGCTCGCCGGCCGCTCGCCCTATCATTCCCGGGCGCCACAGGTCCCCTGCGGTATGGTCCTGCGCGCGCCGACGTAGCTCAATTGGTAGAGCAGCGGTTTTGTAAACCGCAGGTTCCGGGTTCGAGTCCCGTCGTCGGCTCCAGCGCGAATAATCGTATGCCGGGTGCACCACGACGCCGCAGCGTCACCGGGCATGCATCGTGGGTAGGTTGAGCAGGTGGTGAGCTCCGCTGACTGTAGATCAGCCGTCTTCGACTGTGGGGGTTCGATTCCCTCCCTGCCCACCATCGTTCCGGCGGTCCTCGAGGGGTTCATCCGGGCCCACATAGCTCAGCTGGCAGAGCACTTCCTTGGTAAGGAAGAGGTCATCGGTTCAAGTCCGATTGTGGGCTCCACCAGCGCGGTCGTCATCGACCGGGCGGTCTCCCCACTCGGCGGGCCGGCCGGCCTGAATTCCCCAGGCGGCTCGGCCGCATCAACAGCACAGACAGTGGAGTAAGCGCTCACGTGGCGAAGAAGAAGTTCGAGCGGACCAAGCCGCATGTCAACATCGGTACGATCGGTCACATCGACCACGGCAAGACCAGCCTGACCGCGGCGATCACCAAGTACCTCGCCCTGCGCGGTGG
>Ga0080064_1004572_pt1 | contig 17507 bp, 16 predicted proteins | sample Subgrocontami54m_FD_69260 | JGI IMG/M metagenome (GOLD analysis project Ga0080064, IMG submission 69260) | Subsurface groundwater microbial communities from S. Glens Falls, New York, USA - GMW46 contaminated, 5.4 m (SPADES assembly) (version 2) ...
CTTCGGCGTCTGGCGTCCGAGTTCGGGCTCCTGTACTCGCCCATGCTCAACTTCACTCCGGTGAACGTCGAACAGTGGATCCGTGCGATCGAGGCCGGCACCATCGTCAAAATCGTCATGAATGACAACTCGGCGCATGACCTGTGGTTGCTCACTAAGTGGGCGGCACGAGGTCATAACTGGCTGTGGACCCAGATCACGTCCAGCAACCTCATGGTTGCCGTTCAGGTCGAAATCCACACCGGTGGCATGAAGCCGGTCGAGGTGATTGAGCATCACCGGCAGCCCATCGCCGTGTAACCAACCCCCGTTCCTTCCCCGAGCCAGGCCCTAAAAAGCCTGGCTCACGTATTTCTTAAAGTAGCGAAGCGGTGGGCTACTTGTTTTTCTGAAATATTCCTGTATACTATCGCTATTACTTTTTGTTCGTTGAAAATTATATAATCATAGTACAAAAAAAAGGAGAACCACGTGGCATTTCCAAACTATGTTCCACCCCAAAACCCAAAACGACTTGGCAAGATTATTATGTTTCATAGGTTTCTTGAGGCAATAAGAAATGCTGACAACGAAATTACTTCGTGGGTTGTGCTTTCACCCACGGGTGAATTTAGAATTTTTCCTTATCATAAAGATGATGATACTGATCCGATAAACAATCAAATTTTCCTTAATACTGCAGTTCATAAGTCTACACTAAAGGCTGGTGGTAATGATTTGGGACCCTGTGCTGCAGATAATCATGATGCCATGCGTCCGATATTTATGATTTTTTGGCAAAATTGGAAAATATATCGCAGGGCGCAATTGCGAGCAAGACAAAAAAAAGAATTAGTTTATCTTATTTAGCTCTTTTATCAAACTCCTCCGTTTTTCGCGGAGGAGTTACTGTTTATTTAAAATAATTTCTATCTTTTAATTCATCTGGCATGCACTGCATATCGGTTGTTTGATCTTTAAAATCATGCGCATACTTGTAGCCTTTGCCGTATTCGATTTCTTTCATGAATTTTGTGACTGCATTGCGCAAGTGAAGCGGTACAGGCAAATTTCCAAATTCTCTTACATCTTTTAGAGCTGCTTCAATGCCGCAGTAGGCAGTATTATTTTTTGGTGCTCGTGATAGGTACACCGCGCAGTGCCCAAGGGGGATGCGTCCTTCTGGCATACCAATAGCATGTACTGCCTGAAATACGCTTGTTGCAAGCTGAATGGCTTGCGCGTCTGCAAGGCCGATATCTTCAGACGCAAACACCACCATGCGCCGGGCAATAAATAACGGGTCTTCCCCTGCCTCAATCATGCGACTGAGCCAATACAGAGCGCCATTGGCATCGGAATTGCGCATGCTTTTAATAAAGGCGGAAATGACATTATAGTGCTCTTCACCCGCCTTATCATACCGCAATGCTTTTTGCTGAATCGCCTCTTCAATCGTTGCAAGGGTAATTTTTTTCTTGGTATTTTTTTGAATCAAAAGATATGCGAATTCAAAAATATTCAATAGCGAGCGAGCATCTCCATTTGCATGACTACATAATACTTCCTGTGCTTCATCAGAAATACTATCTATTCCCAGTAATTCACGTGCACGATGTAAAATTAATCCAAGAGAAGCTTTTTCCAGTTCTTTTAGCACAAATACACGTGAACGTGAGAGGAGTGCCGAATTCACCTCAAATGATGGGTTTTCAGTTGTTGCACCTATCAGAATGATAATTCCCCGCTCAACAGCAGGCAGGAGCGCATCTTGTTGCGCTTTATTGAACCTATGAATTTCATCAAGAAATACGATTGTTTTTTTGTGATGATACTTCAACTGATCGCGTGCTTTTTCAATAACACTTCGTACCTCTTTTACACCCACATTCACGGCGCTCAAGTGAATAAAAAATGCACCCGTGTGCCCAGCAATAACGGATGCGATTGTTGTTTTGCCAACTCCTGGTGGACCCCAAAAAATAACAGAACGTAATTGATCCTGCTCGATAAGCGAGCGCAAAACTTTGCCATCCCCCAAAAGATGATCTTGCCCGACAATATCATCAAGTGTTTGCGGACGCATGCGGTCTGCCAACGGCGCGTAGGTGTTTTTATCAAGCGCTGCGTCAAATAAATCCATACCTTAAAATTCAGTAGTAAGAAATAAGTAGTCAGTAGACAGTACTGAATTCAGTGTAGTGAACGATCGTATACTTGTCAACTTTTTAAGGCGGAATCATTGACAAAACGATAAAGAAGTATTAAAATTGCAGCGTTCTATTTGTTTTTTGAAAACTTATATTTTCCCTAAAAAAGGAGAAAATGATGACACGAGAGGAATTTGTGAAAAAAATCCATTGGGACGTCATCATATGGATTATTAGTTTTGTGAATGCTATTGCAATGACTCCGCAATTAGTGCAGATAATCAAGACCAAGAATGTTGAAGGGTTATCTCTTGCGACGTTTATTATTGTTGTTATTATTCAGATTGGCTTTGCATTCGAATTCTTTTTCTCTCGAAAAATAATTATGACACTGCTTATGTTAGTGGCAATGCTGGTAAGTTGTTCAATTATTTCGTGCATAGTATATCTTCGCTATTTCGTATGATAGCCTTTTCTCTCACGCTCGTTAGTATTATTAATTATCATCTCAATGAAGAGATTAGACCTACTATTGTCCGTGAACTTGGGGTTATTATTGGTAAATCTTTGCAAGACGTTTTAGAGCAATGCGACCTTGAACCAATTAAAGTTTCTTTCAATCCTCTTGATAGGGTGGTCTATATTCCCTGTAAAACAGAAATTAACACTGACTATAGATTTGGTGCGATGTTGTTCTCAAAAAAGAACCATTTTTTTGCCTACCAGTTAACAGAACTTGTAGCCGCAAATACGAACGATCTTGATTCTGAATTAAAAAACCAATATACACTGGGAGAGAAAAAACAAGAGATCAACCACGGTCATGTACTTTAATCAATATCTTCTTTGGTTAAAAAAAGGAGAACGCCAATGAAAGTTTTTCTCGCAGATATCATGCGGCTTCAATATTTTAACAACGCCATTCATAAAATGTCTATTCGCAAGCTTGGGGTTCTTATTGGCGAATCTCTTGAAGAAGTATTAGAAAAATATGGCTTGAAATTTATTGATACCGACTCAAACCCGCTTGCTGAACCGCTTTATGTTCCTGTCGAATCTCAAATAAATACGGAAGAAAAGTTTGGCGCCATGATACTTGATAGCAACAAATTCTTCTTTGCTATTCAATTAAGAGAACTCACTCTTACAGATGCAAAAGACCTTGATTCGTATCTTGCACAAGAGTATGGATTGCTCGCTTCTCAAGTCTAGCTTCTTAGTTCCTTTTAAAACTCCCCCGCCAAAGTTAGACGGAGGAGTTTTGCGTTTCGGGTATTAAAAAATATTACAAACTTTCCTCTATTTTTTTAAGTTTTTCTGCGTCCGGTATTTCAGTATCTGCAATAACCTTTTCAATAATATCCTGGATCTTTCCTTCAGGGTCAATACTTCTATCAAGCATTGTGACATTGAATCGAGCCTTTAAAATACGTTCGAGACCATTTTCATCAAAAAGTGTCTCGACTCGAAGACTCAAGTCGCCGCTTGTTTGAAACAACTCACGATCTCTTTGGGGTAGCTCGTCTAAAATTCGTTGTTTCCATTCATGAATCAAATCTTTTCTAAGTTCTTCCTTTTCTGATACGGGTTTTCTACTAATGTTAATTGCTCTTAATTCCGCAATATAGGTATGTGCATACAAAGAAGGAATTGAAACCCCATCAAATGTCCCGTCTTCACGAAGCGTACCAAGATATACTCGCAAAGGGATTTTTTTTCCTTTATCAACCCCACCCGCCCTTTCTTGTGTAAGCGCCTGTAGTTCTTTTTCTAAAGAACAAGCTTTACCTTCACCAAGAAGACGTCTTCCTTTTAGGGCGGGAATAAAAATTTCCCGTTCAAATAATTCTTGTGGTTTATGTTCTTCTGTTTTTCGAAGCTCTTCATACGTTGGCCACAATTGTGTTACGTCACCATGATACAAACGAGCCATATATTCCATTTTTTGCCAAAGTATATTCTCATTTCTTTGAGGAGATATGGGTAATGCTGCAAAATCCCGAATTTCAGCTGAGACACGCGGGTCATTCCGTATCTCATGTACAAGCGCTTGTGTTGTATTGGCAAACTGCTTTTTTACTTCATTTGGAATCGCCTCAAAATTTTTAAGAACAAGGGTATCACACACGCGTGAACCAAAAATACCAAGTTGTGCCATTTGTAATTCTTCATTTGGTTCGCTTAACATTGTTTCGAGAAGCATTTCTGTAATTTCTTTATTCTCTTCCCCTTCTCGTTCATTGAGCTGTAATAAATGTTCAAACGCGCTCATTCGCGCAACGGGATGACTTGCTTCATCGTGCAAAGCAGGTTGTAGTTGAGCCATGCACATTTGAGTGTCAATCGCTCCATTATGCCATTGTTCGATAAGAATTTGATGTGAATGAATAATTTCGTCTATAATTTTTCGCTTTTCAAGGTTTTCTTCTTCAAAAACCTCTTGTTTATTGCCCCGTAATACATCAAAATTATCCATATGACTAATGGCTATGTGTTATTATTAAAAATATAACACATCTTGAGATAAAACCATTAAAAAAAGTCAAGGAGTAAACGTTATTATACTACTTATATTTCACTTCCATTGTTTTACTTTTGTTGAAATTACCATATCGCCCTGTGGAGTAATAGAAATAGATTCATATGTCCCGTCAAATTTTTTTAATCCTTTTATAAAACGCGCGATATTTTCCGGATCATCTCCAACTTTTTCTATTGCATATTTCAAAAGTTCCATATCGGTATAAGCAATAAGTGCTATTGCACTTGCTTTCTTTTGAAATCGCTGTTCATATTCTTCTTTAAACTGTTCGGGAACAGTATTATAATCTTGATAATAAATTCCTTTTAAATTATCTTGACCGGCTGCTTGCTGGCCTTCGGGAGACAAAACTATGCCATTATTGGTAAAAATATCTTTTTTAAACTGTTGCTCGCGTATTCCTTTAATAATAAGGCCTGAAGATTTTCCAAAAGAACTCACTACTATAATATCCGGGTCAAATGCAATTAATTTACTGATTTGTGTACGAAAATCAGTTTCTTTCGGATCATGAAATTCATTGAGTATCTGTGCTGTGGGAATTTTTATTGAAATATTTTTTTGGAATTCTTCACTAAACACCTTTCCCCAATCATCGTTAATATAAATAATTCCTATTTTTTGAGGATCACGCTTCATAATTTCATCCGCAAGGACTTCTGCATCATAATTTGCAATATTGGAATGGCGCAAAACATAATTTGAATTTTCGGTAATTTTTGGATGTGCAGCAGGTGCAAAAAGAAGAATTTTTTGTTTTTCAGTTTCTGGTTTTAATGCAAGACTTACTGCACTTCCTACGGTACTGACAATCTTAATATGGTCAATGTCAATAAGTTTTTTTAATGCAGAAATTGCTACTTTCGGGTCAAATTTACTGTCTTCCGAAATTAGCTCAAATTCTCGCTCTTTAATTCCGCCTTCTTTATTAATTTTTTCAATTGCAAGAAGCGTACCATTCTGCATTTGCTCACCCAAATCTGGCAATGGCCCGGTAAGGCCGTAAATCCCGCCTATTTTTATTGTCTGTTGTTTTGAAATATTCTTTTGGTTTGACTGATATATCGCAAAACCGATGATAAGAACGATAACAACAATGCCAATACTAAGTGCTATTTTTCTATTCATAGTAATTTTATTAGTAATTAGATAGTATTACTATACTCTTTTAATTACCTATAAATCAATAAATTATTGACATGCTTTAGAAATATATTATAATAATATATAAAAATACTATTATTATGTCTAATAATCTATGACAACACTTTCGAGATTTAAAAAAATATTCCCATTTTTAGGGCTTTCTGATAAATCCTTTACTCTGTATGAAATAATTGTAAAACAAGGGCCACTTGCCGCAAGCCTGCTTGCAAAAGAGCTTACTATACCTCGGGCAACAGTGTATCTTGAGCTTGAAAAACTGCGTGATAACCGCCTTATCGCAGTTACGGGAAGTATACGAAAACGAAAATATATTGCCGAGAGCAATGAAGCTCTTATCCAATTACTTGAAGAAAAATCAAGAAATTTTACAAACCTCATCCCTCTTGCCCATGAGCTTGGCAAAGAAGTACAAGAATATCTCTTTACAAAAAACAAAAAAAATCCTGAGATCAATTTTTTCCAAGGAAAAGAAGCGGTAATAAAATTTTTTGAGGCAACACTCCATACAAAATCAAAAGAAATGCGATCTATTGTTCCAATAAATGATTTATTAAAACACCTCGGTACTGAATATATTGATGATTTTGTAAAACGAAGAATAAAAAAAGGTGTACTTTCCCGTGTCATCTGGCCAAAAGATATGATTCCCTATCCAAGTCTTATACATCATAATGAACAGCTACGAAAAGTACGGTTTCTTCCATCTGGAATCACATTTCGATGTGGATTTATAACATTTGATGATTATGTCTATATTTTTACGTCTGTTGATGATCTTTTTTGCATACAAGTTCGCAGTAAAGACCTTTCGCAAGGACTTGCAAACCTTTTTGATTTTATCTGGGAAAACGCAGAAAAACCCGATGAAAAATAATTTTTATGAAACTTTCGGATTTTAATTATCATCTACCGCAAAATAGAATTGCACAAGAACCAATGCGTCCGCGGGATTATTCGCGACTTTTTGTGGTACATAGTGATACTCAAAAATTTGAACACCTTCATTTTTATAACATTTCGCGATTTTTAAAAAAAGGCGATGTATTGGTATTGAATAACTCAAAAGTTATTCCCGCGCGACTCTACGGTACCAAAGAAACCGGCGGAAAAGTTGAAGTGTTACTTGTACGAAATTTAAGTACCTATCGATGGCATGCCATGCTTAAAAATTTCTCACAAAAAGAAATTGGAAAAACCATCGTTGTTAAAAAAATGGTTCCAGGGACCATTTTTAAAATCATACCCCGAAAATGGTCCCTGGAACCATTTTCAGGAATGTGGGAGATGGAATGCTCAATACCAGCATCAAAACTTTATACGCTGCTTCCAAAAATCGGGAGTGTGCCTACACCACCGTATATTAAAAAAACATCAGACCTTGCCACGTATCAAACTCTCTATGCAAAAACGCCTGGTTCAGTAGCCGCGCCGACTGCCGGGTTTCATTTTACTAATCGCTTGCTTTCTCACTTAACAAAAAAAGGTGTTGAAATTCACTACGTAACCCTTCATGTGGGCCCGGGAACATTTGCACCCATTCGCGAAGATGATATTGCGAGCCACCGTATGCATGGCGAGATTGCGCATATCGACATGAAAACCGCTCGCTCGCTCACAAAGGCAAAAAAAGAACAGCGCCGCATTATTGCCGTTGGCACCACAACCGTACGAACGCTAGAGTATTTTACCAATGAAAAAAATGGTGTGGAATCCGGAACACGAGAAATTGGTCTTTTTATCTATCCGGGATATCAATTTAAAACTGTGAACAGTTTAATTACTAATTTTCACTTGCCTGAATCTACACTTTTATTGCTTGTGTGTGCTTTTGCAGAATATAAAAACCAAGGAGGGATGACAAAAATTCTCTCTGCCTATCGTGAAGCAGTGAAGAAAAAGTATCGGTTTTATAGTTTTGGCGATGCAATGCTTATTGAATAGCAAAGAAGCGGGCAAACGCCGCTTCCTAAGAATGAACAGGTAAAGGAATACTGAGTGTATATCCTTCGGGTGCAAACAAAAGATGTGCATCTTCGGAACCTGCGCTCACATGCCCATCGAGATCAACTACATCAACTCGAAACAATTCTCCCTCTTTTGATTGATGCAAACTACAGGTAATATTCGCTCGTGTAAAACTATTTTTTTCAAATGCATCTATCATTTGTGGAGGAAGCTCTGTTAATTCTCTATCTTCATCCCTTTCGTACTCAAAAGAAAAAGAACAGGCATTGATAATTTTAGAACCCGCATGCCGCGCAAATGATTCCTTGAGAATAAACCCATTACTCGAGATACTTTTAAAAAGAATTCCGACATTCACGGGGCGTAAGTCATGATGATAAGAAAAAATCTCCGTAGAATGAATTGCGAGATCCTCAAGCCAAAGATGAAATAATGCGTGATTTAGGGACTGACACAAACGCATAACACACCCCAACATACCAATGCACGACACAACGATTATTTTAGGATATCTATTTAAATACCCTGAAATAACTTCTTTGTCTCTATTTTCATGCATAACCTCACCAGGATCAAGAAGGCTTGGAGGAGACTCCGTTGATCTATGTATCCTAAATCGCGGTTCTGGAACTTCAACAATTGGAATATCTTTGTAGTCCATTGGACTTGGTGCTCCTTTTGTTTTTGTGTATGATGTAAAGAACAATATAAAACTTAAGTTAACTTTAGGCACAAATTAAATTTTTTACAAGTGTACAAATTAGTATGCCAACCTTTAAACTTCTATCGCAAAAACCCCGCCGTGGCCTTTTGAAGACTCCGCATGGAATCGTGCCGACCCCTGCATTTATGCCTATTGCTACGCGTGGGGCAGTAAAAACACTTACAACTCAAGAAATGAAGACGCTTGGCGCGGATATTATCCTTTCAAACACGTATCATCTTTTTCAACGTCCTGGTTTGGAAATCCTTAAAAAACATAATGGGTTGCATGCTTTTATGAATTGGAGTGGCCCTATTTTGACTGATAGCGGCGGGTTTCAAGTTTTTTCCCTAACCCGTTTGCGAAAAATTACCCCCGAAGGCGTAACATTCAATTCAGAAATTGATGGAAAAAAAATTACTCTCACTCCCGAAAGTGTGATTGACACCCAATTTGTGATCGGGTCTGATATTATGATGGTGCTTGATGAGTGCCCACCCTGGCCGTGCGATTATGAGTACGCAAAAAAATCTCTTGCCACAACGCTTGATTGGGCACAGCGATCAAAAAATCATTTTGAAAAAAGAGTAAAACAAAAAAAACTAACCCCCACAAAACGCCCACTTCTTTTTGGAATCGTGCAAGGCGGCACACATGAAGATTTGCGAAAAGAATCTATTACGAGACTGGTAAAAATAGGATTTGATGGATACGCAATTGGCGGTGTTGCGGTTGGGGAACCAAAAAATGAAATGAAGCGCATTACTAAAATGTGTACCGCCCTGCTTCCAAAAGATAAACCGCGCTATTTAATGGGCGTGGGAAAACCAGAGGATATTAAAATGGCAGTTTCTTTTGGTGTTGATATGTTTGACTGCGTGATTCCGACTCGCGAGGCGCGACATGGACAGCTGTATACCACAAAAGGCGTAATGAAAATAAAAAATGAGCGGTATGCCCTTGACACCCGCCCACCTGATACTTCATGTACCTGCTTTACCTGTAAAAATTATTCTCGTTCGTACCTTCGCCATCTATTTAGCATCAACGAACTTTTAGGATTGCGCCTCGCAACGATTCACAATCTTCATTTTTATTTGAATTTAATGAAAGGTTTTCGAAAGTAAAAAAACTGTCTACCGCCGCCTTTGGCGGGGCAAGCTGACTACCACCGCCTTTGGCGGGGCAAACTTACTACTTGCTACTTTTCTTCCGTTCGTGTTTTGCTAAAATCTTTTTACGCAAACGAATGCTTTTGGGCGTTACTTCAACCAGCTCATCATCACCAATATATTCTAACGCCTCTTCGAGCGTCATGATTTTTGGGGTTTCTAAACTTTCTGCAACTCCATCGCCTTTTGATCGCATATTCGAAAGGCGTTTTTCTTTACATACATTTACTTCCAAGTCATCTCCTTTTGGGCTTGAGCCAACAATTTGCCCTTCATATAATTCAACTCCCGGTTCTATAAATAAAACTCCGCGCTCTTGCGCATTAAGCATTCCATAGGTATTGCTTACCCCTGGCTCAAATGCAATCAATGAGCCATGTGGATTTGAATCAAGCTCACCTGCAAACGGTTCATACCCTGCAAACAGGGTATTTATAATGCCAAACCCACGGGTATCGGTAAGAAATTCTGAACGATAGCCAATTAATCCGCGTGTGGGAATACGAAAATGAAAATTCGCCGTACCGCTATCCACGTGCATGTTTTTTAATTCTCCTTTTCGCCTTCCCATTTTCTCAATCACTACTCCCACATAGGTTTCCGGCACATCAACCCATACATCTTCGATAGGCTCTAAAGTTTTTCCGTGCTCATCATTTTGAAAAATAACTTCGGGGCGCGATACTTGCAGTTCATATCCCTCGCGGCGCATGCGTTCGATAAGAATAGCCAGGTGCAGTTCTCCCCTTCCACTCACGATAAATTCATCGGTGCCCTTGCCATCGGCAACGCGCAGAGCAACATCTGTTTCTAATTCTTTATATAACCGCTCACGGATATTTCTCGAGGTACCATATGTTCCTTCTTTTCCCGCAAAGGGCGAAGTGTTTACCGCAAAAGTCATTTTTACGGTTGGTTGTTCAATGGCAATAACTTCAAGTTGTTCAGGGTTATTTACATCCGCCAAGGTATCGCCAATCGTTACCTTTTCAATTCCCGCAATAGCAACAATATCACCCGCTTGTACTTCTGTGGTATCAACACGCCCCAAACCGGCAAACGTCATAAGTGCTGAAATTTTTTCGCGTGTTTGCGTTCCATCCCGTGCAATACGGCAAACTGGTGATGTAGACGCAAGAACACCGCGTGCAACTTTCCCAATACCAATTTTCCCCTTGTAAGAATCAGCTGCTAAAGAAGTGATAAGTAATTGAAATGGTTCAGCGGTATTTGCCTTTGGTGCGGGGATATATTTAATGAGCGCATCAAACACTGGATCAATATCAACCATTGATTCTAAATCAGGAGTCAGCCCCGCTTTTCCCGCACGTGCTGACGCATAAATAATTGGAAAATCCACCTGTTCATCCGTTGCACCAAGATCAATAAAAAGCTCAAATGTTTTTTCAATAGCATACGTAACACGTGCATTTGCCTTATCAATCTTATTGATTACCACGATAATTTTAAGCCCAATCTCAAGCGCTTTTTTTAATACAAATCGCGTTTGTGGCATGGGTCCTTCTTGCGCATCTACCAATAACAATGCGCCATCTGCCATTTTTAACACACGCTCCACTTCCCCGCCGAAGTCCGCGTGCCCCGGCGTATCTATAATATTCACCTTGATATCCCCATGAATCACGGATGCATTTTTTGAAAAAATAGTAATGCCGCGCTCGCGTTCAAGTTCATTGGAATCCATAATCAATTCCTGAGGCACATCTTTTTCCAGCTTGATCTTTGATTGGCGCAACAAAGCATCAACAAGGGTTGTCTTGCCGTGGTCTACGTGCGCAATAATTGCAACATTACGGATGTCCATAAAATTCAGTAGTCAGTAGTAAGTTTGCCAGTTAAACAGCTAGTCAGTATTCTGAATAACAAATGCCAAATCTAAAAACATTAATAAAAAGAGTCGCTGCAAATGCGACTTGAGAAACGATAACTCATTTTCCCTCTTTTGTCAAGGGGTTTTTATTGTATTTTTAATTCGTAATTTGAAATTTATAATTCATAATTTAGTTGAGGATTCGCATGATTTCTTCAATAGTTGTTTCACCTTGAAATACTTTTAAGAGTCCGTCTTCAAATAATGTAAGCATTCCCTTGTCTACGACAGCCTTTTGGATTTGTAGCTCGCCTTTTTCCGCTAAAATCATCTGCTTTATTTCTTCATTTACATTTAAAATTTCAAAAATTCCCACACGCCCCAAAAGTCCCTTCCCTTTACAGCGCCCACATCCTTTGCCGCGATAAAAACGAATATCTTCAAGCGTTTCAAAACTTAAGTGTCCGCGATTTTTTAATTTTGCCAAAAGCGCTTGCATATCAAGCCCTGCATCTTTACTCATGGTTTCCAAAAGCTGCGCATCAAGCGGATAACTTTCCCTGCAGTACGGACAAATGCCTTTTACTAATCGCTGGGAAATAATGAGATTCAACGTGGATGCGAGCAAGTATGAACGCACATCCATATTTCGCAAACGCGTAATGGCGCCCGCGGCAGTATTAGAATGAAGCGTAGAAAGTACGATATGCCCGGTTAAAGCTGATTGAATAGTAATTACGCCAGTTTCCGTATCGCGAATTTCACCCACCATGATAATATTAGGATCCTGACGTAAGATGGCGCGCAATCCTTGTGCAAACGTAAAGCCTGTTTCCAAATTCACTTGCGTTTGGTTAATATGTTTCACACTGTACTCGATCGGGTCTTCGATGGTGGCTATACTTATTCCTTCGACATTTAATGATTTCAACAACGTATACAATGTTGAGGATTTACCCGACCCTGTTGGGCCGGTAACCAAAATAAGGCCAAATGGGCGTTTTGTTTCTTTTTTTACTGCCTCAATATCCTGTTCACGAAATCCTAAATCACGCAAACTTGTTTTCTGGCGCGACTCATCAAGTACCCGAAGACAAATTTTTTCTCCGTAATAGGTTGGCAATGTGGAAACACGAAAAGAAAGCATTTCATTAAAAACCATTTTCGAAAATCTGCCATCCCGGGCTTGGTGCAAATGATCAGTTTTCATCCGCGCCTCTTGTTTAATTAAGTGCCCGATTGCCGTAATAATGGTGTTGGGAATAAAAAACTCATCGCGCAAAAACCCGTCTATACGAAATTTTATAACTCCATTATGTTCAAGATGCTCAATGTGAATATCCGACGGCTGCGTGTAATACACGAATTCAAACAGTTTTTCAAACAGCGACGTTAAAAACCAACCGTTCTTTTTTGCGCCTGTCCCCTTTGCCAAGCGTTCGATAAGTTTTTTAATGGAATCCGCAACACCTTTTTGATACGAACGCGAGGCAAACTTATAACTGCTTTGCCCCATGAATGCGGGGATGATTTTGTACTTTGTTTTTTTCTCTAATGTTTTAATGCTTTGCGTATCGGTTGGATCCAAAAACGCAACGTGAAGCAGTTTTTTCTTTTGATCTATTTTGTAGGGAATTGCTTTGTGTTTTCCAACCGTCTCGGTATCAACCATGAGAAGGGCTTTTTCATCAACATCAATGCGTTTTAAATTTACATATGGCAGCCTAATTGCTTGTGAAACCAATTCATATAAATAATGGCCGGCGATAATATCCCGTTCTTTCAAGATATCTTCAATCGGCATTTCTAACCGTTGGGCATTTTTTACGGCGTCTTCCCATGTTTTTTCATCAATAATTCCTGCTGTGATGAGAATTTTTTTTAATTTTTCGTTCGAAATAAACACATTAAAGAAGCGTTTAGTGTTTAGTGTTTAGTAGTTTTAAAGAATTTCTTTACTTTGACGACGATGTCACCCACTTGCATATCCACTTTTACCAAATAATCGGCAGCACCTAATTTTTTAGCCTGATCCAAATCTTTTTGCTGGCCTAAATTTGTAAGTACGATAACAGGGATGGCAGCTGTTGTCTTATCTTTTTTTAAGGATTTCAATACTTCAAATCCGTTTTTCCGCGGCATGATAATATCCAAAAGCACAATATCTGGTTTTTGTTCTTTAATTACCTGCTCCCCTTGTTCCCCATCGCTTCCGGTATATACGTCAAACCCACCGTCTGTTCGAAATGCGGCGGAAATATATTTTAGTAACATGGAATCATCTTCCACAATAACTATTTTTTTCTTTTGTGCTGGCATAGTATTGTATCCCACTAGTATAGCAAATCTATACAGTTACGATAAGCTTTTTTCGCCTTTGACGGGTTTGGATCCTGTGAGTGGCAAAGAAACATAAAACGTGGTACCGATGTTCTCTTGTGATTCAAACCATATTTTCCCGCCGGAAATTTCTATGGCTGATTTTGCGATATAGAGCCCCAAGCCATTGCCTTCTGTCTGGTGCGTAACGGCGTTGGCGGCACGATAGAATTTTTTAAATAAATTTTCCTGGTCTTTTTTTGGAATGCCGATTCCTTCGTCTTGGATACTTAAAATCACGTTTGATTTTTCTATTTTGAGTTGCACAGTAAGTGTTTTTTTATCACGACTGTATTTAATGGCATTGGAAAAGAGATTAATGAATGCTTTTGAAATGACAGTTTCATCGAGGTTTATTTTTGGAAGCTTATCGTAGCGTTCAATGAGTTTTAATTTTTTCTGTTCTATTAAAGGATTAAAGTCGTTGAAACAGGATTGAATAAGAATGGCGAGGTCAGTTGGTTTTGGGTCCACACGTAAGCGGCCTTCATCAATGCGGGAAATATTTAAGAGTTCATTTACTAATTTAATGAGACGATTGTTTGTTTGAGTAAGATCGTCAATGGTTTCTTTTTCACCCTTGGTAAGTTTTCCTTTTTTACCTGAAGAAAGAAATTCCAACCCCCACCGCATAGCAGTAAGAGGTGTGCGCAACTGATGCGAAGCAACTGAAATAAATTCCGTTTTAAGCTGATCAAGTTTTTTAAGTTCCTCGTTTTGCAATCGGAGTTTTTGAGTTGCAATACTAATTTCATTTTGAAGTGTTGCGTTAAACTTTTTTGCCTCCTCAAACAATAATGCATTTTCAATAGCAATTGCTGTTTGCGCCCCAACAACGGAAAGAACTTGCATATCTTCATCGTTGTACGGCTCACCAGATTCTTTTTGAGAAATAAGAATGGCACCAACAACCGTATCTTTAATCGTGAGGGGTAAAATGATTTCAAAATCATCCTTCACAAGGCTTTTTATAAAATCATCTTCCGGAAATGAACTAGAAATCTCTGTAGTTAAAAGTGGTTCATTTTGGTTTAAAAAACTTTTAATAAATTCATCACTCACACAATGTGATTCAATAGTTTTTGTTCCACTGGTGTGAACCGAAGAAAAACAATGCTTTTGGTGATCGTAAATACGAATAGTAATAACCTTTGAATGAAATGTTGCAGTTAAAGTGTTACTAATATATTGATATATGTTTTCTGTTTCAATCGTTGAGCGAAGTTTATCACTTAATGATCTGATTACTTTTTTAGAATCATAAAGCGATGAAAAAAGATATTTATTCGCAAAATCATAATAATATCTTTTAAGTGGCTGAAAGACAATTACTCCACAACCAAGAATAAAAATATCTATTATAAATGAATACTGAGTAATTATTTGTTTAGAATAAAATTGAACAAGGGCGGCAGGGATTAATATTGTTGCCAATGATGCAGTAAAAACAGAATATTGCCGCGCAACGAGTTTAATGTCCATAAACTTGTGGGCGATAATAGCATATGCAGTTAAAATAACATATAGGGAAACTAAGACATTTCCAATGGGGGGGATTTCAATATCATACCAAAGAAAAAAATTTGTAATTCCACCTAAAAAACCAAGTCCAGTGCCAATCAATAAAAAACCAATCTGTTTTTTTCTTTGCTGGTGAGAGAATTTGTATGATTTTGCCAACAAAAAAATTGAGTAAACCACAAAAAAAAGAAATATTAAAAGTAATAACCAGTATAATATTCCTGCGTTTGGCCAAAAATCAAAGTAAATTTTTCTTTCAAGATCTTTAACTAATAAATTTGAAGGGATCAAAAAAATCAGAAATAATGAAATGAAATAAGCCGAATTAAGTAAATACTTATTTATTTTTGACTCTAGCTCTAAAAAAACTATTGTAAACTTAAAATAAAAAATTGGGATCAAAACTGTCCATATAGTTAGAAATTTAACCCAAAAAATTGCTATATCGTAATCCTTTGAATTTTGCCAAAAAAAATAGCCGAGGCTCCAAAGCGCAACACTTAGACAAAAAAATGCAAAATTTATATTTAAATTCGATCTTTTTTTATATAAAATTAAAAAAAACAAGATTAAACTTGTCGCAGCATTTATTAATGAAGATGCAAGAAAAAACATGATTTTTTATTATTTTATTCTTTCTTATTATAACATAAAATCATCATAAATACAGATAGGGTTGCTATGCAACCCTATCTAAAAAAAGAACTTTCAACTATTCCGATGTTAAAAATATGTAATGGTGTTCTTACAATTCTAATCTTTCGGTTAGTACCAAAAGCCGTGATAAGAACATTTTTCCAATCATCTAAAGAACGATAAAACATCTTCGGCCATTGTATTAAATAATGTAAATAATATCTTTCTACAAAGTTTCCTGATATATTTGCAACAATTATAGTGTAATTTCCATCTAGCATCTGTAGGAGTTTTACAACCCTATCAAATGAGTAGTAGTAATCACTTAATCCAATGCAACATACAATATCAAATTTCACTTTACCCAAATCATTGTCATTAAGTATTTTATTTAACTTTTTAGACTCATTTTGGGTAGAAATTCTAGAAGGTATAAATCTAAACTTTGTTACATCCAACCCGTATATTTCAATTAACTCTATTGCCCTACAAAAAGAAAACTCTGTTTCTGGCTCAATAGATACAACTTTATAATTAAATACAATACCCTCATCTAATGCTCTACGAATACCCATTATGACAGCCTGAAGTTGACCACCAGCAATTTCAAGAATCTTAATTTCTAAATTTTCATTTGAACTTGCTTTATTTATTATATATTTTTTATATTCATCAGCTATTAAATCAAGTCTTGATCTGACATCTTGTGCAATTGGCATTCCGATCCAAAAACTACTCCATTGAACAATGAAAATATTAATAAGTTGGAATGGTGTTACACTCATCCAGTCATCATTCTTAAATTTAGATGGCTTTATACCAAATCTCTCAAAATAATTATAAATAACATCGAGAGATCGAGCTAGCGCGGAATACTGTCTAATTTCTTTTAGTACTGGTGAAACAGCAAACATGAAACCATCATACCAAAAACTTGAGGTTCTAATTACCATTCTTGGATTTTCAATACCTGCAAGTTTTGCTACAAAAACTCCACCAAACCATTTCATATATGGAAATGAAAATGTCATTATACCAGCAAGTAAAACCGCTCCTAGTGTAAGAAATGGCAATAATAGTTTTACAGTTGTCATGGCCAAAATTGGCAATCCTATATAGATAAAGATTTCGGAAAAAATATATCTTAACTTAAAATTTCTTTCTTGTTTATCTATCATTTCTTCAACTACAACATTTTTATCAAATGAAGTTATATTATTTTTATTACCATTTCGTCTTTCCGCTTCTATGCCCAACCCCGATACTAATGGGGCGGTATTATTATCTTCTCTAATTTTCAATGTACGGCCCTCCTCTTTTTATACTTTCTCCTCAAAAAATGCCTAAAATAACACACAAAAGAACCACGGGGAGTATACATCCAGTATAGCATCTTGTCAATCAGTAATATAGTAATCAACAGTAAGTAGTCGGTAGTAAGTAAAAAATACATTTAAATATA
>Ga0080064_1004574_pt1 | contig 17504 bp, 18 predicted proteins | sample Subgrocontami54m_FD_69260 | JGI IMG/M metagenome (GOLD analysis project Ga0080064, IMG submission 69260) | Subsurface groundwater microbial communities from S. Glens Falls, New York, USA - GMW46 contaminated, 5.4 m (SPADES assembly) (version 2) ...
CGCGTGCCCCAGCTGCGGCCGCGCCGAAGTGGATGTCTTCAAGCTGGCGGAGGAAGTCGAGAACCGCGCCATGAAATTGAAAAATCCGATGACGATTTCCGTGCTTGGCTGTGTCGTAAACGGCCCGGGCGAAGCGCATGAATCGGATTTCGGCATCACGGGCGGCAAAGAAAAAGGCATGATTTATATCGATGGCAAACAGCACCGGGTTGTCGACGAGAAAAAACTGGTCGACGAACTCTTCCGCGAAATCGAAACGCACGAACAGGCTAAACCCTCCAAATCCGACGCATCATGATGCCATTTGTTCCGGCAAGCGGACCAAACCGCGAGCTCTATGAAAAAGTGCAGGCGGGTGAAAGACTTTCCTTCGAAGACGGCCTCCGGCTTTACCGCGTTCAAGATCTTCCTTTTTTAGGTTTTCTCGCGCAACTCGTGCGCCGCCGGATGAACGGCAACCGCGTTTACTATTCCATCAATCTGCATCTGAATCACACTAACGTCTGCACGCTGCGCTGCCTTTTTTGCGCGTTTGCGCGCCGTCCGGGAGAAGAGGGCGGTTACACGTTTTCTACGGATGAAATCCAGACGCGTGTGCGCGACGCGATTGAAAAATGGCATATCAATGAAGTTCATATCGTCGGCGGGCATAATCCGGATTTAGGCATGGATTATTACGTGGAGATGCTGCGCAAGATCCGGCAAGTGCATCCCACGATTTATATTAAGGCCTTAACCGCGCCTGAGATCGATGATTTGGCCGTGCGCAACGGCCTTTCCTATGAACAAGTGCTGACCCAGCTCAAAGAAGCCGGTTTGGACGGCATGCCGGGCGGCGGCGCTGAAATTTTTGCGCCTGAAACGCGCCGGCGCATTTGCAAAGACAAGATCGGCGCCGATACATGGCTGGAGATTCACCGCTTGGCGCATAGCATGGGGCTGCGGACCAATGCCACGATGTTGTACGGGCATATTGAAACTGACGAGGATCGCGTGGATCACGTGCTGCGGCTGCGCGAAGTACAGGACCAGACGCGCGGTTTTTATTCTTTTATTCCATTGGCCTACAATGCGGAAAACACCCCGATGGGGCGCATCGGTGAAGCGGGCGGCTTCCTCGATTTGAAAGTTTATGCGGTTTCCCGCCTGCTCTTCGACAATGTCCCGCATATCAAAGCGCACTGGATTACCACGGGCCTGAAAATGGGACAGGTCTCGCTGTCTTTCGGGATCGATGATCTGGGCGGCACGAATCTCAATGAAAAAATTGTGCATGATGCCGGATCAGAAACGCCGCGCGATTTAAGCTGCGAAGCCATGGAAAGATTGATCCGCGAATCCGGTTATGAACCGTGCCTGGTGGATAGTTCCTATCAAGTCGTCGAAACCGCCTGAGACAACCTAAACGAGGCAAAGATCGTGGCCAAACTCAAAACTAATGAAAGCCGGTTAGTCAAAATTGGGGTGCAGGGCCGCACGGCCAATGCGCTGCAATTTAATGATGCCGAATTTGCCCACGACGGCACGCTTTTCGCGTTGCCCTCCACCGGTGGGATTGTCTACAACGTCAAAACCGGGGACAATTGTTTCGAATGGGAAGGGGATCATATTGAGCCCGGCGTCTCAGCCGTGCTGAAAGAAGATACGCGCAATTCGAAAGCCAATATGGGGTTCAATTTTTTGGCCTGCGTGGGCAATCTCGTCCGCGTGGTGAGCGGGGACGCAAAAGGCCGGCGCGGCGTGGTCACCGGACACCATGGCGGTATCGAACAAGTCATGCTGGATTTTGATGACGACACCCTTTCCAAATTGAATCTCGAAGATAAATTTTTAATCGAAGCCTGCGGCCAAGGCCTGCAATTGCTGGATTATCCTTCGGTGAAAGTCTACAGCCTGGATCCGGCGCTGCTGCATCAACTGCCGGTCCGGGAGCTGCGCGGCGGAAAACTCTCCGTCGGCGTGACAACGATTGTGCCGGCGGCGCTGATGGGTTCCGGCCTTGGGCATAACAATCTCGGAACCGGCGATTGCGATATCATGACGCATGACGCCGGTGAAGTGAAGCGGCTCAAGCTGGATCAGATGTGTTTCGGCGATTTGATTGCGGTGACGGATCACGATCATTCCTACGGCCGGACTTTCCGCAAGGGCGCGGTGACGATCGGTGTGATTATCCACGGCAATAGCCGTTTGGCGGGCCATGGGCCCGGCATTTCAACGCTCCTGACCTGCGCCAAAAGCGATTTGGTTCCCGAGATCAATGCCGGCGCCAACATTGCTAAAATTTTGAAGATAGGCCGTTACCGCACCAAGAAAAAATAGGGAGCCCCTTTGCCTTTGCTCGCGGTTTTTATTTGGGATTGGATCCGTTGGGTGCATTATCTCGCCCTCGCTTTATGGATTGGCGGCATTTTTTTCTTGTCGGCCGCCGTGGCGCCTTCGGTTCACAATTCGATGGCGGCGAAGGCCGTGGCTGGCCAGATTGTCGCCAAGACGCTGAAGCGTCTGAACACGCTTGAAATCATGTGCTGCCTGCTTTTAATCGCGACGCTGGTGCTGTCACGCCGTTTTGTGGAAGCCTCCACGGCGCTCCATGCCCTTTTGGCCGTGGTGGTCCTGATGGGCGTTCTGACTTGTTTCTATGCTTTTAGGGTCACGCCGAAAATGGAACACTTGCGTTTGACGCCCGGTTTTGAAACACAAACAGATGATCAAGATATGAAGCGGGAATTCCGATCTTTACACCGGGTTTATGTCAGGCTGATGTCCTTAAATTTGGTGCTGGGCACCGCCGTCTTGTATGGTTCAATTGTCCTTTTAAGTACATAGCGAAGTTTTAAGAAAGGAATTTGTTTATGGAACACAAAGTCATTTTGACGCAGGAAGGCTACGATAAGCTGACAGCCGAACTTACGTATCTCAAAGGCAAAAAGCGCAAAGAAGTCGCGGAAATGCTGTCCGTGGCCAGAGCGCACGGGGATTTGCGTGAAAATGCGGAATACGATGCCGCGAAAGAAGCGAAAAGGCATTTAGAAACACAAATTGCAAAACTGGAAATGAACCTGTCCAATGCGCAAATCGTGGATCCCAGCGAATTGCCGCAGGATAAGGCTTATTTAGGCGCGAAAGTGGAAGTCAAAAATCTGGATTCCATGGAAATATTTCTCTATATCCTCGTGACCCCGGACGAAACCAAAGCCGCGACCGCGATAAAGATGCTCCTCCGGCGTATTTTGCAGTACCAGCCCAACGTACGTGCCGCCGCAGCCCCGGTTCAGGAGACCTGCGCCATACACGGACCGAACGCCAAGTTCGTCAACTTGCAGCATGCTGCAGGAAACATCACCCGAGAATGCAAGCAATGCCTGATTGAGCGACACGGGCCGCTTCGCGAACCCGTGAGGCGTGGGCTTCAACATTGAGGCGCTGGCGTTTGGTTTCGGCACGGTGCACCTAAACCACACGGCAGAACCATTCCACAGAAGCCGCCTGGCCTGGACGTTTTCACGTTCCCGAGCCGAGCATGTTGGCTCGTTTAGAGCATGAACTTGGTTCAGAGGATTCTTCGTGTACGAAAGTCGTACCACCTAAGAATCGTCACCGGCGCTAGGTGGTAGACGGCCGCCAGCACATGCAGCCCCAGCAGCGTAGGACTTGCATTGTTGCGCTCGATGTGTGAGAGGCGGGCGGTGGAGATGAAGCACCTTGGAGTCCGTTGCCGTTCTGCAAGGGCCCTGGTTCTGAGAGCGACATCGCGCAGCGTAAGGCCAAGCCGCTCACGATGCTTTCGCAGCCGCTCCCCTGGTGTTGGTGGGCGGGGCTTGCGCCTTTGTTTTTCGCCAGCCGCGGAGCGACTCTTTGCCAACATTGCCTCCAAGTATACGGCCCGCCCCTACGGGCCTATTCATTTTCCTTGCCGCACTAATCCCGGCAAGCCCCATTTCTTCAGTTAGGGCGAATGACAGATCAACAGCGGTTTGACAGAGACAATGGGGACAAAAAAGAATTGCGGTCCTGCCGCCATGCCCAACAACAGCCAGATCACTGAAGAACAAGCTCGGGAAGAGGCCAGAAAAGCAGTAGCGCTGCTTCGCAGCCCATTCGAATTGCTTGGAGTGCGGTACGAGCCCGAGAAGATCCTCGAATTGCTCAGGAAGGCTTGGCTTGACCCTCAGACGCTTGGGAATGAGTTAGTCGCCGCGACTTTATCACCCGAGATAACCCGCGAGCAATTCGACGAGGGCAGGGCGGGTCTTGTTCCGAATTCGGAACACTTTCGCATCCCAGAAGCAGCCAATGGGCAGCACCCACTGCACGGGCGCTTCTCATCCAACTCGTGCAAATTCTTCAAACTTTAGGATCGCCCTTCGCTTGTGCTCAGGGGTGGGATGCACATAACGCATGGTCATCTGGATCTGAGAGTGACCGGCTAGCTCCTTGAGAGTTGGGAGATCGACACCTGCCATCGCCATGCGTGTGAGGGCTGTGTGACGAAGATCGTAGAGGCGAAAACTAGTGTGAATGCCGGACCTGCGAAGAGCAGCCTCGTGCGACCTGTTTACGCGGCAAACCGGAACCAGCGGATTCAAGGGAGACGGAAATAGCCAGTCGCCACCAGCCTGCTTGACCCTCCCCTGCAGCAGCTCGTAGGCGCGATTCGTAAGCGGGATGTGGCGCTGAGCGCTCGCGGTCTTCCCTTTCCGCACTCGGATGCTACGAAACTGCTGATCCAAGTCTCCGACCCGTAGCTGACACACTTCACTCGGCCGGAGCCCTGTTTCCAGCATGACCGTCGCAACGTCCCGAAGAAGAGGGCTAGCCGCGTTCAGATAGCGGGCCTCCTCCTCCCGGGACAGAACTCGAGAGAACCGGACCGGCTCGGGGAAAAACTTGATGCCGTTCACTGGATTAAGTGTCGCCCTGCGGAGCCGGACCGCGAGACTGAAGAGGATTCTGAGGACGGCCAAGTCCCGGTTGATCGAGGCGGGACTCACGAGCCGGCCGTCGCGCGCGTTTTTGCGGTGCTGCTGGCTGCGATGAAGTTTGTATCTTTCCACCAGGCCGGAGTCGATGGCACTGAGCGTGCGAGCGCCGAGGAAGTCGGTCATCGCCTTAATGCTCTTCATGTACCTCTGGTAGGTGGAAGGGTGGTCCCGATGCTCATTGGCGCACCACTCCGCAAACTCTCCATAAGCGAAGTCCAGGAATCTTGGGGAAGGCTCGGTGCTGACTCTAGGAACGTGACCCGCAGCCAGCTCCGTCTTCCGGAGAGCTTCCGCCTGAACTGCAGCGGCCCGGGTCGTGGCATTGGTGGATTCTCGGACCCGCACACCATTGATCCGGAAGTCGTACCACCAAACGCGCCCTCTGCGAAAAATGGCCATCGGGTTCCCCTACCGGCGAAACCGCGGCGCACAAGAGCCAGCTTGAGGAGAACCTGCGAGTTGGATAGGCTGGTAGCCAGCCATGTCAACCTCCGTGCGTAACGGTTCAGGTTGGTGTGGTCAGGGTGCACCGAAGCGCAAACTTCGGTGCATCCGCTGCTTAGATGAGCTTCTTCTTTCTTCCGCGTCCTTTGCGGTAGAACCTCTCCTTGTGCTTCCGGACCCGCTCCACGTCGCGCTCTGTCCAGAGCCGGTAGGTCTTGGCTCCAACCTTGACTGTTCGGGGAAGCTTTACCTTCCCGGCTGTGAGCCAGGTCTCAAGCGTTACGCGGTGAATGCCCACGAGCTTAGCCACTTCAGCGGTGGACAAGGGGGCCATATATGACTTACATAATGTAGTCTATATTTGAGCACTTGTCAAGCTCAAAAACTGTGGGGACCTGTGGGGACTTTTGTGACCAAAAATTCGGAATCAGACCAAGAAGGCCGCTCCGGCCAAGTCTATGGGAAAATGTAAGTCATTGTTACACCGCGACTCACCGCCACTTGCCGCGACTTGCCGCCACTGGGGTAAGGGACTCATAATCCCTTGGTCCCAGGTTCGAATCCTGGCGGGCCCATTTTAGGATCAGTTGTCAGCGAAAGCAGATTCCTCGCCCGCCGCGGCGGGCTCGGAATGACACGCCAAACAAATGCTGAATGACGCGCACAAGAAGCGGCTGATCTTCCTGGCGATCCTCATCGCGGCGCTCGCGTTTCTGGCGCTGGACATGGTGCAGCCCTTCTTCCGGCCGCTGGTTCTGGCGTCGGTGATCGCCATGGGGTGCTATCCGCTGCACTCCTGGCTGCTCCGGCGCATCCGAAAGAAGGAATGGGCGGCGCTGCTGGCCACGCTGATCGTGTTTGTGGGCGTGGCCGTGCCGGCCTTCCTGCTCACCTATATGGTGAGCGCGGAGCTGTTCCACGTGGCGGCCGGCATCTCCGACCAGAGCAGCCGGGAGGGAGGCTTCTTTGCCTACGCCCAGCACGGGCAGGAGCGGCTCATCGCCTGGATGGGGCAGTACGTAGACGTGGAGCAGCTCCGCATCCGCCAGCGGGTGAGCGCGCTCCCCGAGCAAGCCAGCGGGTTCCTGCTCAAACTGGGTTCCTCCATGGCCGGCGGCGCCTTGAACGGGATCACGGATGGGGTGCTCACCTTCCTCTTCCTCTTTTTCTTCTTTCGCGACGGCAGCGGCTGGCTGGAAGGGCTGGCGCGTTCCCTTCCCCTGCGGCCGGAAAACGTGCAGCGGCTGTACCGGGCCGCGCACTCCAGCGTGGTGGCCACGCTCTACGGGCTGCTGGGAGTGGCCCTCGCCCAGGGCCTGCTGACCGGCCTGGGCCTCTACTTCGCGGGCCTCGACAATTTCCTCATGCTGGGCATGCTGGCCGCGGTCTGCTCCGTCATTCCGGTCGTCGGGACCTCGCTGGTGTGGGGCCCCGCGGCGGTTTACCTGCTGGTGACCCATCATCCCGGCACGGCGCTCTTTCTCGTGATCTGGGGCCTGGTGCCGGTCAGCATGGCCGACAACATCATCCGGCCGCTGGTGCTGCGCGGCCGGGTGCAGTTGCACATCCTGCTGCTGCTGTTCGCCGTCCTGGGCGGACTGCTCGCCTTCGGATTCGTGGGATTGTTCCTGGGCCCCGTCATCTTCTCCCTGCTGGCTACCCTGCTCGCCATCTTGCGGGAAGAGATGGCCGAGGGGCGCGGAGAGAACCCGCAAACAGCGTGACCCCTTCTTCGCCTAGGGTGTCTGGGGCGCGGACGGCGGGCCCATGCGGCCTCGGGTCGTAGGCCGTTCCAGATGCGCCTTCTTGACCTCTCCGCCCTGGACGGCGGTTCCGGCCAAGGGCAAGTCGGCGGCTAACCCGGGAAAGGCCACAGGGCGCTGGTCGCCGTCGGTGGCTTTGCTGACCCGGTCGCGCACATAAGCAAACAGCTCACCCGCGGTCACGGTTCCGTCCTGATTGGCGTCGGCCTCGCCCTCCAAGCCGCGCAGCAGATAGAACGTGAAGACGCCGTGTCCACCGCCCCAGTCCTCGCCCTCATAGGAAAGCTGGCTGATGTCGCTGGCCGTGACCACGGCGCGGTCGCCCTCGGACGCGTAACGGCTCAGGTATTGATTCACCAGGTTGTTCTCGGCTGCCGAAGCGCGCAAGGCTTGCCCGCTGATCCCATAGCTATGGCAACTGTCGGTGAAGGTGATGACACGTTTCGCCTTCAAGATGCGGCCGAAGACGTCCTGCAACTGCCACATGGGGAAGGCCGTGCCGCCCATGTCTTCAGCCCGCGTGTCGTACGTGAGCAGATATAAGTTGCGCCGGTCGTTGGGATCGGGCGCTCCGTGCCCCGCCCAGTAAATGACCACCATGTCCTCGGGCCGCGGCTTGGTGAGGAAGGTGAACAGCGCGCTGCGCACGTTCTCGGACGTGGCGGCCTGGTCCACCAGAAATCGGATGTTGTCCGGTTTGAAGCTGCCACCTCCAGGCGACAGCAGGAAATCGCGAAAGGCCGTGGCGTCGCGGCTGGCGAAGCGCAGGTTGGAGAAGCCCATGCCCCCGTGCCCGTAGCGTGAGATGCCGACGATCACGGCGTATCTCTCGCCCGCCACTTTTTCCGGGGGCGCGGCGGGTCCGAGCAAGCGCTCGGGCGCGCCTCCCCGCTCTTGCAGCAGGAACGAGGCGTAGTAGAGGCGCTTCTGGGCGTCAACGAAGGAGATTTCCACCGAGTTGCGTCCGGCATGCAGCTTGAAGCCGCCGTGGCGCTCCAGGTCCAGCTCGCAAACCACGCCCTCGGCGGTGCTGGTGGTGCTCATGATGATGTTGGCCGATTCGGTATTCACTTTGGCGAAGATGTCGCCGTAGTTCAACTGGCTGGGGGGATGGCTGATGTGGATGCGCAGGACGCCGAAGTCCGTGCTGGGAAGCTGGGCCCCGCTGTTCGCTTCGACACGCGAAACCAGACCCGGGACCTCGAGCCAGATCTCCGGTTCACGCGCAGGCGGGGGCGGCCCGGCCGCCGCCAGGCAAGCCACCAGAATCGCCAAATAAGAACCGAGGCGCACGCACCGCATAGGAGCCGAGACGGGGCGGAGCTTACTCCGCCGGCGCCGGCACTGTCAATTTTCCCCTCAGTCGCTTGACAAGAGGAAGCTCGCCGGAGTACAAAGCGGGCACAAGTTTTCCTGACAGACACTCGCTGCTCCGTCCGCGCCCATTCTACTGTCAGCAGTCCGTCCACCGCGGACGTTCCGGCCCCGGATGCCTGCTTCGGAACACCTAGGAGGATGAAAATGCACCGTCTCTACAGGGCTCCTGCCTTTTTCCTCGTGAGTCTTCTCCTGCTGATCACACTCACGTCATTTGCCTCAGCTCAGTTCGGGCTTCCCGGCCTCAAGGGACAGAAAAAGGATTCCGCGGAGCCGTCCAGACCCGCTGACGGTTCCAGCAACAGCATTTCCTGCGCCTCCGGCTCCCAGTCCGCCGAGTACACCGAGAAGGACAAGAAATTGCTGGCCGAGATCACGCAGCGGCCGGCGGTACAAGAGAAGATCCGGCAGACCTGGGAGGAACAGCGCCAGACGGACATGAATAAGGCCTACGTCCGGAACCGGTCCTCGGAGTTCACCAACAGCGATCCCACGAAGGCGTTTGAGTACCGGGTGAGCTTCGGGCAGCTGTATGACAGCCCCAGCCAGCAGCGCTACGTGAATTCGCTGGGCCAGCAGTTGGTGCCCGCGGATTCGCCCAACGTGTACAGCTTCAAGCTGTTGTTCGACCCGGTGCCGAGCGCCGAGTCGCTCTCCACCGGGTCGGTGTACGTCTCCACCGGCTTGGTCGCGGCGCTGGATAACGAAGCGCAACTCTCCTACGTCTTGGCGCACGAGATCGCGCATGTGGAGCGCAAACACCTGTACAACATCCTGCGCAACCAGATCCTTGACGAGGAACTCGACAAGGAGCGACAGGCCCAGGCAGAGCGCAGCCGGCAAAAGGCCAGCATATTCGGGGCGCTGGCCGGGGCGGCCATTGGCGGCGCCGTGGGCGGCGGGAGCTGGGCCGGCTTGGGCGCAGCCATTGGCGGGATGTCGGGATACGCGATCGGGACCGCTGCCTTCCGTAACAAGTTCCAAAGGACGGAATGGTGCAAGCTGTACGAAGACGAGGCCGATGAGACCGGCCTCAAGATCATGCTCGACCGCGGCTACGATGCCCGCGAGATTCCGCGCCTCTACACCCGGCTGAACGGCCTGGTGAGCCGCGACGCGCGCGTCGCCCTGGGCTTCGTCGCCCAGCCGGAGCGGGTTCGCGAACGCACGGCCAACGTCCAGAACCTGTTGTCCAGCACCTACAAGGCGGACATAGAGCAGCGCCTGCAAAGCGGAGGCCTAAAGGGCTCCGGACCGGATTTCGCGCTGCTGATGTCGGCGCTCAAACGCGATAACGGCATCCTCGCGCTCGACTACGACCTCTTCGCCATGGCGCGCGACAATCTGGAGGAGGCGGCCAACCTGCGCTCCAACGATCCCCGGGTCCACTACTACCTGGGCAGGGTCATCGCCATGACCGGGCGCACGCCCGCGGACGCGCAGGCAGCCATCGCCGCGTTCCAGCGCGGCATGCGGTACGACGCGCAGCGCGGCGAGTATCCCGAGCTGCACCTGGAGAACGCGCTGTACCTGATCTCGCAGAACAATCCCGCCAACCAGCCCGAGATCCAGAGCGAACTCAAGACCTACGTGGCGCTCTACCAGCGCAATCACGCCGGCGGGCTGCCGCCGAACATGCCGATCATCTATGACGACTTCCTGCTGGCGGGCGATAGCTCCTGGTACATCCCGCCGGCGGTGGTGGTCTCCACCAAGAACGTGGACGCTATCTACGTCACCCCGGTCGCGGCTGCGCCTCCCACCGCCACCGGCGACGTAGTGGGACGGGCCACGGGCCGGATGGCAGAGCAGGCGACGCCGTGGGCTCCGCCTCCGCCGTCCGCGTCCCATGCCGCGGCGGCTCTCGCGGCAGAGCCCGCCCCAGCTCCTGCTCCGCCCGCGGCAACCCCGGTGAAGAGGACTACGCCAACCACCAGACCGAAGGGGACGCCAAGACCCTAGTCATCTTCATGAGGACGACACCCCGCTCTCCGGGGCGGGGTGTCTCCTTGAACGGAGGCGGGAGTTGAGAAACCTGCTGCGCGCCTTTCTGCTATTGCTGTGGGTCTGCATTCTTTCGCCTTCGGAGGCCAAGGACGTCGCTCCCCCTGGGCCGAGGGTATTGCTCGGCATCCTGCCGGTACTGGACATCTCCGGAGAACCCTATGGCGAGTTTTTCGCCCAGAACCTCACCTACATGATCTTCGACCAGTTGCGCGGCAGCGATCGCGTCGAACCCATGCTGCTGAATCCTGGCGGCATGTACTCCACCTTCTCTGACGACTGGATCCAGGATTATGGCGAGCAGGCGGGGGTGGACGCCGTGCTCATCAGCGTCTTTCCCAGAAGCAACCGGCCGAAGAGCGGCGACTGGACGCTCCAGCTTGAGACCCAACTGATGGACCTGAAGAGCGGCCAGGGCTCGACAACAATGACCCACAACACGTCGAACAAAGTGACCAATTACGCGTCAATCAGCAAGTACGAACTCGAAGCCAGCATCGCGGGCTTGAGTTCAACCAGCAGCGGTGGCTTCTTCGCAGCCATCTTCGGGGTAGGGTCCTGGACTTCCGCGGTGAAGAAGTTCGAGAAGCAGCCGCTGGGCAAGGCGGCGCGCCGCCTGGCCGAGGGCGCCCGCAACCATGCCCTGGCAGAAGCGCCATCGCTGGTGCCCGAGGGTTCAGCGCTCCCCCATCCCGTAAGCAAGGAGTCGTGCACCATCCAGTTCCGCGTCCTGTACACACACAAGAAGGCGGCTTCCAAGGCTTATGACGTGGCCATCAACGACCGCGAAGAGTCGCTGGGACTGCAGGACGGCGTGGCCACGGTCCTCCTGCCCAGCGGACCGGTGGTGACCCGCGTGGTGGTGCGTGACGCCCCCTACAAGACGCCCATCCAGAGGTCCTACTACGCTGACAGCTACCTGGACTGCGGCCGTTCCGAGCGCACCCTTGCCTTGGAGATTGGCGCGGCCGGCGAAGCCTTGCTGCGCTGGTATTAGGGCGCGGCTGCCCTGGGCAACGCCAGGGAATCTACACCGGCCGCGGCGACGGCTCCCCGTACTCCGAGTTGTAGTACAGCCGGATGGGTCCGCAGGTCCCCTGCTCCTCGGAGTAGACGTCGCAAGTGTCGAAGGGCCGGGAGTACACGTGCAGGCTCACGGCGCGTGCGTTGAACTCCGCCGGGTTGTAGACGCGGTGCACCGGCTCCCTGGGATCGACGGCCATGGGGTTGGCGGCGTTCATCTCCACTATGTTGGTGCGCTCCAGCCGGCACTTCCCTGCCTTCAAGTCCTGGAACAGCACGCGATAGTTCTGCACCATCAGGCGGCCGATGGGGACGGCCATCCAGCAGTTCTGCTCCCGGTGGTTGTGCGTGGAGCTGCCCTGGCCCACCTCCCAGCAGATGGCGATGAGCTCGTAGAGCGGAGTCTTGTCGATCAGGTTGCGCGTGTAGTGCTGGCGGTCCCAGGTGAGATACGGCGCCAGGCTCTCGGGCTGGACCGGGGCGGAGCGCATCAAGCCCTGGATGGCCTCCAGCCGGGAAAAGTCGGGCTCGGGCACCTGGCGAAGCTGGGCGACGAAGTCCTGGATGGCGACGCTGGGATCGGGCATCTTCCCTCCCTTTTTCACCCTTCGGCGCCGCACATTATAGATGCACCGCGGCGCGGAGTGTACAATCGCGCGCCATGAGCGACGCGCGCGGCGGCCCGCTGGCCCGGTTGTGGCGTAACTTCCCGCTCAAGACGCAGGCGGTGTGGCTGAACCTGGTGCTGGCGGCCGTCCCCGCCGCCTTCGCGCTGCACTTTGCGCACGCCGACCCGCTGCTCATCTTCCTGTTCGCCGCCCTGGCCATCATCCCGCTGGCCGGCGTGCTGGGCGAGGCTACCGAGACGCTCTCCGCCTACTCCGGGCCCGTAATCGGCGGCCTGCTCAACGCCACCATGGGCAACGCCACCGAGCTCATCCTCGCGTTCTTCGCCCTGCGCGCCGGACACGTCGAGGTGGTGAAGGCTTCCCTCTCCGGAAGCATCATCGGAAACCTGCTGCTGGTGCTGGGCGTGAGCGTCCTGGCCGGGGGCATCGGGCGGGAGAAGCAGCAGTTCTCGCGCACCGCCGCGGGCGCCAACAGCAGCATGCTCTTCCTGGCGGTGGCCGCGCTGGTCATGCCCGCGGTCTACGACCTCTCCATCCACGAGAGCCTCAAGTACCAGGGGCTCGACGTCCAGACCCTCAGCCTGTGGACGGCCGGGGTGCTGATGGCCATCTATGGCCTGAGCTTCCTGTTCACTCTGAAGACACACAAATCGCTGTTCGGCGCGGGCGAGGCGCGCGCCGGCAAGCCGGAGCAATCGCGCCGGGCGGCGCTGCTGTCGCTGGCGCTGGCCACCGTGCTCATCGCCTTCTTCAGCGAGATGCTGGTGGACGAGATCGGCGCCGTCACCCGGCAGTTGGGCATGACCGAGCTGTTCGTCGGCGTGATCGTGGTGGCCATCGTGGGCAACGCCGCCGAGCACTCCACCGCCGTAGTCATGGCGCGGCGCAACCAGATGGACCTGGCCATGACCATCGCCGTCGGCTCCAGCACCCAGATCGCGCTCTTCGTCGCCCCTCTGCTGGTCTTCCTCTCCTGGGGCCTGGGCAAACCCATGTCGCTGGTCTTCCACCCGCTGGAGATCGCCTCCATCGCGCTCTCGGTGCTGATCGTCGAGATGATCTCCTCCGACGGCGAGACCAACTGGTTCGAAGGCGCGCAACTCCTCGCCCTCTACCTCATCCTGGGCGCGGCCTTCTATTTCGTTCCGGGCTAGGAGTCTACCGAGACGTCTCCGGCATACTTCCCGGTCAGGCTGTACCAGCGGATGCGCAGCATCTCGGAGAAGATGCGCAGGCCGTCCCGCAGCGGGCGGATCTTGGTGTTCGGGTCGTTGGCCCACTCCACCGGAACCTCTTCGACCTTCAGCCCCAGCCGGCCGGCGAGGAAGAGGAGTTCCGGGTCGAAGCCCCAGCGCTCGATGCGCTGGCGGGCGAAGATGAGTTGGGCGGCGCGGCGGGTGAAGGCCTTGAATCCGCATTGCGTGTCCTGGAAGCGCAGCCCCAGGATCAGCCGCAGCAGCAGGTTGAACATCCGCCCGAAAAACTGGCGGTAAAGGGGCTGGCGCGCGGTCTGCAGGGCGGGGTCGAGCCAGCGCGAGCCGATGGCCACGTCGGCGCCCGCGGTGATGCGCGCGAACAGCTTCCCCGCCTCGGCGATGGGCGCGGAGAGGTCGGCGTCGGTGAACAGCAGCAGCTCGCCGGCGGCCTGGCGCATGCCGTGGCGCACGCTGTATCCCTTGCCCTGGTTGCCCGGGTTCTGGAGCAGGCGGACCTGGGGATGTGCGGCGGCGTAGCCCTGGACGAGCTCGGCGGTCGAGTCGCTGGAGCCGTCGTCCACCACCAGGACCTCGGCCTTCCAGCCGCGGGCCTCCAGGTGCGCCAGCACCCGGTCCAGGGTCGCGCCCAGCCGTTGGCTTTCGTTGTAGGCGGGAATGATGATGCTGTAGGTGATTTCCATCCGCGGGCCGGACTATTCTAGGACGTTCCCCCCGGCCGCCGCGAAAAAACTCGCGCTCCGGCCCTCCCCTCCGCGCCTGCTCCTTCGGCTCCCGTCCGTTGCGCCCTCGCGTACTAGGGTTTAGGCTTTGGGCCTATGCGCGGGCGATTGGTGTGCATGCTGTTCGTGCTTTCGGCGGTGGCGGCGGCCGCGCCCCGTGGGCACGGGATCGCCTTCGGCAAGTGGATGACGGTGAAGTGGTTCGCGGACGCAGCGGGAGCCACCCCCGTCGAGATCAAGGTGCGGCCGCTGTACGTTGACGGCCGCCTGCGCGAGTACACGCTGGGCGAGCCCCATGAGGTCACCGACCGCGTGTTCGTGGTGCAGCAGGCCTATCGGCTGAATGACGCGCTTGCGGAAGAACGCGGATCGCAGTGGAAGTGGCAGCGGGGCGGCTGGCTGCTGGTGGAGCGCGCCACCGGGCGGGTGCGGCGCCTCAGCCTCCCTGAGTTCGATCCCTCCGCCTCCCAGGCCGGCTGGTATCGCGACTACGCCGCCTACTGCGGCATCTCCGGGAAGGATGGGAAGCGCTACGCGGTGGTAGCGCAGTTGGGGCGCAGGGCGCCGCTGCTGCGGCAGGAGCTGGCGACGGCCCCCGCGGGCGAGATGGGATGCCCGGCGCCGGCCTGGCAACGCGCTCCGGCCCGGGTGACCTTCACCTCCGCCGGCGGCGAAACGCACACCTTCGAGGTGCGGGGGCACGACGTGGACCCCGCTCCCGCAATCGAAACCAACGAGGAGCCCAAGGCGGAAGAGGATCCATGAAGACCCTGGACGAATACTTGCGCGAGGCCGAAGTGGCGCACGGACACCTGTGCGCCGGCCAGGTGCTGGGCGTCCGGCTGGCCATGCTGGGCCTGCGCAAGCTGGAAATCTCCGATCCGCGGGGCGCGGACCGCAAGCGCCTGGTGACCTTCGTGGAGATCGATCGCTGCGCCACCGACGCGGTGTCGCTGGTCACCGGCTGCCGCCTGGGCAAGCGGGCGCTGAAATTCCGCGACTGGGGCAAAGTCGCGGCCACCTTCGTGGACCTGAGCACCGGCCACGCGGTGCGCATCGCGGCCCGGGAATCGTCGAAGGCCAGGGCGAAAACCCTCCATCCGGAGATTGCGGACAAGAACCAGCAGCAGATGCTGGCCTACCGCGAGATGCCGGACGACGAGTTGTTCGATTGTCAGCCGGTTCGGGTCACCCTGCCCCCGGAGGAATTTCCCGGCTACAAGGCCGAGCGGGTGGTGTGTGAAGCCTGCGGCGAGGGCATCAATTTCCGCCGCGAAGTGAAGCGTGAAGGGAAAATCCTTTGCCGCGGGTGCGCCGGCGAGCGATACTACCAGCCGCTGCAAGAGACCGGTGGAGGAGCTGCATGAAGCCCAGGCAGCAGCGAGCATCGTAGTGCTCTTCAAGGCGCTGATTCTTCTGGGAATCTGGGCTTCGCTGGTCGTATTCGGCGTGAAGACGGCGAAGAAGAAGAACCGCTCGCCGCACTGGATGTGGCTCGGCATTCATCCCGTGGGGGCGTTAGTCGCCTTCATCCTGGTGATGTGCCTGGACCCGCTGAAGCTGTGCCCGCAGTGCGCCCAGCCGGCCCCGTCTGGAGCGCGTTTCTGCCCCTACTGCACCTTCAACTTGGCGCCCGCGGAACCGGCTGCGCCTCCCTCGGCCTGACGCCGTAAACAGCGACGCCCTTCCTGGTAGGGAAGGGCGTCTGTCTTTCTGATCCCCGCTCAGCGCTTCAGCTATTCCTCGTTAGGCTTCGCCTTGGTTTCCCTCTCGGGGCGAGTCGCAGGCTTGGCCTGTCTGGTTTGGGTCGCCTTGGAAGCGGTCTTGGCGGTAGCGTCGGAGGTGGAAGTCGTCGTCCGCTGAGCCGTGGTGGCGCGCTGCGCCAAACGAGCCCGCTCGGCGGCGCGCTCGCGCGTGGAAAGCCCACGGGAGTCGCATCCGCGCTTGCGGGCTACGTCCTCCGCCACCGCGCAATCCCCAAAGCCTCGCGTTTGCGCGCCATGGACGCCGCGCTCGCGGGTGGAGAATCCGCTGGAGTCGCATCCGCGCTTCTTGGCAAGACCCGGAGGCACGTCGCAATCGCCCCATCCCGTCTTCCTGCCCTTGTCCCACCCCGGAGGCCGGCTGGACGGTCCCGCGGTCGCGGTCCCCTCGTGTTCGTGCCCGTGTCCGCGCCCCGCGTGGTGTTCGTCACGGTCGTTGTCTTCGTCGTGATGCTTGTCCTTGTCTTTGTCTTTGGAGCCGTGCGCGCTGGATCCCTTGCCCTTATCGGCCGGCGGTCCCCCGCCCTTTCCGCCCTTGTCCAAGGCGGCGGCAGGCAGAAGTCCGAGGCACGCGGACAGAGCCAGAATCCGCAGAAAACGCTTGTGCATGCTTGGCCTCCCTCCTCTTCCTCAAGCGGCGATTCTGCGCCTTCCTGGACCGGCAACACAAGTGACCAAGGTACACGCACCCGGGCAAGCGGCTGAGAAGTCTGGGCTTAGGCGGCTGGGCCGCCAAGGAGCAGCTCACAATTGCGGGCCAGGCGCAACAGCGTGTCCTCGCGGAAGTGGCGGGTGAAGAGCTGCAAGCCGATGGGCAGCCCGGATTTCGAGCGGCCGCAGGGGATGGAGATCCCGGGGACGCCGGCCAGATCCGCGGTGACGGTGTAGATGTCCGCCAGATACATGGCGACCGGGTCGTCCACTTTTTCCCCCAGGCGGAAGGCGGGCGTGGGCGTGGTGGGCGTGACGATGGCGTCCACCTGGGCGAAGGCCTGGTCGAAATCCTGGGTGATCAGCGTGCGCACCCGCTGCGCTTTGCCGTAGTAGGCGTCGTAATAGCCGGCGCTCAGGGCGTAGGTACCGAGCATGATGCGGCGCTTGACCTCGGCGCCGAAGCCGCGGTCGCGGGTGCGGCGGTACATGTCGGAGAGCGAGCGCGCGTCGCGGACGCGATAGGCGTAGCGCACGCCATCGTAGCGCGCCAGGTTCGAAGAGGCCTCGGCGGTGGCAATCACGTAGTAGGTCGGGATGGCGTATTCGCTGTGCGGCAGCGAGATGGGCGCCACCTCGCAGCCCGCAGCCGCCATCTTCTGAATGGCGGCTTCGACGGCGGCGCGCACCTCTGTATCCAGTCCCTCACCGAAATATTCCTTGGGGACTCCGACTTTCAGGCCGCGCACCGGCTCCTCGATCCCCGCCAGGTAGTCGGGGACGGGAAGGTCGGCGGAGGTGGAATCCAGCGGGTCGCGGCCGGCCATGGTGCCGAGCAGCAGCGCGGCATCGCGCACCGTGCGCGTGAGCGGGCCGATGTGGTCGAGGGAGGAGGCGAAGGCGATCAGCCCGTAGCGCGAGACGCGGCC
>Ga0080064_1004575_pt1 | contig 17486 bp, 14 predicted proteins | sample Subgrocontami54m_FD_69260 | JGI IMG/M metagenome (GOLD analysis project Ga0080064, IMG submission 69260) | Subsurface groundwater microbial communities from S. Glens Falls, New York, USA - GMW46 contaminated, 5.4 m (SPADES assembly) (version 2) ...
CAGGGCTCGTCGCAATGGCCGCGCCGATCTCTACCAAGCGCCTCGTTCTCCGAACGTCGCCCAGATCGGTCTCGCCAAACTGCTGTGCTGCCCATGCATTTGCGTTGAGAACCTCCACGTGCCTCGCCCTACCACACTCCGGCATCCGGAGGGGAAGTATCTACGACTCTCCTGCGGAGATCCCGGAAAATGCGGGTAAAGATAAGGCCGAAGGCCTGGGAAACAGCGTTGAGCCTGGTTCGGAGCCCCGAAGGGGCGACAGAACGCGCGTTCTGTCGCCCCTTCGGGGCTCCGACGCCTCCCGCCGCTGGATCCAGGGCCTGACGGCCCTGGCTACATTCTCTCGGCCCCTTCGGGGCCTGTTCGATGGGATGCCTGACTTCGGTCCTGCAGTCCCGGGTCGGATAGGTCATTTCGTGACGGGCGCTTACTTGCCTCCGGCCTCCAGACTCGACCGGTTCTGCTCCAGCCAGGTTCTCGCGGCGTCGGTCTGGGACTTCCGCGTGCCCTGGGGGGCCTTCGGGTCATACTGGAAGTCGGTCTTCGCGAGCGCCTCGGCGGCCGCCAGGGCCGACTGGCGCACCGACGCGTCTCCGTCCATGAAGGCGTCGATCAGGCCGTCGAGGGCGCTGGGTTTGCCGAGGAAGGAGAGCGCCGTCGCGGCCGCCCCTCGGACCGACGCCGACTTGTCCTCCTTCAGGAGCTGGGTCAGCGGCATGAGCCCTTCGACCGACCGGGTCGATCCGACGGCCAAGGTCGCGCTCATCCGGATCGACTCGTCCGTGCTCGACTGGACGATCTGTAGCAGCCGAGCCGCGACGCTCGCATCGCCCAGCCTGCCGAGGCAGATCAGGAGGAGGGCCTCCATTCGCGAGCCCGGTTCCACCCCCGCGTCGAGCCGCTTCTTCAGGACCCGAAGCGACCCGGCCTTCATGCTGAGAATGACCTGCAGGGCCTGGTTCCGCACCGCCTCGTCGTCCGAGGCCAGCTTCTCCGTCTGGCCGAGGATGTACTCGTCCAGCGTCCCCGAGAGGAGCTGCAAGGGCTCCGCGGACTCCGAGACTTCCGCCGTGCGATTCATCTGACGGTTGAAGACCTCGCGGTTGAACCCCAGGACCTCCATCAGGGGGTAGATTCGCGAATGGCATTCCAACTCGGCGGACTCGAGCTGCTTGTCGAAACTCTCCCGCTCGTGCCCCGGGAGCTTCAGCGTCTTCGCCCCCTCCACCACGATCTGCGAGTACAGCCTCCAGAGCTTCCTGAGCGCGCTCGGGGTCTCGAGGATGGACGCCAGGATGTCCGGGAAGCTCTCCTGCAACTCCTTGGCCTTGATCTGGGGCAGCGTGGACTCGATGTCGGCGAGTCGCTTGTTCCACTCCCCGTCGATCTGCTTCCAGAACACCTTGATCTCCTCGGTCTGGATGTCCCTCGCCTGCCGGTAGGTGCTCTGCGACTCGCCGAACAAGCTGGAGAGCTGCGAAAGCACGTTGAGGATCCGATCGCGGACCTCCAAATGACGCTCCAGGAGCACCTGGGCGCGTATGCCCCGCACATAGCCCGTGAACTCCTCGTTCGCGAGCTTCAGGAAGACGGCGCGCGTCTCACCGTGGCCGGCCAGTGCGGCCAGGTCGACCGACAGACCGTTCTCCATGCTCTGGTGAATCTTGACGAGGTTCATCCATCCGTTGACCGTCCAGGAGTGCAACAGCGGGAAGATGGGGATGACGCTGTCCTGGAACCGTTCATTGAGCTCCTGCGCCTTCGTGGTCCACTCGTCCCGCAGCGGGCCGCTCTCCGCCTTCCAGGCCGCCATGGAGGCACCGTCATTGGCAATCTGCACGACCTTCGCATAGATCTTCGAGACCTTGGCGAATTCTCCCTCCATCTCCACGATCTGGTCCTCGTAGAGCTTGAGTTGCTGGTCCCGACTCGCCTTGATCTCCTCGGGGGTGCCTACCGTGATGGCCTGAGTGACGCGGATTTCGCCGATCTTCTCCACGATCTCGGCAAGCTCCCCGGTCTGCCTCCATGGGCCGACCTGCGCCACGACGACGTAGTACCCGGGGAGGAAGGACTTCGGCGTCGACAAGCGCATCGAGAAGATCCCGCCCTTTGGGGAGACCGAGCCGCGCAGCGTCTCGCAAGGCTGGCCGCGGTGTTCGACCGACACGTCGATCACCGTGTTGTCGGGCAGGTTCCCCTCTCCCTCGACGACGATCTCGTTTTCCTGCCCGCTCTGTTGGACGTAGGCGAGCAGGCGACGGAGTCCGATGGCCTCCTTCTTCCGATCCTCCCCATTCGGCTGGTCCTCTCCGAACGCGAACGAGGCGAGGAGGAGGAAGACGAGGGGCCGGATCTGCGGCATGGTGGAGAGTCTCCAGAAACGGACCGAAGCGGCCCCGCAAGGGGCCGCCCCGGTCTTGTCGAATTCAGAAGCCGAGTGGGACCTACTCGATGCTGTAGTACAGGAACCGCGGCGTCGACGGGATGACCATCACCGTGACGTCGTCCAGGATCGGGCTGGCGACCTGGTCGGGCAGACCTGAAGTCATCGTCAGCCTGTAGGTGATGTCCTCCCCGGCGACGAGGTTCAGGTTCGACACGCGCGTGCCGCGACCAGCGAGCTCCGGCGGCACGCCGGTCATGTTCGGGCTGACCGCGGTGTAGCTGCCACCCTTGCCGATCTCCAGGACGCACGAGGTCGGCGTCCCGTTGAACCGCGGCATGTTGACCGTCCACGACACGCAGGCGACGCGCCCCGCGCCGTTCATCGGCTGGACGTTGGAGTCCAGCACGTTCGTCCTCCGCCCGATCTTCCCCTCATACACGCCGCTACTCACGTAGCGCTGGGGAGGCGTGAAGGCCGACGACGAGATGCTCGTCCTGTAGATCTTCACGTCGTCGATCGTCGCGTCCACGTTGCACGGGAAACCGTTCGTCTCGTCGTCCTTGAAGCGGTTGGACCCGACGAAGAGGGACCACGCCTGGGAGATGTCCGGCCGGACGCTCGGCGCGCGGAAGCTCGTCAGCGGGTCGTCGCCGCCCGGCTGGCCGTCGACGAACAACCAGGCCGTCTGACCAGTCCAGCACATCCGCACATGGTGCCAGCCGCCCGCGTACCGCCACTTTCTCGGGTTCCACGAATTCGTGCTGACGGAGTACTTCGCCTCCGTGTCGGCGTCGGCGTCCCCGCGCAACCGCACCCAGTTCGTGTGGTTCCTTGACTGGGAACTCCTGTCAATGACGTTGTGGGCGCCCATGTCGAGCGACGTGGGCCACGCCGAGATGAGACCACGGGGCACGTTGCAGAGACGCGTACCATGGGAGCCCATCATGTACACCCCGTCGCGGTCGTACGTGGCGTACAGATAGATGCGGTTGTCGCTCGTCTCGAGCGACGAACCGCCCATGGGATAGGCGCTGCCATTCTCGCCCTGTCCGACGCTGAACAGGGTCCTGCGGCTGACGGCGTTCGGATTGTCAGCGGAGTTGGATTGCTGCGTCGCGAAGTCAGGTGTCTCGCCAGCGGCGGGGCTGTACCCCGTCGCCGCCCACGCCGGCTTGACCCACATGTCAATCGTCCCGTCTTGCATCCGGATCTTCTGATCCGCGCGACCGTTGCGAACGTACTCGTCGATGGCCCCGATGTTCACCGCACCCCACGACCCTGCCCCGCCGATGTCGGAGTAGCTCGCGTAGCGCCTCGTCCGGTGGTTGAAGTAGCCGTCCGTGAACAGCTCGCTCTGTGCCCCGCTGGAGGGGTTTCCACCGGTCAGGTTGCTGACCAGGCTCGTCCCCTGCTCTGCCGGACCCGCCGCATCGGCTTCGAGGTCCGTGTCGTAGTTGGCGAAGAAACTCAGGCTGCCCGGATTCTGGTTCGTGTCCGACGTGTCGAGCATCAGGTACCCGTCATAGTCCGCCGCAGCGGCCGTCCGACTGCTCTGGTTGTTCCCGCCGATGTCGGACATGTGTTCGGGGTACGTCACGAGCACGCCCGCCCCGCTGCCCCCGATCTGGTTCGCGATGAACTCCCTCTGCGTGCTGATCCGGTAGACTTCGAACACCCTCATGGACGTCCGGATCACGGTCTCCGCGACGATCGGCATCGCGCCCGCGCCATTCGGCTCCTGGCACACGCGCCCGATCGACTCGATCTCGAAGCTGCCGTCGCTGTTGAAGCAGAACTCCGTGGTCCAGACCTTCAGGTCGGCCTTATCGGTGTCGCCGAACCGGCTTCCGAAGGCCCGATCCGGATTGAACTTGTTGATATGGCTGTTGGGATTCGCGTTCGCCTTGACCGTGTCCTTGATCGCCTTCGCGCGGATCGGGTTTCCATCGAGCATGACCGGGGAGACGGTGGACGGCGGGACCAGCGCCGAAAGCGCCGCGTTGCTGTCGATTGCGTCCATGAAGGAGTCGAAGTCGTACCAGGTGGCGAAGCCGTACCCCCGCGCCGAGCGCACCAGTTCGTTCCGGCGCTGGACGAGCGCCAGCGCGATGCGATTGGCGAGCCCGCCCGTCCCCGGCGAGAGAGTGACGGTTGTGCCATTCGCCGCGTCGTACCCATTCCCGAGCCAGTCCGTCGGGTTGGACATGCGGTTCAGATACCCGCCCTGGATGTTGGTCAGCACGGCCTGGAGCACCTCACGCGGCGCCGTGTTGATGTTCACCGGCACGCGCGGCGTCCGGCACTCCATCGTAGTCGGGTTCCCGGGGGGAGGCGTCTGGGTCGCGCCGGGGTTCCTCTCGCCCATCCACCAGCCCGGGACGTCCGAGACGTGGCGGTCATACCCGCTCGTGGTCGGGCAGGCGTACTGCTGGGTGGGGCCGTCCGGCATCGTCGCATCGGCCGTGCGCGTCCCACCCTTGTTCGGCAGGTCCACGGTCCGGGTCGTGCGCCACCCGCCGTTGTACACGAGGTTCGGGTCCCCATTCACCTCGGGATAGCGGTGCTCGAGCGAGTCGGGCGAAAGCGTGCCCGAGTCCATCCACGCGGCCGTCGAGATGTACGACCGGACGATGTCGAAGGCCGCCTCCTGCTGGGCCAGCGTCGCTCCCAGCGCGGACTTGATCTCCTCCGGGCGCATGAAATTCCTGGCGGTGGTCGTGCGGAGATTGCTGATCCGCGTGCCGAGGTCGCTGAAGGCCAGCCCCTTCTCCTGGGCCAGGATGACCGAGAGGTTGTTGAGCAGGTTCACGAGCTGGTCCATCAGCCGCGTCGCGGTCGCGGCGATGGCCGGATTGGGGTTGTCGTCATTGCTGTCGGGGCCGTTGATGCAGATCTTGCTCGCGGAGTCGATCACCTTGAGGGAGTAGAAGTCGCCGTTCTGCGTGTACGTGCCCGACATCGCTCCCGAGACCCCGAACACATCGTTCGGGAGCGCGGAATCGAGCGGATTTGCCGGGACTGCCTTCTGGTTGACGCGGTCGGCGAGCCGGACCGTGCGGTTGGAGTTGGTCAGCGTGTTCCAACTGAAGGAGCAGAAGATGGCGCGCTCGATCGGGATGGTGGGCTCGTAGAACACCGTGCCGCCGCTCATCGGCTTTCCGTAGATCCAAGGCTTGCTCACGTCCTCGGCGCCAGAGAAGTTGGCGGGGAGGAGCGTCAACCCCTGGATGGCGGTCCGGATCTCCTGTGCCGCCCGCTCGACGCCGGCCTGGGCGAGGAGCTTCGCACGAACGTGGTCTACGTAATTGCGCGAGACGTCGCGCTCCATCCGGCTGATGTGGGTGAAGGTCGTCGCCAGAATGGCGAGGATCGAAAGGATGGCGATCGTGAACAGCAGAACGACGCCACGGCGTGCAGCCGACATGGACTTCATGAGCAACTCCCCCCGACGCACGAGTGACTGTAAGCCAGACTTGGCGTGGACAATGTGCAAGGAGAGTACCGGCCACGAGGATGAATCCCCGGGGTTAAGCGACATAACTTCCATGGTTTCAATGAGGTGTGGCGTGCGACAAAATTCGCATACTGCGAATCGCCGGCGAACGTGTTTGAGTGATACCCGGCGGAAACGTCGGTTCCGTTCCCGTAACTCAGGAAGACGTGCTTTGGAGAACCCGAGTGAGCACGTGCCAGGACTAGTTTACACCGAATAGGAGCCAAGTGGTGCCCATTGCAGGGTTCTGGGAACTGGCGCAACTCTTGCGATAGTCTAGTTCGCCTGTCAGACCCCGAATCGAGCGATCCCGCCTGGACGGAGCATGACGCTCCGTTGGTCGGACGCGGCGCCACGGAAGGTCGGCCCGCGCAGCCCGAGGATGCGTGCCGCTGGGACGGCGGCGCCCCTCTGGCTGTCACCGCAGATGCGGCCGGGCCCGCGACCCCGTGACGTCCAGCCGTCCTGGATGCTCGATGTCGTTCGGATCCACAGGTACTGGCGGAGTCCAGAGTTCCGCGCCGATGACGCCGGTCGAACGGCCCGAAGCGGCCGCCATCGACCCCTCGGAAATCTCCTTCGCAGGCGTCCTCGCCCAGCTCTTCCAGTCGGTCCCGTCGACCGGTTCGCAGGCCGATTTCAACTCCGTGGCGCCCCCTGTCGAGGCCGCCGAGAGGGCCCAGGCGCGCGACGTTGAGCCAATCCGATCCGAGCCCCGAGAGGTCGAATCGAGGGCCTCTCAGGCACCCGCGGAAAGGGTCGACCGGAGCGATCCGCCGGAAGTTTCCGCCGACGACGAGCAGACCCTGCCGCCCACCCGCCCCGAGCCCGAGGCGAGGCCCGAACAGACGGTCGCCCGGCCCGAGGTGGTCTCCACGCCCATCGTCGCGCCCGTCGTTGTCGAGTCCGCGCCCGTCCATACGATCGGCGTGCCGCCCCCTTCCTCTATGGAGCGGCCGATCGCGCCTGTCCTCACGCGCGAGGAGACTCCCACCGCGCCCCCGCAGGTTTCAGGAGAGCCCGCTTCGCCGGCCCCGACGGTGGGGCGTCCGCTTGCGGGCCGGGATCCGTCGGATGCCGGCGAGGCGAGGACGGAGCCCGCGCCTGCCCCGGCGCCCACCGAGGTCGCCCTCCCCCCGATCGTCCGCTCCGCCGAGGCCGCAATCGAGGCCCAGGCGCTCGGCGCCGCGCCTGCGCAGCCGCCCGTGGAGGCCGCCTCCACGCCGCCCTTCGACCCCGCTGCCGACCCCGCGGCGCCGCGGTTCGACGTGCTCTCCGCCTCCTCGCAGGTCACCGCCGCGGGGGTCGCGCCCGCGGGGCAAGGGACCGAGGCTGGCCTCGACGCGCGCACCGGCCAGGGGCAAGGCCAGCCTGCTGGGACGGGAACAAACACGACGTCGGCCGCCTCTTCAGCGGGGGGGGCCACGCAGGGGACGCCTGCGGAAGACCTGGGCCAGGCCGCCTCGCCCCGCCGCGTCGACCCGGGCCCGATGATCGACCGCGTCGTGCGTGGGATGCGCCTCTCCATGAAGAGCGGCCAGAGCCGCATGCGCTTCCTCCTCACGCCGCCGAGCCTCGGCTCCGTCACCGTCGACCTCGAGGTGAAGCACGGCGTCCTCTCGGCCCACATCGCGGCCGACTCCGCGGAGGCGCGCGACCTCCTGAGCCGGAACCTCGCGGCGCTGTCGGACTCGCTCCGCGACCAGGGAATCCGCGTCGGGGAGCTGGTTGTCTCCGCGCGCCAGGACGGCGAGCGGGGAAACGCCTCCTACGGGCAGCAGGGAGGCGGCCTGCCTGCCCCCTCGGGCAGCGAGGGGGCGGCGGAGGAGCCGCACGCGTACGCCGACGAGCGTCGGCGCCTGCTCGCCCAGAACCAGATTGTGGACTTGATGGCGTAGAGGGTTGGACATGGAAGTGAACACAGTCATGGGCGGGGCCGCCACGAACGCCGCGCAGGGCGCAAGCGGTCGCGCGCAAATCTCGCAGAAGGAGTTCATGAAGCTCCTCGTCGCGGAGCTCTCGAACCAGGACCCGCTCAAACCGATGGAAAACCAGCAGTTCGTGCAACAGCTTGCCAGCCTCCAGCAATTGGAGTCCTCGGCGGCGCTGACGGACGGGATCCGCGACCTCGTGCGGCTCCAGCAGCTCTCCTCGGCCAGCTCGCTCCTCGGCCGCGAGGTCGTCGGAGTCGACGCGGACGGCGGGTTCGTCTCGGGCAAGGTCGAGCGGGTCGCCACGGAGGGGAACCAGATCGTGCTCGTCGTGAATGGGCAGTCGGTGCCGCTCTCGGGCATCTCCGAAGTCCTCCCGGCCACGGAGTAGGAGAAGACGACATGGGACTCGTACGCGCGTTCAACTCGGGGATCTCCGGCCTGCGGGCGCACCAGACGAAGATCGACGTCGTCGGCGACAACATCGCGAATTCCGACACGACGGGGTTCAAGACGGCCCGCGTCGACTTCTCCACGATCCTGTCGCAGCAGCTCTCGTTCGGGTCGCCCCCCGCGGGGAACCTCGGGAGCGTCGACCCCCTGCAGATCGGTCTCGGCGTGCAGGTGGGCTCGACGCCGAAGCTCTTCACGCAGGGCTCGCTCAAGGCGACGGGGGTGAACTCTGACCTGGCGATCGAGGGGGACGGGTTCTTCGTCCTGGAGAACTCGGTGGGGGGGCAGGTCTTCTCGCGCGACGGGACGTTCGTCCTTGACGCGAACCAGAACCTGGTCGACTCCTCGACCGGCTCGATCGTGCAGGGGTGGAACGCCGACCTGACGACGTTCCAGGTCAACAACGGCGGCTCTGTGGAGGGGGTCGAGATCCCGGTCGGGAACCTGAGGATCGCCAGGGAGACGGACAACGTTTTCTTCGGCGGGAACCTGAACGGCGCGGGGCTGACGGCGCTCTCGGGCACGGTGCTCCAGACGTCGACGCCGTACACCGACGTGACGGGGCTCCCGCTCAACACGGCCGACTCGACCACACTCCTCTCGAACCTGGGGCGGTCGGACCCGAGCGGCACGGTTGACCTGCTGCTCGACCCCGGCGACACGATTGTCATCACCGCGGACAAGGGCGGACGGACGCTCCCGACGAAGACCTTCGGCGTGGGCCCCGGCGCCCCGCCCGGCGTCGACGCCGTGGGGACGACGTTCGGCGAGTTCGTGACGTTCCTCGAGCAGTCGCTCGGGATCACGGCCGACGGCGCGAGCGGCCAGCTCCTCCACTCCGCACAGCGGGCGGAGGGGACGATCGACCTCGGGCTGGGCGACTCGCTGGTCTCGGGGACGAGCACGCTGACGGACCTCGCGGCGGACTACGTGACGGCGGGGGTCCAGGTCGGCGACATCCTGCGCTTCAACACCGGCTCGGGCGCGAGCCAGTCGGTCCGCGTGACGGCCATCCTGACGCCGACGTCGCTCACCTTCAGCGCGCTCGACGCCTCCAAGGGGACGCCGGGTGGGCCCCCGGGCGGCGACGCCTACTCGATCCACGAGGGGGCAAACGTCTCGATCGGCGGCCTCGCCGTGGGGGAGGACGCCGCCTCGCCCGAGGGGACGATCCGGATCAGCGGGAACGCCGGCACTGCGAATGCGGTCTCGAACCTGCGCATCCTCGTGCAGGACTCCACCGGGGCGACGCGCAACTTCGGGCTCTTCAGCCAGCTCGCCACGGCCGCGGGGGAGAGCGTGACGACGACGTCTACGGTGTTCGACTCGCTCGGCTCGCCACACGTCGTCGAGAACACCTACTACCTCGACTTCAAGACGACGACGGGGACGCAGTGGCGGTGGCTCTCGGAGACGGAGGACAACGCGGGCGTGGTGCGGCCCACGGGGACCGGGCTCGTGAACTACGATACGAGCGGCCAGTTTCTCTCCGACAGCGTGTCGACGCCGATCTCCATCGACCTGGACACGACGGGCGTCGCGACGCCGCTCGTCCTCACCCTCAGCCACGCGCGGACGACGGGGTTCTCCGCGCGGTCGAGCGAGATCGCGGTCGTGGAACAGGACGGCTTCGCCGAGGGGACGCTCAGCGACTTCGCGGTGACGTCCGACGGGGTGGTGAAGGGGCAGTTCACGAACGGGATCAATCGCGACCTGGCGCAGGTGGCGCTCGCGCGGTTCGAGAACAACAACGGCCTCCAGGCGATCGGCGAGAACTACTTCACGGTCGGCCCCGCGTCGGGGGACGCCCTGGTGGGGCCGCCGCTCCAGTTCGCGCGCGGGGCGATCCGCGGCGGATTCCTCGAGGAATCGAACGTTGACATCGCGCAGCAGTTCACCGACCTGATCGTCAGCCAGCGGTCGTTCCAGGCGAACACGCGGACGATCTCGGTCGCGAGCGAGCTCCTCCAGGAGCTGATCCAGATCGTGTAGGCTTGATGGGGGATCCGGCCGCGTGATACGATCCGCGGCGGCAAACCAGGACGCTGGCCTGACCAGTGGACAACGGGACCGATGATTCGCGTGACGAGGCTCAACGGCAAGGAATTCGTGCTGAACGCGGAACTGATCCAGTTCCTCGAGGAGACCCCCGATACCGTGATCACGCTCGTCAATCACGAGAAGATCGTGGTGAAGGAGAAGATGGACGAGATCGTCCGTCGGGTCCTCGAGTACGGCCGGGCCATCCGGAGCTTCCCCGCGTAGCGGCCTTCCACGGAGGGAGAGAGGTCGAAACAAGTGCTGGATCGCGCAAGCATCGTCGGGGTGTTGGTTGCCGTCGGGTGCCTCGGCACCGGCCTCGTGATCGAGGGGTTGAGCCCCCTCTCGCTCTGGAGCCCCGCCGCGCTCCTGTTCGCGTTCGGATGCGCCACCGGGGCCACAATCCTGCAGTTCCCTGGAAAGGAGATGCTGCGGATTTTCGCGGTCTTCAGCAACGTCCTCCGATTCCAGACCCACGAGCCGCAGAAGATCATCACCGACCTGGTCCGCTACGCGGAAATGGCCCGCCGCGACGGGATCCTGGCCCTGGAGAGCGTCCTCGACCAGATTGAGGACCCCTTCCTCGTGAAGGGGCTCCAACTCGCCGTCGACGGCACCGACCCCGAGCTCATCCGCCAGATGATGACGACGGAGCTCGAGAACATGGAGGCCCGCCACGCGCGCGGGCGCAAGATGTTCGAGGCCTTCGCGGCGTACGGCCCGCCGATGGGCATGGTCGGGACGCTGATCGGCCTCATCGCGATGCTCCGAAACCTCAGCGACCCGAGCTCGATCGGCCCCGCGATGGCGCTCGCGATGACCGTGACGCTCTACGGCGTCTCGTCGTGCTACCTCTTCTTCATGCCGACCGCCAAGAAGCTGGCGATCCGGTCCGAGGACGAGGTCCACGTGAAGGAGATGATCATCCGCGGCGTGCTCGCCATCCAGTCGGGCGACAACCCGCGCATCGTGGAGCAGAAGCTCAGGATCTACCTGGAGCCCAAGGAGCGGGGTCCCGCGAGGGCGTAGCCATGGCGAAGAAGGTCGAGGAGGTGGAGGAGCAGGCCCCGTTCTGGGTCGTCGCCTATCTCGACCTCACGCAGCAGTTCCTCGCCTTCTTCATCCTGATGTTCAGCCTCTCCACGGTCGACGCCGCAAAGCTCCGCCAGATCGTGGAGTCGTTCCGAGAGGCGACGGGCGGGGCGGGGAAGGGGAAGAGCGGGGGGCCCTTCCAGAAGCGGGACGAGAACGCCGTCCACGCGATCCGCTCCCGCTTCCCCAGCATCGGCCCCGAGGGCACGCCGATCCGCCCCGTGGCCGAGGGGGACGAGATCATGGTCCAGCGCGTCCACGAGGGGCTCAAGGTCACGCTCGAGGGAATCGCGGTCTTCGCGGAGGGAAGCGCGGTGCTCCAGGACTCCGGGAAGGGGCAGCTCGTGGCGATCATGATCCTCGTGAAGGGGTATCCGAACTTCCTGGAGATCCGCGGCTTCACCAGCGAGAATCCCGAGGATGCGGTCGTCGTGGACGGAAAGGCCGACCACCTCGAGCTGTCCTACCGCCGTGCGCTCGCCGTGTACCAGTTCATGGTGGACCACAAGCAGATGCCGATCGAGGCCGAGCGTCTGCGGGTGGCAGGGTGCGGCAAGTCGAGTCCGCTCGTGCCGAGCACGAAGGGAAACCCCGCGGGGCGGAACCGGCGTGTCGAGGTGATCGTCTCCGAGGAGCTGTACCGCCCGCCGGCGACGATCCTCCAGGACCACTAGGAGCGCGCGATGGTGACCGACGAGAAGGCGACCGAGAAGCCGGAGACCCCCGCGCCGAGCGGCGGGGAGCGCTCCCCGCTCTTCAGCATGACCGGTTGGATCGTCGTGATCGGGATCTGCATCGTCGAGGGTGTCATCTTCACGGTCGTCGCGAACCTGAGCAAGAAGCCCGCCGGGACGGGCGAGGTGGGCGAAGTCACGGTCGCGTACTGGCAGCTCGATCCCGCGTTCCAGGTGACGATCTCCCAGGACGGCCTCTTCCACGGGTTCGAGACCAAGATCTCCCTGGGGATGGCCAGGCACGTGTGGGAGGAGGAGAAGGAGAAGAAGAAGCTCACGGACCGCGGCGCGAAGGTCCGCGACACCATCCTCACGGTCCTCCAGAGCCAGAAGTGGCCCGACGTGATGCAGGTCCCCGGGCAGGAACGGCTGCGGAAGGAAATCCTCGCGAAGATGCAGGAGGTCCTCGGGCAGGAGGTCGTGACGGAAGTCTGTTTCGAGTCGTTCTCCCCGAGGTAGAGGCGCGAGATGGCCGAGGGCGAAGACCCCATCGAATCGATCCTGAAGGAGCTCGGGATCTCGCCCGGCGAGGCGGGGCCCCCGGCGGGCCCGCCGCCTCCCGCGACGCCCCAGGCGCCGCTCCCCCCGCCGCCCTCCGCCCCGTCGGCGCCCCTGCCCGGGGCCCCGCCGGCCTTCGAGTCGTTCGGAGGCGAGGGGGAGGAGAAGGTCGAGCGCCACATCGACCTCCTGATGAACGTCGGCCTCGACGTGAAGGTCGAGTTGGGCCGCACCCGCCGCTCGGTCAAGGACATCCTGCGGCTCGGGAAGGGGAGCATCGTGGAGCTGGACAAGCTTGCGGGCGACGCCCTCCTCGACATTTTCGTGAACGACCGCCTCGTCGCTCGCGGCGAGGTGCTCGTGCTGAACGACAGTTTCTGCGTCCGCATCACCGAGATCGTCGGCGGGAAGGGCGAGAAGTAGGCACGGTGGGTGCCCGCGACGCGGGCCGGTTGCCGACATCTGAGTGTGTGAGGGACCCGTGACAGTCAGCGCCCCACTTCCCTGGGCGAAGATCGAGTACCGCCCCGACGGGGTCTACCTCACCGTGCGCCCCGGCGCCCCCGCGCCTTCGATGGCGGAGGCGATCACCGAGCTCCTCCAGAAGGGGGTCCAGGGGGTCGACTACCCCGCGGTGCAGTCCGCCTGGGCCGCGGCGAACGGGACGCCGGTGAAGGTCGCGCCGCCGCACGGCGTGATCCCGGCCGTGCCCGCGCTCTCCCTGGAGCCGTACCTCCGCACCGACGAGCGGGACGGGGAGGTCTTCCTGACGATCGCGGCGAACGCGCCGTCGATCTCGGAGCGCGACCTCATCACCTGGCTCAACAAGAAGGACTACAGCGGGCTCGACCTCGACCTGGTGAAGATGGCCCACGGCGGTCCGCGCGGGGTGCAGTTCCAGATCACCAGGTCCCAGAACGCGGCCCAGCGCGTAGTCGAGCCGAAGCTCGCCGAGGCGCGATCGATCCTGGTCGCCGACGCCGACGAGACCTACCGGACCAAGGTCGCGGAGGGGCTGCAGCGACGTGGCCTGCAGGTGAGGACGGCGCGGTACCCGGAGGCGGCGTTGTTCGAGGTGCGGCAGCGCGCGATCGACATCGTCCTCCTCGCCCATCCGTTCGGGAAGGAGGACGGGCTCAAGCTCGCGCAGGCCCTCCGGTCCGACCCGCGCGCGGCGAGCCTGGCCGTGCTCGCGGTCTGCGCGCAACCGACGCGCGAGGTGGTGAAGCGGGCCCTGGACTGCGGCGTGAGCGACATCCTCGTCCGACCGTGGCCGCCGGGGGCCCTGTTTCACAAGATGGACTCCGCGCTCCGTCGGGTCGGGAAGAAACTCCCCGCGGTCCCGGGGGACGCGCGGGACGCGGAGAGCCGCCCGCCGGGCGAGGACATGAAGACGCTCGGGAAGATCGACGTCGCGAAGCTGGTCGCGGCGGTGTCGAGGCTCCACGCCCTCCCCGGCGTCGTCGAGCGGGTGCTGTCGTTGACGAGCGACCCCGACACGGGCGCGAGGGAGCTGGCGGAGTGCATCCAGAGCGACCCGGCGGTGGCCGCGGTCGTGCTTCGGATGGCGAACAGCGCGATGTACGGGTCGTCGGGGAAGATCGCGAGCGTCTCGGAGGCGGTCGTGCGGATCGGCTTTCTCCAGACGAAGAGCCTGGTCGTCGGGATGAGCGTCATCAAGAACTTCTCGAAGGGGATGAAGAGCGCGGGATTCGACCGCGTCCTCTTCTGGAGGCACTCGATCAGCGTTGCGATCATCGCGAAGCTCATCGCGGACTCGATCCGGATGGGGAATTCGGAGGTGGCGTTCGTCGCGGGGCTGCTGCACGACATCGGGAAGCTGCTCCTGGACGAGTTCGTCCCGATGGAGTTCTCGCAGGCGGTCATGGCGGCGATCGAGCGGCGTGTGCCGCTGATCGAGGCGGAGCCGAGGGTGCTGCAGACCTCGCACGTCGAGGTGGGGCCGGCGGTGCTGGCGGTGTGGCGGTTCCCGGAGGGCGTGATCACGGCCGTGAAGAATCACCACGCCCCGATCGCGGACCCAAACAGCGTCCCGACGCCGGTGCGGGAGCTGTGCGACGTGGTGTTCGTGGCGAACCGCCTGGCGAAGGCGACGGGGCACGGGCACGGCGGGGACCTGGCGATCGAGGAGGTCCCCGACGCGGTCTGGGTCCGCCTGGGGCTGCGCGGGGGGCTACCGGAGAACTTCTGGAAGCGCTTCCGCATCGAGGCGGAGCGGTTCGAGTCGCTGCTCGGGTTCGATTCGACGCCGCTCCCCGAGTTCGGGACGTCTGCGGAGACGGTCTTCCTCCACGACGCGCGTGCGCCGCGCGTGAGCCTCCTCTCGCTCGCGCTCGAGAGCGCGGGATACAAGGTCAGGACGGGTCGGGAGGCATCGGAGGCGGGCGGCGGGGCGAAGTTCTCGTGCGCGGTGGCGCGCGGCGAAACTCCCGACACGCTCGCGACGACGCTGCACACGTGGTCCGGCGTCCCGTCGCTTGCTGGGGCGCGGCACGCGGGGATCCTCCCGCGCGGGGGCGTTGTCCCCCAGGGCCAGGCGATCCTCGCGGAGCCGTACGACCGCTCCGCGCTCCTCGAACTCCTCTCCCACCCCTCCGCGAAGCCGCAGGCGTAGCCTCCGCCGGCGGTTCACATCCGCGAAAAAACAAAAGATCCGATTTTCGCTTGCAAATGTATTTTATGAATTGTAATGTACAAACTGGACGGGGGCGCGGGGCTCCGGAGAGGGGAATCGCGTGATCGACGGAAGGCCGATGAGCGCGCGATTCGTACGGATCCTCCTCGCGGCCCTGGTCCTGGCCACCGCCAACGCGAGGGCCCAGGGGGGCGAACCCGCGGGTCCGAGCCGCGGCGAGGCGTCGACGGGTGGGGAGGTCGTGAAGGACCCCCACGCCTGGGAACAGGAGCCGATCAAGGGGCTCCAGGACGTACCGAAGGGCCGGGGGCGGCCCGAGACGACCGGCAGCGACGAGGTGTCCGTCCTTCCCTTCTTCCTGTGGACGGGCGTCATCGTCCTGGCGATCTGCGGCGCCCTGTTCCTCGTGCGGCGCGTCTTTCCCGGTGCGAGGTCGCTCTTTCCGAATCCGGCGATCAACGTGATCGGACGACGCGCGATCTCGGGGACCGCGTCGGTCGTCCTGGTGGAGGTGGGGAACCGGATCCTGAGACTCGGGGTCTCGAAGGACACCTTCCTCTACATGGGCGACATCTCCGACCCCGTGGAGATCGCCCTGGTGAAGGGGAAGTCGATCGAGGCGAGGCCCGACTCGGCGACGCGGACGTTCCGTGACGAGCTGGCCGCGGGCGTCAAGGAGGCGGAGGAGGCGCCGAAGCCGCCGCCCCCGACGAACGACGAACGCGAAGGGGACATTCGGGCGGAGCTGGACCAGATCAAGCGGACGCTCGAGGGGTGGAAAGCGTAGTGGGGAGCCCTCGGATGAGGAGGGTCGGGGCCATCGGTGCGGCGATCGCGATCGCCCTGGGGCCGCTCGCAGCGGCGGCCCAGGACGTCACGATCCCGAAGTTCCCGTTTGTCGAGGCCGCGAAGGGCCCCGACGACGTGGTCAACACCCTCGAGATCCTGTTCCTCCTGACGGTCCTGTCGCTCGCGCCCGCGCTCATCATGCTGACGACGGCCTTCACGCGGATCGTGATCGTGCTTTCGTTCGTGAGGAGGGCCCTCGCGACGAACGAACTGCCCCCGAACCAGGTGATCGTGGGCCTCTCGCTCATCCTCACCTTCCTCGTGATGCAGCCGACGATCCAGAAGATCAAGAACGAGGCGCTGACGCCGTACCTGGAGGCGCGGATCACGCAAAAGACCGCGTTCAAGAACGCGACCGAGGAGATGCGGCGGTTCATGTTCGCCCAGACGAGGGCTAAGGACATCCGCCTGTTCCTCCAGGTCGCGCACACGGAGCTCCCGAAGGACCGGGACCCCGTGAAGGGCGACGTCCCGACCTCGGTCCTGGTGCCGTCATTCGTGATCTCGGAGCTGAGGAAGAGCTTCGTGATGGGGTTCGCGATCTTCCTCCCGTTCGTGATCATCGACCTGGTCGTGGCGACAACGCTGATCTCGATGGGAATGCTCGTGCTGCCTCCCATCCTGATTTCGTTGCCGTTCAAGATCCTCCTTTTCGTGCTGATCGACGGGTGGCACCTCGTCGTCGGCTCGATCGTGACAAGCTTTGTTTCTCCCACGTGATGACCGGATAGCCTTCAGGTGTGTGGCCTGAAGGCGGGCGGCTGGCACCCGGTCCCCGGCAGCCGGGTGCCAGCAATGCCCCCGGTCGGGCAAGCCAGGAGGGGCAGGTGTCCAGGGGCCCTCGCGGAGGGCGCCCGGGCACCTGCCCCTCCCCTGCCTGACTCCCGTTTCCCTCAAGCGCAAGCGAGCGCAGCGAGCGAGCGCCCATGGTCCCGGACGATATGCTCCAGGCGATCGAGCTGGGACGCGAGGCCCTCTGGCTCACGCTCAAGCTCTCCCTCCCGCTCCTCCTCGTCGGCCTCGTGGTCGGCCTCGTCGTCAGCGTCCTCCAGGCCGCTACGCAGCTCCAGGAGCAGACGCTCTCGTTCATCCCCAAGATCGTCGCCGTCGTCGCGGTCCTCTTCATTGCGCTCCCCTGGTTCCTTTCCCAGGTAATCGAGTACAGCGAGGAGCTGTTCCTCAAGATGGGGAGCCTGTTCCCGACCGTGACCGGGGGCTAGTGTCCCGTCAAGGCGTATTCTAGCGGTTGGCGGGGCTCCACGGCACGGCGTCGCCACATGGACTCGGCGGCATTTCGGATCTCGGATTTGGGACTGCGGATTGTTGCGGATTGCGGATGGCCGATTGTGGA
>Ga0080064_1004576_pt1 | contig 17480 bp, 9 predicted proteins | sample Subgrocontami54m_FD_69260 | JGI IMG/M metagenome (GOLD analysis project Ga0080064, IMG submission 69260) | Subsurface groundwater microbial communities from S. Glens Falls, New York, USA - GMW46 contaminated, 5.4 m (SPADES assembly) (version 2) ...
GCTCCAGCGTGACCCGCCAGTTGCCGCGGCGATCGGCAACCGTCTGTCGCGTTTGCCCGGCAAACGTCACCGTCACCGCCTCGCCGGGGTCCGCCCATCCCCAAATGGGCATTGGTTGATTGCGCTGCAGCACGGCGCGATCGGAAAACAATCCGGAGATCCGGACGTCGGCCGGCAGCGGCGAAGCGGACAGCGCCGTCAGGCCGACGGCGAGCGCGAGGATTCGCGTTTTCATGCCTTCAACGACGAGGCCGAAAGGTGGACGGCGACCTCGATCTGGATCCATGGCTGCCGGCTCAAAACTCGAACGTCACCTTGCCCGTGAACGACCGCGGCTCGCCCAGGCCGGCGTAGCTCTGGCGGTAGAATTGGTCGAAGAGGTTGGCCACGTTCAGCGCGAAGATCGTGCGGTGACCGAACAGCTTCGTGGCGTACGAGGCGTTCGCCTGCCAGCGGTGATACGCCGGGCTGCGGATGCCGGGATTGTTCGCGAGATTCGGGTTGCCGCGGCGCTCGCCGACGAACACGACGCCGACGCCGAGGCCCAGGCCCTGCGCCGGGCCGCTCTCGAACCGGTAGCGGTTCCACAGGCTCCACGCTTCGCGCGGCGCGTTCGCCGTCGGCAGCCCGACGTTCGCCGGCAGGCGCGGATCCTTCACCACGCGGGTCTTGTTGTGGGTGTAGCTGCCGACGACCTGCCACGGCTTGATCGGCCGGGCGAGGAGGCTGAACTCGATGCCCTTCGCCTCGTTCTCACCGGTCTGAAGCTGGAAGCCCGAATGGTCCGGATCCGCCTGCTCGAGGTTGCTGTTCACCACTTTGAACGCCGTGACGGTCGCCGAGATCCGGCCGTCGGCGCGATCCCACTTTACGCCGTAGTCGAGTCCGGTGCCCTCGCGCGGATCGAAGGGCCGGCCGAAGAAATCGGTCTTCACCAGCGGCTCGTACGATTCGCTGTAGCTGACGAAGAGCGACACGCGTGGCAGCACGCGCACCGCGACGCCGCCGCTGATCAAATCCGCCGGCTTGGCCACGCCGCTGAACGACGCCGAGGGCGTGAGGAAGTCGTCCGTCGCCTGGTAGGTTTCGTCGCGACGGTAGCCGAACTGCACGGTGAGCCGTTCCTCGAAGGCCTGCCAGAGATTGTTCAGCGAGTAACTGCGCGAAATCAGCCGCTTCTTGTCGTAGCGGCCGGCCAGCCGCGGATACGCCAGGGGATCGCCGAGCGAGTAGTTCGGATTGTCGATGTTGATCGGCGTGAGATTGGGCCGCGGCTGCCGGACGTCTTCCTGGCTCGCCTGGGCGAAATACTCGTAGCCGGCGATCGCGCGGTGGCTCAGCCCGGCGTAGCGCAACTTGCCGAGGAGGTAGCCTTGAAAAGCGTAGCCATGTTCCGGCTGGTAGATCGCGGCGACCGAGCGCGGGAGCGTCCGCACGCCGGTCGTGGCGTTGATCGTCGCGGTCGTTCCGCCGGTGACGAGATTTCGCCAGCCGTCGATCGCACGGTAAATCCCGCCGACCTTCGCGGTCCACGTGTCGTTGAGCTTGTGCACGACGTCGACGATCGCGTGCAGCTGTTCGGAGTCGTTGAACGCCTCCGGGCCCATCCGGTTGAACGAACGGCTTACATTGGGCAGGTAGGCGGAGAGATCCGGTTTCATGAACACCGGATGCGAGGCCGGCACCTGCTCGTTGTGCATGGCCTGGGCGAAGACGGTCACGTTCGTCTTCGGCGTCGCCTTCCACCGCAGCGTGGGCGAGACGACGACGCGGCGGTAGTTCGCGAAGTCCATCGCGCTGCCGTAGTCCTGGACGCCGACGCCGACCCAATAGAGCAGCTTCTTGTCGCCGGTGATCGGACCCGAGTGCTCCAGTTCCAGGCGGTAGCGATCGAACGAGCCGACGGAGACGGTCGCGGAGCCCTTGCGCCGCTCCGAGGGCAGCCGGGTGACGGTGTTGATCGCGCCACCCGCGCCGATCGCGCCCGAGAAGAGCGACGACGGTCCCTTCAAGACCTCGATCCGTTCGATCGAGATGCTGTCGAAATTGCCGAAGGTCCGGTAGCCATTTATATATTGGTTGCCGCCGCCGCTGCTGACGCCGCCACCGCCGCCGGCGAAGCCGCGCACGAGCACGTCGCTGTCGGTCTTGCCCGCGTGATCGGTTTCGCGCGTGACGGCGATGCCGCTCGTGTATTGCAGCGCCTCGGTGATGTCGCGCGCGCCGATATCATCCATGAATTCACGCGTGACGACGTCGATCGGCTTCGGCAGATCGAGCAGCGAGGTGTTGAAACGCGTCCCGGAGAGGACGTTGGTTGCCTTGTAGCCGTCGTCGCTGGCGGCGGTCACCATGAACTCGTCGAGCTTTACGATTTCGGACGATGCGCTGGCGGGGGCCGTCGGCGGCGGGGCACTCTGGGCGTGAACGGCCGGGCAAAACCCGAGCGCGGCCAGCACGATCGGGACGGCGGACAGCGGGTGGTTCTTCATGGGTTGGGAGTTTGGGGTAAAATGGCAGCTGCGCCCTGGGGATCATTTCCGTGCCGTGGCGGCGCGCTTCGGCGTGGTGACGACGAGCACCTGCCCGTCGGCGAGCAGGCGCTCGCGCAGCGCGGTGTAACGCAGGTCCTGTACGGCCGCGCTGGCCGCAATCGCCTGCACGGCGGCGGTGGCGGCGGACTGCCCGAGCATCATGAAGACGGGCTCCATGCGCATCGAACCGTAGACGACATGACTCGCGGAAATGCACACCGGCACGAGCAGGTTGGTGCATTGATCCTTCTTCGGCACGATCGAGCGGTAGCTGATGCCGTAGGGCTTGGGCACGCTCATGCCGAGCGTGCCCTCGTTGCGCACGAAGCCGTGCTCGTCGATGTAGCGGCGGACGTTGTGCGAATCCATCGTGTACGAGCCGAGGGCCACGGGATCCGCCACCACCTCCGTGCCTTCGCAGACCCGCTGGTTCATGACGAAGTCGGCCACCATTCGCCGCGCCTCGCGAATGTAGAGCTGGTGCGGCCAGTGGCCGTGGTCGAGGAACTCGTCCTTCGCCAGCCCCCAGGCTTGCAGCGGCTCGCGGTACTTCGCCGGCACGCGCGGATCGTTCGCGACAAACCAGACCAGACCCATTTGCCAGCTCTCGTGCGCGCGGATGATGCGTTCGCGGGTGGCGTAATCGCCATCAGGATACTCGTAGTTGCCGCCGATGAAGTTGAACGAGACCGCGCCCTTCGTGTTCGAGTCGCTCTTGCGGTTCGGCATGATCACGACCGGCGGAGTGCTCAGGAGATTGTGGCCGAGCACGGGGTTTTCGATCGCCGGGCCGTCGGGCCACTCGGGCAGCATCTTTTCGCTCGTGAGATAACGCAGCAGCAGTTCGTAGTGGGCGGGCTCGTAGTCCGCCGGCTGGGGAAACGGCACGCGGTTCTCCGGCACGTCGGTCAGGCACAGCCGGTAGCAATACGCCTGCACGCATTGGTCCGCCGCGCCCTCGCCGCCCGCGCCCGCCGCCGGCACGCCGAAGATCGTGCCGCTTCGCGGATCGCCGGGTCGCACGTACGGATCGACCGCGCGGAAGAAATCGTGGCCGACCGGTCGCGGCCGCTCGCGCATGTGCCGCCACTGGTTGCCGTTCTTCGGCTCGCCGTAGGTCCGGGTGGATTCGCGGCCGAGGGTGTACGCCACGCCCGCCTTCGCCATCAGATCGCCCTCGTAGGTGGCATCGATGAACATTTTCGCGCCGAACCGCCGGCCCGACTCCATCGTGATCGTACGGATTTGCGCGCCCTGTTTCTCGACGCCGCGCGCGAGGTCGAGCCGTTCGCCGAGCACGACGTCCACTTTCGCCTCGCGGGCCATCTCGCGGAAGATCTGCTCCGCCACGTGCGGCTCGAAATGGAGCATCATGTCCGACTCCGGATCGTGGCGGTGACTGCGGTAATCCTCCGCGCGCCCGTAGCGCCATGCAGCGGGGTCGGCGTAGTAGCGTTTCACGCGGCGATAAAATTCACGCGAGACGCCGCCGATGCTGTCCGGGTGGCCGACATCCGTCGCCCCGAGCCCGCCGCTGGAAAGTCCGCCGAGGTGCTGGCTGGGCTCGATCAGCACGACCTTCGCCTGCATCCGCGCGGCTTGGACGGCGGCGGCGACGCCGCCCGACGTGCCGCCGTACACGACGACGTCGTAGCTCGCCGCCGGCGCGGCGGCGCGAACGGGATCGGTGAAGAGCGCCAGTACCGTGGTGCCCAACAGTGGGAGGAGGGACTTCATGAAGGGTATGGGCGTCAGGTCTTCGGTGTGCGCGTGCCGACGGGTTCCGACGATTTCGTTGCGGCGGCCGGCCGGATCGACGTGGCGGGCGACTCGAGCACCTGGCCTTCGCGCCGAAGCTGCGCCTGCAAGGCGGCGACGTCGATGTCCTGGACGGCGACGCCGCGCGCGATGGCCTGCGCGGCGGCCGCGCCCGCCGAATGGCCGAGGAGCATGAACACCGGCTCCATCCGGATCGAGCCGTAGGCCACGTGCGTCGCGGACAGGCACACCGGCACGAGCAGGTTGGTGCAGTGCTCCTTCCGCGGCGTGAGCGCGGCATAGGCAATGCCATACGGCTCGCGCAGGCCCAGGCCGATGGTGCCCTCGGTGCGAACGTGGCCATTCTCGTCGACGTAGCGCCGGGCGTTGTGGGAATCCATCGCGTAGGAACCCATGCCGATCGAATCCGGCACGGGTGCGGTGCCGTCGCAGTGGTGCTGCGTCATCACGAACGCGCCGCGCATCCGCCGCGCCTCGCGCACATAAAGCTGGTGCGGCCAGTGGCCGTTGTCGGTGAACTCGTCCCTGGCCAGCCCCCAGTCGCGCATTGGCGCGCGAAACTTCTCCGGCACGCGGGGATCATGCGCCACGAACCACGCGAGGCCCTGCTGCCAGCTCACGTGGTCGCGGATGATTTTTTCGCGCGTGGCGTAATCGCCCTCGGGATACGCGTAGTTGCCCGCGACGAGGTTGAAGCCGACCGGATCCTTGTTGTTCGAGTCGCTCTTGCGGTTCGGCATGATCACGACGTGCGGCTGCTTCGTGAGATTGTTGCCGAGCACCGGGTGCTCGATCTCGCCGCCGTCGGGATATTCCGGCAGCATGCGCGCGCTGAGAAAATAGCGGAGCACGAGCTCGTAGTTCGCCGGGTTGTAGTCGGCGGGCCTGGGAAACGGCACGCGGTTCTCCGGCGCGTCGGTGAGGCACAGCCGGTAGCAGTACGCCTGCACGCGTGAATCCGCCGCGCCGGCCTCGCCCGCGCCGCCGTCCTGCACGCCGAAAATCAATCCGCTCGAGCGGTCGCCCGGCCGCACGTAGGGATCGACCGCCCGGCGGAAATCATGCGCCGACGGCGCCGGCCGGCGCCGCAGCAGGTGCGGCTGGTTGCCGTTATGCGTCTCGCCAAACTCCGCGTTGGCCTCGCGGCCGACCAGGTAGGGCACGCCTGCCTTCGCCATCAGATCGCCCTCGTAGGTTGCGTCGATGAACACCCGGCCGCGAAAGCTGCGGCCCGACTCCATGCGGACGGCGTCAATCCGCGCACCGTTCTTCCGCACGCCCTGCCGGAGATCGAGCCGCTCACCCAACATCACGTCGACCTTCGCCTCGCGCAGCAGGTCGCGGTAGATTTCCTCCGCCACGTGCGGTTCGAAATAGAACATCACATCCTCGGCGGGGTCGTGCCGCGCGCTGCGAAACTCGTCCGGCCGGCCGAATTTCCATTTCGACGGATCGTTGTAGTGGACTTTCACGCGGCGATAAAACTCCCGCGACAATCCGCCAATCGTCTCCTGCTTGCCCATGTCGGTGGCGCCCAGGCCGCCGCTGGTCAGCCCGCCCACATGCCGGCCCGGCTCGATCAGCAGCACGCGATGGCCGAGTCGGGCCGCTGCGACCGCAGCGGTGATGCCACCGGAGGTGCCGCCGTAGACGACCACGTCGAAGCCTGGCGCTTCCGCCGCCGGAACCGGCCGGCCGACCAGCAGGCCGGCGGCAATCATCGCGAGGTGAAATACAGGGCGTGGTTTCATTGATGCGTCGGAGCGGTCACGGCGTACCGTAGACGTCGAACTCGGTGTAGAACGTGTTGTTCAGGAACTGCGGGTTCTTGCCCTGCGTCGGCTCGACCGCCCACAGCAGATAGCGGTAGCGACCCATCGCACCGAGCGCGCCGGTGATCGAGCATGCCTGCTGGGCGGGCCGATCGACCGGATTCATCACGTGAAAAAAATCGTCCGAGTTCACGCGCGCGAGCTGGACCCAGCCGTTTTCGGTCAGCACGCCTTCGGTGCCTGGGGCGACCTCGCCGGCAAAACCATAGAGCGTGAATTTCTGCACGGCCCGCACGCGGTTCACCGCGTCGGGACTCTGGTGCCACGAATAGGTGTTGATCTTCGACAGGGCGACGACGCGGCCGAGATCGAGCAGGAGGAGCCCCGACGCGTTGTTGTCGAAAAAAACGGATTCGGCCGGTGAGTTCGGCTGCGACTGGCCGCGACCGTCGAGCAGCAATTCGACCGGCCCGCTGGGAATCAGCGCGGTCGTGTGCAGCGTGCCTTTGATCACGCGGATCCGCGCGAGACCGACGGAGGCATCGGCCAGGTCACGGTTGGAAGGCGGTTCGATCGTCGGGAACCGAAACGCCGCGGTGCCGTCGCCGCTTTCGATCCGCACGAGCACTTGCGTGCGACCCGCTTCGATCGAGAGCGCGTCACCTGTCCGCAGCCGCTGCGGCGACCTCACACCTGCGAGCAGAACGACGACCTCGCCGGAGGTGACATCAACGCGACTTTGCCCGTCGGCCGACGCGGCGGTGACGAACTCCGTCCCGATGTCGACCACGCGCGCGGTCCGAGTCTGCACGGTGAATCCTTTCGCGGCGGGTGCGGCGGCGTTCACCTTCACCTGGCCGAGCGTGAGAAATCCGCCGTTGCCGGAACTGATCTCGAAGATCGCCGGTCCGACCAGCGTGGCTTCGGCGCCGCTGGCGAAACGGAGGTTCACCGTGCCGGACGAGAGCTGCAGCACCTGGCCGCGTGGAATCGGATCGCCGGGCTGCACCTCGATGCCGGCGCCGACCCAGCGACAGTCGTGCAGCGATTCGAACCGCGCGACCGTCCTGGTGCTGATGCTGCGCCACGCCACCAGCGCGCCGCCGGCGAGGAGCACCGCAATTCCCGCCGCCCAGGCGAGCGACGATTGCCGCCAGCCGAACCGACGTTCCGCGGCAGGCGCGCGACTCCCGGGGGCCGATGTCGCGGTGGCCTCCGCGCGGCTGGCCGCGACATCGACGGTCGCGGCAAGGTCCGCGTGGAGCCGCGCGATCCGCAGGTAGAGCCGCCGGGCGGACTCATCCGTGGCGATGAGGCGCGACAGCTCGGCCACCTCGGCGGCATCGGCGGCGCGGTCGAGATAGCGCGCAATGAGCGTCTCGAAATCGGGCGGCATCACGCTTGGTTCCGGGCCATCTTGCGATCGATGCACTCGAGCAGCATGGATCGCGTTCTCTGGAGGACTTTGTAGATCGCCTCAATCGTGCGGCCATGGCGCTGCGCGATCGCCTCCACGGCGGCCTCCTCGACGTAGTAGGCCTCGAGCACGCGGCGCTGTTCCAGCGGCAGTTGGGCGCGACATTCCGCGAGATGCCGGTCGCGTTGTTCGTCGAAAAGAGGGGAGGTTGCCTCGATCGCCATCAGCGACGTCACCGCCTGCTCGTGCAGGTAGGCCTGGCGATGGGCCTTCCGCAGGAACCGCCGCACTTCCATTCGCGCGAAACCACCGGCCCAGCTGCCGAACGGCCGCGCCGCATCGTAGTCGGAAAAATGTTTCCAGAGCGCGATGGCCGTTTCCTGCACGACATCGCGCGCGTCCGCCTGCCGTGGAATGTAAACCAGGACCAGGCGCAGGATCTGCGGCTCGTGCTGCAGGAACAGCCGCATGAACTGCTCGTGGGGATCGGGGCTCGCCATCGCTTCTCACCATATCCGCACGGCCCGCGTTTTTTGGACAAAAAATCGCGCAGCCAGCCTCGAGATTTGGCGCCCAAGCCTCCCGCGTCGCTCGAAAATGGTCGGGGCGGTGAGATTCGAACTCACGACCTCTACGTCCCGAACGTAGCGCTCTACCAGGCTAAGCTACGCCCCGACATCATTCGCTCTACTCCTAACCACTGTCATTCTGATACTTGTGCGCCGGTGTAGATTGGCCTTCGCACGAGTCGGGTTGGCTCATATGGCCCCGATTTATCAAGGTTGTCGAAATGTTTCGACAGGCCTGATACCCCAATGACCAAAATCACCAACTCGGACAAAACTACCCTAAAAATCAGACCGTTCCCCAACCCCAGCGAAGCCGTGGTTCAACGGGTGATCGGAAGATGCCTAGGGCATAAAGTGGCAAGGAACTTTCCGACTCAGGATGAGGCGGAAGCGTTCTAGATGAGATGACCACTGCGGCCAAGCAAGGGGAAAGTGCACCGAAAAAGCACACGGGGTGCGCAACCTTTGTTACCGATGATGATCTGCACGCCGCGGAGATCGCTTTCCGACGGCTAAGACAGGCGCTGCCCGAAGTTTTCTCGATCGGGGCCGGCTCCGGTTAGGTCGCCGGACTTCGCCGGCGGCTCCGTATTAGGCGGCGACCCCAGCCTGGCCCGCGCGCTTGTTACAGTGCCGAGGCGTCCCGCATACTCTTGCTCCTTCCGGCGGGGTCCCGATCCTCGAGTCAACCGTCCAATGCGACCGGTGCACATTGCAGTCCGAACCACGATCACGGGAATGCTGATCAACGCCGCCCTGGCCGCGATCAAGATCGCCGCCGGGGTGGTAGGTCATTCCTATGCGTTGGTCGCGGATGGGATCGAATCGCTCAACGACTGCGTAGCCTCGGGGGTCGTGTTGCTGTCGCTCCGCGTATCCGCCATCCCGCCGGATGAGGATCACCCGTATGGTCACGGCAAAGCCGAGCAGCTCGGAGCATTGTTCTCCGCGATATCCCTGCTCGCCGCCGGCGGCCTCATCGTGGTTCAGAGCAGCCGAAATCTCGCCGAGCGACACGACCCGCCGGCGTGGTTCACACTGCCGGTCCTCGTGGTCGTGATCGTCACGAAGGAACTGCTCTCCCGGTATGCATTGCGCAAAAGCCGGGAAACCGCCAGCGCGGCGCTGCATGGGGACGCATGGCACCACCGCTCCGACGCCATCACGTCCGCGGCGGCGTTCGTCGGGATCACCATCGCGTTGATTGGCGGACACGGCTATGAAATCGCCGATGACGTGGCCGCGCTGCTGGCATGCCTCGTGATCGGCTTCAGCGGCGTGAAACTGCTCAGGAATGCGCTACACGAGAACATGGAGGGGGCGGCGCCGGTCGAACTTCGGGTAAGGGCCCGCGATATTGCGACGGCCGTCAACGGCGTCGTGGCCATCGAGAAACTGCGAATGAAGAAGATCGGCCTCGGCTACTTCATGGACATCCATGTTCAGGTGCATGGATTGATCACCGTGGCCGACGGCCATAAGATCGGGCACGATGTTCAGCATGCGCTGCTGGGCTCGGGACTCGCGATTGACGACGTCGTCGTGCACATCGAGCCGCACGAAGAGCATCTTCGCTCATCGAAGCAGCCACTGGCCTGAAAGGCACGCAACGATGCGGAGGGGCGCCTCGATCATGGTCCCGACGGACTTGGTTCTGGCGTGAATGCGAAACTCCGGGGAAACTTCGATTTCAACCAAGTCGCCCAGACACGTCGCGCATCGTGCGCGCTATGGTCGCTCGTTCGCTGCCTCCACCCTAATTGAGACGATGGCGCCGCCTGGAATATCCAGCCGGACGCGCTGACCTCGGCCCGTAATTCTTTCCGTGCGGTCGATCAAACGGCGACCGGCCATGCGCGCCGAGACGCGGTAATCGCCGGGCGGGAGCCGTAGGAAGCTCGCGGCAACATGGCTTTCTCCCCCATGATGGATGAAGAGATCGGCCGCGACATGGTCGGACCCGGTGGACGTTACAAGGGCGGTGAACGCCGCGGGCGCCTCCTCCCACGCGACGTGGTAATACGGCGACATCCCTTGCGCGGTGTGGCAGCCGGTGAGCATTGCGGCGAGGAGATCGGCACCATCCGGCCCGCCCTCACGGCGCGAAACGAAAACGCGGTCCGTGAACAGCACCTCGGTGGTGCGCATCGGACGGTTGAAGCGCAGGACGCTCAAGAGTGAGGACTCGATCGTTTCCGCCATTGGGGCGCTATCTCCGGTCAGCCGATAGCGGAGATATGCTGGCCCATGTTGCCGCAAGAAAACATCGAATCGCGCGTCGTTCGTTTCCAGCCGCCATTGGGTGACCACGTTCCAAAACTCTCCGCTTCGCATGAGCCGCGCCACCGCCGCTGCCGCCGATCCCGCAGCCCCAGTGTTGGAATCGTTGGATGGGACGTGTTTCTCGAGCAGCGCGAGGGTGTCGGTCAGTGGTTCCAGCAACTTGGCGTCATGCGTGTCGAGCCACGAAAAGAGCAATTGATCGTAAAGCCGCCCGTCGCCGGTCCAGTCGTAGTAGTCCCAGAACATCTTCGATTCGTGCCACGATGGCTCGTCGCCGTTGACCGCGCCGTCGGGCCATCGGATCGAAGCCGGGAAAAGTCCGCGGGGCTTGCCCTTGTCGGTGCGCGCCGCGGCGTTCGCCCACATGAGGCTCCAGTCGTGGAGCAGCCGGCTCGCGGCAGCATCGCCCGTGAGCCACGCGTGGTAACGCACCGCCTTGGCCGCGCGGGCATTCATGCTCACGTCGCGGTTGCGCGGCGCTTCGACGAGAATTTCCGTGGCGCCGAGCCAGGCCGACTTGAAAGCGAGCTCGCCGCGGGCGTTGCGGCCGGTCCACAGCTCTCGCATGTATCGGTAGGAATACCCGAGCCGCGAAATCCATTCGGGGTCGAGCGTGACCAGCGCGAGCAGCGGCACGGTGTCAGCGACGAACTCGGCGGAGTGCTCCACGTCACGCGCGACTTTCGAATACCCCTCGTGCATGCGCGGACTGAACCAGACGCCGTCCCCAAGTTTGCGGAAGCCCTCGCGCGCCTTGCGGTCGCCGGAAAACATCAGCACCGGCCACCAGCGGAGCAGCTCCACGTCGTCGTCGGTCTTCCCGCCGAATTCGCCGTTCGGAATCTGCCGCTGATCGACCCAGTAATGCGCCACGTCGCGTAAGCGCTGCAATGCCTCCAATTGCGCAGCGGACCATGCGGGCGCGTTGGGGTGCGGCGCCGACAGCGCGCCTGCGCCGGGCGTTGCAATCTTCTCGCCCGCATACATCGCGATGAGCGCATCGTCGGGAAATTTTTTGCGCAGCACGGCGAGATCGGCCGCCAGCGCTTCGCGGTCCGCGACCATGTGCTGTTCGAGCCAGAGCCAATAAAGCAGTCGCGCGCGCAACCAGAGCGCCCGGTCGCGGAGCGGAAACCCTTCGCCATCCGGGTGCTCAACCAGCGGGTCCAGGAGCGAGACCGCAATCTTGTAACGGGTGAACATGCTGCTGCGCGTCTGCAGGCTGACGTCGTCCCAGCCACCGAGGCGATGCAACCGCTCCGCTTCGGCGAGGAGATCGAGTTCCGTTTTCCAATAGGCGCAGCACGCGGCTAGATCAGGCTTTGCCGCGAACTGCCCAAGTTGGGAGCGCAGCACGTCCAACGACGCGCCGAAATCGTGACGCCCCGCATCGGCGATTTGGCGGCCGAACCATCGTGTCGTCGCATTTTCCGGCCAATCCATCGGCAGCGCATGGAGCGCCAGGAGGCGCGCGCCATGGGGCGCGGGCTGCCGAAACCGCACATCGACGGGCCCATTTGCGCTGATGACGAACTGGGCGACCCGGAAACGATTGATGGCTCCTGCATCCGGCTCGGCTTCGACACCGAAGACCCTTGGATTGTGCCTGGCGGGGCGGCCATTGATGTCGATCGCGACGCTGTGCGCATCACGAAAACCGTCGTCGAGGAGCACCAGCAGTGTCCAGCGGCCGGCCCTGAGATCGAGCCGGAGTGTGAAATCCGCGCCCGCCACCCCGTCGAGGAGCGGCGCGGTCCGCACGCCGCCGAACTCCGGATGAGCAAACGTCTCCGTTGGCGCCACGGTCCATCCGAAACCGCGCGGCGCGTCGAATGAATCATGCGGCGTCAGCATCGCTGCGGCCACCGGCGTGCTGAGCTTCGGCGCAGCGTCGAGGTAGATCGGCGCCGTCAGCGGCGCGGCGCGGGCGATCGCGGCACCGACGAGCGCCGCGAGAAGCCACGGGCCGCGCTGCCGCAGGGAGAGGAGCGCGACAGGCATGCGGCCGGGACTTAGAACCGGAACTTGATGCCGCCGTTGAACGTCGCGCCCGTGAACGTATAGTCCTCGGGCCGCGTCGGCACGGAAGCGTAGAAGGACGAAATCTCCTTCGTGAGGTTCTTGCCCTCGACGTAGAGGGTGAGATTTCGGTTCAGGCGGTAGGCCACCGACGCATCCACGCGCGTGGCCGTGTCATTCACCGAGAACGAGGTCCGGCCGCCCGACGTCCGCACGAACGTGTCGACGTGGTTCACGGCAACGCGCGCGGTGAAACCGTATTTCTCCCACCACACCTGGAAGTTGAAGACCCGCTTCGGTTGTTCGGGCAGGAAATCGACCTGGAACGGGCGGTAGGTCGAAGTGCTGCCCGGCAGGAGCTCCTCGAGCGTCGACGATCCCTTCGTGAACGTCGCATTGGTGTTTACGCCGAACCCGTTGAGGAACCCGGGCAGGAACGTCAGCGACTGCTGCCACGAGAACTCCACGCCCTCGACTTTCCCCTTCGAGCCGTTGCGATCTTGGAAGTAGATCGTGGTCGGCGCCACGGGGTCCTTGAACTGGCTGCGGAAGATGAGATCGGAAAGTTCCTTTCGGAACAGGGCGACCGACAGGACGCCCGCCGGGTTGATGTAGTATTCGAGCGAAAGGTCGAAGTTCTCCGATTGCTGCGCCTTCAAATTCGCATTGCCGAGGTAGACCTTGTTGGTCTCGGGGTAGTCACCGGGCGCGAGCCCGCCATTGCCAGACTCCGCCTGAGTGTCCGCGAGCACGCGATACGGGATGAGATCACCATAGTTTGGCCGCGCGAGCGTGTTCGTGTAGGCGGCGCGTGCGACGAGCTGCGGGTTGAAGCGATAGGTCAGGAACACGCCCGGATAGAAATCGTCGTAACTCCGGCTTCCGCTGGAAACGCCGAGGGGATTCGCCAGCCAAGTGTAGCCCGTCCTGGTTTTTTCCCAACGGATTCCCGCCATCACCTCGAGTTTCGCGAGCTGCGTTGCAGCCATCGCGTAGCCGGCGTGAACGTCCTCGCTCACGTCATATTTGCGAGCCTCCAGACGGACAATCTCGTCCCCGGACGCACCGTTCCACGCGGACGGATTCGCCGTGTAGCGATTGACGACTTCGGGCAGCGAGACATAGGGGCCCATGCTCGCGATCTTGCCTTCGAGCACGTCGCGCGGCTCGGACACGACCGTGAACTGCGAGAAATTCAGCGGGGTGATCGGAGAGAAGTCGCGGATGTTGGGCCGGGACTTGCGCTCCTTGCCGCGATACTTCGCCCCCACCTTCCAGTCGATATGGTGCTCCCCGATCTTCTGGGTGATCGAATAGTCGAGGTTCGCGGTGTTGTCCGTCTCCCGGTCGTGGCCGCGCACGAAGCGTAGCGAGCTCAGCCGCCGATCCGCGAGATCAGTGAAGAGGCCGTTCTGACCGTTGGAGATCTTGGTCATGGTGAACACCGGCAGCTTCGGGTCGCTGCGATCGAGCTTCCACGAGTAGGCCCGGCGTTCGGTGTTGCTGGGGAACTCGAAGATGTAGCGATCAACATTCGCGTGGCTGGTGCCGTCGCCGTATTTGTAGCCGTAGGCGAATGTGCCGACATCGAGCCGGGTTTTGCCGTCCAGTCCCGCGCGAAAGACATCCTGCTTGCGGGTGCCGTCCTCAAAGAGATTCACAAACCTGATTTGCTGCCCGCTCTCGAGCTGCGCGGTCGAACCCGAGTCCCACCGCGACAGTGCGCGGGCGCGGTTGCGGTAACGACCGCCGTCTTGCTCGTTGTTTTCGTAAAATGTGCGCCAATGCAGCTCGGTGTTCTCAGTCGCCTTCCAGTCGAAATTCAGGATGCCGCCTATTCTTCTGACATCCCGGAAATTGAGCCGCTGGTCGAACTCCTCGACCGCCTGGTCGCCCACCGCGGCGATTGAGCCCGGCGTGCCCGCCGGGCCGACCGGAATCGCTTTGGGGTCGTAGTAGGACATCTCGTAGGAATCGGTGAAGCGCTTCTCCTTGCGGTAGGTCAGCGTCGCGCTCACCCCAAACGTCCGTGCCTGGTTGAGGACGTCCATGTAGGTAACCGAGCCCGCCATGCCGCCCTTGTCGCGGTAGTCGTTGTGGATGTATTCCAACTTTCCGTTGACGCTCCGCTCCTTGAGGTCGAAGGCGCTGCGCGTCACGAGATTGATCGTCCCGCCGAACGAATCGGCGTCCATGTCCGGCGTGAGCGCCTTCGTGACTTCGATGCCGCCGACCAATTCCGACGGAATAAGCGAGAGGTCGACCGCCCGGCTGTCGGACTGCGTTTGGGTAGATTCGACGGAATCGCCCGATGTGGTGAACCGCTCGCCATCGAGGGTCACCGCGTTGAATTGGGCGGCGGTGCCGCGAATGCTCGCTTTGGAATCGTCGACGACATTGACGCCCGGCAGCCGGCCCAGCGCCTCGCCGACCGTGCGGTCGGGCAGATTGCCAATCGAGTCGGCGGAGATGATGTTCTTAATCGTGTTTGCCGCGCGCTGTTGGTTGATCGCGCGTGACTGTCCTTCGCGAATCGATTCAACCGTGACTGCCTCGAGCATCACCGTTCCATTGTTGGTCAGCACAACGTTTTTCGAGGTGCGCTGGCCGGCGTTAACGGAAATGGCTGCCGTCTGCGGGTCCATCCCGAGGTAGTTCACGGTCATTCTTTGCTCTCCGGCCGGGACGTTCGGGAAAGAGTAATGGCCACTCCGATCCGTCGTCGTTTCGAGGGAGGTCCCATCGATCCTGACAATTGCGCCGGCGATGAATCGCTGGCTGGCGGCGTCGGTGACGACACCCTGCAGCGCACCGGTGGACTGAGCCCACCCTCCGCATGCGGAGAGCAGGAACAGGACCATGAGGCTGAAACGATGGAACCGATCGGGAACACGCGCGCTGGATGTAAGCATAGTCTTAATGGGAGTTCTACGGCTGGCTGGTGAGTCCGAACGGACACTCTGATCTTTCCGTCCAACACAATCCAGCGGCGCGCAACGTTAGTCGTAACGTTAATTCTCGACGATTTCTGCCTGGCTGGAATCTTTGTCGGATGCCGTCTCCCCGTCCTTCGCTTGCATTGATTGCTGCACGCGCCCATGTGAGCATGATGACGGTGTCGCGGGCGCTGCGGAGGCAACCCGGCGTTTCGCCGCAAGTCGCGCGAAAGATCCGGCGCTTGGCTGAGGCGGTGGGGTACCGGTCCAATCCACTTATTCAGGCGCTCATGTCGCAGGTGCGGAGCGGACGCCCGGCGAAACCCGGCACCGACGTCATCGCGCTGGTGCTGCCACAAGGTGACGATCCAACCTGGGGGAGGCAGGAATGGATTCGCCGCGGCATTCTGGGCGCGACCGAGCGCGCACAGCAGAACGGATTTCAACTGGAAGTTTTTCGCTGGCAGCGGACGCACGTGAGCGACCAACGCCTCGACCAAATCCTGAAGGCACGCGGCATTCGAGGTCTCGTAATCGCGCCGTCACAACAACCGGGCCTGGACCTGGCGCTGGACTGGGAGCATTACGCCTCGGCGACGATCGGCGCGAGCATGCGCCATCCTCGGCTGCACCGCGTGCGACACCACGCGTTCCGCTCGATCCAACTGGCGATACAGAAGCTGCACGAAGCGGGGCGTGAACGAATCGGGCTGGCTCTGAGCGACACGACGGCTGCGCGCGTGGAGGACCTCTGGCAGGCCGGCTTTCTGGTCGCAACCGCAAGTTACCCCGAGAAGAGACGGCGGAGACTGCTGCATCAGACGCCGAACCTCGAGCGCAACAAGTTCCTGGCGTGGGTGCGTGCCGCACAGCCCGATGGCCTCGTCATGCAGGACAACCGCTGTCTCGTCTGGCTACGCGAGGCCGGGCTGCGCGTGCCGGAGCAAATAGCGGTGGCGCACCTGAATCGAAGCTCCGAGCAAAAGGCGGTCGCCGGCATCGATCAGGAGTTCGAATTTGTCGGCGCGGCGACGGTTGACCTGGTCGCCGAGCAATGCCGGTTCGGCGAGTTTGGCATTCCGTTGCGACCGAAAGACGTGTTGTTGGACGGAGTCTGGGTGCCCGGCAGAACGGTGCGTCCGTTGCCAGATAGGAGTAGTGCGCCGTGGCGAGCGGGACGAGGATTTGCGACCGGAGGAACTCACCGGCCGACCGGCACGAGCGCGAAACTGCGCGATGCCATGGGGCGGTCCTCGTCGATTACCTGCGAGCCATCCGGGTAGGGTTTATCGGTATGGCAATTCGGAGGAAATAGGCGTTCAATGAGACCAGACGGACGCTCCATTCTCCTCACGAAACCCTGGCGTGCCACCAGCCGACGGCTCCCCCGCGACCGCGCGCAACGAAATTCGCAAACCGGCCTCAACCCAAGAATGACCACCTCGAAACAAATCTCTGTTCTGCTGGCCGAAGATCACGCCATTGTGCGCCAGGGTCTCAGCGCACTGCTCAATCGGGACGGACATCTCAAGATCGTGGGTGAGGCGCGGACGGGGCGCGAGGCGGTTGAATTGGCGGAGAGCCTGCGGCCCGACGTCATCCTGATGGACATCGCGATGCCGGTGCTGAATGGCCTCGAGGCGACGCGACAGATCCTCGGCGCCAACGCCGCCGCCAAGATCATCATTCTTTCCGCGCACAGCGACGACGAATATGTCGAACGAACCACCGCCGCGGGCGTCGTCGGTTTTCTCGAAAAACAGACCTCGGCCGAGATCCTCACCAAAGCGATCAGCGAGGTGGCCAAGGGTAACAAGTATTTCAGTCCTTCGATCACGAAACGGTTGCCCCAGGAACGGGGCAAGATTCGCGGTCGCGACGGCTTCGTGAAGCGCGCCGGCATCCGCCCCCTGACGTCACGCGAATCCGAAGTGCTGCAACTGGTGGCCGAGGGTTCGGCGAACAAGCAGGTTGCCGATTCGCTCGGGATCAGCATCAAGACGGTGGAGAAACACCGGCAGCATCTCATGGACAAGCTCAACATTCACGACACCGCCGGTCTGACGCGCTATGCGATCGCGGCGGGCGTCATCGCCTTCGGCTCGGTCACGGGCTCGCCGCGCGAGTGCGCCGAGATGCTGGCCGCGGCCCACCGCGAGCGGACGAAACGC
>Ga0080064_1004579_pt1 | contig 17473 bp, 23 predicted proteins | sample Subgrocontami54m_FD_69260 | JGI IMG/M metagenome (GOLD analysis project Ga0080064, IMG submission 69260) | Subsurface groundwater microbial communities from S. Glens Falls, New York, USA - GMW46 contaminated, 5.4 m (SPADES assembly) (version 2) ...
GGATGAGAAGCTCGGCCCTGGTGATTTCCACATCCCATGATGTTCTTACCAACCATCCGGCGCCATCATTTTGGTCGTTCGGCCGCTTGAAATACGCTTACACATCTGCGAAACTCGAACTAAGAAACCATGCCGAAAATGAGGATTCGTTCCCACAAACTCGAATACTCGGACAGACTCCTAGAAAAAAAGACGGTCTGTGAACGGGGCTGAGCGAAGGTGGTGGATGGGGTGCGGAACGGGAAGCCGTTCGGCGCTGGATGGACCAGGACCAAACGTGTTCGCAACGATTCGGCGCGACAACGACAAACGCTCTCCACCCTGTCGCTCGCAAACGCACGCAAAGCTGCGGACATTGTCCGGGGGCTCAGCTTGCAGTGCTTCCGCCGGGCGAGGAACCAAGGGATTCGAGCGTCTTTAGCCAACGGTCGAAATGAGGGCAAAGCGAGCGCGTCGTGTCGATCCCGACACATTGCGCCAACTCGACGCCGATGGTCGTCTTCTGGCCGATGTACTGGGGAAACTGAATGGCAATTCTCTTTGACGGCGCGGTAGTTTCGCCGTCGTTGACCAGTTCTGGCGACGTCGCCGCAATAACGGCAGCTTTAAGGGCGGCCACGCCAGCGTCGCTATTCTCATACTCCAGAGCAAAGTGGCCCGGCTCGCAAAGTAGGATCGCCTCGAACTCATGCAGCTGGATGTAAGGGATGAACCGATGGTCCGCCACATCGGCGGCGAGCGCTCTCTCCAAAGTCAGAACCCGCTCATGGGGGATATGCCGCTGCTTTTCGGCATCGTCCCAGCCAGGGAAGCTGCGGTACAACCCGTACAGGTCGAACATGGTAGTGAATCGAACGTCGGCGCCGCTTTCCTGTCGGAGCAGTCTTCCGAGGTCATTTCGCATCGGTTGGTAGTGCTTGCCGCCGCCTCGAGACACGACACCGTGCCTTCGCCCACTTGCCGTCAATACCGCTTCCATTACCTGTACGCCGAGCCCCGTTAGGTGAGGCGACAGTACGCGCGTCGCGTACGCCTGCTCAGTCTGACCTTCGACATAAAATTACAGCCGCACCATCAGTACGGCCCTCCACCAATCACGTTGCGCTCCCACAACTCGCTGAGCGTGTACTCTTCCAACCACTGCTTGAACCGCTCGGGTTCTAGCCGTTCAAAAGTCGAGGCCCCGTCGCGGAGGTTTACGGTGACCACGTCGTTCGGTTCGAAATAGTCAACGAGAGTCGCGGACTGGGTCGCGATCAACAACTGGCTATGCCGGGCAGTCGATTTCAACAAGTCGGCCAACACGGATAAGGCCGCCGGGTGAAGTCCCAATTCCGGTTCGTCCAGGATGATCAATTCCGGCAAGTCGTCTTCCGGCTGAAGCAGAAGAGTGAACAAAGCAATGGCGCGGAGCGTGCCATCGGACAGCTGGTGTGGACCGAACTCATACTCCGCCCCCTTCGCCCGCCAGTGAAGCTCTATGTTCCGCGGGTTCAGCCGTAGCGGTTCCAGGACGAAGTCATCAAAAAACGGGGCGATCGCTTTGACCGCGGCGACGATCCGGCGGTACGCGGTCGGGAAGCGTTCGCGGTACAAGTACAGCATCGCCGGCAGGTTCGCCGCGTCGGGAATCAAGTATTGATTTACATTGATGGCGAAGTCCCGCCGCATGGGGCTGAGTCGCGACGTGTCGTGGAAATGGTAGACTTGGCAGCGGGTCAAGTACCTGCGGATGGACTCTCCAATGCGCGTATCATCGCTATTCGGATCGTTCAAGTTGTATAAGGTGATCAGTTCGCTCTCGCGATGACCCTCCTCAGACCGAATCGAGCTTGAAGTCGAAGACACCGGCGATCCTTGCGGATGAAGCGTCAACTTCTCGAAGTCAAAGATGAGCGTGTTCACGGCCGCCGGGACTAATCGGAGAGAGTATTCGCATCGCCGCAGATCGGTAGCGAATCGGAATTCGGATTCAATTGCGGCCGTCTGCTTGGAGCCGTAATGGAGAAGTGATTCGGCCCCCCCGATGACACGGACATGGACCTGGAAACTGCCCCTCATCATCGTGTTCATCAACCTGAAAAAGCCAACGAGGTTCGACTTGCCGGCTCCGTTCGCCCCAATGAGGATGTTCAGCGGTCGGAATTCGATGGTCGCATCCTGTATCGACTTCCACCCCGCGAGCCGCAGGCTGGTCAACTTTGTCACTTCACCACCTCCTTGGAACGCCGTCATCGACCCTGGCGCCTTCGGTTGGCTTCGGGGCGGTGATTTCAAGACTATTGTAGCGATCCGGCCCTCACGACGGTAGGCGGCCTCGCACCGTGGGCCGTGCGCGACAAGCGTCTGGCATTTCCAGCACCGTTAACGGTGCTTGCGGCGCAGCTGTCGTTGGCCCCGCCCTTGAGGGCGGGTTGCAGAGTTGGTTGTGGCGCCGATGCTCTGCCCAAAACTCGCCAACGCAGGGAGGTCATTTTGTTGCCAGGTCCTCCAGGACTACTCAGATACTGAGACGGTCTGTGAACGGGGCTGAGCGAAGGTGGTGGATGGGCTGCGGGACGGGATGCTGGTTGGCGCTGTGGGCGACTCGGGCAACTGTACGTAGGCGCCCGGGTGCCACTTCCTTTCACGGGACCACGATCACGCTGCCAAACTACCGAAAGTGCCGATCGAATGCGAACGCGGACGCCAGGCCCATTTGCTCGATGATGACCTTGCTCGTGCAGTCGGTGAAGCTCCAGTCCTTGTCGGCAAAGCGCTGGAAGACCTGCCAGGCAGCGTCGATCTCTGCTGCCGCGAGATAGTGCAACGTGGCGCGCCGCCCGTGAAAGAGTTCATTGCCCAGCGCCACCGTGCGCCGCGGGTGACCGCGCGCCTTGAGTAGGGTGAGTGTCTCGTCAATGACGAAATCAGTTGTCAGGAGCGGTTCCGAGTTGGCATGGAGCCACGCCGCTGCCGCGCCGTGATTCGGATCGGAAGGCATGACGCTCGCATACCAGGCGCCGGTGTCCACGAAGATCATTCGCACCCTTTCGCGCCATAGAGAACCCGATCGTGGTCAGCGCCGCAAAAGCCCTGATCGTCGGCTTCCAATGGCAACGCGGCAATCTCCGCCAGGACTCCCGCGATGTTCGATGACGCGGCCGGCGTTTGCGGCACCGTCACGACGACGTCGACCGCCGCGCCATTTTCCAGCGGCAGCGGCTCGCGCAGACGTAAAACGCCATTATCGTATACGGCGGCACAACTCTTCGTCATGGCTATTCTCCAACCAAGTTTTGGGCCATCGTCATTCTAGCATGATTGCGGCGTTGACGAAATCACTTCGCGGCCGACAAATGCCGATCGAGTCCGCCGCGGCGGCCCCATTCTTCCGATGCGCACGTCCAGGGCGGCGCCGCAAAGCGTTCGCGCTTGCTTGCGGCGGCAACTCGCTCTACCATCGGCCCGGCCTCCTTGCCTGGCGGGTTGCAGAGTTGGTCGTGGCGCCGATGCTCTGCCCAAAACTCGCCAACGCAGGGAGGTCATTTTGTTGCCAGGTCATCCAGGATTGCTCGAATCATGAGACGGTCTGTGAACGGGGATGGGCGAAGCTGGGGGTGGGGTGTGGAAGGGCAATTGGCACCCCGGTAACCGCGAATCGCATTGCCCGCCTCCGATGGTTTCACGTATGATGGAATTGAGGACGGAAAAGCGGCGTGATTAACAATCAATGTCAAGCCGTGCCGAACACAGGAGCATTGATGGCCAGCCCCCACCCTGGGATGCACGTCCTCTGTCCGGCGTGCGAAGGGCCGATTCCCGACCTGCTTGGCGAACTAACCGATGAGCCGGCTGGCATCAATGCCGGCAGCCGTGCGACCGATTGCTATTACTGCGGCGTGCCGCTGCTTTGTCCAGGTCTTGGGGCTTTGCTCGTCGCTCCTGGCCAGCCACCGCCGGCCAAGCGAACCGCACGCAAGCGCGACATCAAGTTCGGCGACGCCGCCGGTGTCGATGCTTGGCGAGCCGGAGTCGAACAAGCTTTGCAGGACGAGGTCAACAATCCTCATCGCGACCCGAATTTGCCGCCCATCACCAGAACGAAGATGGTGAACAAGTTCGGCCAGCGTGCCTTGGAGGGATATGCATGGGCATGAACAATTCCACTTGCCGCTTGAACCAAGCCGAAGAAGCCTTCCTACGCGCGCTGCTTTGGGAAGAAGGCCACTTGTTGAAAGGCGCCGCCACGCAGGCAGCCGAAGAACATGGGCTTTCCCTGCTCCGCTGCTTGGAGCCGGCTAACCGGCTGTCCCCGAACCTGCACGGCGAAGCGCTCAACCGCCTTCGCGATATCGCCTGTCCCGTCGCCGCGTGGCCTTGGAGCGAATTGAGCGGCGCAGAAGTGTTGCGGCTCTTGTGGACCCGCTTGGCCGAATCCGACGCCCGCCCCTGCGTTGTTGAGGAAATGACCTCTGCCGGACTTCAAACCGGAAAAGCCTAAAGCCGCGAAAACGCCGATCGAGTGCGTGCTATTCCTCCGATTCGATCGTCAACGGCGGAACAGCGACGCGGTCGCGCTTGCCGCCGACGGCAACTCCCTTTGACATTGGCCCGGCCTCCTTGCCTGGCGGGTTGCAGAGTTGGTCGTGGCGCCGATACTCTGCCCAAAACTCGCCAACGCAGGGAGGTCATTTTGTTGCCAGGTCCTCCAGGGCTACTCACATACTGAGACGGTCTGTGAACGGGGCTGAGCGAAGGTGGTGGATGGGGTGCGGAATGGCAAATGGCGCGCGGCGCCGTCCGCGAATTCCATTGCCCGCCTCGGACAATTTCACGTATGATGGAATCAACGAATGAATCGTCTCTTGATGGAGGCAATCGCGATGGCGCAGCTTTCGTTGGAAAAACGTGTCGCCGCTTTGGAACGACAGGTGGCGCAAATCAACGGCCAGCATGCCAACGGTCGCCAGGACAAATCCTGGTTACGCACCATGGGGATGTTCGCCGCCGATGAGGGTTTGAAGGAAGTTTTTGAGGAAGCCATGAAGCTGCGTGAAAAAGATCGCCAGCGCGCCTACCGACGCTTTGACAAGAAGACTTCGGCGCGCAAGGCCAAAACATGATCCTGCTCGACACCGATCATCTGACGGTTCATGCATTTCCCGAAAGTCGAGCGTATGGGGTTTTGTCCGCTAAGATTCGCAACGCCTCCGACGAATTCGGCACGACCATCGTCTGTCTTGAAGAGCAATTGCGCGGCTGGTTGGCTGCCATCAAACGAAAACACGACGTTGACGATCAGGTCGCGGTTTACGATCAGCTCGGCAAGTTGTGGGACTATTTTCGCGATTGGCGAATCCTCCGGTTTGATGCCCCAGCGGCAGCGCTTTTCAAGAGTCTACGCCGACAAAAAATCCGCATCGGTTCGCAAGATCTCAAGATCGCCGCTATTGCGCTCACGCAGAATGCGCTGCTCCTGTCCGCCAATTCGACCGATTTCCGCCGTGTTCCCGGCCTGCGCTTCGAGAATTGGCTGGTGCCGTAAACATGGTCATTACCGGGTAGTGGCGGCAACCGACAGGATGAACAGACTCTTTCACCGATCGTTTCCTTGCCTGGCGGGTTGCAGCGTTGGTCGTGGCGCCGATGCTCTGCCCAAAACTCGCCAACGCAGGGAGGTCATTTTGTTGCCAGGTCCTCCAGGGCTGCTCAGATGCTGAGACGGTCTGTGAACGGGGCTGAGCGAAAGTGGTGGATGGCGTGCGGAAGAGGAAGCCGTTCGGCACTTTGCGAATCGGGGCCAACCATGTTCACCGCGCTGCGGCACGACTAAGTTAAACTTCCTAGACCCTGCCGCTCACCTGGCCACGAAAGAATGCGAGCACGCCATGTATGCCAAGATCAAAGAAGAAATCAAGCAGGAATACTACACGCAGAACTTTCCGAACGACGGCCAGCGATTCGTGGCCTGGTATCTGCAGAACATCCACCTGCGGGACATGAACGAGACCAAGGCCGAGATCACGGACGGGGCCGACGACAAGCAGATCGACGCGATCTTCGTTGATGACTACAACAATACGGTCTACGTTATCCAAGGCAAGTTCGTTGGTGTGGATGCCATTGACGCCGGGCCGCTTCGGGAAGTCATCTCCTCTTGGGTTCAGCTCAAAGACCTTGTTCGGCTCCAGGAAACCGCCAACAACAAGCTGAAGCAACGTCTCGCCGAGGTCGCCATCGCCCTCGATATTGATGAATACGACGTGGCCTTTGAGTTGATAACGAGCGGAACACTTACTCCCGCCGCAAGGGACGACCTGGCGACTTTCCAGGCCCAGCTTGCCAAGTCTGACGATTTCCCGGCTTCGATACATGTGGTTGACGAAGACGAGCTCAAACGCCGATACGAACTTGCTCTGGACCGGGAGAACCCTCTCCTCAGTCACTCCTTGCAACTCCAACCGGGCAAATACCTGTCGCTCGAACTGGCCGGTACACGGGTGGTTCTTGCCGCCATCCCGTTGAAGGATTGCATCGCCTTTCCGGGCATCAAGGACGGCTCGCTCTTCCAGAAGAATGTGCGACAATCCCTGGGCCTGAACAACACCGTCAACAAGGGCATCAAGACGACAATCTACGGCAACAACAGCCGGGACTTTTTCTTTTACCACAACGGGATCACGGCCATATGCAACCAGATGGACCTGACCGACAGTGGCCTGTTCAAGGTTCGGGGAGTCAGCGTTGTCAACGGCTGCCAATCGCTCAACACGATCCTGTCATGCAGCGAAAAAGTCAAGACGCTCGACAGTTCCTACCTCATGTGCCGATTTTACGAGATTCCCCAGCGGGAGCGTGCGGACAAGATTAGCATTTCGACAAACTCCCAAAGCCCGGTGAAGCCCAGGGATTTGCGAAGCAATGATAAGCGCGTGCTGTCCCTAAAGAAGCTATACGAGCAGAAGTACCCCCAAGGTTATCTGATCACTCAACGGGGCGCGCAGGCGCCCGCCGACAAGGACAAGAATCTCGTGGTCGATCTGGCCGACCTCGGAAAGTTCATGATCACCTGGCATTCGCAAAGGCCGAACATCGCTTACAGCGAGCAGAAACTCTTTGACAAATACTTCGAGCAACTGTTCAAGCGAGACTACAGGCCCGAGAATATTCACGCTCTAGCGTATTGGATGCGGCAGGTGTGGAAGCGTTGGACAAAAGAAAACCCACTTGGTTTGAATGAATCGCTCCTGGCCATGCGCGCTTACTCCCCGTTTCACCACCTATATGCAGTGTCACTTTGTTTTTGTGTGGCGAACCGCATTGCGGAGGGTGCGCCGATTCCGGCAGTAACGCTGGAAAAGGCCCAGGCAGGCGGCATCGTAGACCAGATTGTAGATATGGCCGGCACGTGCTTGAACACGGCCCTGGAGGCGGCAGCAACCGAAACTCTGCCCGCCAATCGCGTTTTCAGTCCACAAAACTGGATCAAGACCAAGAATTGCCTTGCTGGAATCCGGCAGGCGATGAGCGGATATTTCGCCATGTTGCCAGCGATGCCCGGGGGCAGGGAACTTAGCCAAAAGTTGAAGGCGGAGCTGGCGATGGATGCTGGGCAGTTCGAGGCTCGCTGGGCAGCGGATTAGGCGGTGGGATAGCAAGGCGGACGCGGCTCAGGTCCGGCATTGAGTTGCGTTCGTATTGATCCGGGCCGCAGCTTACCGGCCGCCGCGGGAGCGTCCGCCCAGCTTGAGTCGCAATTCATCCAGTTCGTCGGCCAGCTTTTGATCGTGGGCGCGCAGGGCCTTGAGGACTTGCCAGACGGGCTCGAACCGGTGATTCGATTGCGTTTTCCCCAAGCCCTTCACGGCTGTTGGACGACTTGCGCCTGCAACTCCTCTGCCAGGCGGGTCAAGTTGTCCAGCGACATGGCCGCCAGGTCCTGCGCAGGCGTTTCGGGCCGATGGAGCAAGCGCTCGCACAAGTGGATGATGCCGATGTTTTCACCCCGCGCTTCTCCTTCGAGGCGGGCTGATCTCAGGCCGAAGCTGTGGTCCATTTGCGCCTTGCGGCGGGCTTCATAGCCTTCCCGCTCTTCCGCGGTTTGTGCCAACATTTGCAACTCCTTGACGGCTTGCAGCAGAATCGGCTGCCCCCCAATCGCGGGCGGCAAGGCCTCTGTGTCCATTGTCTCCGCGTGGCGCAAGAAGTAAAGCCAAATGTCGAGGTCGTTCGCCAATTCTTCGGCCGTTTTCGTAAACTTGGGCAGCTCAAGTATGTGGAACTCCAGGTCGGTCGTCAGCGCGAAATGATGTTCTTTTTCCAGCAGCCGAAAGCAGTGGTGGTAGTTCTTCACGTCCGGAAAGAGTAAATCGTCGAGAAAGGTGATCGAAATCGTCGGCTTGAGGTCCAGGTAGTCTTGCCCTTCACGGAGTTGCTGCTGGTGCAGCCGACAACCGTAATACAGGACGCGCTTGGAATAATGGTGAAGCGCCACCATCTGCATTTCGAGGTTGAATTGCCGGCCGCTTTGATCGCGCGCCTTGATGTCGAGGATCGAAAGCTTGTCGTCCGCCCGTTCCTTGGGATTGAAAGGGTTCAACAAGTCGAGGTGTTGAATGTGGTGGCCCGGAGCCGGTTGCAACACGGCGTCCGTAGCGTGGATCAGTATGGGCTTGGTGGACTCGCGGCCAACGAGAAATTTGAAGGCGTAGTCGACGGTCGGCTTGATGCCCAGGATCATGAGTCCGCCTCGCTTGTTCTACCAAAACCTGGTCGATCAGTCCAATGATGGAGCGGAATGAAGAATCCTGGTGACGCACCGTCTATGCTATCACATTTCGAACTTTCGTCGGCCAGCTTTTGATCGTGGGCGCGCAGGGCCTTGAGGACTTGCCAGACGGGCTCGAAGGCGGAATTGGTTAAGGCGTGATCCGCGTCGGCCGATTCGTCGACGAAGACCGGGATGACGACGGTGCCGATCCGCTTGTCGGCGGCTTTGCGGATCACGCGGCCCACGGCTTGGATGATGTCGATCATCGAACGCTTCGGGTCGATGAAGGCGACGCCGTCCAGAACGGGCACGTCCACGCCTTCGCCGAGGCAGGCGCAGTTGGACAGGACGCCGCGGGTTCCGTCGGGCAACGTGCCGAACACCGTGAGCAGGGTGGAGCGCTTGCCCGCCGGGGTGTGGCCGCTGATGTGTTCCGTCCAGAGTTGGCCCGAGGGTCGCGAACCGGGGGACATGCGTTGGATGACGCCGGCCAAGCTTGAAAACGGTGCCAGGAACCTTTTTGTACTCAAAAAGGTTCCTGGCACCGTTTTCAACCCGGCGTCGGTAAAGCGGCTGGCCTTGGCCACGGAGGAGTGGAAGGTGATGAGCTTGCGCAGGTCATGTTGCCGCATCGCCTTGGCCAGGCCGATCTGGGCGGCCAGGGTGCGGGCGTCGGTCTGCATGCCGTCCTGGGTGCGGACCAAACGTCCCTCCTCGGCCCAGCGGCGCAGCTCCGCCTCGGTCACGCCGATGACGACGACTTGATAATCGGTCAAGAGGTCCGCGCGAATGGCGGCGTCGAAGGCCAGCCGATGGAACACCGGGCCGAAGCGGGCTTCATCGTCCATCGAGGCCAGTTCGTATTCCAATTCCTCGGCGCGTTTCTTGACCCGGCCGGTGAAATAGCGCGGCGTGGCGGTCATGAACAGGCGGCGCCGGGCTGGAATCTTGGCGGCGTCAAGCACCGTGGTGAACAGGCCGTCCGCAGGGCCGGTGCAGCGGTGGGCTTCGTCGGCAAGGACAAGGTCGAAGGGCGGAGGATTGTGGTGCGGGCGTCTCGCCTGCACCTGGGTAATTGGTGCAGCCGGGACGGCCGCACCACAAGCTGCGGCGACGCGGTCCGACGATTGATACGTCGCAAAGACTACAGCGGGCTGATTGCGCTTCCGGCCAAGGAATTGCCGAATTGTGGCGACGTCGGTGGTGACGGGCACGCCTAGTTCGCTCGTACTCGTGACGGCGGCATCCTCACCTTTGTGGATTACCGTTTCATCCGAGCAAACAACAAGGTAATCGAACGGCTTGGTGCAATTTCGTCCCCAGGCGACGAGCGTTTGGCTGATGAGGGAAAGCGACGGGACAAGGACGAGAGTACGCCGGCTGGCAAGTTTTTCCGCGATCCAAAGCGCGGTCAAGGTTTTGCCCGTTCCGCAGGCCCTGATGAGCTGGCCGCGGTCGTGTTTGACAAAGCCGTTCGCAACATCATTGATTGCAGCGGTCTGATGGGACCGTGGCTTTTTCCGGGGGAGCGGAGCGGGCTTTTCTCCGATGCGTGTCGGCCAATGAACTTCGGCCGTCAGCAGTTCGCCGCGCAGGACCAAGCCGACCGGCTTTTCCTGGCCGGCGAGGGTATCGCGGGCGTTGCGGCCGATGTCGTCGGTCGTGGCGATGATCAGGCGGTAATCGAATTGCGGCCGATTGGATTCGGAGAGGAACGAATCGAGTTCGCTCTTGGGAATCGATCGGTCGGCGTGAACCGCTTTCGCCTGGATGGCCCAGAGTTTGCCGTCCGTGGTATGGGCAACCAGGTCGATCCCCTTGTCCGCGCCCCAGCGGCCGGGCCAATCGTTCCATAGCCATACCGATTTGAAGAGCCCCCTGTATTGCGGCGCAGCAAGAAGGAAATGCTGGCAGAGCCGTTCGAAGTCGGACCCAAATTCCGTGCCGACAGCGTCCTGGCGAATTTGCTGTTCGATGAACTCGAACGTGCCGGGAGCGGATTTGTCTGGTGCGCTGGGCATGTTGGCCAATTTATCCGAACGGCTGGTATCGTAAAGCGGACCCAGCGGTCGATTTGGCGTTCAGGCATATTCGAATCGGGCAGCCGAAAAAACCAGCCCCGACTTCACCGCGTCGCCAGCAGTTCTTGCCACGACGTCGCGGTGAAGACGGCATCGGCCAGGCGTTCCAAGCGGTCGAGGTCTTGAATCGCGGTCAGGGCGGCTTCCGTCGCGGCATCGGGAGGGCCAAACTTGTTGCGGCCCTGACGCAGCAAGAAACGAATCCTGCCGCGCAGTTCTCCCCGTCGTTCTCCTTTGTCGATTTCTTCGATCATCTCGTCGTAGGCGGTCAATTCGGACATGTTTTGCACTCCTTGATAAATGGCTTCTGCTTCTTCCCTTCGCACACGTATGCCCGTGAGGATGAACGCCGCATACATCAAACGAACGGCTGCGGCGTGGCTGGTCTCCTTGCCCAAGCGCCGGTCGATTTCCCGGACGACTTCTCGCAAGGCGTCGGTCAGCGCTTTGTCTGCCGGCATTTGGCACAGCGTCGCCAACGGAAGCAGGCCAAGCCCGCCGTGCAGAAAGGTTTCCACCGGTTGCTGCCACTATGCGGATGACTTTGTACATGAATTGTACACCGTCGTCGTCGGTTCCGTAAGCCAGTTTTCCGGTCAGGTTGGCGGCATCCGCTTTGGGACGCAACAGCAGCAGCACCGTCCGCACGGGAACGGCGTGGCGAAAGTGCAGCGCGGCACTGTAAAGGTGCAACCGAGACGGCAGCGCGTCAAACGGTCCCGATTGAAAGTTCAAATCGACGATTTCCTGAAGCGGGTTGCCGAAGCCGAACACAACATCCGTCGCCGCGGAAATGGTTGACAAATCGACGTTCAACAGGTGGCATGGATACTGGAAATGATCCGCATCCAACACTGTAGATGCAAGTCCCTATTTCCGCACCGAAGGTGAAGGCCGCGGGTTGGTGTCGCTACTACGACCGGACGGCGGAAATGCTCCATGCATTGGTAAGGTTGCCAAAAGCTGGCAACATTGCCAAAAAGTGGCCGCCTTGGATTTCCAAGGTTGCCAAAAGTTGGCAACGTTGCCAGGGCGTGTGTGTGCAGCAAAAGTGGCATTGTGGCCCAGTCGCGAAATTGGCAGCCACAACAGATTTCCAGGTCAGCAGTTACGCTGCGGGCGCGACAACGCACGACTAGGCCAAGTGGCCCTGTGCTTTGCATTGTCGCAACTGCGCCGGCATCGCCCTGCCTCCGCAGCCCAATTACGAATTCCTTGGATGAGCCGAAAACGAAGTCGAGTGGCGCGTTGGCAAACTGGCAAACTCGCAGGGAAGTTTGCCTACACGCAGTTCCCGGTCGGTCTCTCTTGAACCATGCCTCGCGTCGCCCGCAAGCCCCTAAATTTTTCTCCTCGCGATCCATGGCTTTCCTTTCTATAATGCCTGTGGTTCGTCCCGCCACTGCGAATGTTGACCGTCCCACCCCGCGCCTCGGCGGTTGCCGCGGCTTCGTCAGGAGCAACTCTCATGAACGGTTCACGTTGCTATTGCGTTTTGTGTACGCTGGTCGGACTGGCGCTGGCTTGGCTGATGTTGTTCGGCGCGCCGGCAACTCTTCTGGCCCAGCCGCCGAAAGGTCCCGTTAGCTTCATCAACGATGTGGCGCCGATTCTCAAAGAAAACTGCTACGCTTGCCACGACGCCAAGAAGAAAAAAGGCAAGCTCGAAATGACCTCGTACGAGAACCTGCGCAAGGGCGGGACCAAGGACGATCCGGTCGTGCCGGGCAAGTCGAAGGAAAGCTACATCATCGACGTGCTGTCCTCGACCGGCGCCAACCGCATGCCGCCCAAGGAAGCGGGCGATCCGCTGCCCAAGGAGAAGCTCGCCATCATCGCCAAGTGGATTGACGAAGGGGCGAAGCTGGACGCGGGGGTGGACGCCAAGGCCGACTTGCTGCGCGAGTTGCGCATCCGCTGGAAGCCGCCGCAACCGCCGGTCGCATACAAGTATCCGGTGAACATTAACGCGCTGGCCTTCACGCCCGATAGCAAGAAGGTGATCGCGGGCGGCTATCATGAGTTGACGGTTTGGGACGCCGCCACCGGCAAACTCGAAAAACGCATCTTCACACGGGCCGAACGTGCTTACGGCCTCGTCTTTCTGCCTGACGGCAAACTCGCCGTCGCCGGTGGTCGGCCCGGCCAGGAAGGCGACGTGCGCATCTACAACATTGGCGCGGGCAAGCCGAACATGATCGGCGGCGTGCCCAGCATCGACGGCGTCAACGACAAGACCGTCTTCCTCCAGGAACTCGTGCAGACCGATGACGCCGTCCTCGCTCTTGCCCTTAGCCCCGACGGCAAGAAACTCGCCAGCGCCGGCACCGATCGTTTGCTGCGCGTCTGGGATCTTCCTTCCGGCAAGCTCGAACACACCATCGAGAATCACGCGGACTGGGTCTTCGGTCTGGCGTTTGCGCCGGACGGTAAGCACCTGATTACCGGCAGCCGTGACAAGACTGCCAAGGTATGGGACCTGACCGCCAAGGAATCGGTGCTCACGTTTCCCGACCATCAGAACTCGGTATATGCCGTCGCCATGACCGGCGACGGCAAGTTCGGACTCTCGTGCGGCGAGGACAATCAGGTTCGCCAATGGCAAGCGACCGACGCCAACAAACAGATCGGCAAGGAAACGAAAAAGCTAGGCGCCCACGGCAAGGCGGTGTTCCGCATGGCCCAGCACAACGATCCGAAGAGCCCGCTCTTGGCCACCTGCAGCGCCGACGGGACGGTGAAGCTGTGGAACCCCGTCGCCGGCACCGCCCTCAAGACGCTGACCGGCCACACCGACTGGGTCTACGCCGTCGCCATCAGTCCGGACGGCCAACTCGTCGCCGGCGGCGCCTGGAACGGCGAAGTCCGCGTCTGGAAAGTCGCCGACGGCAAGGAAGCGGCGGTGTTCAACGCCTCGCCGGGATATGTCGCCCCGGCGGTCAAGGCGGCGGAGAAAAAGTAGGCATTTGGGCTTGCCGTGCGGAGGCCTGTCACATGAAGAATCAGGGAAACCTCCGACAACCGGTGCGGACCAAAACGGCGACAGGCTCGCTCGAGCTGGAGATTTTAGAATCCCTGGCAAGTTTCACCGATGCGCTGAAAAAGGGAAACGTCACGCAGAGATTCACCTGCCGGCAAATCAAATTGAACCTGCCATCAACAACCTACGGTCCGAAACTCGTGAAGCAAACGCGCACAGCCCTCGGCGTAAGCCAGCCGCTGTTTGCCCAGTTTCTCGGCGTCTCCCCCAACGCAATTCGTGCCTGGGAACAAGGTGTCAATCCTCCGCCTCCCATCGCTTGCCGCTTCATGGATGAAATGCGCCGTTCCCCCAGTTTTTGGATTCAACGCCTTCGGGAGAGCGCCGAATCCAGTGAACAGCGCCAACGCGTTTCCTAAGTGCGCGAGCGCAGGTTGGCTTGACGAAGCGTCTTCTCTTTGGCATAAGCCCGCGTTCGGCGTGGATCATGACGCAGATTGTCCAAGGATGGGACCAAACGCCATGGGATCTTGGCGCAAACTCCTGGCACTAGGGGCGCTGGCCGTCGTCGCGGGCTGCCAGAGCGGCGGTCCGCTGATCGACGTCGCGCCGATCGTGGCGCACGGCGTCAACTACGTCGATGATCAGAATCCCGTCTTCATTCCGCACGGGCCCGAATCGTACGGCCAGGTCTTCGAAAACGTCTTGCAAGTCCTCGGCGACTACGGTTTCGAAATCCGCGAATCCAACCGCTACGATGGCCGCATCGAAACGATCCCGCGCATTTCGCCCGGCCTGGGATTGTTTCTGAAGCCCGGCAGCCCGGACTTGCGCGATCGGCTGCTCTCGACTCTGCAAACCTACCGCCACCGTCTCGTCGTGGAGATTCAACCGGCGGAGAACGGCGGCTTCTTCGTCAAAGTGACGGCGAACAAGGAACTGGAAGACTTGCCCCGACCGATCCGCTCGACCGTCGGCGGCGCCATCTTCCGCAACAACAACGATCCCGAACGGCAGTTCGAAGTGATCGATCCAACGAGCTATGAATTCACCTGGATCTTCCGCGGCCGTGATGACGCGCTCGAGCAAGAGATCATTCGCAGGCTGAAACGCTGCATGTAGTACAGAAGAGTCAGTGGTCAGTGGTCAGTGGTCAGTAGTCAGTAGTCAGATGCTAGGTGCCATTGACCACTGACCACTGACCACTGACCACTGACCACTGACTACTGACCACTGACTCATTTCCCACCACTCACCACTCACCACTCACCACTCACCACTCACCACTCACCACTCACCACTCACCACTCACCACTCACCATTCACATCAGGATGCCAATCCCACGGACAGGCTGTACACTGACGAAGTTTCCCGGTAAGCCCACGGACAGCGGTCCGTGGGCTTTGGAGTCGTGCCATGCTGTCCGGCGAAATCGCCATTCGCGTCCGCTATGCAGAGACCGATCGCATGGGACTCTTGCATCATGCGAATTATCTGGTCTACTTTGAGCAAGGGCGAACCGAGCTGTTGCGTTCGCAAGGCCTGGCGTACAAGGACCTCGAAGATCAAGGCTACTTGCTGGTGCTGACGCGCGTGCAGGTGCGCTATCGCCGGCCGGCGCGCTATGACGATTTGCTGACGCTGCGCACGATCGTGCAGCGGACGTCGATGGTCAAGGTCGAGCATCGCTACGAACTGATGCGCGACGGCGAACTGCTGGCCGAGGGCGAAACGACGCTTGGCTGCATCGATCGCGACGGCCGACCGCAGCTGTTGCCGGAGTCGTTGCGGGGTGAACAGTAGTTGCTTGCCGTTTAGCGCTCGCTGCAAAACGACGCGCGTCACGTCGTTTTGCAGCGAGCGCTAAGAAGCTGTTTCAAAACGGGGACTGGCCCATTTGCCTTGTGGGGCCTGTCCCCGTTTTGAAACAGCTTCTAAACGGCAAGCGGGGTAGAAATCGTGCGTCTTTTCCTCATCCGCACCCTGTTGCCCATGTGCTTCTGCCTGGTGCCGTTCTGCGCCGCGGCGCTGGTCGCGGTGGCGATTCCGCGCGACGCCATGGCATTCTTCGTCACCCACATCGGCACCATGGACGGGTTGATCCTCGGCCTGGGCGTCTTGCTGTTCGCGTTGCAACTGCCGTTGTGCTGGAAGGCGCTGCGTTGGCGCGGGACAGGCTTCGACGAGCATTCCGACCGCTGGGTGAATCACCTCGCGCAAGCCGCCGAGTGGTTCCCAATGCTTGGCCTTTTGGGCACCGTCGGCGGCATTCTGCAAACCTTCAGCGCCATCCATCCGGACATTAAGCCACATGACATTATCAATAAGTATGCACCGGCGATCACCGCGACCGGCGCCGGCCTGTTCATGGCGTTCATCAACATTCTGCCGCCCTGGATCGTCATCATGGGCCGCGAGTTGATCGTGACCCTGGGAGGCGGTCGCCCCGCCGCGGAGGACGCGCCATGATCGTCATGCCGCGCCGCAGCGTCACGCGCTTCTTCATCCCGCTCATCGACGTCCTGCTGCTGCTCTTTGTCATTTTCCTGCTGATGCCGATCGTCAATCTCGAGGAATTCGAAAAGAAACGGCAAACGGCCAGCGACCTGAGCGAATCGGTCGATAGCCTCGAACGCGAGCTGCAGCGCCGCACCCAGGAAGTGCAAAAACTCGAAGACGCCCGCGCCACGGCCGACGAACTGGAAAAGCTGCGGGCCGAGTTGGAGAAACTCCGCCAGGCTGCCCAGCAGCCCTTGCACAAGCGGACCGCGATCTACATCATCGACATCGATGGTAAGTCAGGCGAAATCTCCTATTACGACGCTAACCAGCCGCAGCAACCGCTCGTCAAGCTCACCGATGAAAAAGCGGTGGCGAAGCTGATTGAGCGCCACCAGCGTGACGCCGGCAGCCGTGAACTCTACTATTTGTTCCTGTATCCGCGCCCGGAGACCGCATTCCCAAAGCGCGGCCAGGAACGCAATTACCAGGCCTGGTTCGCCAAAGTGGCCCATTCGCTCAAGGAGGCGCCCAAATGACGGCGCCCATATTCCTGTTCGTCAAGATCGCAACGGCCATCGGCGGGGCCCTGTTGGGTTACATTCTCTCCGGCCCGGCGATTCGGTTGTTGTTTCGGCTGGCTTTTCATCGGCCAGTTCCTGGTTGGTTCTTGCCGCTGGGCAGGCTCGGCGGCGCGGCGCTTTTGGGTGCGTTGCTTTTTTTCCTGGTCTCCCTGGGCGGCAGTGGTTTTGGTTGGGGAGGCGCCGGCGGTTCGGGAACCGGACTCGGTCCAGGCGCCGGCAAGACCGGCGGCGACAAAGCCAAACCGGGCACAGGTACGAGTGAAAAGGCGACGCGCGAGAAACTGGTTATCGAACTGCTCGGCGGCAACCGCGTCGCCGGCGATCAACGCTATTACTTGCTGAAGGGCCAGGAACCGGCGAAGACGCTCGGCGAAGTGGAAGACTTGATCAAAGAAAAATCTGACAAGTTCGAGGTGCACGTGGTGCTGACCGACGAGAGCGTGGCGGCCAGCCATCCGGCGGTGGCGCGCTTGCGCGAGTTATTGCAGCGCTACCAGGTGCCGACCGTGACGTGGCAGGAGAAGTGAGTATTTGGCTTGCCGTTTAGCGTGCCCAGGATCCTGGGCACGCTAAACG